>Ga0078972_1000228_pt2 | contig 112145 bp, 103 predicted proteins | sample YelNatPaOPGAMG01_FD_67568 | JGI IMG/M metagenome (GOLD analysis project Ga0078972, IMG submission 67568) | Hot spring thermophilic microbial communities from Obsidian Pool, Yellowstone National Park, USA - OP-RAMG-01 (SPADES assembly) (version 2) | ecosystem: Environmental > Aquatic > Thermal... | reverse complement strand
AAGTCAAAAGCCCTGGAGGAACCGACTTGGTCGAGAGCTCAAGTCAACACCGCACTCATCGGTAACGCACCGAACCAGAAATGGCCGAACTTTCGCCGCTCGTGCAGCTCGGCCTTGGCTCCCTTGTGGCTTTAACGCGGGACCTTAGATAAGATTGCGGGCCTTTAGCAATCAAGGATTATAGAAAAGCTTCATTACAGATTAAAGTCGCAAGCGGCGGGTTTGCCTACTACCCGGGAGGATTCTTCACCTCGCTCTACTCAATGATGGACTTCGGCTTCCTGATTCCCCATCGCGAGCGTCATCTCGGATGCTACGCCTCGAACAACTCCGCCTTCGTGCGCCAGGTTCTGCTGGATATTCCCGAACCAGCGGGACCGATGCGCTGCCGATGCTACGCGCATGCGCAGGAACTCGCGCGCAGGGGAAAGCCCGTTCTGCTGGCGGCTGGAGCACGGGTCAGGCACGAGCCCCCACCCTTTTTGCGCGAGCGCCTGCGTCAGGGCTACGACATGGTCGCCGCCTGCTGGGTCGATCCCAGACTGCCCGAGGCGCGACTGCTGCGTTACCGGGTTGCGGCCGCGCCGCTCTTCTATCTGAAACGGGTCCGCCTGGACTGGCGGACACTCAGAAAACATGCCGATGAGCTCGGTTTTGGAGTTGCGGGGCGTGCAATTGCCTATCCGATGGTTGCGTTGCTGAGACTTATCGACTTCATCGGGATGTTGGCTGCGCTCGCGATGGGAACCAGCGCCAGAAGGCTGGTGGATCCCCCGCCCAAAACGTCAAACTATAGCGAGCCCGAAAGCCAATCCTTAGTGGGAGTACGACCATGAAAGCGATTCCTGAGAAGTTCACAGATCTCGTCAGCGAGAAGAAAAAATCCTTCGCAAATCTTGCCACCGTGATGCCCGACGGCTCGCCGCAGGTGACGCCCGTATGGTTTGACATGGCCGGCGGCAGGATTCGGATCAACACCGCCCGCGGCCGCGTCAAGGAGCGCAACATGAAAAAGGGCTCCCGGGTTGCCCTGTCGATAATGGACCCTGAAAATCCCTACCGTTACATGCAGATCCGCGGCACGGTTGTGAACGTGACCGAGCAGGGCGCCGACCAGCATATCGACTCTCTTGCAAAAAAATACCTCGGGCAGGACAAGTACCCGTTTCGCACCCCGGGCGAAGTCCGGGTGATTTACGAAATCGAACCCACCTCAGTCTCGACGATGGGTTAGGCAGGACAAGCGCTTGCGCTCCCGCCTGCCTTCGGCGTAGTGACGTACGACAGTTCTCGGGGGAGCAACCAGCCTCCGTAACCGTGGCTTCCAGGAGGTATGGGATGGTACGTCGAAGTTGCGCATCCTTTGCCGTGGTGATCGCCGTCGCTGACGGCGTACCGGCGGCGGACGCCGGACGATTGGCAAGCCCACTCCCGGTGCCGTACTTCGTCGAGGCCCGGTTCGGTGAATGGGACGCCGCCCTGGCGGAGCCTGCGCCGCAAAAAGACCTGCTGTACACGGTAGCGATGTGGCATTACGTGCGCGGACTCGCGTTCAGCGCCACGGGCGAACCGGCACAAGCCGACCGCGAACGCAAGCAGCTTGACGCCGCGGCAAAGGCAATCCCGGCCGACCGCCCGCTGGGCAGCACCAATCAGGCGAGGAACGTTGCCGAGCTTGCGCGTGCGCTGCTGGCCGGCGAGATCCTCTCGGCGCGCGGCGACCGCCAAGGGGCCATCGCCAAATTCACCGAGGCAGTCCGCAGGCAGGACGCGCTAAACTATGACGAGCCGCCGATTTGGTACTTTCCGGTGCGCGAAAGACTCGGCCGGGAACTCCGCGCTGCCGCCCGCGTGCGGGACGCCGAACTGGTCTATCGCGAGGACCTGAAGAAAAATCCCGGCAATCCGCGCTCTCTCTATGGTCTCGCACGATGCCTGCGGGCGGAAGGAAGAGCTGCCGAGGCAGCCGGCGCCGAGCGCCAGTTTCGCGGTCAGTGGCGATGGGCCGACGCCGGGCCGGAATAATCGGCCGCTACATCAGCTTGGGTGCCGACGGATCGGCCTGAATCGTGGTGCCGCAGGTCGAGCCGCAGTCGGGACATACATATTCGTACTTGTCGCCCTCCGGCAGAATCAGGAGCAGGCGTTTTCGCACCCTCACGGCGCGCTTGCACTTCGGACAGGCAAGCAGCGTAGCCTCGATACGGTCGAAGGCCGGTCGTCGTTGCGAGGTCATTGTCAAAGCGCATCCGAAACATAACCATCACGCCTCAGGCTGTTCAAGAGAGCGCGCTTCGGACGGCCGGTTGAGTCCGCTTGGCGCCCTGGCTTAAGATTTGCCCTGCGCAAGTGGAAACCGTTATCGAAACCGACGGGCGGCCGCGAGTCTACGTTGAGACCTACGGCTGCCAGATGAATATCGCCGATTCGCAACTGGTCACGGCCGTCCTGCGCCGCGCGGGCTTCGCGAGCGCCGCGCGCCCCGAGGACGCCGACGTAATCCTGCTCAACACCTGCGCTATCCGCGAGCACGCCGAAGAGCGCGTGCTCGGACGGCTGAGCGACCTCGCCCGGCTGAAGCATCGCAGACCCGAACTCCGGCTCGGGCTTCTCGGATGCATGGCGCAACACAATCGCGCGGCACTGGTGGAAAAAGCTCCGTATCTCGATCTGGTCGCCGGCCCGGACGCATATCGGCGCCTGCCCGAGATGCTCGGACGCGCGGGTTTCGACCCGCAGGTTGACGTGCGGCTCGACCGCGCGGAGACCTACGGCGACATCTCACCCGCGCACGAGGGCGGGGTGCGCGCATACGTGACGGTGATGCGCGGATGCGACAAGTTCTGCGCCTTCTGCGTGGTGCCCTACGTGCGTGGACGCGAGCGAAGCGTCGCGCCTGAAGACGTGCTGCGCGAGGTGCGCGAACTGGCCGCTCGCGGTGTACGCGAAGTCGTCCTGCTCGGCCAGACAGTCAACGCCTACCGGTTCGGCGACGTCGATTTCGCGGCGCTCCTGCGGCGGGTCGCGGCGGTCGAGGGAATCGAGCGGGTCCGCTTCACCTCGCCGCATCCGAGCGACGTGAGCGACGCGATGATCGAGGCGATGGCGACCGAGCCGCGTATCCAGCCGTATCTTCATTTGCCGGTCCAGTCGGGGTCGAACCGGGTGCTGGCCGCGATGGAGCGCGGCTACACGGTCGAGCATTACCTCGAACTGGTTGCGCGGCTTCGCCGGGCGATTCCCGGCCTTGCGCTTTCGACCGACATAATCGTCGGCTTTCACGGCGAAACGGAGCGCGACTTTGAGGAAACGCTCGCGCTGATGCACGCGGTCGGTTACGACCAGGCGTTCACCTTCAAGTATTCGCTACGCGAGCATACGCGCGCCTTCAAGCTCGGCGACACGGTGAGCGAGCAGGATAAATCGCGACGGCTTGCCCAAGTGATCGCGCTCCAGGAGTCGATTTCGCTTGCGCGCAACCGCGCGCTTTTGGGCGAGCGATTCAGCGTGCTGATCGAAGGTCCGGCACGGCGCGGCAACGGGATGCTCGCCGGAAAGACTCCCCAGTTCAAGACGGCGATTTTCGCGAGCGCACCCGGGCTCGCTCCGGGCGATACGGTTACGGTGCGCGTCGACGATGCGACCGCGCATTCGCTCGCATGCTCGCTGGTATAGCGTTGCGCGTGCCGCGGCGCCGAAACCGTCGATAAATCACCGTCCGTTCCCTCTCTCTTGTCTCGTCCGGCAAAGGGCGGGCGGAAGATCGAGGAAAGAAGCGGTCTTTGGTACGCGCGGCGTTGAGAGACCGTCCCTCCGTTCAGATCGAGCCTTGCGCTAAACCCGGCTCTCCGCTAGCGGACGTACACCGGATTTGACAGTATCCACGGACGCCCGTCGCGATACGCCACAACGCGGTACGCACCGCGACCTTTCGGCGCGAACTCGTAATGCCTGAGATTTGCGACTGACGCGATCTCGCTGCCGTCGCGGATAATCACCAGCCGCGCCGCACGCCCCGGCATCTCAACTCTCAGCTTGAGCGCGGGTGCGTCGGAAATCTCGTCTCCCATCATCGCACGCTCGTTCCCGTTCTCCGCGTAAAAGGCGAAATTCGGCACGTATCCGAGGAGATCGAAACTCACGTAGGCGTGCCCGCGCCGAAGCGCGTCCACCAGCGGCCCCGCCTCGCGCGCGGCAGCGAGCAGATGAGTGGTATATACACGAAAAACCTGTTCGAAAGTGCCGACCCGGCTTCCGAGCACGGTCATGGACGGCGCCGCGCCCACTCCCGCAACCATCGTCACCTGCGCTCCTGACGCCATCCGGTCGTACGCGGCGAGATTCGCGGGCGCAACCGCGTCCATTGCCGCAAACAGACGGTCGGAACTGAACAGAATCGCGCTCCCGTAACCAGGCCCGTGCGCATCCCAGGCGTCATCGAAGTTGTAAACCTCGATTGCGTCGGCCAGCGCGTAATCACCGGGCGATGGAAATTTGGCGGGCCGGCTCGCTAGCGCAAGCCCACCCTGGTCGTGGATGCGCGCGATCAGTTCGCGCGCCGAGGCGCGGCTCAAATCGATCGGCTGGCTAAGGTTCAGACCGACGATCTCGGCCCCGCTTTTTCCGACCGGGAACGCGCCGCCCGGAATGAACAGTATCTGGCCCGTATAGCCAGCGATTCCGTAATTGCTCTGACCCGGTTGGACCCGGTCGCCGAGAAATACAAAGTCTATCTGCGCGCTTGCGGCGATATTGGCAAGTTCGGGCTGCGTCAGCCCCGACGCCTTCATACGGCAATCGATTGCGCCGCGATAGTCGCGCAAAGCCGGAAATTCAAGGGCGGGCGAAACCTGGCGAGTCGGCGGCAAGTCGGTGTCTGGCAGTGACGAACCGCATCCTGCTGCTGCAAGGACGACGAATCCTGCGAATAGAAGCAGCGCGCAGGTTGTGCGGACGGAGCGCGGCGCGCGTTCTTTAGCGGGCTGCTGGGAAGAGCGAAGAGCGCAATCCAGATTGAAGCACGCTCCCGGCGCCCTGCGTGAAAAATGGCTTCTTTCCCGAGTTTTCTGCTCCGCTCTTTCGCGGGGGAGCAAGGAGACGGAGGGCAGGCTGCGATTCGGCAATAGCGTCCTGCTAGACAAGCGAGCGCCCCTGGGCCCCGTCAACCGGCAGACACGCGCCGTTTATCCAGCTTGCCCGCGGCGACGCCATCATCACGACCGCGTATGCGACTTCCTCGGGACGCCCGAGGCGCCCGGCCGGCATCTCGTGCGCGATGAAGTCGCGCTCGAAGTCCGGATTCTCCCTGAAGCGGCGCTCCCAGCTTCCCCCGGGATAGAGGATCGAACCGGGCGCGATCGAATTGACCCGCACATTCTTCGCCGCCATCTCGCGCGCGAGCATCTTGGTAAACGAGATCATCGCCGCCTTCGAAGCGTTATAGGTCAGCGGGCCGCCGGATTCGCGCCCGTAGATCGAGCTGATGTTTATGATTACGCCGCCGCCACGCGACTGCATGCTCTCGACCGTCATCCGCGACAGCCTGACCGCGGAAAAGAAGTTGAGTTCGAAAGCGTCGCGCCAGGTCTCCTCGGAAAGCTCCGCGAGCGCGCCGGGGCGCGCGGCGCCGGCGTTGTTGACCAGGATGTCCACGCCGCCGAAGCGCCGAATGGTTTCGCCGACCCATCGCTCAGCTTGCGCCGCGACGGTCACATCGGTCGGCGTCGCCATCACCTCGAAGCCCTGCCCGGCGAGTTCCGCCTCGGCCGCCCTGAGCGCCTGCTCGCCGCGGGCGCAGATGCTGAGTCGCACGCCTTCCTGTCCCAAGGCCGCCGCCATCGCGCGGCCCAAGCCCCGGCTTGCGCCGGTTATCATCGCGACCTTTCCCTTAAGACCGAGATCCATGTTCACTCTCCGGAGCCCTTGGCGCGTTTCAATCGAAGATATCAACCATTTAACAGACCCGGCTTGTCCTCATGAAGAGAAGCGCAAAGGACCGGGAAAACGCGCACGTGGGAGATATGATAGGCAGTCGTTGTGCGGGTTGACTCTGCCCGCATGCGGACCTAACCTCTAAGGCTCGAACGGCGGACGATCGGAGGATTATGGAGATAAAAGTAGAGGGCTCCCTCGATCAGGCAATGCGGGTTCTCAAGCGCAAGCTTGCAAAGGAGGGAGTGTTCAAGGAAATGAAGAAGCGGGCTTTCTATGAAAAGCCCAGCGTTCGTCGCAAGCGCAAACGCTCTGAAGCCCAGCGCCGCCGGCGCAAGGAACAGCGTCGCCGTCGCGCCGCCGCGATCTAGCCGTATCTCGACGGCCTGCCTCAAAGCTCTTCTTCTTCGAAGAATAGACAGGCAAAACCCGGCCACCGCGAGACCGCGCGGCCGGGTTGTTCTGCCTTGGGCGGCGCAAGGGCCGTCAAGGGTGTGCGCCCTGAGCCAGCGGGCGCCAGGTGAAGATGAGCTGGCGGTTCGAGACGAAGCAGTCGAGATCGTAGTGGTCGAGGCCTGCGGCTTCGCGCGCCGTCCGGAAGTTTTCTATCGCCTGGAGGATCGCTTGCGGCACGCCGTTCTCCGCGGCCGGCAGGGTCTCAAAATCCCTGAACGCCGAGTCAAGGTTGACCGGCAGGCAATCGCGCCCCGCGTGCTCGTCGAGCGGGCCGGCGCCGATAGAGGCGCATTTTAGGCACAGCATCACCGGGCATCGCTGGTCCGACGGGGCGCGAAAGAACTCACTTTTCAACCTGGCGAGTCCGATCGCACATTCCGACCATACCTGACGCGCCCTTTCGGCCGAGAAGCGCCGTATCGCGCGCGCCAATTCCCGCATCACGGCTTCGTCCGAACGCGGCTGGAGCAAAACGATACTGTCGCTTTCCACGCGCAGATTCGGGCCGAGCTGCTCGGAAAGAAACCGACGCAGGTTTATCGGCAGTTGGCTTCCCAGGTGCAAACGCGATGATTCCCACGACCCCCCATGCAACCACATCCGCCCATTGCGCTTTCGATACTCACCCGGTTCACCCACCGTCTTCAGCGCCGCCAGCCTCTCGAGCGGCGTGACCGTGCCTCGCACCGCTTTCGAAATACTTGAGTGCCGGTGGACCAAGGGGCCGTTTCGCAAAGGCTCATCCTCCTTCGGCTTGGGCGAAGACGTACGGCCCGCGCCGGTTGCGGGAGGGTTTTCCCACACCTGCGCGCGACGACGGTGCCGCCGTTTCCAGACCGCTGGTATGCAGGAACACGCGGAGAAAACTCCGCGGACAGGAAGACGCAATGGTGTCGCGAACAGTGTCCGTCCCGGGCGTTCGGCCAGGCGCTCGCGAGCCAAAAGACTCCCTGCGGCTCATTCCAGCTGAAGCGCCCAACCTGACCTCTAGCATGCGGCTCTCAAAACTTTTTGGGCCCCGACAGCCCGCAATACGGCGGCAAGTCCTGCGGCGGGAAAGCCCCGAACCCGCCCCGATTTTGATGTGCGCGGACGGCGTTTGCTAGCCGAAGATCTGAATCGCCTGCCCCATAACCCGCGCTGTGTTAATACGGACTAAAGGCCCTCATTGCTACGGACTGTAATGTTTCTTAGCGCGCACGCATACCTGTAGCAACATCCTGTCAGATGATTAATTTCCGCAACGCTGCTTGACTTGAATGGAGTCCCGTGCCTTGTTTCAAAGTCTGTTAAACGCTCGTTCAATTCGCTTCATGAGGTGATCTTATGAATCCGGATTCCGCCCTGGTTACACCGCTATGCGAACGGCTCGGCATCAGGTATCCGATCTTTCAAGCTGGGATGGGCTTTGTTGCGCATGCCGAGCTCGCCGCCGCGGTCTCCAACGCAGGCGGGCTCGGATGTATCGGGTCGGGCACGATGGGTGCCGGTGAATTAAGGGAACAAATCCGTCGATGCCGCGATCTTACCGATCGTCCCTTCGGTGTCGATATCCTGTTTGCGGAAATAAAAGCGGACAAATCCGACGACACCGTCGTCCGTTACACCTCGAACGTCCAGAAACTCATCGACATAACCTTCGAAGAGAAGGTTCCGGTGATCGTCTCCGGGCTCGGCAACCCGGGCGGGATAATTCCGCAGGCGCGTAAAAGCGGCGTGCTCGTGATGTCGCTCTGCGGCAATGTCAGACAGGCCCGCAAGCTCGAAGCTTCCGGCGTGGACGTCATAATCGCCCAGGGTCACGAAGCTGGCGGCCATACCGGGCGGGTCGGCACGATGGCGCTGGTGCCGGAAGTGGCCGACGCGGTGCGCGTGCCGGTGCTCGCCGCGGGCGGAATCGCCGACGGGCGCGGCCTGGTCGCGGCGCTTGCGCTCGGCGCCCAGGGCATCTGGATGGGAAGCCGATTCGTCGCCTCGGTCGAGGCGTTCGCCCATCCCAACTACAAGAACAAGATCGTCGAAATCGACGAGGAAGGAACTGTCATCACGCGATGCCATTCCGGCAAGCCGTGCCGGCTCATCAGGAACCGCTTCACCGATTCATGGGTGGGACGGGAGCACGAGATAATGCCGTTCCCGCTCCAGTCGATGAAGATCGGCTTCCCGCTGGCTGAAAAGGCGCGCTACGAAGGCAAGATCGACGACGGCGGCCTTGCCTGCGGACAGAGCGCCGGCCTGATCCATTCGGTCAAGCCGGCCGGCCAGATCGTGCGCGAGGTGATGGCCGAGGCGCGCGCAGTGATCGAGCGCCGCTTCATCGGGCAAGCTCCCGCGCAGCGTGACAACGCCGTTGCATAGGCGGCGCGCACGCTTCACTGCGCTGGAAAACTCACGTTGTCGACCGTGACCGCGTTCACCACGACCGTGCTGGGTGCGGAAGTCACCGCGTTTGCGGCTCCAACGATCACGTTGCCGTTAACGAAGAGATTGTTGGAGGTCGTCGAGCTGTTGCCGTCGAGCACAATTCCGGTGCCGGAGGTCGCGATGGTGTTGCCGTGCACCGTGGTGTTGTCGGCCCAGACATAAATGCCGTTGCCGCTCGCGCAGTTCAGAAGATTGTTCGTGACGACGAGCGGCGAGCTCGGGTGCGAGGCCTGGTTGGGCGCGGTCAGGTTTATGCAAAACTGCCCGCTGCGTGCGTTGCCAACCGTGTTATTCGCGACTGTGACCGCGTACGCATCCGCACCGTCGTTCGCGAGTACCCTGATGCCATTCTGCCCGTAGCCGCCCTCAACGATGTTCGAGGAGATAGTCACGTCGTGCGCTCCCGCGGCTTCGATACCGAACGAATTGGCGCGGCCATTCTCCAGAACATTGCCGGCGATCACCCCGCTTGAGGCGTTCACGTTTGCCGAAAAGCCGCCGTCGCTGAACCCATCGCAGGTGTTGTTGACCAGCTTGACGTTGGCGCCCTGCTGCCACCCGGCGCAGTCGCCGTAGGTGTTGGCGAAATAGTTGTTCGCTATAAGGCCGGAGTTGGAGAAGTCCGCCTCCGCGCACCACCATCCGCAATTGCGGACCGTGTCGTGCTGGATGGAAAAGCCGTTGACATAATCCAGGTATATCACCGACGACGAATTTCCCACGCCAAGCGTGCTCGCCTGCCCGTCAAGATTGCAGTTTTCGATCTCGACCCCTACAAGCGGATTGCTCGCGCTGCCAATCGCCCTGAAGATACTCCCGCCCGAGACGGTCTTAATCGTAGAGTTGCGGCAATCGATAACGGTGTTGGATGGAACCCGGATCGGCACCGATATGTAGGCGGTCGAGTTGGGCGGAAAGACGATCTTGCCCCCCTGGTCTACTGCCCGCTGGATCGCCACGGCGTCGTCGGTGACGCCATTGAGAACCGCTCCAAAGGTCCTAACATCATAAGGACCGCCCTGGGTGAATTCGACCGCATTGTTGCGCGCTCTGCGAAGCCACGAGGCGAGCCTGCCATAGGCCGACGCCTGCGGCGCCGCCCATCCGACGGCCGGAATGAAGAGGACCGCGAGCGCCAGCGCCAGCGCCCGGCTAATTCGCGAGTCTTTCAACTGTAGTAAGCGGTACCTGCCAACAGAATGCATAAGCATCGAATCAGCACCTCTGCTATCACTGAAACCGTTATTCAGCGTCATCGAATGCTATCTTATGCATCGTTTGCCTAAATATGTCAAGACTCGCGTAGACGTGTTCTTGGATGAAAAAACCTCCGTAAAATGGCAAAGCTTGAAGAAGTATCAGAAGAGTCGCGAAGGACGGCTATGCCGCCGGGCGCGGACATGCTGAAGAGTTCGGCATGGTGCGGAAGTTTCTCAGTGCGAGGATCGTCTCGTCTGCGGCCCCTGGAAGGCTGCTGATAAATCACAGCCTGCTCCCCTTCTGTTGTCTCCCCCGCGAAAGGGCGAGAGAGACCATTCGAGAGGAAAGCCACTCTTTACGCAGAGTGTTGAGGTCATCTTCCATTCGGGTTGGGTTTTCCGGCTTCCTCGCGCCGTTGCGGGCCGGCCGCGTGTGGTTTTAGGGCTCCAGCCGCTCCATCATCCGCGGAAACGGAATCGTCTCGCGCACGTGATGCGTTCCGGTGATCCATCCGACGCACCGCTCGATCCCCATCCCGAATCCCGCGTGCGGCACCGTCCCGTAGCGGCGCAGGTCGAGGTACCAATTGAATGGCTCAAGCGCAAGGCCATTGGAAAGGATCTTCTGCCTGAGGGTTTCGTAGTCGTCCTCGCGTTGTCCGCCGCCGATAATCTCGCCGTGGCCCTCGGGCGCGAGCATATCGACGCACAGTGCGACTTCCGGCCGCGCTGGGTCCTGCTTCATGTAGAAGGCCTTGCACTGGGTGGGATAGCGATGAACCATCACCGGACGGTCGAACTCGGAGGAAAGCGCGGTTTCCTCGTCGCCGCCGAAATCGTCGCCCCAGTTGATCGCGAAGCCCTTGGCGCGAAGCCGCTCGACGGCCTCGTCGTAGCTCAGCCGCGGGTAGGGCGTCGAGGCGGCGCGCTCGAGAAGCGCGGTATCGCGTTCGAGCCGTTTCAATTCCTCGCGTCGGCGGTCGAGAACCCGGGCGACGATATAGGACACGAACTCCTCGGCGAGTTTCATGTCGTCTTCGAGGTCGAAGAACGCAACCTCGGGCTCGACCATCCAGAACTCCGTCAGATGGCGGCGGGTCTTGGACTTTTCAGCACGAAAGGTGGGACCGAAACAATAAACCTTGCCGAAAGCGAGTGCGCCGGCCTCTGCGTAAAGCTGTCCGCTCTGGGTCAGGTACGCCTTGCGTTCGCCGAAGTAATCGACCTCGAACAGATTGGTGGTGCCCTCGCACGAGGTCGGGGTCAAAATCGGCGAATCGAACAGCACGAAGCCGCGCTCGTAAAAGAAATCGCGGCACGCCTGTTCGACTTCGCTTCTGATTCTCAGGATCGCATTCTGGCGCGCCGAACGGATCCACAGATGACGCAAGTCGAGCAGAAAGGCGACGCCGTGTTCCTTGGGGGTAATCGGATAATCGGTCGAAACGCCGACCGTGCGGTAGCTGCGCACGGTGAGTTCGTAGCCTCCCGGAGCGCGCTTGTCCTGGCGCACCACGCCGGTCACCTCGAGCGAGGTTTCCTGTCCCAGGTGATCGGCGGCGGCAAATGCCTCGGCGCCCAGATCGTTCAAGGTCGCGACGCATTGGCAAATCCCGGTTCCGTCGCGCACTTGAAGGAAGTGGATTTTGCCGCTGGAGCGGCGGTTGTACAGCCATCCGCAAAGAGTGACCTCTTCGCCGACATGGCGTGAAAGCTCGTCGATATAGACCCTGGGCATGAGCCTATTTATACACCAGCGCGGGACTCATCGAACGCCCGTCGCGGGTGCGTCGCGTCGTTTCGCAGGATGGTGTAGCCTTTCGTATTCACGGATCGTGCGGATGAACGGACTGGACTACGCGATCATCGTGCTGGTGGCACTCGGCGCGTTGTACGGGCTGAGCCAGGGGGCGCTGCGGATGCTCACCTCGATCGCCTCGGTCGGGTGCGGAATCTATTTCGCTTCGCTCTATTACCAGAGTGCGGCGCACGTTGCCGGGTCGCAGTTCGGACTAAGCCCGCTTGCCTCCGCGGCGGTCGGCTATATCGTTCTGTTTGCGGCGGTCTTTGCTTCAATTGAGATCGTCGGCCGGCTGGCGATGCAGCTCGTCCACGTCGTCCATCTGAGCTGGGCCGACAGGCTGGCGGGAAGCGTGCTCGGTGCCGCGATGATGGCCGTGGTGGCCGGGTTCAGCGTGATGGTCCTGACGGCGCTGCTGCCACCCGGAGCGCCATTGCTGCGCAACTCGACCCTCGCACCCAGGCTGCTCGCCTACAACCGCGCCCTGGTGGATTATCTGCCCGACGAGGCGAAGACCGCCTTCGAAATCAAGCAGGCGGAGTTGGAGAGCTACTGGGCGCGCGGACTGGCCAAAAGCAAGCCGCCGGGGGCGTCACCGCAAGCCTCGCCGACGCCCGTCAAGTAGTTTGTCCGGATTGTCGCAACCGCAAGATTCGACGGGCGGTCAGGCGAGCGCCCCCTGGAGTGCGCGCACCAGATGCGCCTTGGGGACCGCGCCGACGATCTGCTCTTTGACCTGCCCGCCCCGGATGATGAGCAAATTTGGAATTCCGCGCACGCCGTAACGCGCCGGCGTCATCGGATTGTCGTCGACGTTCATTTTGACCACCTTGAGACGGCCCGCGTATTCGTCGGCGAGTTCGTCGACGATCGGTGCGATGGCGCGGCACGGACCACACCATGGCGCCCAGAAGTCCACCAGTACCGGCTTGTCGGACTTCAGCACCTCGCTCTCGAAGTTGGAATCAGTGACGTGCAGAACCTTGTCGCTTGCCATCGGAAATTTTACCTCTCGGCGCGGCGCGCCCTGACTCGAAAATAAGTACCCCTGCCGGGACAGTCAAGGCGCGTTTTTCGAGCTTGATTCTCACCGTGCGCGCGGGTTTGAATCGGCCCATGAGAAGAATCGCCGCTCTGTTATGTGGAATTTTGCTGGGAACGGCTGTTTTCGCCGTCTCCGCTTCGTATGCAGTCGTGAAGATCGAGGGGCCGCGGATTCCCGCGCCTAACTTTCCGACGGCGAAGATTTGGATCAACTCCAAACCGCTCACCCTGAAGCAACTTCGCGGCAAGGTCGTCCTGATCGATTTCTGGGATTACACCTGCATCAACTGTATCCGCACCTTCCCGCATCTGGAGCGCTGGTACCGGCTGTACGGACCGCTGGGACTGGTGATAATCGGGGTTCACACGCCCGAGTTCGATTTTGCCAAGAACGTGAACCTGGTGCGCGACGCGGTTAAGCGCTTCGGTATTACCTATCCGGTCGCGATCGACAACGACGGAGAAATCTGGGATGCATTCCATAACCCCGGATGGCCGACCGAGTACCTGCTGGACAGCAAGGGGCGCGTCGTCGAGCGACATCTCGGCGAGGGCGATTACGATCTGACCGAGATGCTCATCCAGAGCCTGCTCAAGGAGGCCAATCCCTCGCTTAGCTTCAAGGCTGCCAAGTACCGGGTGGCCGAAGACGAGCAGCAGTACGGCGGCGCATGCCTGCGCACTACGCGCGAGACCTATCTCGGCACGCTGCGCTCTTTGAATATCTCGAACAAGGGGGGCCTGGTGAAGGACAAACTACACGTTTACGTCGCGCCCAGGCCGGTTCCGCTCGATACGGCCGCGCTGGAGGGCCCATGGACGGTGCATGGCGACGGTATCCACACCGATGCGAGCGCTGGGAAGTCCGACTCAGAGGTGCTGCTTCACTACCGCGCGAAATCGGTTTACATGGTGGCGGGCTCGGATAATGGTACGCCGCGCCGCGTCTACATCACGCAGGACGGGAAGCCGCTAGCGCAGAGCGCGCGCGGACTCGACGTGAAAGCGGACGCTTCGGGTAAAACCTACCTCGAGCTCGGCCAGCGGCGGATGTACTACGTCGTCAACAATCGCGATTTCGGAAAGCATCTGCTCACGGTCAGCACCACCGACTCCGGCGTGGGACTTTACTCGTTCACCTTCGGCAACAACTGCGAACCCGACTTCGCGCACAAGTGACGGTTTATATAAGCGCTCATCCGGTTTTGGATTGGATCGGAAAACGGCAGGCGGGATTTCCCGCCTGCCGTTTCAATTTAAATTCCAAAGAAGATTCCTTGCGCTTAGCGCGACGGCGCGGCGGAATACTGGCCGCCGGCGCGATCGGCGAGGAAATCCTGCGAGCGCTTCAGCGCCTCTTCGGTCTCGCGCAGCAGATCGGCCATCACCTCGGCGACCGGCTTCACCTCGTTGATCATTCCCGCGCCCTGTCCGCACGGCATGAAGGTCAGCTCCGGGTCGCAGCCGCCATCGACGCCCGCATAGTCCATCGCGCCGTTGCGCCGCGAGATCATCGCCTGCTCGGGGAACGGCTTTATCTTCGAAGGTTCACGCTCCCACTCCATCGCATACGGCGTGCGGATACATCGCGCGGTCTTGCCGGTGTAGGCCCGGGTCCGGATAGTCGAGTCCTCGCGCGCCTTCAGGATCGCCTGCTTGTACTCGGGCGCGGCCTGCGCCTCGGGCGTGGCAAGAAAGCGGGTGCCGATCACGACGCCCTGCGCGCCCATCAGCAGCGCCGCGGCGATTTGGCTTCCGTGTGCGATCCCGCCCGCGGCGAGCACCGGGAGCTTGACCGCGCGGACGACCTGCGGCAGGAGCGACATGAGGCCGATTTCCCCGGTATGGCCGCCCGCTTCGGTCCCCTGGGCGACGACTACGTCCGCGCCGCCGTCCTGGGCCTTCTGCGCGTGGCGCACCTTGCCGCACATCACGACGACTTTCATCCCATGTTCGTGCATTGTCTGGAGAAATTCGGACGGCACCGCGAGCCCGGCAACAAAAATCTTGACCTTCTCCTCCAGCATTATCGGCATGTACGGACGCATCATGTCCGGAATCGGGGCGAGCAGGTCCACCGCAAACGGCTTGTCGGTAAGTTCGCGGGTCTTCCGGATCTCGCTTCGCAGCTGCTCGGGCGTGAGTCCCGCGCCACCGATCACGCCAAGTCCGCCAGCGTTGGAGACTGCGGCAACCACCTTGTGCAAAGCCGCGCCACCCATCCCGGCGAGCAGGATCGGATACTTGATTCCAAAGTAATCGCAAATAGACGTGTGCAACATCGAAGGCCTTCTCCCCTTGATGGACCGCTCTTGTCGCTGGTCCTCAACGATGCGTATAGCGCTCGGCGGTCCGCCCCGGCAAGCGTCAGCCTAACGAGCGATAGGCAACGTGGCGACAAATGCCCGCTTGCGTTGCGAACAGCGTCGTCGCGCGCGTCAATCACCGGTGCTTTCGGCGGCGATTTCCTTGAGCAGATATTTTCGGGTCTCAGCGAGCCGGGGCAGATGGATTTTGCGGTATTGTTTCACTTCGGCGGCGGTGTAGGGCGTAAATCCGGCTGGCAGGTTTTGCTTGCTGAAGTTGCCAAGCACCCAGTTCATCACCGCCGCGACGTCAGCATCGCTCAGTTTCGAGTAGGAGACGCCCGGCACTTCGATCAGATAGGCGCGGCCGCCCGGCGCTTTCAGAAACTTAGCTACGCCGACCAGAGTCGGCGCGGTGTCCTTTACGCCTTCGCCCTTCGCTCCGTGGCATCCCCAGCAGTTGAGTTCATACAGCTTCTGGGGCGGTTCGGCGCGGACCGGGGTCGTAACAAGCGCAAAGAGCAAGCCGCCGAGCGCCGCTGCCGCGATCTTTGTTCTCATCGCGCCTTGCCTTGTACGGCGCCCAGCACTGTCGCGCCGAGCGACTTCATCAGGCGCGCGCGCTCGCGCGCCATCGCAGTGGCCGAGGGCTTGTCCTGCCGGGCACGATGCACCTCGGAGGCGCTGATCGGCCTGAAGCCTGCGGGAAGCAGCCTTCGATTCAGTTTGAGCAGGACGTGATTCAGGGTCGCCGCGAGCACGCCGTCGCTGAGATTTGCGAACGAGGGCATCAGGCCGTTGTAGGTCACGCCTTGCGATACGATTCGACCCGCCATCCCGTTAAGCACCACGAGCATAAGATAGCGACGGCCCGCGGGGATCCGCACGTACGCACCGACCGTGTTCGCAAGCGGCGGATAGACGCCCGTAACGCCACGGCCCGTCGCCTGATGGCATACCGCGCAGGTAGTGGCGAAGACACCGCTCCCGGCGCGCGCAGAAGACACCGTCATCAGCTGCGCGAGAACCAGAAGTCCCGCGCCAAAAACAATCGCAATCCGCACTTCCTTCGCACATCCGTCGAATGACCCGGGACGCTACAGCGGGTGGCGATTCCTTTCACCAGGCATCGAGACTCCATAGCGCCGAGCCATTGGCACATCCCGAGCTGGCTGGTTGTTGTTGCGACCCAAGGCGCAATCCCAACGACCGCCGGCGCGCCGGCGCGACTACTTCACCGCGACGATCTCAGCCGTCGAGCAGTGATAAACCATCGTCGGCGCGCCGAAGCACCATACGAGGTCGCTATTGAGCGGCACTCGGTAAACCGGCATCTCACCCTCAGTGTTCGCGCAGAAGCATTTGCCGCACGGCGCCTTACCGCAGCAGTCGCGGTAGCTGACGATATAGTTTCGTCCGTCGTTGGGATTGTGGCAGGTGCCGACCCACGAAGTCGGCGACGGCGTCGCGCCGGGCGGGCAATCGTGCGAGGCGCCGCCGCAACACGAGCACAGGAAACCGTCGATCGCGCAGTACTTCCAGTATTCGCACCCGGTGTCGTCGTTCACCGCCGCAGCCTTTTCGGCGGCATGGGCGCGCGCGGCGACCCGGTCCACTGGCAGAAGCGGAATCGCAATTGCGCCGACCAGCGCCTGCCCAAGGCGGGCAAGAAAACTGCGGCGTGAAGTGCGCTGCGCCACGCTGCGCGTCAGATGCTCGACGAGTCTATCCATGATCGCCGCCTCTTTGTCCGTTGCCGGCCGCAGCCGACTTGGGCCCGCCGTGCGAGCCGAGATATTCCTGGATCGACGCGACTCCGATCCGTTTCGCTTCAAGCAGGCTCTCCAGATGCTCGCGCGTGTTGACCAGACCCTTGGCCCGAACCACGCCGGTCTCGTCGATCAGCACCGCGTACGGGAGCCTGCCGATATGGTATGCCATCCCGAGTTCGGTCGAGAGCACGAAGCCGAAGTCCTCGAGACGGTTCTCGCGTATTAAGCGTTCCTGCTCGCGACGGTCGCCGTCGCTGGCAAAGACCATCTCGATGCCGCGCGCCACCGCTATTACCGATTTTGCGATCGGGATAAGCTTCTTGCACACCGAGCAGGTGGGCGAGACGAAGAGCAGGAGCGTGCTGATTCCGCGCGTGTTCGTGCCGCCAATCCTGACCATGGACCCGGAAAGCGCGGGAAGCTCGAAGACCGGCGCGACGTCGCCGACGCGCGGTCCCTGGTCGATCGTCAGCGCGCCCATCGGCGCAACTCGCTCGTGCAGCACTCCGATCTGGCGCGCGAGCGCCATCACCGTCGCCGCCAGCACGAGCACGACGATCCATAGGACGGCCTGCGAGATGACGAGCGCTTCAACCATGGCGCATCTCCACCGCGCGCAGGGCCGAAGCCTGCGCAAGCAGGTAATTGAATGCGGCGTACAGCGTCACGAGCGCCGCCGCGCCGAAGAAAATCGTCATCACGTCAAGCGCACCGATTCGCCGTTCCCCGGCCGGCAGAAGAAGGACCGCCGCGAGAGCGATAAGCATCGCGTTACGCACAAGGAGCCATCCGCTGAGCCTCTGCCCACGCGCCGTCCCAAAGCATCCACAGTCGATATCGCGTCGTCCGCGAGCAAGATTGACGCCGATCGCGGCGGTAAAGACCACCAGCAGCCCGAGCAGCAAAAGCGCCGAAGCTTCGCGCGTCGGCCCGAAGAGAATCCCGATGGCACCCGCAATCTCGGCGAGCGGAATAATCCCCGCCGCGAATGCGGCGATCCGTCGCGGCACGATACGGTAATTCTCGACCGCGTCGCGAAAGCCCGTCAGGTCGCGCAGTTTCGCAATCGCTGAACCGGCGAAGACGGCCGCGAGCGAAGCCGCTGCAAGCCATCGTATTGCTGGATCTACACCGGGCATCGGCCAACTCTCTGAAAAGCGCTTCCTCCCTGCTCACGGACCATAGAGCAGGATTGACGAGCCGATATGCTTGTAAGCTCCCAGAAACTTTCCGTTTGTCGCGGAGTACGTATCGAGATTCGCTTCGGGCAGCGCCGGCGGCATGACGAACAATAGAGGATCTGCGTCGTCGGTGACGCGGATGCAGTAGCCGGGCTCCTTGAGCTTGAAGCGCCGCACGCGTTTGTTCGTTTTCGTATCGAAGACCCAGACCTCGCTTCCCGGTTCCTTGTGCGTCCACGCGCCGCCCTTGTGCATCAGGACGTAGAGCAGCCCGGTCTTTCGCTGATAGGCGACCGCCTGCCATCCTCCCGGAAGCCATCCCTTGTCCCCCGGTCCGAGCAGCGGCCATTCGGGTTCGGCAACCGGCTCGGCGCCTGAAAGATCAACCGGCAGAACCATCCCGTGGTAGGTGACGAAATACGCCTTTGCCCGCGCCATCGCGGGCTGGTCGAAAGCAGGATCCTTGTCGGGGTTGAAGAGCGGCTTGCCCTGAGTCTTGCTTTTCGCTTTGCCCGAGTCATCGAGCGTGACGGTCATGAACGAGCCGTCGCCGCAGATCGAGGAAAAGCGCCGATTGCCCGAGACCAGCACCTCGGTGCATCCGGCGCTCTGGATCTCGCCGACAAACTTGCGCGCCTTGAGATCGACCACGCTGACCGAGGTTGCAGGCGTCATATTGGCAACCAGCAGGAAGCGGCCGTCTGCCGTCAGGCCCGAATCGTAGCGCTTGGGCACAACCAGGATTCGCTTGGAAGGGATTACGACTTCGCCCTGGTACTCGAGCGTGCGCGCGTCGAAGATGGAGACCGTGTCGGTGCGCGTGCCCCGCCATCCGCGCGAATAATAGGTGTCGATCATGTAGATGTGGCGGCGGTCGGGAGAAATTTCCAGGTTGCTCAGGTAGCCGCCACTCAGCTGGCCGAGCATTTTCCGGGTGCGCCCGTCGATTATCCAGACCTTGCTGATAAGCCCGACCGGCCACTGGAGATCCATCGTGAACACCCAGTCGGGCGAAGCGAGCGGGAGCGTGAGCGATTTCATCTGGTCGGGCGCAAGTTGGGCGCGGGCGAAACCTGCGCAGCACATTAGCGCGCAGAGACAGGCAGCAAGCGAGAGTCCGATGCGCTTGGTCATCGCGAACCTTCTCCCCCGGGCTGGGCTTACTCTTGTTAGTGCCGCTTGCGCTCATGCGTCAAGCGCAAGCGACACGGAGATCGATGCGCGGGTGGCCCGATTACGAGGCTTCGGAGGCGATGCCGCGGATGATGAAACTTCGCGCGCAGTCGGCTAAGTTTGAAGGCGCCGGTTCAAGCGGAGAGGTGGCCGAGCCCGGTTTAAGGCGCACGCCTGGAGAGCGTGTAAACTCGCAAGGGTTTCGGGGGTTCAAATCCCCCCCTCTCCGCCATCGAGTCGCGAAGGATTTTGCCTGGTCAAAACAAATCGCGGCTTGGCGCGGGATGCGGCGGGACGAAGCGGGAAATACTAGGACTTTCCTACACTCTTTTCCGGGTAAGCGGCGCGATCGCGATCGGTTCTGTAATCATTTCAAACGATCGGTGTTTCCGAAGATTTTAAGGCGAGATCGTAAAGTGCCGAGTGGAAGCGCGAATATAAGCGCTGCTTACGCTTACCGCGAGGAGGCGGCAGGCTCGGGCTAAGTGAAGACCGCGAGCCCCGTACCGTATTCGCTCATCGAGTGCGCTTCGTGGGAACCGCGGCGCCTGCATTGAATAGAGGGTCCGTCGAGATAAAGTCAAACTGAGGCATCGATCCGCGCCACCTCGCCTGCGTGGCGCGACGTGGGGCCCCTCAGCGATCCTCGATCTAGCGCGGGTGCTCTTTGCGATTGTGGGCGGCTTACCGTTTCGCGATGGTCGTTGCAGACAACTGCCAGGCGCTTACGCGCTGGCAGAACACGCAATGGCCTCGACGCCCACGCCGAATGGCTCATCGCGACCGGAGAAGCGGCCGCATCCCAGACCGAGCGCCTCTACCTTGCTAATTTCACGCTCCCAGAGCGTCCGTCGTAGACCAGCAGGACGTCCCGCAGGAGCGTACGACCGATCAGAACGCGGTGGTATTGGCCACCAGCCTGTAAGTGCACGCCCGTGAATTGCCCATACTGAAGCGCCACTCCCGGGATCGCGATGTGCGCAAGGTATACGTTGAAAATCATCGCGCCAGACACCCCAGAGAGTTTCGCTTGGTCGATCAGGGGAAGGTTGAGTTGCTGCGCCAATTGCTCATCGATGCAGCTCTGCTGCGCGCCGGTGTCGATCAGGGCTGGCACCTGTATAGCGGGAACCGCGACAAGAGCACGTGCGCCCGTGGCTGGACCGCTCTGGCCGAACAGAGACGGGTCAAATCCCACATCTACCTGGACGGTTGGCCCCCATATTTGCAACGCGTCCGCCGGGCTGGGATTGACCGCCGGAAAGCCGCACTCAATTACGGGCATGTCCGCCTAGAATGCGCCGAAACAAATCAGCGAGGCCGGTACGGGCTCGACAGGAACTCCCACCTGTCGGATGAGATACGGTCCCCGGCCAAACCGTCGGACTGCCTCATCCGCGGCGGCATCCAGACTGTCGAATGCCCCGATGAACTCCTCACCGCGGAAGATGACGAACTTGCCCTTGTAGTGGCGTTCTAGTTCTTCGCGTTGCGCTTCGTAAGCGCGAATTTCAGTCTCAAGAGCCATGTTCTCCCTCAAGGTCCGTGCCGTGGCTATTCCATCTCTTCTGTGGAGACTACCAATATGGTATCTGGTTGAGCAAACGAGGAAATAGGCTCCTCCGGCCGCTCTCCCCGCCGCCGAGCCAAGGTATTTCTTGATCGCCCCTTCATGTCAAACCAGCGCTTTGGCTGTCGTCAGCTCCAAGACCGTGCGGCAGACGTGCTCCTGCCCCACCTCAGCGGTCGAAGGCCGCCGGATTCCTACCGCACCTGAATTTGGCGGCCTTCGAAAAAAGGCTCGCAATTGCTCCAAACCGCAACCCTGTTGGGTATAGACAAGCTCGTCCGCTCTTTGCGATCTGTGATCATTTCAAAGGATCCCGCATCGCGGCCGCCTGGCGACAGCCGCGAGATTCTTCGCTTCGTTCAGGGTCGCTGGCCGGGTTCTTTCGCGAAACAGGCCGTCCGGGCAGGCTCGCGATGAATCACAGCGCGCTCCCTGCTTCCATTTCCATCGTCTCTGCCCCGCCGCGCCCCGGTCAGTGTTGCGTTTTCTCCCCGTTCGGGCCGATATCGATGCCGGCGACGTGAAGCGCTTTCTTCTTCGCGCCGTTCAGATCGTAGTAGCGACGCGTGACGATTCGCTGCGCGTAAAGACCGCCCCCCGCCTGAACGTTGGTGACGGCCTTCCATCCGCCGTATGCGTCGGCGGTCATGTCGCGAATCGCGTGGAACAGCCGCGCCCGATACTCGCCGTCAACGCCTTTCATCGTGCTCATGTACTTGCGCACCAGCGGACCGGTCACTTCGTTCTCGAAATCCGCGATCGACGGCGCGGTCAGCACGGCGCCGCCTGAAATATCGTGCAGATGACGGACCATCAGGTTGTAGTTCGCCGCGCCGTGATACTTGCCGGCGTTCGTGTACAGCTCGTTTGGGAACGCGCCCTCGGGCGTAACCTGACAGTTCGAGATCGCAGCTTCCAGCGCCGCGCGGATAAGCGTCGCATGGATGATCATCTCGGAGATTTTCTCGCGGACGTGCGACTCCTTCGCAAGCCCGTTGGCCTCGGCGATTAGCTGCGCGAAGCCGACCATCTGATCCGCCTCTTCCGCCATCGCGGAAAGCCCGCCCAGCCGTTCCCAGAGCCCGAGCGAATGGGCGAAGATCGCGGCCTGCTCAACCTGGCCGTCGAGGAAGATCCTTTCGTTCGGCACGAACACGTCGTCGAAGATGACGAAGCCCTCCGGCATGTGAGTTTTCGAGGAGACCGGAAAGTCGCGCGGGTCGCGATGGCGCGGGGCGTAGGTCGTATCGACGATTCTGACCCCCGGCGAATTGACCGGAACCATGCACGCGATCGCGTACGACTCCTCGCCCGGATGCATCGCCTTGGTCGGAATCACCATCAGCTCGTGGCATAGCGAGGCGCCCGTGATGTGCAGCTTGGCGCCCCGGATCACGACTCCGTCGCTACGCCGCTCGATCACGTGCGTATAGGCGTCAGGGTCGTCCTGCTTGCCGGGCGGGCGGCTGCGATCGCCCTTGGCGTCCGTGATGCACTCGACGATCCGGATATCGCGACGCTGCGCGTCGCGCACGTATGCGAGAATCCGCCTGCTGAATTCGGGCAGAATATCGGCGATGCGGGTGGCCGCGGTCGTCAGGGTCATGAGTGCCTGATAGGTCACGTTGGCGACGATGTCGGATTCGTGCAGCAGCGGGATTCGGTCGCGCAGTTCCGCGGCCGAATGGGGAATCGCCATGAGATCGCTGACGGCGTTCGGCCCCGGCTTGTAGAAGCGGTCGTAACCAGCGGCGATTCGCGCTACGCAGTCGGCCAGATGCTCGTGCTTCATGACGTCGCGGATCCGTTCGCCCTCGAAGTAGATTTCGCGGTTGTCATAAAGCGATTTCTTGTACTGCTCGCCGGTCATCATATGGACGTCATTCTCCCTTGTGGTTTTTTCCGGTCCGCTCCCGCTTCTGATTTGAACCTTTGACGTGCGAGCGCGCCAATGCCCGCGGCAGCTTTGGTTCGCGCGTGCAAAAGGTGTAACTCGGACTGAAACCTTTCGGCAAGTTCGCTGACCGGAGCATCCAGTGCCACCGTTCAAATCGCCGTCCGGCCCATTGGACGCGAAAACCCCGGCGAAGACTCGTGCACGCAGGCCGCCCGCGAGGAGAGCCTTTCGGATCTTCGCGGAACCCGGGACATACCGGCCACAAGAGCGGGAGGATGCGAAGAGCGCGGGTTAACCGAATCGGACTTGCCTGCGAACCGGCAGGCGCCGCGACGCGCCGATGGCGATGATTCACGGCGCGACGGCCAAACAGACCACGAGTTCACAGGTCTCACCAACGGGTCCGGGAACCGTCCCCGGGCTTGTCCTGCGCTGGTGGTTACGGCAGGGACGGCCTGCTGGCGCGCGCGGAAAATTCACGCCCCTGGCACAGTCCATACCAGGCGCCGAACGGGTGTTCTTGAGCCGACGCGCGCATTGCTCCCGGATGAAGAGAGGCGGGGCGCCGGGCGACGCGAATCCGGTTTCGCCCAAGGCACTGGCAGTCTGCCGAGCGCCCGGCCGGCCAGCGTGCGAAAACGAGGTCTCGCCCTAGTGTCGACCGTGGCTTTCGGCGTTGCTGCGGCCCCAGTCGCCGTGCTCGCCAGCCACATCATTCGCGCGATTAAGGCCGCGCGTCGCACCGCCCCTGTTGCTGGCGGGAGGTTCGCCAGCCTGGCCGCTCTCGACGTCGCTCGAGGGACTTTCGCCCGGGCCATGGCTCCGTCCCCTGCTCACGCCGCTACCGTTATGGCCGTAGGCATAGTGACGGCCATGCTCATGCCAGTGACCGTGTCCGGCCCAGGCAGACATTGCGCAAAGCAGGAACGAAGCAGCCACGGCTGCAAATGTGCACATCAGCTTCTTGCCCATTTTCCCGACCTCTCGTGCCAATCGTCTGGCGTTTCTGTATGCAGAGCAAGCTTCGGGCCGGTGACCGGACTTGCAGGCGCGCCCTTTTAAGAAGCCGCTTTCGCCAAAGTTGCGGCACTGCAACACACCATTTGCGGCATCGCGCGACCATCCGCGGCCCGGCGACGGGTCAGCGTGTTGCCGCCACGCACAGCTGGCGCGCGGCGGCAACTTGCGATTGGTTTTTCAGGCTGCCTCAGACTGAACGCCGTTGAGCTTCTTCAGTTCGGGCATCACTTCCCTGGCGAAAAGCCTGAGACTGCGCTCGGCATCCTCGATCGGCATCCCGGCGTAACTGAACACGCCGACAAAATGGTCGGCGTTCACGCGCCGGCGGATGTCGTCAATCTTGCGCAGGCACATCTCGGGCGTACCCCAGACCTGCAGATTCAGGAAGTACTCGATCGCCGCGTCCGCGCCGTGGCCCTGGAGCGTTTTGGCCATCTGCTCGTAATATTCGTAGCCCTTGGCCTTGCCGAAATGATCGGCCGCCATCTCGTAATGGCGCAGCGCCGTCGCCCAGTAGCCGCCTATGTACTTAACCGCCATCTCGCGCGCGCGTTCGGCGTTCTCGTCGCAGAAGGTCCATCCCGCCGCGATCGTCGGTGGCGGATCGCCGCCGTTCACCTGCCGGTAGATGGCGCGATACTCGCCGAGTTCCTGCGCGACCGCCTCCCATGGCTTTTGCGGGATGATGAGAATTCCGATGCCGAGCCGGGCCATGATCCGCGACGACTCGGGCGACACGGCGGCGGCGTAGGTGCGGCCCTTGAACGACTTGAAAGGCTTCGGCCGGATGTCGCGCCGAGGCTGTTTCAGGTACTTACCGTCGAACTCGCAGTAGCCCTTCTCGAGCCCTTCGATAATCATCTGTGCATATTCGACAAAGCGCTCGCGCGACTCACCGAGCGGAACCCGGAAGCCCTCGAATTCGATTCGGGCAAGTCCGCGCCCGAGCCCGAGGATCATTCGGCCGTTGGACTGATGATCGACCACCGAGACCTGCTCGGCGACGCGAATCGGGTCGTGCCACGGCAGCACCACGACCATCGAGCCAAGCTGAATGTGCTTGGTGCGGCCCGCGTAGTACGAAAGAAACTGCAGCACGTCGGGGCACATCGTGTAGTCGTCGAAGTGATGCTCGACGCTCCAGATCGAGTCGAACCCGAGCGGCTCATAAAGATCGCCGATCCTGAGTTCGTCGCGGTAAACGTCGTAGTCCGAGCGCTGGTTGAGCGGATTCTGGAAGATTACTGCTCCGCCGACTTTCATAAGAAGCTCCTTCTTCGGCCCTGGTTGCGGCCTGGTTTCCTTTGTCAGTCCGGTTGGACGCGGCCAACCGCGATGCGACGCCGGCGCCGTCCCCGCGCCTGGCTGGAGCCCGAGCCTATCGTGAATCAGGGGCCGGAAAAAACACCCTGTGGCCGCCGATTCATTCGCCGTGCCGGCTCATCGTCAACTCGATAGCGACCGCGGGGAGTCCCTCGGGCGAATCGCCCGCCTTGAAGAACACGCCGGCGAGCGTCAGCGGCGCCTCGCTCCGAAACCATGCCGCGCGCCGAAACTCCTCGCCGCGAAAGCACGGCTTGCGGTACACGATACGTGCGCGGGAGGCGAACAGCCGCCCGAGATCGTGACCTGAAGCGTGCAGCAGGTCTGCCACGTATTCCTCCATCACACTCAGGTACGCCATCCCGTTGACGTGACGGTTCGGGTCGGTCTGCCCGTAATGCCACACATGTGCCTGCGACTCGGCAAAATCCGGCTTGCGCGACAGATCCACCAGCGCCTCGATTCCGGGCACCTCGGTGACCCGGCTTGGATACGGGCCAAGTCCGAGTTCGGGCGGCAACACGGTAACGCGCCGGCGCGCGGGCTCCGGATCGTAGCGCGTAAACACGTTAAGCATCCGGGCGCGCCCGAGGACCACGCCGCCAGGATCGAGCACCGTATGGAGCCCGTCGCGCACCAGATGACGCACCGCGCCGGAGGCGTCCAGCGAGCGCGCGAGCCATGATTCACCGCGGACCTCCACCTTTGCGGACGGGTCGCACGGTGTGTCGGTCGTTTCCACCTCGACATAGACGAGCGGCGTGAAGATTCCCGCCATGTTCGTGAAATCGTGCGTACCGGCGAGAATCTTTTGCCATGGCTCGAAATGCGAGCGCCCGGTGTATTCGGAAATCGACGAGAGCCGGATGCTACGGTTCTCGGTCAGGGTCGGGAAGCGTATCGCCTCCCGCATACGTGTTCGCACCACGCGGTCAGCTGGGTTCAAGAGGCGTCCGGCCATGGCAGCAGCTATTATTTCCCTCCCGTCCGACTCAGCAAGCTAATGAGCATCCTCTTCGCAAGCTCATCCCGGCAGCTTTCAGCCGGGGGAACCAGCAGATTGTTGGAAAAAGCGAAAGGCCCAATCTGAGAGCGCCAGGGTCTCAACAGCTTCCTTGACATGACTTACACGACGCAATCTATCGCACATTATCGGCGTAATGTCCTCGGTATTGCTGAAACGGGACTCAGCAAGCTAATGAGCATCCTCTTCGCAAGCTCATCCCGGCAGCTTTCAGCCGGGGGAACCAGCAGATTGTTGGAAAAAGCGAAAGGCCCAATCTGAGAGCGCCAGGGTCTCAACAGCCTCCTTGACATGACTTACACGACGCAATCTATCGCACATTATCCGCGTAATGTCCTCGATATTGCTAAAACGGGCAATCGTTTGACTAGAGATTCTTTTGGACACTAAACTTTTTTCTCGGTTGCTGTTTGTTTTTTCGCGGCCCCGCTACCGCATCCCGGATGGAGCCGATAGATGGCGTCCCTATCATCGACCGACACCGGTTTTCCAGAAGGCCGCGTTCAAATCCTTAATCGGGCAACCCAACATTTTCCTTCGCATCTCGTCGAGATGTGGCAGTCACCGCAGGATGGGTGAATATGGCGTTTCTTATCACCACTGGACTGTTCTCCCTGACTGACTGGATTACCGGCGCATTCGGCCTGCTCCACGGCCCATTCAGCGCAAAGGACATGCTCGACCGTGCACAGCAATGCACGAGGTTGACCGATTTCGGCGATTCCTCGTTCGAGCAGCCACTCGAGGTACTCCTGAAGGCCTACCACGAGGAGGCCAATCTCAACCTGCTGGGACGGCTGGCGGCGCGATGGGACACGCTCAGGTTTCTGACAAATCTGCTGATGCTTCGACAGGCGGAAAAGATCGCGCCGGAGATCCTCGCTCAGCCGATCGAGAGGCCGATTTTCATCACCGGCCTGCCGCGCAGCGGAACGACCTTCCTGCACAGTCTGCTCGCTCTGGATCCGTCAAACCTGGCACCGCTCTGCTGGGAGACGATTTATCCCTATCGGGACCCGGGCCGGCCGCCGGCGAAGCCTGACCGGCGCCCGGCCCGGGTCGATCGGCAACTCGCCGCCTTCGTCAGGATGGTCCCGGAGCTGCCGAGCCTCCATCCGATGTCGGCGCACTCGCCGCAGGAATGTATCGAGATCCAGGCTCACGTTTTCAGGAGTTACCGCTTCGACACGACTCATAACGTGCCTTCGTACCGCAGCTGGCTGGATCAAACCGATCATGAAATCGAGTACCGCTTTCACAGGCGCTTCCTCAGGCATCTGCAGCACTCAAAGGGGCCGGGCCGCTGGGTTCTCAAGTCTCCCGACCATATCTTCATGATGGACGCGATCCGCGCCGTCTACCCTGACGCGCGGATGGTTTTCGTCCATCGCGAGCCGATGGAAGTACTGCCCTCGGCGGCGAGGCTCACAGAGCTTTTGCGCCGCCCCTTCACGCGAGCCGTCGATCGGCTTCAGATCGGCCGCGAGGTGATGGAGCGATGGCAGATGGGTGCCCTGAGATTAATCGCGGAAGCGGAACGCGATCGCCAATCGCGTCGCATCTTTCACATCCGCTATCGCGATCTGACCGCGGATCCGCTCGGAGCGGCCGTCGAACTCTACCATCATTTCGGTCTCAAGCTCGGCGACCTTGCGAGGGCGCGCATACGGGACTACCTTGCCGAGCGCCCTTATGGCGGATACGGCCAGAACTCGTACCATCCCGAGGACTTCGGCCTCGACCCAAAAGTGCAATGGCAGCGATTCGGCGAATACAGGGATTATTTTGGAATCGAGGGAAAAAAAGAGGCCGCCCGTGGGCCGGGCCGGTTCCGGGGCGGGTTCGCACGCTTCACGGCTCCGAAAGCGACCACAGCAAGCTGATACTGCACGAGCTCCCAGACCGCTTCACGATATGCACAAGCTTCGCGACCTCAGGCCGCAACGGCTCCGAAACGCGGCGCTGGCTTTTTCCATCCTCGCGCTGACGGCCGGAGGCGTCGGCACGGCCCTGCTCGTTTATCACTACGGTTTCAAGGTCATCGCCGACGCGCTCGTCGCGGTGGGTATGGCGGGCTTCGCCGCCGTCACCGCATTTCACCTGGGAATCGTGACCGCCTGCGGCGTCGCGTGGTTTGTCCTGGTGCCGCAGCCGGACCGGCCGTCGCCGTGGGCCTTCATTCTGGGCCGCATGGTCCGCAACGGTGCTTCGGAAGCGTTGCCGCTCTCGCAGGCGGGCGGCTTCATCATGGGTGCGCGCGCCGCAACCGCAGCCGGGCTGCCCGGCGCGATGTCGGTCGCGTCGACCGTGGTGGACATCACGATGGAGCTGCTGGGCGAGTTGATCTTCGTTGGCATTGCGCTCGCCATCCTCGCAAGACTGCATCCGGGGACTGCGCTGGAGGGTTGGGTTGCGACAGGGCTGGTGGGAGCGACGGCGGTCGCGACGGTTTATGCGATGGCGCAGCGGCGCGGATTCACCCTAATCGAGCGCGTCGCGAACCGGGCGCCGCAGGGCGCGGGCCTCGCTGCCGGCGCGGCGACGCTGCAGGGCTGCATCGACCACATCTATGGACGACTCCGTGGCCCGGTGCTCGGGTTTCTCATGCACCTGACATGCTGGCTGGCGAGCGCGGTCGAGGCCTGGTTCGCGCTCGGGCTGATGGGAGCGGCGCCGGGATTCGCGGTGGTTCTTTCGATCGAGGGCCTCGTCACCGGAGCAAGGGCACTTGCCTTTGCGGTGCCGGGCGCGCTCGGCGTGCAGGAGGCGGCGCATGTCTTCGTGGGTGCCATGTTCGGTGTCAGCGCTGACGCGCTGCTGGCATTGTCACTGCTCAAGCGCGCGCGCGACCTTGTGCTCGGTCTGCCGCCGCTGGTCGCGTGGCAGTTTCTGGAAGGCAATCTCTTCTGGCACAACAGAAGCGCGCCGCGCGAAGACACAAGCGATACTCGTGATACATCGCAAGCCGCCGCGGCTTTGGCCGACGAGCATAGGCATCGAATTGTATGAGCAGTGCGAGGCGCTCGCATTGCCCGTCCTTCCATTCCGATCGTCGTAATCCTGGTGGCTGCGCAGGCGCAGGGACCCAGCGCATCCGGATCGCTGCGCGCGCATCGCGGTCGAGTCACGGTCGCTTCTACTTGGCGGGATGCGCCTGGCGCGGCGACGGTGCATGCGCGCTGCGAGCCGCGCTTGGCGCGTTGGCTGCGACCAGCTTCTGGCTTGCCTCGGGCGTCCAGTAGTCCGGCTGCTCCGCCCATAGGTCGCGCAGATACGGCGCCACTTCGAGACCGAAGAGCCGGGTGTTCTCGGCGCCGACTTCCTCGGGCAGATTGCCCATGTGAGGCGTGGCGATCAGCTGTCCGATCCGCAAATCCTTTATCAGCTCGCGCAGGCGCTGCTGCACGCGCCTGGGGCTGCCGGCGATAATGTAGCCCTTTTCGTCGTATTCCCAGAAGCTCATCTCGCCCTTGCTCGCGCGGATACGGTCCTCGGGCGTGAGCTTGCTCTGGCCGATCTTCAGCTGTTCGCCCTGGGACTTGAGCGAACGGATCGTCGTGTAGCCCGGCGGATTGAGAAAGCCCGGCGCAGGTGCCTGGTTGCGATGGAAGTAGCGGACCGCCTCGTAGTACTGCTTCTCGGCCTCCGCGTCGGTGCTGGCAACGCATACCACTTGCGTAAAGGCCATCCGATGCGGGTTCATCGTGCCGCCCTGCTTGTCAACGTACTCCCAGAATGCGTCGACGAGCGGCTTGGACGAGTACAGTCCCGAAAAAGACAGGTGGCCGTAGCAGTAATCCTCTTTGATGACCAGGTCCCAGGTTTCCACGCTGCCGCCACCGCCGGGAACCCAAATCGGGAGCTTCTTCTGGATCGGGCGCGGCCAGATATTGACGTAGCGCAGCTTGGTATATTTGCCGTTAAACGCAAACGGCTCCGGTTCCGACCAGGCGCGCAGGATCAGCCGGCGCGCCTCGTCGAAACGCTCGCGCATCTCGATCGGCGTCATCCCGTACGCGAACGTCGAGTCCATCGGGGTGCCGAGAACGAAGCCCGCGGCCAGTCGGCCTCCCGACAGGCAATCGAGATAGGCATATTCCTCGGCCACGCGGATCGGCGGATTGTAAAGCGCAAGCGAGTTGCCAACGATCGTGATGGCGGCGTTCCTGGTATTCGACGCGAGGCTCGCCGCGAGCAGGTTCGGCGAGGGCGTCACCGCCAGCGGCGTCTGATGATGCTCGTTGACGGTCAGGCCGTCGAAGCCCACCTCGTCCGCAAGCTGCATCAGCCGGATAAACATCCGGTACATCTCGCCGGCCTTGACCGGGTCGATCAGTTTCGCGGGCGGCGTAACCCACGCCGAGCGGTAGCGCTCCCGGAAATCTGCGGGAAGGTGCGGATAGGTAACCTCGGCGAACCAGTGGAATTTCATGCGTCAATTCTTCCCCTCTGCCCGCACGGCTGTTGAGCTTGCGATCACCTCGGGCGGCAAACCTCTGCTCCAGGGGCGGCAAGCCTGTCGGGCGAGGCTCCCGCCGGTATACTAGATGAGACTTGTCCGGCGGCGCCAGTGACTGGGAGCACGAGAAATCCCGGCAAGACTCGGCACAAACGCGGAAAAAGGATCGCTTCGGCTTCGAATTCGCGCTCGGATGTCGAGTGGGAACTTCCTCAGCGGTAAACCCATGGGCGCCGATCCCGATCCCCCGCGAAAGCGTAATTCTCGCGAACCAACGCCGTGCTCAAAGCGCGGCGGGAGGCGCGGGATGCTGCTGGGTGAGGCAATGGATCGCGCCCAGACCGAGGACCAGATCGATCGCGGGAATCCCAATTACCTTGCGCCCGGGAAAAAGACGCGCAAGCGTCGCGCGGGCAACTTCGTCGGCCGGACAATCGAAGGTCGGCATCACGACGGCACCGTTGGTGATATAGAAATTCGCGTAGGAAGCCGGAAGCCGTCCGTCCTCGCTGGATTCGACCGCGCGCGGCATCGGCAGCGTCTCGATCTTGAAGGGGCGCCCGCGGCGATCGCGCATCGCGCGCAGCCGTTTCAGGTTCTCGCGCAGCGGCTTGTAATTCACGTCGAGCGGATCCTCTTCGACCACCGTGACGATCGTATCCTCGGCGACGAAGCGCGCGAGGTCGTCAACGTGGCCGTCGGTGTCGTCGCCCGCGATCCCTTCGCCGAGCCAGAAGATCTCTTCAACCCCGAGATAGACGCGCAGATATTCCTCGATTTCCGTGCGGCTGAGCGCGGGGTTTCGATTCGGATTGAGCAGGCATGATTCCGTGGTGAGCATCGCGCCCGCGCCGTTTACGTCGATCGAACCGCCTTCCAGGACGATTCCCGGCTCGATAACCCTGAAGCCGTAGCGTTCGCCGAGCCGCGCCGGCACCGCGTCGTCGAGGTCGTAAGGACCGTACTTCTCACCCCACGAGTTGAAGCGCCAATCGAGCGCAAGCTGTGAGGGTCCGCCGCCGGGAGCGATACGATTGACAAAGATTGGCCCGTGATCGCGTATCCACGAGTCGTTGGTCGGAATCACGATGATTTCCACGCGCTCCATCGCCGCGCGATCATCGATTCGCTCTCGCACCATCGCGCGAACCTGCTCGACCGCGGATTCGTCCCTGACGAGGATTCGCACGGCTTCCGAGGCCGCAAACGCCGCCGCCATTCGGGCGAACACCGGCGGGATCGCGGCGAGCCTGCCGGGCCACGTGTCGGGGTTGTGCGGCCACACCAGGTAGGTGGCAAGATGCCGCTCCCATTCGGCGGGCATCCGGTACGAGCCGAGCAGCTCTCGATGCGCTTTCGGAATCGGTGGCACGGTCCTAAGAACGATAGCGAAGCAGAAGATCCTTGTAGGCGTCGATACGGCGATCGCGCAGGAATGGCCAGTTGCGGCGCGTCTCCTCGATCTTACCGAGATCGCATTCGGCAATGAGCAGTTCCTCGTCCGAGCCGGCCCTGGCGATAATCTTGCCGAACGGGTCGGCAACGAACGAGCGGCCCCAGAATTCGAGCCCGCCCTCGACGCCGACCCGGTTGACGGCCGCGACGAAGACGCCATTGGCAATCGCATGGGCGCGCTGGATCGTCTCCCACGCGTCGGCCTGCTCGCGGCGAACTTCCGGCAGCTCCTCGCGATGCCATCCGATGGCGGTGGGATAGAACAGTATCTTTGCGCCTGCCATCGCGGTAAGCCGCGCCGCCTCGGGAAACCATTGATCCCAGCAGACCAGGACCCCGAGCCGCCCGCCGGCGGTCGGATGGGCGACGAAATCGAGATCCCCGGGCGTGAAGTAAAATTTCTCGTAATAGCGCGGGTCGTCCGGAATATGCATCTTGCGATAGCGGCCCGCGATTTTCCCGTCGACGTCGAGCACGACGGCGGTGTTGTGATAGAGGCCCTCGGCGCGTTTTTCGAAAATCGAGGACACAAGGACGATCTTCTTTTCGGCGGCGATCCGGCCGAGCGCCTCGGTCGTCGGTCCGGGAATCGGCTCGGCAAGGTCGAAGAAACGGGGGTCCTCGGTCTGACAGGGGTAATGGGACAAAAAGAGCTCGGGCAGGCATACGATGCCGGCGCCGCGCGCGGCAGCCTCGCCGACTCGCGAAATCGCGCACTCAAGATTGCGCGCCGGCTCGGGCTCGCACTTCATCTGCACGAGCGCCACCGTAAGTTTGTCGCCCCGCGATTCCATCGTCTATTCTTGATACCAGCACGCAAAACTGCGCGCTATCCGTCAGGTTGAATCAATGGGCGCATCTTCTCCCGGGTCGAACCGGTGGGCCACGGCGCGCACCGCGCGATTGCTCGTGCGCCGCTCAGATCGGGCCGCGCTTGCAACGCTCCTTTCGGGAGCGCCTTACGCGTCGCTCGTGCTTCTCGGCGCGGACCTGGACGGCAGTCCGCTGCTGCTCTTGTCCGATTTGGCGCAGGCCACGCGCAATCTCAAAGCCGAGCCGCGCGCTTCGCTACTCGTCTGCGCGGCCGAGAGCGCCCGCGATCCGCTCGATTCGCCACGCCTTACGCTGATCGGGCGCATCGAGCCGACCAGCGACCCACGCCATCGCCGGCGCTACCTGGCGCGCCAGCCGCAAAGCGCACTCTACGCCGATTTAGGCGATTTCCGGTTTTACCGGATGGCGCTCGAGCGGGCGCATTATGTCGGCGGCTTCGGCAAAATTGCCTGGTTCGAAGCTCGGGAGCTGCTCACGGCGGACCTCACGCAAGGACTGGCCGAGGCTGAAGCGGCGCTCCTCGAATGGATGAATCGCGAGCAGCGCGTGGAGCTTGACCTGTGCGCAAATCGTCTCGCCGGACGAAGCGGCGCGGGATGGCAGGCGACGGGTATCGACCCCGACGGAATCGACCTGCGCCGCGCCGGCGATAGCGATCTTGCGCGACTCGACTTCGCCGCGCCTGCGCCCACGGACCACGCGTTTCGCTCCGCGTTTTCCGCTCTGCTCGCCGCCGCCCACAGCGACAGGAAGACTTGAGGATTCGGCTCCTGTGGTTCGGACCTCGGCGCAAAGCCGGGTACGGCAGGGGCGGTTGCAACGCCGCAAGTGTGGTAATTTAATAGGCCGTCGTTCCGATTGGACGATTTTGATATTGCGTCGGGGCTGCCCGTCGCCGATAGCCGGGTCCTGCGCAAGGGGAGGCCGCGAACCCCGCCAGGTCCGGAAGGAAGCAACGGTACCGGCTAAACCCCTGTGCCGCAGGGGCGCCTGGCTATCGCTCGGCGGGCAGCTCCCTTTCATAGTGTTCCGCTGATGGCCGAGAACGAAACGTCGTCGTCTCACCTGGTGCTCGCCCGTAAATGGCGTCCCGAGCGCTTCAGCGAGCTGGTTGGACAGGAGCACGTAACCCGCACCCTCAGCGAGGCGTTAAGGCGTGGCCGTATCGCGCATGCGTTCCTGTTCACCGGGATCCGCGGCGTGGGCAAAACCACCGCCGCGCGAATTCTTGCGCGATGCCTCAATTGCGAGAAGGGACCGACGCCAGAGCCGTGCGGCGAGTGTCCGGCGTGTGTTGAAATACGCGCTGGGCGCGCACTGGATGTCTCCGAGATCGACGGCGCAACCTATCGCAAAATCGACGATGCGCGCGCGATTATCGAGAACCTGACCTACCGCCCGGCGCGCGATCGCTTCAAGATTTACATTATCGACGAGGCCCATCAGCTCACCGACCAGGCCTTCAACGCGCTGCTCAAGACGCTCGAAGAACCGCCGCCGCACGTCAAGTTCATACTCGCCACGACCGAGCCGCAGAAGATGCCCGAGACGATCCTGTCGCGGCTCCAGCGTTACGACTTCCGCCGAATTCCACTCGCCATGATTTTCGCACGGCTCAAGGACCTCGCGGCGCGCGAAGGCGCCGAGGCCGAGGAGTCGGCCCTGATGATGCTCGCGCGAGAGTCGGGCGGGAGCATGCGGGACGCGGAGCGGATGCTGGAGACTGCGGTCGCCTCGGCATCGGAAAGCAGGATCACTGAAGCCGAGGTCGCTGCGAGCCTCGGCGTGGCGAGCCGCTCGGTCGTTTACTCGGTCCTGGAGGCGATCCTCAACAAGGACGCGTCGCGCGGGCTTGCCCAGGTGCGCGAGCTTTACTCGCGCGGCGCGAATCTCGAATCGCTCGGGCGCGACATCCTCGAAGCGCTGCGCAATCTCGCGGTCGCCAAGCTTCCCGATTCCAGCACCCTGAATCTCCTCTCCGATCTGCCCGACCACGAGGCGGCCCATCTGCGCCGTCTTGCCGAAAGCGCGAGCAATCGCGACCTGATGCGGCTGTTCCACCTGATGGCCGACGCGCACGAGCAGATACTGCGTTCGCCGTATCCCGACCTGCTGCTGGAGATGGCCGTCGTCAGGATGGCGATGCTCGCACCGGTTATGGACGCGGACGAACTGATGCGGTTGATTCGCGCAAACGGCGGCGGCAGTCCCGGCGCTCCGCCTGCGTCTTCTTCTTCAGGCTCGGAAGGCACAGGGGTGCGCCGGATGAAGGTCGAAGGCGAGGTCAACGCGCAAGCTCCGGCCCGCCCGGCTGCATCGCCGCAGCCCTACGCACAGGCACCCTCACGCGCACCAACGCGAGTCGAGGCTCCGGTGCGCCCCTTGGCGCCGGCTTCCACTGCGGAAGGCCCCGACCTTCCCGACTTGCGCGCGCATATACGATCGCGGCGCGCGGCGCTTGCGGGCTTCATGGAGCAGGGTGCGGCACTCTCGCTCGCGGGCGATACGCTCACCGTGGCAGCGCGCAACGACATTTATGTCCGCTACTTGACCGACAACCGTGCGACGATCGCCCAGCTGGCCTCGGAATTTTACGGACGCCCGCTCAAGGTCGAGCTGGTGACCGGCGTTGGCGCATCCGCCGCGCCGACAACCGCTCCTGCGCTGTCACAGTCGAGGACGGCGGCTGCGCCCGAATCACGAAGCGAACTTCCCCAGATCCGCGTCAACGGCTCAAAGCCCGAGGCTCGCCGCGCGCCCGCGCCCGCGCCAGAGGACGAAGCCGAGGTCGAGACAGGGAAATTTGGCGCGATGATGGCCGAGGCGGCCCAAAAGGTCGCCAACGGGTCGGCGAAACTCCCGGGACCGTCGAAGATGCGCAGCGCAACCCCTGAAGAACGGCAGGCGGTCTTGCAGGACCCGCAGATGAGGCCGATTTTCGATATCCTGGAAGCGCGGCTGGTCGATGTGCGAATCAACGAGTCGGCCGACGAGTCGAAGAAGTAACCAGGCCGCAATGCGGCGTTTTTTTGGAGCAATACCCGTGGCAGACATAGACCTCTCGGCGCTTCTCAAGCAGGCGCAAGCCCTCCAGGAGCAGTTCAAGCGGATGCAGGAGGAGGCCGCGTCGAAGACCGTCGAGGCGCAGTCGGGCGGCGGGATGGTGCGGGTGACGGCAGACGGCTCGATGAGGATTCGGAAGATCGAGATCGACCCGATGCTGATCGGCGCGAACGACAAGGCGATGCTCGAAGACCTGATCGTCGTCGCGGTGAACGACGCGCTCGCCCGCGCGCAGAGCCTGGTTACCGAGCAACTCGGCAGGCTCGGCCCGCTGGCGGGCCTCAAGCTGCCCGGCTTCGGCGACTGAACAGGCAGACGCTTACGCGCCTATGGCTGAAAAACCCAGGTATCAGGAAGGACTGCCGCCCGCGATGACGCGGCTTGTCAAGGAGCTTTCGCGGCTTCCGGGGATCGGTGAGAAAACCGCCTCGCGCCTCGCCTTCAACCTGCTCAATCGCCCGCGCGAGGAAGTCATCGCGCTCGCCGAGGCCTTGCTCGAAATGAAGGAACGGGTCGGGCTGTGCTCGGAATGCTTCGGGCTGTCGGACAGCCCGCGATGCCATATCTGCAGCGACGAAGCGCGCGAGCACGACTCGATCTGCGTGGTCGAAGGACCGGCCGACCTGATGGCGATCGAGCGGGCGCGAAGCTTCAACGGCGTTTACCATGTGCTCCACGGAGCGCTCGCCCCGCTCGACGGAATCGGCCCCGACGATATCAAGATAAAGGAATTACTCGCGCGGGTGAGCGGGCCGCACGGCGTGCGCGAGGTGATAATCGCGACCAACGCCACGGTCGAGGGCGAGGCAACCGCGCTCTATATCGCGAGCGCGCTCAAACCCGTCGGCGTCAAGGCTACGCGGCTTGCGCGCGGGCTTCCGGCCGGCGGCGATCTCGAATACAGCGACGCCGCAACCCTTGCAAGCGCACTTATCGGCCGGCGCGAACTCTAGCGCACCAACCTCTAATCGCACCGCGACAGGGCGCGCAGCGCTGGCTGGCCCCGCCCCATTTCCTCCCTTGCGGGAAACCAGCATGAGCACTACGATGAACCGGTGCAGGCGGTCGGTCGCTGTCGAACGGCCGATCATCAGTTCTTACAACACTAAACCATTAATCTTTCTCGGGGCCTTCGCCCTTTACGGGAAAGGAAGGTGTGTGCCATGGCTTTCGAACTTCCCAAGCTGCCCTACGCGATGGACGCGCTCGCGCCCTACATTTCAGCGGAGACGCTGGAGTACCACCACGGCAAGCATCATGCCGCCTACGTGAACAGACTCAACGAGCTAATCAAGGGAACGGCCGACGAAGGCAAGTCGCTCGACGACATCGTAAAATCGGCCAAGGGTGCCCTGTTCAACCAGGCCGCTCAGCATTGGAACCATAGCTTCTACTGGAAATCGCTTGCGCCGAAGGCGGGCGGTGAGCCGAAGGGCAAAATCGCCGACGCGATCAAAAAGTCATTCGGCAGCTTTGAGGCCTTCAAGCAGAAGTTTACGCAGGAGGCGACCGGACATTTCGGTAGCGGATGGGCCTGGCTGGTCCAGGGCGCGGATGGCTCGCTTGCGGTCGAATCGACCCATGACGCCGACACCCCGCTCGCCCACGGCAAGCTGGCGATCATCACGTGTGACGTCTGGGAGCACGCCTATTACATCGACTATCGCAACGCGCGGCCCAAGTACGTCGAGGCGTTCTGGAACCTGGTCAATTGGGAATTCGCAAATCAGAACCTGAAATAGAGTCGAAAACCCGAAAAGAGGGCGCCGGAGATACCTCCGGCGCCCGTTTGTTCGTCACCTGGCGCACGCTCGTCACTCCCGGAAGGTCTCGTCGGACCGGGCGGACCAGGTCGCTTTTCTCGCGCGATTTAAGCCGCGCCTGACCCCCCTCAGATACTGAACATCAGCGCGCCGCGACGGCGGTCGCAAAGCGATTGTAGCGTGGCCCGCCTGAGGATCGCATTGACCGACTCGCGCACCTCGCGCCATACGTCGCGCATCGGGCACGGCTGCTCGCGCGGACAGGTCACGCTGCCGTTCTCCTCCAGGCAATCCACCGGAACATAACCGCCCTCGATTACCTCCACCACGTCAGCCATCGAGATGCGCGCGGGATGACGCGCGAGCATGTATCCGCCGCTTGGACCCTTCTGACTCGCAACCAGCCCGCCGCGCTTGAGTTCGATAAGCAGCCGGCGCAGGTAGTTCTCGGGAATCGCCTGCGCGGCCGCTATTTCCTCCACCCGGAGCGGAGCGGAGGACGGATAGCGCTCCGCAAGCATCAGCAGAGCCTTAAGCGAGTAATCGACGCCGATACCGAATTTCATCTGATTACATCGCGACCTTTATCACATTTCGGAGATACGTGGAATAAGAGACTCGATGAGTGATCTAATTAGTTGACTAAGATGAGCATCGAAGTTATCTTTTGCCCGAACGTATCGAGAGCAGCCGGAGTGGTCATGCCGACGCCAAAACGTGAACCGCCTTCCTGGGATCTTGTGCTCAAGCGCAATTCCGTCGAGCGGCTCAAACGCGAGTTGTTCCCGACCGAGCTTGGCGGGCAATGGGATCGGTTGGTCGAAACGCCCTACGAAAAACTTCCCGAAGAGGACATCGTTCGCCTGCAGTGGTTCGGAATGTACCACGACAAGCCCAAGGTCGGGACCTTCATGATGCGCGTGAAGATCCCGAGCGGCATCCTGAGCCCTGCGGGCCTTGCCGCAATCGGTGAAATTTCCGAGAAGTACGGACGCGATCAAGGCGAGCTGACCACCCGGCAGAACATCCAGCTCCATTACATCACGCTCGACCGCTTCCCCGCGATTCTGGAACGCCTGAACTCGGTCGGGCTGACCACGATGGGCGGATGCGGCGACGTGGTGCGCAATATCACCGGATGCCCTGTCGCGGGCGTCGACCGCGACGAGGTTTTCGACGTAACCGGCGTGGTTCGCGAGGCTGCCGGCTTCTTCTACGGAAATCGCGAATACTCGGACCTGCCGCGCAAGCACAAGATCACGATCGCGGCGTGCCGCTACCAGTGCAATGCGCCCGAGATCAACTGCGTGGCGCTGATTGGAGTCCGCAAGGAGGGCCGCGAAGGCTTCGCGGTCCGCGTCGGCGGGGGATTATCTTCGACCCCGCGCCTGTCACGCCATCTGGGCGTCTTCGTCCCGCGCGAGAACGCGCTGGCAGTCCTGCGCGCAATCCTCGATGCGTGGCGTCTTACCACCGAGTACCGAATCTCCCGCGTCAAGGCGCGGCTCAAGTTCATGATCGATGATTACGGCGTGGAAGGCTTCCGCAGGCTGGTCGAGGAGCGGCTCGGCTCCACGATGGAAAGCCTTGACGAGACGCCGCTGCCTGAATCTGAGAGCGACCACATGGGAATCCACGAAGAGAAGACTCCCGGTCGCTTCCACGTCGGGTTTCCGGTTTATCTCGGCCTGATGAGCGGGCGTCAGATGCGCGCCGTCGCGCAGGTCGTAGCGTCGTTCGGCGGCGATATCAGGCTGACGCGCCGGCAGAATTTTATCGTGACCGGAATTCCCCGCGAACGGCTCGACGAGGTTACGGCGCAAATCGGCGAGATCGGTTTTCCGCTCGACGTGAACGGCCTTTACGCCTCGTCGATCGGATGTATCGGCGACCCGCATTGCAATTACGCGGTCACGCCGACCAAGACCAAGCTCGCCGCGATAATCGAGCGGCTCATCAGCCGTTTCGGCAGCGAGGTCGCGTCGCTCAAGCTGAATCTGGACGGATGCCCGCACGCATGCGCGCAACACTGGACCGGAGATATCGGGCTTCAGGGCACTACGGGACGCGGCCCGAACGGTGAGCCGCTGGAAGCCTTCGACATCATCCTGCGCGGCGGGCTCGGCCGCGACGCCGCGATCGGAAGGCCGCTGCTGCGCAGGGTGCCGTCCGCGATCGTCGAGGACTGCGTCGAGCGCCTGGTTGGCGCTTACCTCGAGCGGCGCGTGGCCGGCGATTCGTTCACCCGGTTCTGCGCAAGGCTTGCGGACGAAGAATTGATCGCGATTGCACACGGCCCCGAGCGCACCGCGCCCGCGCCTGCGGCGTAGGAATTTGAGAGGAGAGCTGACGCGGAGAACAGGAGAAGTATCGGTGCACCAGGAAAACCAAATCCCCCGGCTACTTCACACCATGGACGAACTCGAAGCGGGCGAGGCCGCCGTCGAACTCGACGGCCAGCAGCCGCAGGAAGTTCTCGCCTGGGCGGTCGAGCGCTTCGGCGCCGAACTGGGCATCTGCTCAAGCTTTCAGGCTGAGGGCTGCGTGCTCATCGATATGGCGGTCAGGATCGATCCGAACGTGCGCATCTTCACGATCGATACGGGCCGCCAGCCTGAGGAGACCTACGACCTTATCGATCGTATCCGCGAGCGTTACGGAGTCAGGATAGAGGTTTTCGGCGCTGACGCCGGCGCTGTGCAGCGGATGGTGACGCGGCACGGCCCGAATCTCTTTTACCGCGACGTGAACCTGCGCCTTTTGTGCTGCCAGGTGCGCAAGGTGCTGCCGCTGCGCCGCGCGCTCATGAATTACAGCGCGTGGGTGACGGGTCTTCGCCGCGACCAATGGGCCACGCGCTCCAATATCCGCAAGGTGGAAATCGATCACGACCACGGCGGGATCGTGAAGCTCGCGCCGCTCGCCGACTGGACCGAGGAGGAGGTGTGGGACTATATCCGCGCCAACCGGGTCCCGTACAACGCGCTCTACGACAAGGGCTACAAGTCCATAGGATGCGCCCCGTGCACGCGTCCGGTCGCCGAAGGCGCCGACCCGCGGTCGGGCCGATGGTGGTGGGAGACGGGTGCGCCCAAAGAGTGCGGGATGCATTGCGCGATCGAAACCGGCGGCTTTGAGCATGAGCTCGCGGCGTTGCTCGGCAGCCACGGCACGGACGCGGCCGACGGCGCGGAGGGCGGCACCGGATGAGCGCTCGCACTCATACAGGGCCCCGGCGGACAGAGGACGCGCTCAGCCTCGACACGCTCCAGCGCGCGGTACTGCTGCCACAGATCGAGGCATTCCGCGAGGCGACCCCCGACCCGCAAGCGCGCGCCCTTTACGCGAAGCTTCGCGACTCGGTGGAGCGGATGGAGGTAGCGCCGGAACTCACCGAACGACTCGGCGCGATTATCGAGGTCGCGCTTTTGAACGGACGGATAAGCAAGCTCTTCGGCCCCGGCGCGGAAGCCTCGCTGACGACGCTGTTCAATCAAACCCCGCCCGGACGCCGGATTGCCGATTCCATAGCCGCGCTTAACTCGGCCCTAAAGAGCCTTGCGGGCCGAACGCTCGAAGAAGCCTCGGCCTCGTCGCGTAACCCGGGTGCTTACGCGCTGTCGCTTACGACCTCAGGGTGCCGGATCGTAATCCGCTTCGAGCCGTCAGGCGTGCGCGTCGAAAGCCTGGAACTCGACCTCGCCTGAAATATTCCCTCGATTCTGCTCCTTGAAGGGTGTTGAGATTAGCGGAAGGCTCCATCTGAATGGACGAACGGTCTCAACACCACGCGTAAAAGACCCTTTTTTTCCTCAATCTTCTTTCCCGCTCGTTCGCGGGAAAAGCGCGGAGGGGCAGCAGGCTGTACTTTATCAACAGCCTGCCGCAGCCGCCCCATTGGCGCTCGGTCTGGCGCGATTCACGACGTTCGTATGGCTTGCTTTCCGATGCTAACCTTTTTCTGAGGCACCGGCTTCTGCCCCTGATAATCGGGGCAACGGGATCTCGAAGCGGCGAGCCGGTTTCGTTCTAAATTGGAAAACACTAGGGAAACGCTTGCGAAAAGAGCATCCGTGGCGCTGGATGAAGCCTTGCGCGCGCTCGGCGCTTTCATTCTCTGTATCGCCGCGATAGCAATTCTCTCGGGCGCATCGCCCGCACCTCGGCAAACGACCGCAAAGCCGGCAACAACACCCAGCGCCGTTGCGCCAACTCCCCCCGCATCGGGCAAGCCTGCGCCGATAAATCCTGCGGCGGCCAAGGCCCCTCAACAGACCAGGCTCTCCCCGCTCGACAATTTCCCGCGCGGACACGCCGTGATCTCCTACCTGAGCCAGACCATTGCCTGGTACCGGCATCTCGGAGTTGAGGAGCGGCTCGTGGAGGAGCCTTCGGAAGTTCTGATCTTTGCCGAGGATCGGCGGATGGCGCGCGAGGTGCTGGACTTGGCGTTCGAGTACGCACATGCCGAGGCGACGCTGCTCTCGAAGCTGTCGGTTCCCGAAGCGCCGCCGAGTGCAAAAGCCGAGGGGGCTGCCGCTTCCGCTGGGATCACGGGGCTGGCGAGTCTCGAAGCGAAAGAAAAGGAGGCCCAACAGCAAGCCGAAGCGGCAACTCAAAAGCTCAAGGCTCTGCAGCGGGAGCTCGCTTCCGCGCGCGGGAAAAAACGCCATGCGATCGCTTCCGCCATCAGCGCGGTTCAGAGCGAGATCGACCTCGCAACTGCCCGCGCTGAGGCAATCAACAGCATGCTCGCCTTCGAGAAGGCGAACAGCCCCGGGATGCAGAGCAAGCCCGGCGATCTTTCCGCACAAATCGATGAACTTGAGCGCTCGGTCACGCTCTCGCAGGCCGCCGTCACGGCCGCAAAGAAGTCCGGCGGAATACCGCCCGCGATCGCGCTCAGACTCCAGCGCGTCACCGAGCCGACCGGCATAATCGGTCTGTCGCAGAGCCTGTTTGCGCTCGGGCGCAAGCTCGCGATGCTCGACAACACAATTCAAATGACGCGGTCGCTTGCCGACGCGGCGAGGGCCATGCGCGATCCGCTAATCAAGGATCTCCTCCGGATGCGGCGCGTCGGCGACGAGCTGGCCGCGCGCTCGAGCGCGGCGGATGTCACCCATCTGCGCGGCCAGCAGCGCCAATTTCAGGCGTTGATCGAGCGCCACAAGCTGGTTTCCGCCGCCGCCCTGCCGATTGCCAAGCAGGTCGTGGCGCTCAAGGTTTACATATCAAACCTGGAGCGATGGAAGGCGCAGACCGAGCGCGAGTCCGAACGCCAGTTTCAAAGCCTGGTCACCCGGCTGATCATCCTCGCGGTGGTGCTCGCCCTGGTGTTTGCGGGCGCTGCCATATGGCGCCGCGTCACTTTCCGCTACGTGCAGGACGTTCGCCGACGCCATCAATTCCTGCAGGCACGCCGCGCGGTGATAGCGATCGCGGTGTTTTTGATCCTGCTGTTCAACTTCGCGAGCGAGCTCGGAGCGGTAGCCACCGTGATGGGCTTTGCCGCAGCGGGAATCGCGCTTGCGTTGCAGAACGTGATCCTGTCCGTGGCAGGCTATTTTTTCCTGATTGGAAAATTCGGAATCAAGGTCGGCGACCGGGTCCAGATAACCGGCGTGACCGGCGACGTGGTCGATATAGGTCTCGTCAAGCTGAGCCTGATGGAACTGGGTGTGGCCGGCAACGACCACGTGCCGACCGGCCGCGTCGCGGTGTTTTCCAACGCGATCGTCTTTCAGCCGAACGGAAATTTCTTCAAGCAGGCGCCGGGCTCGAACTTTACCTGGAAAGAAATAAGCCTGACGCTCTCGCCCGACTGCGATTACCGGCTTGCCGAAAAACGCCTGCTCGACGCCGTCGAGGATGTGTTCGCGCGCTACCGCGAGGCGATCCAGCGGCAGTATCGCGAAATGGAGAAGCATCTGAACGTGGACGTCGAGATGCCGCGTCCGCAAAGCCGCCTGCAACTCAACCAGCAGGGACTCCAGGTGACAATTCGCTATCCGGTTGAGACCCGCAACGCTATCCAGACCGCTGACGCGGTCGCACGCCGCCTGCTCGACGCGATAAGCCGTGAGCCTTCGCTGAAGCTCGTCGGCCAGGTCACCCCCAATATCCAGCGCTCGCCCGAAGCCGTCGATTCCGCCGAACCCGCAAAGGCACCCGTTGCCGAAGCGGGCGTATCGGGGTCCTACAAATAGCGCGCGCGAACGCGCTCAGGACTGCGCGCCGAAGCTGCGCGACACGTTGTCCACCACGTCGGCGAGCTCGGGAATCCGGTAGCGCTCGCCCATATAGGCCTTGTACATCAGGAACAGCCAGAAAATCGCCAGGCCCAGATTTATCAGCCCCTGGAGAAAGGCAAGCAGGGCCGAAAGCGCGTGCGGCAGCACCGAAATGAACACGCCGAAGACGATATTGATTGCGAACCAGACGATGGAAAATCCGATCGACTGGCGCGCATGAAACCTGACAAACTCGTCCTGATTGTAGGGCTCGATGTACAGCAGCAGTATTCCGGTTACGAAGCCCAGCAGGTAGGTCAGAGCAGCAATCGGTCTGGATTCCGGTTTCGCGCTCTCGCCGTTCATCACGCGTTCCTCCCTGTCACACTTCTTCCGTAGTTCCAAGGCCCGCCTGCGCCACTATCTCTAATCGAACGCCGCCCCGGATCGCAATGCCGCGCCGGGACTGCGCTGGTTGGCGCCGGCCCCGACACGGGTGCGCAGGCAGCTATCGCCCGCCTCGGCACAAGCCGTTATTTCTTGTGAGTTTCAGGCCCGAAACGGCCGAGCGCGTCCTCGGCGGCACGCGCGGTCGCGAGTCCTTCGAGCTGGGCGTGGATCCGGTTTACGAGCTGCTTTCGAAGCACGGGCTTTGCGAGGAAGTCGCTCACGCCGAGCCTCATCCCCTCGGCGCGGGCGTCGATATCGTCGCGGGCGGTAATCATGATAACCGGAATCTCGGCGGTATCGGGATTGTTCTTGAGCGCGCGCACCACCTGGAAACCGTCCATCTCCGGCATCATCAGGTCGAGCAGGATCAGGTCCACGCGGCTTGCCTGCAGCGCCTTCAGGCAATCCTGGCCGGAACCGGCTTCGACCGGCACGAATCCCTCCCGCGCGAGATAACGCGACAAGATCGTAACAGTGTCCGGGTCGTCGTCAACGACCATTATCTGCGCGGCTCTGTTCGGCTTGGGCATACCCCCCCCAAACGGGTTCTCACCCAGTCTCGCGTCCGTTGACCGAGGGTGCGATTACCCCGCACCTCCTGAGCTTGGCTGCAAACGTAGTGCGTTTCAAACCGAGGAGACGGGCGGCGGCCTGCTTGTTGCCACCGGTCTGCTTGAGCGCCTCGTTGATAAGACGGCCCTCCAGCTCGCGCACCAGGGTATTGAGATTGAGCCCGCCTTCGGGAATTTTGTCCGGCACCTGCACCTCGGCCATCCTGCCGCCCGATACCAAATTGGGCGGAAGCGCCGAGGTGTCAATCGTATCGCCCTCGCACATGATAGCGAGCCGCTCGACCATGTTTTCGAGCTCGCGCACATTGCCGGGCCAGTCGTACGACCACAGATGCACCATCGCATCGCGCGATATGGTGAGCGTCCGGCCCGAGCGCGCGCGGATACGTTCGAGGAAATGCTCCACGAGCAACGGGATGTCCGAGCGCCGCTCGCGCAGCGCGGGCAGGATAATCGGCACCACCTGGAGCCGATAGAACAGATCCTCGCGAAAGGTGCCCTTCTTCACCGCGGCCGCCAGGTCGTTGTTGCTCGCCGCGATTACCCGCGCGTTGACCTGGTAGCCGCGGTCCGAGCCGACTGGCCGAATCACCCCGTCCTCCAGAACCCGCAGAAGCTTGGCCTGCAGCGCAAGCGGCATCTCGCCGATCTCGTCGAGGAAGATCGTGCCGCCGTTGGCCATGCTGAAAAGTCCCTGGCGGTTACCCGAAGCGCCCGTAAACGCGCCGCGCTCATGGCCGAACATCTCGGATTCGAGCAGGTCGTGAGGGATGGCCGCGCAGTTGACCGGCACGAACGGGCGGCTTCGCCTCGGCGACAGCGCGTGAATCGAATGCGCGACGACCTCCTTGCCGGTGCCGCTTTCGCCAGTGATCAGGACCGTAGCGTCGGTCTGCGCGACCCGATCGATAAGCTGGCGCAGCTTGACTATCGCCGGATGATGCCCGATGAGGGCACGATCGACACTGAAAGAAAAATCCGTTTCCGCGATTTTCGCTTCTGAAGCCACTCGATGCGGATCGACCCCCCAGCTTCGCAACCGAATGCCCGAAACCGCAAGGATTTTGTCACGATTTGCGCCTTTCTAACAACCGGGTGACAAATTTTGACATTCTGTGACCAAAAATACACCCTTTGGAGAGAACTAAATCGCGCTTTTAATCCTAAAAAAGCGCCAAATCGGCACGCTAACGAAAGTAGTCGGGATGAAGCCTTCGCTTCGGCTCTCAATCGTTAGATTGCGCGCGCTGCCCTTGGCCCGGCGAGTCGTGCCGCGCCGCGCGCTGACTCGCACCCAATCTAATCCCGGACGATTTCTCTCTGAAAGATAGCGGCTTGGCCAGGTCCCTCGGCGACTGACACCTCGACCGCCGCCACTTCGTCCAAGGCGCCACGACGTCTGAGCGCCGCGACCAGTTCCTCCCAGATGTAGCGGGCGAGTTCCTCGGCGGAACTATGCACGATCGGCAGCATCGCGACGTCGCCCGCCGGAAAGACGAACTCTTCGTTCTCGTAGCGAACCCGCACCTGGCCAGGCGCGGGCCTGTCGATCTTGAGGCAATCGCTTCGCTCGGGGACGATCGTATGCTCGTCGATCCGGTCAACGATCTCCTTGGTCAGCTTCTTGATAAGCCCGAAATCGACCACGTACCCAGTATGGGCGAGAGAGCCTTCGACCCGGACCCCGACCTGATAGTTATGGCCGTGCAGCGGCTCGCGAAAGCCCTGGTAAGCGATAAAGTGCGCCGCCGAGAACTTGAGGTTCTCCTTGGCAACGTGGATTGCAAACTCGGATTTCACGCCTGAATCAATTACCCGCTAAAAATCGTGCGCAAGAATCTTTCCAATCGAGGGATCGGGCGTGCCGTCGAAGCGTTCCTCGTACCGGCGGCGGTCGAGTGAAGTGGCCATGAGAAAACGCGCGCGCTCACCCTCGGCCTCGGACCTGAGCAGCCGCGCGACGCTTTCCATCCGTTCGCCGTCCGCGCCGACGCCCGCGAGCAGATCGCCAACGCTCATCCCGTGGATGCCGCCGAGGACGCACTCGGCGAAGTACCCGACCTGCCCCTCGCGATCGATCGCAAGCCCAGGCCTGCTCAGCGCAAGCGCCTCGCCGAGCCCGAGCAGACGATCCATTTCGAACTCGCGCCGTCGCGATACGACCGCCGGGTCGCCGCTTGAGTGATAGCCCGAGCCGACCGCGACGATAGCGACCCGGCCGTCGGCGAGCGGCACGGGATGAAAGATGTAGCCGGGTGAGGTGTAGCCGAGAATGTCGCGAAGCTCACGGCGATAGTCGTCGAGGCCAAACGATACGCTTTCGGCAATCGCGAACAGAAATTCGCCAAGCGGCTTTCCCGCGGCTTCGGCCTTGCTGACGAGACGCTCGAATGCGCCCGGGTCGTATTCCTCGCGGCGCGCAACCGCCGCAAACCATTCGCGCTCGAATTCCAGGAGGATACCGCCGAGTTCGCCGCGGTCCGCCCGCCCGACCCGCCCGCTGATCGGCGCACCGGGCTCGTCCGGCTCGATATCCATCGCAAGGTACTTTCCGTGACTCGACGGCTTGGCAAGTCCGCGACGTGCGTTTTGAATCGCAAGCGGCCAGGCGTCGCGCGCGACAAGCCGGCTTCGTCCGCCCCGGCGCTCGGCCAGAAGACCATAACCACTCAGGAGCGAACCGTAACCGGCGACGAGAACCGAGCGGTTATGGCTCAACGGCGGGAACCGTCCGATGGATATGGGCTTTCATGCGCATCATCCGCGTCGCACACTCACCTGGCTATTATCCTAACGATACGCGGAACAAAGTTAAATGAGAAAAATCGAACCGCGCGCGTTGAGTCCGGTCGCCTTGCGAATCGCGCGAAGGTAAAGCCCGACCTGCTTGCGATACTCGCCCAGGCGCGGCGCGATATCCACGTCGGTCTTGAAATCGACGACTGTCCAGAACTCCTGCGTGCCGTCGGTTTCGCGAAAGGCGAGGTCCGCAACACCTTCCATCCTGACGCCGCCGCCGATTTCCATCACAAGCGGGCACTCGCGCCTGAGTTCAAGGCTCCTGGCCGCACGCCGCATCAGCGGCGCCGCAAGCGCACGCGCAACTGCTTGGGCCGCGGCGGCAATCTCGGCGTCGTCCGCGCCGAGCGTGCGGGCTTCCCAGGCGGTGACTTTCACTATCTCGTCGCGCCCGGCATCGAACCGGACCCGCAGCATCGTCAAGTGCACCAGCGTACCGAAGCGCAGGCCGTGGGGGCGCCCGGCAATGCGGGCGGCTTCCTCGAGCGCGACCTCGTCCGCCTCGGGAACCTGTGTGTCAGTTGCCGCGGCAAGCTCGCTGGCGGTGCCTACGCGGAGCGAAGGCGCAAGGCCGCGCGCGATTGCGGCCTCTCTCGCGTCGCGCCATCGCTGCCACGCGCGGATTCCGCCGGTTGCGACGGTACGCTCGCTGTCCGCTTCGAGCAGGCGCATCTGCCGAAGCCCCATCGTCTCGCGCACGTCGAGATTCAGCAGCGACGGGTCCCACCACACGACCCGATGGGTTCCGGCGCGGGCGCGATGCGTCCCTGGGGCGACGGATTTCTCCTTAAGCGGAGCCTTCGGCCCACGGACAAGGACGCTATCGTCGCCAAAAGCCGGGCATCCCGGGGGCTTGCGGGTCAGCGGAGCGCGGCGGTTTGCGTTTTCGGGAAAAATTACCGGGTTCAGCCCGGCGAGCCACCCTTCGCGCTCCTCGTCGCCAACCGCTGGCACGACCAGCAGCTCGCGCGCTCGCGTCGCGGCGACGTAGAGCACCCGTGCCGCTTCTTCGCGCTCGCGTCGCGCCTCGTCCTCGGCATGCTCCTGAAGTTCGACCGGCGCGCATCCGGCCAGTTCGAGCGCAGCGAGCCGTCTTGCGGGATCGACGTAGTGTGAAGGCTCGGCGCGGGTTTCCTTGCAGGTCATATCGGCCAGGATGACGACCGGGAATTCGAGTCCCTTGGCGCGATGCACCGTCATGATACGGATACCTTCGGTGCCTTCCTCGACGACCGGTACTTCGCCGGCCTCGGCGCGTTCGGCGCGCGCTTCGAGCTCGTCGACGAAGCCGCGAAACGACGCCGCGCCGCTGCGCGCTTCGTATCGGCGCGCCATGTCCATCAGCTTCATCACGTTGCCGAGCGCCTGCTCGCCGGTCGGCCATATCGCAAAGCCTCCGTGCGCGCGAGTCGCGGCAAGCAGGCGCGAGATCGTAGCGGCGACTGGGCGGCGGTTGCGTCCGCGATGAAGCTCGCGCAGCAGCGCGAGCGCGCGGCCCACTTCCTTGACGGTCTCGGGCGCGTCGTCAGGAATCCTGCGGAACGGATGGAGGCTGCCGAGCGTCTCGCGGAATTCGAGCAGCGCGGCGTCCGAAAGCGCGAAGACCGGACCGCGAAGCGACGCGAACACGAGCAATTCGTCGTCGGGACGCTCGATCGCTCCGAGAAGGTTGCGGATCGCTTCGACTTCCTCGCGCTCGTTGAACGAGCCCCCCTTTACCAGGACGTGCGGCAGATGGCGCGCCTCAAGCGCGCGGATATAAGCGCGGGTGACATCGCGCCCGAACGAGTTGAGCCGCCGAAACAGGATACAGACGTGGCGCGGGCGAATCGGCACGCGCTCCTGCGGCGCGTCGCGCTCCGTGACGGTCCATCCGCTCCTGCCGAGGAGCCATTCGACGAAGGCCGCAACCGCCTCGGGCAGCGACTCTTCGATTTTCCGTTCGCTCACCCGTCCGAAATCCCCGTAGGGCGCGGGCACCGGGAGCACGACCGCCGACGGCTGGCTGTCAACCCCGTCGCGAAAAGGCTTAAGCGCAACGTAGGCCGGCTGGGTGTCCGACTCCTCGGCCATCAGCGGCGCAAACGCGGCGTTAACCATCTCCTGCAGTTCGGGAACCGCGCGAAAACTGACGGCCAGGTTTTCGATCGACGCGCCCGCGGCGGCAAGCCGTCGTTTGATCGACTGGTAGAGCGAAACGTCGGCGCGCCGGAACCGATAGATCGACTGCTTGGGATCGCCGACGATGAACAGCTTGCCCGCGACCGGACGCACCCGCTTCCAGTCGGATTCTCCGGGGTCGTCGGCGGACAGAAGAAACAGAATCTCGGCCTGGAGCGGGTCGGTGTCCTGGAATTCGTCGACGAAAATATGGGTGAAGCGTTCCTGGAGCTCGCGCCTGACAACCGGATTATCGCGCACCAGGTTTCGCGCAAGCAGAAGCAAATCCAGGAAGTCCAGCACACCGGCGCGCCGCTTCAGTTCCTCGTATTCGCCGACCACCGGCCATATTTCGTCGCGCAGCAGCGGGGCGAGGTTCGCTCCTGCGTTCATCCGCAAGCGCGCGAGCCGCTCGTATAGAGCCTCGCGCCGCTTCGTCACTTCCTCGCGCTGGTGCTCGCCGAATCGCTCGCCATAGCCTCGCCATCCGAAACGCGGATTCGTGTTCCCGCGCAGAAGCCCGATAAGCACCTGTTCGAGCGCGTCGTAATCGCGTCCGCGAAGCGGTTCGAGGCGGGTCGCTTCGGCGACGGGCCGAGCGATATTGTCGAGCGCCTGCGCAAGGTAGTCGTCGGGCTCGCCCTGGCGCGCAAGGCGCCCGAGATGCTCGATCTCGGCGACGAGTTCGTCGATCTCGCGATTGCGCTCGAACGGCCATCGGGTCCACGGCGCATCGAAATCGCGCCATTCGCGAAGCTGCCCGGCGGCCGCGCGCGCGATCGGACGCGGCCCGTCACCCACGGCAAGGTCGCGGCGGCGGAGCAGCCGGCGCATTCCTTCCCCCGGATTCGCAAGCGTGCGCTGGAACCATCGCTCGAAGGCAAGCTCGAAAATCTCCTCGGCCTTGTCCTCGGCGGCGACCTCGAACATCGGATCGACCCGCGCCTCGACCGGACGCTCGCGAATCAGGTCGGCGCAAAAGGAATGGATCGTCCCGATACGCGCCTCTTCGAGCTGGGGCAGGGCGCGCGACAATCGTTCGCGCGCGGAGCCGTCGAGGGCGGGATCCTGGCGGGCGCGCTCTATTTCGGCGCGAAGCCGGAGCTTCAGTTCGCCGGCGGCTTTCTCGGTAAACGTGACCGCGACGATCTGCCCAAGCCGTGCGCGTCCGGACGCGACCGCCGCGATTATCCGATTCACGAGCGCAGTGGTTTTGCCGGTGCCGGCGGCAGCCTCGATAACCAGCGTGGTGTCGAGGTCGGTGCGGATACGATCGCGAACGTGCTGGTCGGCGGGCGTCTTCATGGCATCTCGCGCAGCCTTGCAAGCGCCTGGAGCCGCGACGCCGGCTTGAGCCTTACCCTGCGTTCCTCGTACGGACCACACACGCGCCGATAGTCGCACCATCGGCACTCGTCCACGTCGGGCGCGGCGGGTAGGAAGCCGGCCCTGAGCGCCTCGTCGAAAGTGCGGAGAAAGGCCCGGTATCCCGCGCGCGCGGCGTCGTTTATCGCGACGGCCCGCTCTTCGTAGCCGCCCGCCGCAGTGCAGTAGTAAAGACGGCCTGACTCGACCGGAGCTGCGAGGATGCGCTCGGCGGCAAGCGCGTAGAGAAGCGGCTGCAGGATCTTTCCGCCGCCGATTACGAAACCGGGCTGCGCGCGGACCCTGCCAGTCTTGTAGTCGGTCACCCGCAGTGCGCCGTTACGATTGCGTTCGACAAGATCGATAGAGCCGCGAAGATTAAGCCCGCCTTCGAGCGCTACCGGGTCGGGTATGCTTGCGGGATCGGCCTGGGCGCGATCGGAGAGTCCAAAAGCAAGCTCGAAACGGTCGGGACACCATCCCCGGCGCTCCTCGGCCATGAGCCTGAGCCATTCCCTGAGATCCGCGCGGATACTGTCGATGCCGTCCTTCCAGACGCGATCGATCGCCGGACAAAGCTCGTCGTACCATCGCTCGGCCACTCGCTCGACGACCCGATCCAGTTCCCCGAGCGCCGCTTCGAGGTTCTCGCCCGTAACGGGCAGAAGCCCGCGGTCGCGCAGCAGGCTTAGCACCTGGTATTGCATCTCGTGGGTCAGGCTTCCGCGGGTCAGCGGATCGATCACCTCGATCGCCTCGGCGTCGTCGCGCGGCTGGAGCCGGAAAACCGCCTGGAGCAGAAACCGGTACGGACAGGCGGCAAAATTCTGAAGCGCAGTCGGCGAGTAAGAGCGCGCGGCCATCTGATGGCGGGCGAGAGCTGCAGCCGCCGCAGGATCGGGATCGACCAGGCCGTCCGACGGCGTCCACCGCCGCAGCCATCGCCGCGCCCGGGCCCGAAGGGCGCGCGCGAGATGCTCGTTGGCGCCAAGCAGGTAATGCGCCGCGCCGACGGTTGCCTCGGGATCGCGGTCGAGCAGGCGGTCAAGCAGCGCGAGGTCGAATTCCGCGTCGTCGAGCGCCTCTTCCGGCGTGCGCGGCGCGGGCCATCCGAGCCGCCCCGCCTGCTCGCACAAGGCCCGGCGCGCCAGCTCGTCGAAACCGGGAAGGCGACCCTCGGCCGCGCGCAGCACTTCAAGCGCGTAGAACGACGGCACTCGCGGACGGCCCTGATCGAGATCGACGCGCGCGTAGGTAAATGTCGCGCGCTCGGATGCCGCTTGCGCGGCGAGCCTTAAGGCAAGGCGCTCGGCGGCAACCCGCTCTTCCTGGCGCTTGAGCATCGGGCTTATCGCCGCGCGCAGGCGGTCGGCCAGGATCGGATCTTCGGTCAGCTTTTTGGGGAATATCCGCTCGGCCAGTCCCGGAACGAGCACCACGTCGAAGGTCATCCCGCGCACGTAGCCGGGCGGGGCGACGAATACCGCTCCGTAGCGCCGGCGCGCGGGCGGGCGTTCCAGATGGCCCAGGCGATCGGCGAGTACGGTGCGGACCTCGTCGAGTTCGACCGGGCCGACCGGACCCATCGGTTCGAGCTCCGAAAGTGCCGCAAGGACCGGTTCCGCGTCGCGGACCGCAAGCTCGACCAGCGAGCGCAACCAGGTGAGCCATTCGCTCCACGGAGCCGAGCGGGGACGGGCGGCGAGCTTGTCGATTATGGGAAGCGCGATCGTCCTCAGATGGGCAAGGTCGAGCAGGTCCCGGTCGAGCGCGCGGGCGCGATCGTCGGGCTCGAGTTCGTCGCGTTTCCTCCTGAGTTCGGCCTCCAGTCCGGCCAGCCGCCGCTCCCACCTCTCGCGGCTACCGATCACCGCCGCGTCGACCATCAGTTTTTCCCATCGCCACGGCGCCCGTGCGGTTCCATCAACGACCGGAACCGGATCGGTATCCGGAGGCTGGGCTTCGGCCATCTCGGGTCCGACTTCGAGATCGAAGGCCAGCGCGGCGGGATAAAGTTCCGTCGCGGGCGTGACCACGGCGTCAGAGCGCGCGGCACGGCCGGGAGTCGGAACCTGGGCCAGCGAAAGGTATTCGGCAAAGCGGCTGGCCGAAAGATTTTCAGCCGCGCACGCGAGCATCGTAAGCAGCGCCCTTCCGCCCGGCTCCGGCCGTCTGGTCCCGGTTGCGAAATAGGCCTCGATTCCCGCGCGGCCGAAGGCTTCCTCGAGATAGGGCCCGTAACGCTCGCCCGCGTGGCATATCACCGCGATCCGGTCGAACGGCACGCCGCGGCGCGCTTCGGCCTGGATGCGGCGCGCTATCTCGACGCACTCATGCATCTCGCCCGGCGCGGAAAGCATCCCAACCGTCTCGTCGAGGGCGGCCTCGGGCGGCGCCGTCTCGGCAAAAAGATGCGCCTGAAGGCGGGCCAGCGAAGTCGCGGGCTCGGGTACAAGCCGCAGGACATCACCGCGGTCCACGCCGAGCGCCTGCGCAAGCATCGCCTCGCTTGCCGAATCTCCCGCCGCAACGGTTGCGAAAAATTCCGGCGCCTTGGCGCAAAGCCGCGCAACCAAATCGCGTTCCAGAGCGGTCTCGACTGGCAGGTCGAGCGCGAGCGTGGCAAGCCCGGAGAAGCGCGGTGGCGAGGGGCTTTCGAGCGCGCGAATCGCCGCAGCTATTACGGCGGCTCGATCGGCAAGCCGGGCGCTCAGCAACTCCCGCTCGAACTCGCCCAGCGCAATCGAAAGCGCCTGCCCAACCGCCCCGGTCTGTGCGACCGCTTGCGGGCCAACCAGGTTGAGACGCAGCTCCACAATCGTGCCGGCGAGCGCGCGCGGAAAACCGGGCATATCGGTTACCGGCGCGAAATATGAAAGCGCGCCGGTTTTGGAAAGCCGGTTGACGACGCGGGCCGCTATCGCCTCGACCGCAAGCGCGCCCGCCGGCGCAAGCCCGGCCTCCAGCAGTTCCGCCTGCGCAAGCAGTCCCGCGAGCCGATTGAGCGTCAGGCGATGAAGCCCGAAGAGGGCGCCGCCGTCGCGCGCTATCGAACGGACCAGATCGTCAGCCGCCTCGCGGCTCGGCGCGATAAGCAGCGCCTCGGTGTCGCAGCGCAGCCCGCGAAGCCATGCGCGTGCCGCCTCGATTCGCTCCGCGGCGCACGGCGCAACGACTATTTTCCGAGTTCGAGCCTCCATCGGCACCCGGCGCAAGGAAAGTCCACCGGAGCGCCATCGTCGATCTGAACGATACCCCGCGGCAAGAGGCAGCGCGCTCGTGTCTCCACAGAGAACGCCACTGGCCGACAGGATTGGTCGCAACGGAGGTGCGACGATTCGGGTCTAATTCACGAGGAACACCGGATCGCCGATACGCACGCGGCCAGGAGAATCGACCGATGCAAAGATCCCGACATCGGCGTTATGATGCCGCACGGCCGCGCGCAGCACCGCCAGGTCGCGCGATAGATTCTCCTGCGGATGGGTCGTCATCACGCATCGGAGCGCCGGCGTCATCCCGGTGATTCGCACTCCGTCGCCGACTTCAAGCGTGCCGCTGAGCCAGTCGTCCTCGACGAAGCCGGAAGGCCCCATGCCCGTATCGACGAGAATATTGGCGCGAAACCGGCGCGGGTCGAAATCCGAGCCGGGCACGATACGGCTCAGATGTTCGAGCGTTCCGGTCGCCAGCAGATGGATCGGCGCCGAATCGAAAAATGTGCCCTGCATCAGGCTGAAGAAGTCGGGTGCGGTCTCGGCGGTCATCCCGGGAATAACGTTCCCGATAGGAACGTCGCCGAAAACCGTTCGGGGGTCGATTCCGGCGCGCTCGCCGGTCGGGTGAGGCGCACGTTCGAGCTGCACGCGATGGGACAGGGCAGCCGAGATAGCGTCCGACGCGCCGGGGTCGTCGGCGTGGATGACACCTCCGCCGGCAAGCGTGATCCTGATCCTGGCATCCGGCGATGAGCCCGGTTCACCCTCCCATTCGGCGCGAAACGAGAGCATCGCGGGGAATTTCTTCGCCGAGACGATCCTTCGATTTTCCAGATCGCGCAGTGCAAGCGCGCGGTCTCCAACGGCTCCCGTCCGGGTGAGCGCAAGCTCCGCCAGCTTCTCCCCGAGCATCGATTTGACCGGGAAACGCCTGAGTTCCTTGACCACTCCAACCTGACGCCGTTGCATAAATATGTCCTGTCGATCGCCGATTTGCGCGCCGCAAGGCCGCTCATATGTTTGCCGCTGCCGTCGCGTGCTTTGACGACTTCCCCGTGTCCGCGGACGGCGACGGATGCGCCTCGGGTGACGGGCGCGCCTCGGGCGTATCACCAGGTTTGGGTGACGGACCCGGCGTGCCGGTAGAAGGCGAGGCTGACGGCGAAGCCTGGGCGGACGGCGCCGGAGTGGGAGTCGGCACTGAAACGGTCGGGAGCGCTGCGGTCGGAACCTCTGGTGTCGGGCTTGCCGCGGGCGAGGCCTCGGCGCCCGGCCCCGGGGTCGGGCTCATCAGCGCCGTTCCTACTCCGTAGCCATAGACGAGTTCACCGCCGAGCGATCCCGTATAGAGCAGAGCACCGCACGACAGGACCGCGATCACCAGGTAAAGCGAACGCGAGCCTGCGGCGAAACCGAACGCCTGGATCAGGATTCTCCACACCGCGAGCACCCCGAAGGTAATCGCCAGGTATTCGCCGAACTCGGCGTGCCGATGGAGAACGTGCTGCGCGTCGGGGCTGATATGTTTCCACACCCGGTCCGCCTCGAGGCTGCCGGTCCCGAACGACGCGCCTGCGAACGCCGCGCCCAGGATCATCAAGGTCAGCGCCATGTACCTAATCCACGTCCGGGTCGGCGCAAGGCTCGCGGCCAGATCGGTAAGCACGCCGATGACAAGCAGCGCGACTGTAAAATGGTCCACAACCGGATGAAGCTCGAAACCCTGGATTAGCTTGAGAATGGCGTCCATCGAGCCTCCCATTCTGGCGTCCGATGCGCTACAGGGCAAACCTCGTGCCGCTTAGGCATGCCTCGACATGCGGGCGCATCTTCCCGCCTCTTATCGCAGACACCGCCCTGTCTGGCAAACCTGCCGGTACGTCGCGGCCCGCGGTCCTTTGCCAGAAACAAGCGGATTCGGTTCCTCAGATATTGCCCGCCGAGGCGGCGGGATGAGGTGGCGATTGAGAAGCTGAGGGAGCCGAGCCTGGCGGGGTGGGCGTCGCGGAGGGTGCCAGATGCCTTGCGGACACCGCGGGCGCCGGAGTTGGCCGCTCGGTTGCGGTAGCAGCCGGCGAAGGCGGGACAGTCGATGAGGCCACGGAAGCGGGCGGTGTCGAAACCGGCGACGCAGAGGCTATCGGCGAAGCCGGGGACGGCGTGACGGTCGGCGACGGCTGCGCGTGGGGTGCGAAGACCACGGTCGGCGTCCGGGGCGCAGCCACCTGGCGAACGCTTAGCCTGACATCGTCGCTCTGAAGCGGCAGCCAGGTTCGCGCGGTCAGAAAGTAGCGAAGCGCGCGCGTGGTATCCAACCCCGCCATCGCGGGATTCCATCGCTCCTGAAGCGGGAACCTTGAGCTTTCGCCCATCCCAGCCGGTTTCGGCCTGTCCGCCGCCGACACGACCACTGCCGCGCTCCCCGCATCGGCTGCGGGCTTGAGCGTCCGCAGATACCATTGAAGCACAGGAGATTTAAGCTCGAAAAATACCGAAGCATTCGGCCCAACCGCCTTAAGCGCATGCGCGCATTCCTCGGTCGCGGTCAGGGTCGTGGCGGGTTCGGTCCAGTAGAGCAGCGCGTGCCGCGCCCACGGCGCTTCGGTCGGGTCGGGCGCAGTCCAGACGAGATTGGTCAGCACCTGCGTATAGAGAGTCAGGACCGCGAGCGCCAAGATCGGGTAGCGGACAACGCGCCACGCGCCCGTATGATGCAGCCAATCGACCGCCGAAGCGCCAAGAAGCGCAGCCGGTACGAGCATCGTGATTGCCAGTTCCGGACGGCGGACCGGCGTCCACAGGAAGAAGGCCGAACTCGCCACCATCCAGAGAAACGCCGCTATAGAAAGTTTCGAGCGCAGCCTAAGCGTGAGCGTCGCAAGAATTCCGAACGCCGCAAGCGCGACGAGCAGGAATTCATAGAAGACGAACTCGGGCAGATAGAAAGCGCTTCCCGCATGAAAACCTGGTAAGCCGCCAGCGCGGGCGGAAATCCAGTTTCGACGCGCCTGGCCGGCTGCCGCAGCAATAAACGACTGCTCGAAAAAGCCGGTCTCCAAGGCATAGAAGAGCACAAAGGAGACCAGAACTGCGGGGATAAACAGCCCGCGGCGCCGCTCCCACCATACGCGAAGCCTCACCCAGGCATCGTCGACGGCGAGCGCCTGCCAGACACCGAGGAGCCCCAGGATGACCGCGAGCACAGCGCCGGCAAGCATCCCCGCAGGCGCTGCCGAGATCGCGAACGCGACCGCCACCGCGAGCGTGATCGCTGCCGCACCGCTGGGCCTTCGCGCGACCACGCACACCATGGCGATTGCCAGCATCGTCAGCGCAAGCGCGGGAACGAGCGCAGAATCAGAGCGCGAACACCAGGTCACGGTCGGCGAGAGCGCCAGCAGCGCGCCGAGGGCGAGCGCTCCTGCACGGCCAAGCTCGCGCCGCAGCAGCAGCGCGGTCGCGACCAGAAGGATCCCGAACGACGCCGCAACGATCCTTGCCAGCGAATCGCCCGTACCGGCAAACAGGAAAATCAGCGACCCAAGCGCTGTAACCCATCCGGCATTGAGCGACGGATGCGCTCCGAGGGCCTGCACCGCCGCGAGCGCGCGGACCGCCTCCGACGCCGCCATCGGACGGCCGCCGAGATCCAGGAGCCGGGTCGCAAGGGTCCAGAAAAGAACCAGAAACCATCCGAGATGCTCGGCAGTGAGCACGTAGAGCGGGCGGTCCAGGCGAGCCGCGCTGAGATCGCACGCGGAAACAGGCGCTGGGTGATGCTCGGCAGGCTTGGGCTCGGCGCGAGCTTCGGTCTCGACGCCAAGCTTCCATTCGCCCGGCTCACCTTCGACTCGTTCAGGCATTACCCGAAAGCCGTATTTAGCGTGGAGCGGATTGTCAACGTGCGACGCAGGGCCGTCGAGGCGTTTTAGGTTGCTCGCGGGGCAGCTATTCTAGGTTCTTTGGTGGACGATGGCACAGGAGAGATTCGGCGCGCGTACGGTTCTGGGCGGAGCGCTTTCATTCATAGCGCTCGCCGCCGTGATCGCGCTTTTCTTCGCTTTCCGTCATCGGGTTGAGGAGCTGCACTTCCCGCGCTTCTCGATCGCCATCAGGCATCTGCCGTACTACGCCTTCTGTTCCTTCTATCGGATGTTCGCGGCCTACATACTCGCGTTGGCCTTTTCGATTGTCTATGGGCTTGCGGCCGCGCGCGGTGGCGTATGGGAGCGGGTGATGATTCCCGCCATCGATATCGCGCAATCGGTACCTGTGATCGGCTTCTTCCCGGCGGCGATTTACTTCTTCATCGCGCTTGGACACGGCAGCCGCCTCGGCGTCGAGATGGCGACGACATTCCTCATTTTCACCAGCCAGGCCTGGAATATCACGCTGGGAGTCTACGAGGGGGTCAAGACGATTCCGGGTGACCTGGTGGAAGTGCTCGAATCGTTCGGCGTAACCGGATGGCTCAAGCTCCGGCGCCTGCTTCTGCCGGCCTGCGTTCCCAAGCTGGTCTACAACTCGATCCTGTCGTGGGTCAGCGGATGGTACTTCCTGATTGCGTGCGAGATCATCACCGTTGGACCGGCGCACTATCAGCTGCCGGGGCTGGGAAGCTTTCTGATGGAAGCGGCGAACCATAGCCAATGGATGGAGGTGGTCGCAGGGCTTCTGATTCTGCTCGCGATTATCGTGGCGATGGATGCGGTCGTGTGGCAGCCGCTTACCCAGTGGGCGGAAAAATTCCGCTACGAGTTCGCGGCCGCGCCGCCGCAGGCCACACGCTCGCTGGCGATGCTCGAGGTGTTCGGCGCGGTCGGCCCGTTCGTGACCCGGCTGGTGCGGACAGCGATTCATCCGCTGGCGATTGCAATTCAATCAATCGCGGAGCGAATGGCGCGGCGCAAGCCTCGAGAGTATCCCACGGACGCGCGGATGGCGCGGATAGTGCGAAGGACGACGGTGGCGGGGATGCTTGGGTTTTTCGTTTGGGCGATCGTCGAGGGCCTCATCGCGCTGGTGCACGGGCTAAGCCATCCGTGGCCCGCCGAGGTCCGGCTCATACCCGGAGCAACCTTGCGCTCGTTACTGCGGATTATCGTCGCCTACCTGATTTCGCTCGGATGGACGGTTCCATGCGCTATCGCTGCGGCGGAAAATCCGCGTTTCAGGCGCCACGTGACGCCGGTGGCGGAGATCATAGGCTCCATGCCCGCAACGGCGCTGTTCCCGCTGATAGTAGTCTTCGTGATCAACGTCACGGGCGAAATGAACCTCGCCTCGATCCTGCTTATCCTGACCGGAATGCAGTGGTATCTGCTGTTCAACCTGCTCGCCGGAGTGAATCAGATACCCGAGGATCTGCAAGAAGCGGTGCGTTCGTTTGGACTTTCGCGATGGCAGCGGTGGCGCAAGCTGACGCTGCCTGCCCTGATGCCGTCGCTGATAACCGGAAGCCTGACCGCCTGGGGCGGGGGATGGAATGCGCTGATAGTTTCAGAGTACATCATCTACCAGGACCGGACCTACAAGGTCTTGGGCCTCGGGGCGTTGCTGGATGAAGCGACCTATCGGACCGACAACAGCGTGATGATCCTGCTGAGCCTCCTTTCGATGGTGGCCGTGGTAATAGTGTTGAACCGGGTTTTCTGGCGCCCGCTCTACGATCTCGCCGCGGAACGCTATCGGCTCGATTATTGAGGGTAAGGCCGATGAACGGAGCAGAACCGCCACCATGCCTCTTCTCGAACTCAAGCACATCTCCAAGAGTTTCGCGCATGCCAAGGGCGTGCTCCCGGTGCTCGAAGACATCTCGTTCTCGGTCGAACAGGGTGAATTCGTCGCGATAGTCGGGCCGTCGGGATGCGGCAAGTCGACGCTTCTCAGGATAATCAATGGGATCGTGCCAGCCACCTCGGGACAGGTTCTTTATCGCGGACGCCAGGTGGACGGAATCAACCTGGAATGCGCGCTCGTGTTCCAGTCGTTTGCCCTGTTGCCGTGGCTGACGGTCAAAGCGAATATCGAGATGGGGCTCGAAGCGCGCGGCGTGAATTCCCAGGAGCGGGAAAGAATCGTGAGCTTTTACATCGACAAGGTCGGCCTCGACGGTTTCGAGGAAGCCTATCCGAGGGAGCTTTCCGGCGGCATGAAGCAGCGGGTCGGCCTTGCCCGCGCGCTCGCCGTCGAACCCAGAGTGCTGTTGATGGACGAACCGTTCTCCGCGCTCGACGCCTTGACCGCGATCAACCTACGTGAGGAACTGCTCGACATCTGGCAGGCTCCCGACATGTCGGTGCACACAATCGTGATGGTGACGCACATAATCGAAGAGGCGGTTGAGCTCGCCGACCGCATCCTGGTGCTTTCCTCGCATCCCGGGCGTCTTACCGCGGACCTCAGGGTCAATCTTGCGCGTCCGCGCGACCGGCGCACCGAAAGCTTCAACGCCCTGACTGACAAGGTCTTCTCGCTTATCGAGGAGCGTGGCTGATGCCGAACGAGCAGATAAACCCGATTCCCGATTGCCAGCTCACCTGGGTATTCGGCCTGCTCGAGACGCTGGATGATCGCGGCGGGCGCGAGGACGGCTACAAGATCGCGCGCGATCTGAATTTCAAGTTTTCCGACCTGCTCAAGGTGATGAAGGCCGCTGAAATCCTCGGTTTCGTCTCGACGCCGGCGGGCGATATCGTGCTCGAACCGCTGGGACGCCGGTTCCTCGACGCCGACGTCAACGAGCGCAAACTCATACTGCGCGAGCAATTGAAGAAGCACGGCCTGTTCGGTTACTTCGTCCGTCTGCTCCGCACGCAGGAGGGTCGCGCGCTACAGAAGGAAGTCGTGCTCGAGCATCTGGCGATGCTGCTTCCCAACGAGTCGCCTGAAAAGCTCTTCACCACGATCGTCAACTGGGGGCGCTTCGCCGAGCTTTTCGGCTATAACAAGGACGAGGACCGTTTCTATCTCGACCAGGAATAGAGCGAGGGAGACAACCGATGGCGACCGAGAACGAAAAGCTTGTCAGTGACTTCTGCGAGACGTGGAAAAGCCGCAACCTCGACAAAATAATGGATTTCTTCACCGCCGACGCGGTCTACCATAACATCCCGATGGAGCCCGCGCGCGGCAAGGACGCGATCCGCCAGCTCATCAACTCGTTCCTCCCGATGGCGAGCGCGGTCGAGTTCAAAATCCTGCGCTGCGCCTCGGCGGGCAACGTGGTAATGAACGAACGGGTCGACGTTTTCCAGATGGGCGGAAAACACGTCGAGCTCCCGGTGGCGGGAGTTTTTGAAGTGCGGGATGGCAAAATCTCCGCCTGGCGCGACTATTTCGACGCACAGATGTGGACCAAACAGCTATCCTAGCTTCGCTACCCGTGCACAATGGCGGGAATTGAGTAATGCGATGGCCTTGCAGGCCACCCGCGCGATAATCGGCACTGCTGGTCATATCGATCACGGCAAGACCGCGCTCATCAGGGCGCTCACCGGGCAGGAGACCGACCGCCTCAAGGAAGAGAAGGAACGCGGCATCTCGATCGACCTCGGATTCGCCTACTTCACACTGCCCGACGGAACCCGCGCGGGCGTCGTCGACGTCCCCGGACACGAGCGCTTCATCCGCAACATGCTCGCCGGCGCGCATGGCGTCGATCTCGTCCTGTTCACGGTCGCGGCCGACGACGGCGTGATGCCGCAGAGCGAGGAGCACCTCGACATCCTCCATCTGCTCGGCACGCGACGCGGCATCTTCGTAATCACCAAGTGCGATCTTGCCGACGCCGCGCGCATCGCGGAGGTGCGCGACGAAATCGGGCTTCTGGCCGAAGGCACAGCGCTCGAGGGGGCGCCGGTAATCGCGGTCTCCTCGGTAACCGGGCAGGGACTCGACGAACTCAGGACCGAGATGGTCTGCCAGCTCGAAGGTTTTCAGGCGCGCCGTGCAACCGGACTTTTCCGCCTCCCCCTCGATCGCGCCTTTACCATCAAGGGCCACGGCATCGTGGTGACCGGAACTGCGATGGGTGCGACAGTCACGGTCGGACAGAAGCTTCGCGTGCTGCCGGGCGGCGAGGAGGTCAAGGTCCGCGCCATCCAGGTACACGGCGAGACAGTCGAAAGCGCGGGTCTTTGCCAGCGGGTCGCACTCAACCTGAGCGCAGCGGAGAAGCTCGAGCTTGGACGCGGTGTCGTCCTGGCCGACGAGCGGCTCGGCTTCACGACCTCGCGCCTGGACGCGATGCTGGAGATTCGGCCCGCCGCCAAACGTCCGCTCAGGAACAATGAGCGCGTTCGCTTCTTTATCGGGACCAGCGAAACCATGGGGCGGGTGCTCGTACTGGAACCGGCGGGTACGATTGCGCCGAAGACCCGGGGACTCGTCCAGATCGTTCTCGATGATCCGGTGGTCGCGCTCTCGGGCGACCGGTTCGTCATCCGCGACGAGACCAACGTCCGCACCATGGGCGGCGGCGTGGTGCTGAATCCGCTCGGACGGCGAGTGCGAAAGCCGCTCGAAGCCTATCGCGCCAATCTCGCCACGCTTGCCGCTTCGCCCGCCGGACCCGAAGCGGTCGAGGCGCTGCTCAGCCTGCTCGACACTCTGGCCGCGCCAGTTTCGCGAATCGCCCAATTGCTGAATCTGCCCGCGACCGAGGTGGAGCGGATGGTGCGCGAGGCGCCGCTTGTCCGGCTTTCGATGGGCGACGAGGAAGGCTTTACGACGCGCGCCAAGTGGGAGGAGCTGAAGAGGCTAGCGATCGGCGCCCTCGCCGGTCATCACGAGGCCGAACCGCTCTCACCCGGCCTTGAGATGGAAGCGCTGCGCTCGCGTCTGCCCTACGACGTGAGCGCGCGCGAGTTCCGTGCATTGCTCGACCGCCTCGAACGCGAAACCGACATCGTGCGCGAGGAAAGCACGCTTCGCCTGAAGGACCATCGCGTCACCCTGGCGGGCGACGCGGGCCGCCTTGGACACAAGGCCGAAACGCTGCTGCGTGAAGCCCGCTTCCAGCCGCCCGAGCTCAAACAACTTGCCGAGAGTCTCGGCCTTCGCGCTTCCGACCTCGGCAAAATTCGCGCCGTGCTTGTCGCGCTCGAACGCGAGGGCAAAGTCGTGAAGATCGCAACCGACCTGTACTTCGAACGCGGTGCGCTGGACGCGGCGCGCGAGCTCCTGACCGGATATCTCGCGAAAAACCCGGAGATAACCGCAGCTGCTTACCGCGACCTGCTCGGCGCGTCGCGCAAGTTCGCGATCGCGCTTCTCGATCATTTCGACCGGGCGGGCATCACCATGCGCGTGGGCGACGTGCGGCGCTTGCGCCGGAAAAATCCGTCCCAGGGCTGAAGCCGAGCCCCGCAGGGATTGCGCGCCGCCGCCGGATTTTCCTCGTTGATAGGTCCGTGGCGCACGGGCTAGCTTATAGTTCCGCAATGGGTGAAAAGGGCAACAACAATCCGTCGCGCGGCGAGTTGATTCGCCTGACCGCACGGTGCAAGGCCGCGGGTTGAGCCGGCAAGCTCGGTCCGGAGGACCTGAGCGCGGTCATATCCCGGCTTGACCTGGGAAGCGACCCCAACCTGCTCGTCGGTATCTCAACCGGCGATGACGCGGGAGTGTATCGGGTGCGCGACGACCTTGCCCTCGTCAGCACCGTGGATTTCTTTACCCCCGTGGTCGACGACCCGTTTACCTACGGCCAGATAGCCGCGGCCAACGCACTTTCGGACGTATACGCGATGGGCGGGCGGCCGATGACCGCGCTCAACATCGTATGCTGGCCGCAATCGGGCCTGCCGCGCGAGATGCTGATCGAGATTCTGCGTGGCGGCGCCGAAAAGGCGCGCGAGGCGAACTGCCTGGTCGTGGGCGGCCATAGCGTGGCCGACGAAGAGGTGAAGTACGGGATGGCGGTGACGGGCATGATCGATCCCGGCCGGGTGATTCGCAACGTCGGCGCACGCCCGGGCGATGCGCTCCTGCTCACCAAGGGTCTCGGCACCGGCGTGCTGATGACGGCGTTCAAGCGCGATCATCTTGCGCCCGAGTACTACGAGCCGGCGGTGCGCTCGATGGCGCGGCTCAACGCCAGCGCCTCGGCGGCGATGCTTAAACACGACGTGCACGCGGCGACCGACATCACCGGCTACGGGCTGGTCGGGCACGCGTTGCAGATGGCGAAGGGCAGCGGCGTAACAATAGTCTTCGAGGAATCGGACCTGCCGCTTCTCCCGGGGGCGCTTGAGTGTTGCCGCGCGGGAATGGTTCCGGGCGGCGGCATCCGCAACCGCGATTTCTTCGGCCCGCACGTGCGTATCTCCGAGGAAGTGTCGCAGGACATGGTGACGCTCGTCTTCGACCCGCAAACTTCCGGCGGACTTCTGATCGCGGTGCCCGAGAGCGAGTCGCTTGCGCTGCTCGCCGAGCTGCATCGCGCAGGGGACGCCGACTCGGCGATCGTGGGACGGGTGGTTAAAGCCGCCGATTGTCCGATCGAGCTTGTATAATTTTCCCCCGATGGGCCCGGTTTTTTCCTTGCTCACGCCACGCGCATTCAGGAGGGCAGCATTTCACGATGGATTTCTTCGAAGTCGCCACCACCATGCCGACCGTCCGCCGCTTTCTCGACCGGCCAGTCGAGGAGAGCCTTATCGAGCAGGTCCTGGCGACCGCCAACATGGCGCCGTCTGGCTCCAACGCGCAGCCGTGGGAGTTCGTCGTGGTGCGCTCGCCCGAGACGCGTCGCGAAATCCAGCGCTTGTACCAGGAGCTGTGGGAGCCCTACAAGGAATCGGCGATTATCCGGGGGCGCAAGGAACTTTCACCACGCGCGGTAAAGGCTATTCGTATCGGAGATGAATTTGCCGCCTCGCTCGCGACAGTGCCCGTGCATATCCTGGTTTTTCTCGACCGGCCCAAGATGCGCGTGGAGCGCGGCAGCGCCGAGGATCTTCACAATTTCGGCGCAACCTATGGGTCGATTTTTCCGGCGATCGAGCTGCTGATGCTCTCGGCACGGGCGCTCGGACTCGGAACCGCGGTAACCACGATGCTTAGCAATCGCGAGCCGGAAACAAAGCGGCTGCTCGGCGTGCCCGAGCAGTATCAGCTAATCGCGCTCATTCCTATGGGTTATCCGGCCGAGGATTTCAAACGCCCGTATCGAAAGCCGGTGTGGCCGAGGATCCACGCAGAGCGATGGGACCGGCCGTGGCCGCGTCCGGGTTCGAAAGCGTAAGCCGATTCGTCGTGCGCGGCCGGATACCACGCGCACCGGTTCCAAGGCGCCGCTCATTTCCGCAGAAGCGGTATCACTTCCTTGCCGATTTGCTCGAGTTGCGCCTCGCGGTCGCGGGGATGGCAGACGAGGTCTATCCCGACGTGGCGAACGCCGGCCTTGATAAACTCGGCGATACGCTCGGCCACGTCCGCCGGCCGACCCATCGCGGCGTACCTGCGCGCCGGTTCGCGAAAATCCATCGCATAACGCTTGCTCAGCAATTCAGCCGCGACGTCGAGCGCCTGCTCGTAGGTCGAACCGAGCGTGGCGAAGATGAAGAGCGCCGTTCCGAAACGCTCGATGCGGCGGCCCGCACGCTCGGCTTCACGCGCGATGAACTCAAGTCCCTCGCTATAACGCCTGGGCGTAACCACGTAAGGCATCCATCCGTCGCCGAGCCGCGCGGCTCGCTTCAAGGCGGCCTCGGCGCGCCCGCCGACCCAGATTGGCGGTCCGCCGGGAGTTGCGGGCTTGGGCTCCATGCTGATCTCGCCGAAGCGGAAGTATTTTCCCTGGTGCGCGACTTTGGGCTCGGTCCACAGCCGCTTCATCACCTCTATCGCCTCGCTGGTGCGCCCGCCGCGCTCCTTGACCGGCACGCCGCAAGCCTCGAATTCGCGCGGGAACTCGCCGCCCACGCCAACGCCGAAGATGAAATGCCCGGCGCCCATCAGGCGATCGACCGTCGCCACCACCTTGGCGACCGTCGACGGATGGCGCAGCGCGAGCAGGTAAACGCTGGTGCCATAGATGAGATTCGGGTTGAGCGCCGAAAGATAGGTGAGCAGGGTCAGCGGATCCTGGATCGGCCCGGTGAAAGCCACGTGGTCCCCGGTCCATAGCGAGTCGAAGCCACACGCGGTCATCAAATCGACCAGGCGTCTGGCCTGCTCGCGATTACCGACGTTGGCGGTGACGCCGAATTTCAGTTCCCTGTCGAGCGGCAGTGCTTCCCCCATGATCCTTCCTTTTCTTTCCGTCGCGCGGATGCGGCGATGTCGCGCTCGCGCGTGCAAGCTTAACCGTTTGCAGCGAAGCGGCCAGTCTCAAGGCATAGTCGACGCGAAAGGATTGTCAAACCGGCTGACACGCGCAAGGCTCTCACCTGTTCTACCTTTTCCCGGTGCGCGACTCGGCTTCACGGAACCGCTGGACGAGCAGGCGCCGCCCGTGGGAATCCACCGGACGCGATTCAGCCAGCACCTTGATACATACGCGTCTGCGCGCGGGCATCGAGGCGAAACGATCCTGCCAAAAGATGAAGTATTGCGCCCCATCGGCCGAACCGGGCTGACAACTGAACCGCCTGACGCTGCGGATCTCGCGGCAGGCGTAAAACGCCAGGTCGCAATCCGGTTGCCCGACATAGTAGACGGGGCGGCCCGCAGGCACCGTCGAATCAACAACCGGCGCGAAGGATTTCAGCGTCTGCTCGCGCGCGAGCGCCGGATTGAGGGCGCCGAACCAGAACCAGGTACCCACGAGCGCGATCGCGCCAACCGCCGCACACGCGGGCATCGCCCGGCTGCGAGGCACCACACCTACGGTTATCGCGGCAGCGATCCATACCCCCGCCCATAGCACGAACATCGGCGACACGGCCCGCGCCATCGCGATCAAGATCGCGAGAAAATGCCTGTCAGTACGATGCATCCTCGCGAGCATCAATGTGGGAGTTCCGCCAATCGCAAGCGCCAGCGTCGCGCCTATCGCCGCGAGCACGCCGAGAGCTATGACCCAGCTGGCGAGGTCGAACAGGGCGCGCCCGCTCCGGCGCCCGAGACGGTCCATGGTTCGCTCCTTGAAGAGCCATCCCGTAAGCGCCGCAATCGGTGGAAACGCCGGAAGGATATAGACCACGCATTTGCCCGCCGAGGTAGAAAAGAAGCCAAAAATGGCGACGAACCAGCAGGCGGCGAAAAGCACCTGCTCAGGGAGTGCGCGTCGTCCCATCCATAGCGCCGCGCAAAGAGCGGGCAAATACAGGCTCCAAGGGAGAAATCCGCCAACCAGGCGCGGGCCAAAGTAGTAGAATGGATGCAGGCAGGCGCCTTTCCGAGCGCCCGTAAAGCGAACCCACAGCGAGTAGACGATCTGCCATCGGAATAATGCCGCGCCGCCGATCGCGAACGCCGCTCCGTACCATACGGACGCAAGCGCGAGTCCAGCGATAAAGGCCGCTATCAGGTCCCAGCGGAAAAGCTCGCGCATCCGGCCCCGGACCACCAGATAGAGCGCGACCACGAGGCCCGGCAGCACCAGGCCGAGGAAGCTCTTGGTCAGCGTGGCGAGACCCATTAGTACACCGGCACCGGCCAGATACGCTCCTCGACGCCGGGACTGCGCGCTCGCAAGCGCCCGCTCCAGGCATACGACCGCGCCGGTGACGAACATCATGAGCAACGCATCCATCCGCGGCTGGCGAGCTGCGTCGCTGAGATAATGCGAGCTAAGCAGCGCGACCACGGCCCACGTGCCCGCGCCCACCTCGACCGTGGCGGCGAGCCATGTGAAAACGATGGCGCAGGTGGCCGCGGCGGCGAGAATCGACGGGAGGCGCAGCGCCGTCTCATTCCATCCCAAGGCCCGCACCGCAAGCGCCGCACTCCACCAGTAGAGCGGTGGCACCTGGACCATCCGGTCGGGCTGGTAATAGGGCAGGATCAGATGGCCGGAAAGCACGCTGCGCACAGCTCCGGCTTCACACACGCCAAGCTCCTTAGTGAAAGGAGCGCCGGGCGCGAGCGCGAAGAGAAACGCCAGAGAGAACAAAAAGGCGGTTATCGAAGCGGCGGCCAGACGCGGTCCGCAAACGGTATACCTTATGGGGCCGGCGCTCGCGCCGGGATTTTTGGCAGCCGACTGATACACGCGGACGATACTACCGGTAACCGGCGCATCCGCACCACACGTGAGCGATGGAGTTATTGCGCGGAAACTGCCGACAGCGCTGAGGCGGAACCCTTGGACAGCCCTCGGCCGGCGCGAGCCGGCCCGCGGCGCATCGCACCCCTGATCAGGTGCGTGTTACGTTGGAGGCCTGCAGGCCTTTGGGTCCTTCGAGCACCTGAAAGGCTACTTTCTCACCCTGATCCAGAGATCGAAACCCATTTCCATCGATGGCGGAATAGTGGACGAAAACCTCCTGCCCATCCTCCATAATGATGAAACCGTATCCCTTTTTGGGGCTAAACCACTTGACAACTCCGGTAGGCATGTCCCCCGAACCTCCCTGAAAACACTGCCAGTACCGCGGCCGCCTTGGACTTAAGGGCTCTCCCCTGCGCGGCACTGACAACGTGCGCGCATATAGCATAAGGCGCGTATATTACCAAACGCCTTGTCGCAGTTTTTAACCGCGAGTTGTCGATTAGTCAGGCGGGGCTCAGGCCTTCCGCCACAGGATGGGGCGGGCGTGTATATGGCAATGGTCTGGAATCTGCCGCATTACACCGTCAATGACGAAGCCGTCCTCGCCATATTTTTTCCGGGCGATTAGCGACAATACTTCGGTCATGAAGAGCCGTTCCTCTTCGGTGGGTACGGCGCGATGCTCACCGAGTACCGCCATCGGAGTGTCACATGAGTCGCAGTCCAAGACCGTAAAATGGAACGGATAGTCGAATCGGCAATACCAAGGGGTGTACTGCTTTAGTTCGCACAAGTCACATTTCGCCATCTGAAGCTTCTAATAGCGACGCCGGTGGCGCCCCACTGGATCGCGCGACCAGCGGGGCGCCGCGCCGGCAGTCTGACGATTATTTCGTTGATGAAGTGCCGGTCTTCGTGGACGTCTTCGATGCCGACTTTTCCGCTTTCTTTGCAGCTTTGCGCTCCTTGCGCCGGCATCGATACACACTCGAGCGCGAAATCTTGAGCTCCTTCGCGACGTCCTTGGGCTTCTTGCCCGCGTTCAGCTCCGACATCACCTTGGCGCAGTCGACCTTGTGCCCGCGTGCCGCCAGGGCCACCGACGCGCCCATCGCAAGACCGACCGTGACCGCGACCAAAAATGACGCCGCCACCCTGCCAAACCTGTTCATGCGCTGACCGTCTCCTTCCGTTTCTCGACCGCCGGTTTTCCACCGGGCTCGGATTTTTGGCAGCTACTATCGCACAGATCCCGAGCGGTCGGGAAATGCAAAGCGAGATTGCGCCGCGCAAAGACCGTTCAGAACTCGACCATCACCTTGGTTTGGTTGCTCGGCCTGGACAGGGCGGCGAATGCGCCGGGAAGCTGCTCCAGCGTGATGGTATGAGTGATCATCGCAGTGGTCGAAACCCGCCCCGCCGCAAGCATCGCAATGGCGGTTTCGATCTCGCCCGGTTCAAGGCCGAGACTGAAGAGTATGTCGAGTTCCCGGCCGAGCGCGTCCATCGGCCTGAAGACATCATCCTGCATGCATGCGCCGAGCACTACCACCCGTCCTGCGCGGCGCGCGTAACTTACCGCTTCGAGCAGCGTTCCCCGCGAGCCGATGCATTCGAAGACAACGTCCGGTGGCGCCCCCGCAAGCTCCTGCATCACGGCCGCGGGATTCCTTAGCTGCGGATGAACCGCGGCATCGGCGCCCATCTCAAGGGCCTTCGCGCGCCTGCTCTCGACCATCTCGGACACCACTATCGTGCTGGCGCCGGCAAAGCGCGCCCACAGCAGGGTCACGAGACCGATAGGACCGGCCCCGAGGATCAGGCATCTCTCGCCCGCGCGAAGGCGGGCGCGATGCACACCGTGGAGTCCGACCACGAGCGGCTCGACGGTTGCGCCGAGGCGATGGCTCATCCCTGCGGGCATCTTGAAGCAGCTCTGCGGTGTGGTCTTCATCCTCTCGGCGTAGGCGCCCGGCACATCGCCGAACCCGACCAGCCTCATCCGCGCGCATCGCGTTCCGTTGCCGCGTCGGCATTCGTCGCACTGCCCACAGGCGAGGTACGACATCACGACCACCGGGTCTCCGAGCGCAAAACCCTTTACGCCCGGGCCGATCTCGTCAACCACGCCCGACAACTCGTGACCCATGACGGTGCGCGGCGGCATCCCGACTCCATAATGGGCCGCATGGATGTCGGAGCCGCAGATGCCGCAGTTTTTGACCCGCACCACCATCTCGCCCGGTCCCGGTTCCGGGTCGGGCAGTTCGGTAAGTTCCAGTGGCGCTCCCGGCGCCGTGTACACGCATGCCTTCATCGGCTGTTCCTCGGCCACATGACTAGCGAGCCGTAGCGGCGCCGGAAAAATCGAAGCCGCTCGGGTTCAGACCGCGCCGGGAAATTTGGGCTGGCGTTTTTCCTTGAGCGCGCTCACGCCCTCGGCAAGGTCGGCGCCGAAGAACCCGAGCATCTCCATCGCGAGCGAGGCGTCGAAGGCCGGACCGAACATCCTCAGCCAGTTGTTGAGAGCGCGCTTGGTGAATCGCACCGCCTGCTGCGGGCCGGTGGCGAGCTTGCGCGCCACCTCGAACGCCTTGTCCATCAGCTTGTCAGGCGGGACGCAGAGCGAGACCAGTCCGATTCGTTCGGCCTCGCGCCCGTCGATGAAATCGGCGGTCATCAGGTAGTACTTGGCTTTGGCCATCCCGCACAGCAGCGGCCAGATTATGACGGCGTGATCGCCCGCCGCGACGCCGAGCCTCAAATGGCCGTCCGTGATCCGCATCGCTTCCGAAGCGATCGGGATGTCGGCCATGAAGGCGACGGCGAGCCCGGCGCCAACCGCGACGCCGTTTATCGCCGAGATGATCGGCTTGTCGAGGTTGATCATGTTGTAAACGATGTCGCCCGCTTCGCGCCAGGCCGCGGCTATGTTCGCGGGATTGCCCTTCATCGCGTCGATCATGTCCAGATCGCCGCCGGCCGAGAACGCGCGCCCCGCCCCGGTCACGATCACGACCCTGGTCTCCGGATCGTCGGCGATATCGAGCCATACGCGGCTGAGCTCCCAATGCAGGCGCTTGTTGGTCGCGTTGAGAACATCGGGCCGGTTGATCGTGATCAACAGAATCCCGGGATCATGTCTCTCGAAAAGCAGATGCTGGTACTGTCCGTAATCCATTGCGTCCTCCATGCTGGCGCTGCGCAAGCAACCTCAGCCCGCGTAGATTGACATCACCTTGCCGAGCAGGTCGAGCGCCTGCGGGCGCGGGCGCTGGAACGAATTGCGCCCGATGATCGAGCCGTAACCGCCGCCCGCGTGAATTCCCCGGATTTCCTCGAGCAGATGCTCGTCGCTGGTCGCCGCGCCGCCGGAGAAAATCACGATCCGCTTGCCGTTGAAAGCCGACTGCACGACGTGCTTGACCCTCTCGGAGAGCGGTTCGAGCGGGATATGCTGGGCCTCGTAAACCTTCCTCGCCTCGGCCAGTTCGATGTGGGCGGTGGGCGGTTTGACCTTGATAACGTGCGCGCCCATCTGCGCGGCGATCTGCGCCGCGTAGGCGCACACGTCCAGCGCCGTCTCGCCCTGCTTGCTCAGACCCGAGCCACGCGGATACGACCATACCACCACCGCAAGCCCGTGCGCCTTGGCTTCCTCGGCGATCTCGCGCAACTGCTGGTACATCTCTCGCACGCGCGACGAACCCGGGTAGATGGTGTAACCGATCGCCGCACATCCAAGCCTGAGCGCGTCCTTGACGCTGGCGGTCTGCGACGGGCACGGATCCTTCTCCTCATACATGAGGTCGTGGTTGTTGAGTTTCAGGATGAGCGGGATTTCGCCGGCGTATTCCGCCGCTCCCGCCTCGAGAAATCCGAGCGGCGCCGCATATGCGTTGCATCCCGCGTCGATCGCAAGCTGGAAATGATACAAGGGATCGTAGGCGGGCGGATTGGGCGCAAAGCTTCGCGCCGGCCCGTGCTCGAATCCCTGGTCGACCGGCAGGATCACCATCTTGCCGGTGCCGCCGAGGCGGCCATGGTTTAGCATCCGCGCCAGATTGGCAAGGACTCCCGGGTTCTCGCCGCGGTAGTAACCAAGGATCTCCTTAACTCGCTTGCTCATAAGAGTCTCCTCACGTCTGTTTTCACGAATTTAGCTGCGAACTTTCAGAGCATCGCTCGCGCGCAGTAGGCGGCGCCCAACAGGGCCGCATCCGGATTAAGCGACACCCTAACCTCGATGCCGCCCAGCATCCTGGCAAGCCGCCCCTTGTCAGAGAATGACTTGATGAAACGACCGTCCTGCAGAGCGGGCAGGATCTTCGGCGCGATTCCGCCGCCGATGTATACGCCGCCCAAAGCCAGCACCTTGAGCGCCATGTTTCCGGCCTCCGCGCCGTAGATATCCACGAACATCGCGAGCGCGCAAACGCACTGGGGGTCGCGCCCTTCGAGCGCCACTTCGCTCACCACAGCGGCGGGGTCCTCGTTCTTAAGGCGCGACTGCAGCCATTCGGGCTCGGGCGCATCACGGCTCTGGCGCAGAAACCGGTAGATGTTGAAAAGCCCCGGCCCGGACAGCACGCGCTCGACACTCACGTGGCCGAACTCGGCGCGAAGAAACCTGTACAGCGCGAGTTGCTCATCGCTGCGCGGCGCGAAGTCCGCGTGTCCGCCTTCCGAAGGGACCGCGTGGAACCTGCCGTCCTCGAAGACCAGCGCCGCTTCGCCGAGACCCGTGCCGGCCGCGATCACGGCGATATTCGCGCCATGGACGCGATACCTGCCGCGCTGCAGAACCGCAAACTCCGACTGGTCAAGATGAATCACGCCGTAGGCGGTCGCAGCCAGATCGTTGATGAGCCGGACCGGCGTTGCCCCCAGCTCGCGTGAGAGCTCCGCCTCGCGCATCAGCCATGGCACGTTGGTCGCGTGCGCCTCGCCCTCGATCACCGGCCCGGGGACGCCGAAGCACGCCGCCTTGACCGGTTCGCCCAGCCGGGAAAGAAAGTCCGCGCACGCTTCGGACAGGTTCTTGAAATCGGCGGTGCGATACAGACGGTCGCGAACGACGCTGAGCGCTTCACCGTTGGCCCGGTAGAGCCCAAGATGGGTCTTGGTCCCGCCGACGTCACCCGCAAGAATCAGGCAATCCATGGCAAACCCGGGCGCTTGGAATCAGCTTTCCGGTTTGAACCTCTCGGCAAGCGTCACTTCTTCGGTGCTGCCGATGTAGATCGGCTGGCGTTCGTGCAGGTCGCTCGGCATCAGGTCAAGGATATCGACGTTGCCGTTCGACGCCCGTCCTCCGGCCTGCTCCGCCACCATCGCCATCGGCGCAAGCTCGTACATCAAGCGCAGCTTGCCGTTGGTGACCTTGCCGTCGGGCAGAACCTCGCCCGGATAGATATAGATGCCGCCCTCGAGAAGGATTCGATGGAAATCGCCAGCAAAGCATCCGCAGTAGCGCAGCGAATAACTCGAGGCCTTATCCTTGCGGCTGGTCAGGTGCTCAACGAGTTTGCGCATGCCGGGATGCCATCGCGAGGCGTTGCCCTGGTTGACCGCGTAGGTGGTGCCGCGCCGCGGCATTTTTACCTTCTCGCGCCACAGGATAAATTCGCCGAGCTCGCGGTCGAGCGTGAAGATGTCGACCCCGGCGCCGGCGGTAAAAACCAGTTGCGTGGCCGGCCCGTACAGGACGTAACCGGCCGCCACCTGCCGGCTTCCCGGCGCAAGCAGGTCCGAGGCGTCCGAGCCGTGACCGCTTGCGCGCTCACGTATTGAAAAGATGGTGCCAAGCGGCCCGTTGTTGTCCGAGTTCGACGAGCCGTCCAGCGGATCGCAGAGCACCGCGTAGCTGCGGCCGCGGCAGTTGCGCCCGTAATGCGTGGGTTTTTCCATCTCTTCGGACACGATGCTGCAGACCGGATAGCCGTGCCTGAAGACCTCGAGAAAGGTCTGGTTGGTCCAGTCGTCGAGCTTCTTTTGCTGCTCGCCATGCACGTTGATGTCTCCCGAATACCCGAGATGCCCGCCCAGTGTGGCGTAGACGAGCTTTCGGGAGATGCGCTTGGCAATCACCGCGATCCGCTCCATGATCAATGCCAGGTCTTCCGGCGGTGTCGTGGTTTGCTCGCGGGTCAGGAGATGGCGGGTCAACGTAAGAGGTTGATCGCTCATAGGCTGGTGCGCCTGGCGCTTTGCGCCGCTCTATAAATTTCTCCAACTTCGTCCGTCGGCCGCGATCATCAACGCCGACTCCAGCGGGCCCCATGTGCCGGCCGCGTACATGAACGGCTCGACCGGCGCGTCCTCCCACACGTCAAGTATCGGCTGCACAAATTGCCACGCGGCCTCTATATTGTCACGTCTCATGAATAGCGTCTGGTCGCCCAGGATGATATCGCGCAACAGCGTTTCATAGGCTTCGGGGGTGCTCGACGCGTAATGGAAGTCGACTTTGACCGGATGCAGGCGCACCTGCAGCCCGGGGTCCTTCGAGATGATGTGCAGCGACAGGCCTTCGTCGGGCTGAATCCTGATGGTGAGCATGTTGGGTGCAAGCGGCTGCGGCCGAACGTTGTAAAGGATTCTCGGCACCGAGGTGAAATATATCGCGATCTCACTGGCGCGCTTGGGCAGCCGCTTGCCAGTTCGCAGGTAGAACGGAACTCCCGCCCATCGCCAGTTCTCGATCCAGCATCTGAGCGCGACAAAAGTCTCGACCGTGGACTCGGCCGCAACCCCCTCTTCCTGCCGATAGCCGGGGACCGGCTTTCCTTCAACCAGCCCCTCGGTATACTGACCGCGCACAACCCATCGCTCCACGTCCTCGGGCGAGAAGGGCCTGAGCGTCCTCAGCACGTCGAGCTTTGCGTCGCGCACCGAATCGGCCGAAGTGGTCCTCGGCGGTTCCATCGCGATCATGCACAGCACCTGAAGCAGATGGCTCTGCACCATGTCGCGCAGCGCGCCCGCGTGCTCATAGTAGCCCGCCCGCGACCCGACCCCTTCGGACTCGGCGACGGTTATCTGGACGTGATCGATGAAGCGCGAGTTCCATAGCGGTTCGAAGATCGCGTTGGCGAACCGCAGCACCATCAGGTTCTCCACCGTCTCCTTGCCCAGGTAATGGTCGATTCGGAAAATCTGATCTTCGCGAAAGTGGCGCGCCACGCGTTCATTGATGTCGTTGGCGCTGGCGAGGTCGTGTCCGATGGGCTTCTCGATCACGACCCGGGTAAAACCGCCGCCGTCTGAGGCGACCATGCCGGCCGCGCTGAGTCCCTCGGAGCACTTTTCGATAAAGCCCGGAGGTATCGCGAAATAGAAAATCCGGTTTCCGCCCGCGCCAACTTCCGCGTCCAGTTCTGAAAGCCGCTGCTTGAGCCGCTCGTAGTCGCCCGATTCTGTGAAGCTGCCGCGCACGAAATGAAGCCGCTGAGCCAACCCGCTCCAATGCTCGTCATCGGGCTTGCGCCGCGAATACTTCTCGACTCCGTCACGTGCGAAGGCGCGATACTTGTCGTCGTCGAGGTCTTCAATCGAAAACCCCACTATCGCCAGTTTCTCGGGCAGCTCGCCGTCCACGAAAAGATTGTAAAGCGCCGGCAGCAGCTTGCGATGACTGAGATCGCCCGCTCCGCCGAATATAACCACCACGCACGGCGGGTAGGTGACCGGTGAATTTCGCGGGCGCAGAAGTTCCACCGGCTCGGGATGATTGTTACGGGCCATCGGGATATCTCGCGCGCCGTCGCCGGCGCCGCTACTCCTTCACTATTGGGTGTCCACCGAACTCGTTGCGCAGCGCCGCAAGCAGCTTCTCGCCAAACGTACCTTCGGCACCTTTGTCGGCGCGGGAACGGAACCGGGTGAACAGGGCGGCCGTGATCACCGGCGCGGAAACCTCTTTTTCGATCGCGTCCATCACGGTCCATCGCCCCTCGCCCGAGTCGCTGACGTAACCCTTGATGTGTTTGAGGCCGGGATCGCGGGCGAGCGCATTGGCGGCCAGTTCGAGCAGCCATGAACGAATTACACTTCCCTGTCCCCACAAGCGCGCAATCTTCGCGAGATCGAGACTGTAGCTGGACTTCGCCATGCACTCGAAGCCCTCGGCATACGCCTGCATCAGTCCATACTCGATCCCGTTGTGAATCATCTTGACGTAATGGCCGGCGCCGCACGGGCCCATGTATCCGTAGCCGTTCTCGGGCGCGAGGGTTTTGAACACCGGCTCGTAGCGGCGGAAAATCGCTTCCTCACCGCCAACCATCAGGCAATAGCCAACCTTAAGTCCCCACACGCCGCCGCTGGTCCCGGCGTCCAGGTAATTGATGCCGCGCTTTTTCAGTTCCGCCCCGCGGCGCAAATCGTCGTGAAAGTTCGTGTTGCCCCCGTCTATTATGGTGTCGCCGGACTGCATCAACTCGGCGATCTGGGCGATCGTCTTCTCGGTCGGATCGCCCGATGGGACCATGACCCACACGCCACGCGGCGGTTTGAGCGCGTCGACAAGCTCCTTCAGTGTTGTGGCTGCTTCGGCTCCGTGGATCTTCACTTCCTTCAGCTTGTCCGCATCGAGGTCGTAAGCAACTATCCGATGGTTGTCGCGGCGAAGCCGCTGAACCATGTTCATTCCCATTTTTCCAAGGCCGACAAAACCAATTTCCATGTTGCCTTCACCTCTAGGATGGAAAATAGAGAACCGCGCGCCCGCGCGGCACGAATGAGCCTGGAGCAGGCCAGCCGCCACCGGCGCGCCCATTCAACGGCTGCGATCAACCCTAACCCCTAATGCGCAGGCCGGGCAAGTTCGCTTTCAGACTCAGTGCCTCAAAACGACATCCTGAACGATAAGCGTGTGCAAGTCCTGATGCTGGAAAATGCCGGCGACGCCGCGCGTCAGCGCAACCGAAAGATCCTGGCCCGGCTCGTCGTAGATGCCAACCTCGTCCTCGGGACCGAGTCCGAAGGTTCCGATCGGCGGATCGTTGTAGGTCGAGTCGCTGCTGCCCTGCCAGAACGGAATTTTGAACGGCGGCTTGTAGAGCGCCAGTTTGAGCCCGAAATCCGCCGCGGTTCTCCAGGTCGGACCATTCTGGCCGTCAGCGCCGCGTCTCTTCGTCACCCAGCATCGCACGATGCTGGTCTGAAGTACGTAGGTGTAATTGTTATACAGGTCCGGAACATAGTTCGTCTCCGCAGCCGCGGTTGGGCGCAGGCCCGCCTCCCCGGCCGACTGCACGATCGCGTGCTGAACGATCGCCGGCAGCGGATCGCTGTAAAGGCGCTGTATGATGGTTTTGTCCCTATCCTCGATCACACCGATGAAAACCTTGCCCGGCGGCGCATCGGGTCCCGGGTCTCTGTCGGGCCGTGCATCGACCGGCATCAGGACCACCAGGCTGCGGTCAGGATAAGTGTTCTGATAACCCTTGACCTGATAGGGGTAGTACTCGAGCTTCTGAACCGAAACCGGCCCTTTGGGCATCGTGACGCCGCCACTGGTCAGTGAGCACCCCGCAGCCCACGCAATCGCCGCCAGCGTGAGGAGCGTTGCGGCAAGCGTTTGTTTTCCGGTCGATGGATTGCCGCGACGGCCGGCAACCCCACGGCGCGCTCGCAACGGGGAGAGCGGCGGCCTCCCGGAGGAAAGAATTTCGGGGCGCACGGAAGTGCCTCACTGACGCGCGGCCTGTGCGCGCTCGCGATACAGGAACAAGGTGCCCCCAACTTCGATCCTGTCGCCATTGCGCAGCAATTGCCGCCCCGACACGGGATGGCGATTCACCATCACCTGTCCGCCGCCAGTCGGACTGATAAAGAAGTTCCGACCCTCGCGCCGGACGATTGCATGATGCCCCAGCACGCTCTGGTCGCCGAAAAGCCCGATGTCGCATTCTTCGGCGCGGCCGATTACGGTGACCGGCTTTGCCAGCGGGTATTCGCGCCCCTCGCGCGCGTTGCGGCTCTGGCTGCGAACCACCATCAGCCATCCGCGCTTGAGCAGCTCGCCGACCAGCCCGATGAAGAATCCGATGAGTGCGCCGAGCACCACGATCGCGATCGCGCGGCCGAACGCCTGGGGGAAGGTGGTCGTGAGCGCCTGGTAAAAGAAGCCGCCGAGCGCGCCGCCGACCAGGCCGCCGAGCGCGCCGTTGCGCCGGCGCGCCGCCGAACCCGTGGCCCATCCGACGCCCAGTCCCACCGCGATTCCAAGCACCGACCATCCGAGAATCCGGCCGCTGAGTCCGCGCAGAATGTCGAAGGCAAATTCCCCCACGATCAGCCCCGCCGCGCCGCCGAGCGCGCCGATTATCCCGCCGCTCCTTATCCCGCGCAGAGCCAGCCGCGTCTGGCTGACGCTGAGCGCTTCGATCGAGGCTAGAAAAGCGCCGATGAACGCCCCGATAAGCGCGCCAAGCACGATATCGCGCCCGTAAACTGAACGGATGCCGAGGAACGGTTCCGCGCTGCCCCACGCGGCTAGTCCGCCGAGTCCGCCGGCGGCGGCGTAGAACAAAAGCTTTTCGCGAGAGACGTTGCTGGCCATATAAAGACAAGAAGCAGGATCGCCTTTGGCGCATCCGGGTTCAAGCGAAACATTCTGCGCCTTCCTTCGGCAAACTGCGCGCGCGAATTCAGCTCGCGCGCGCCGTCCAGGTGCCGCGTTTTCCCGACGGCGTTGACTTGAACGTTCCCGAGAGCTCGCCATTGTGGCTCGTGCCCTCGAAGAAGAAGGTCTCGGTTCCGTATGGCACCTGGAACTCGATATGGTTGCCGCGCACGAACCCCTCTATCGAGGTCGGACCGTATCCGGCTCTATGGATCACCAGTTCGCCGTGAAGGAATCCGTTGGGCTGCGGCCGAAGCCGAAGCTCCATCGAGGGATTGCTGACAAGCCCGTTGATTTGCCCGGTCGCGATCATCGGGCCGCCGAGCGTAAACGATCTTCCGCCCGCCGAAGCGCCCGGGGCGGGTGGCGCGCCGTAACCGATCGCTCCACCCGAGTATGCGCCACCGGTGCTCGCAACAACCTGGAATTGGCGGCGCGCGAAGTATTTGCCGTTCAGGTAAAAATTCACCGTGTAGGTGCCCGGCAGGAAGGCGCCACCGGCCGAGTTGCCGACCCGTCCGCTGAACGTGACCGTCTTCTGATCCGGGCCGACGTCCTTCCAATCGTTGACCGCGCCGAGCGTCCTGCCATCGGGACCGATGTACGCGGCGTCGACTCGATATTGTCCAGGCTCGAGCCCGAAGAGCCGATTGCGGAACCTGACGTTCCATTCGACGAACAGAACCTTCGAAGCGTCGAACCTGTCGGTGGGTCCGGACAGCGCGGTCCCGGTCCTGGTGCTGTTGACGAAGTCAATGCTGAGCAACGAGAGCGGCTTTCGGCGCAGCTCCTCGATCATCGCAAGCCGCTTCTGCTCAGCGCGCCGTTTTTCCTCGGCCGCACGCGCTGCCGCCTCGGCCTCGGCCGCGGCCGCGGCAGCCGACCTCGTGCTACTGGCCGCGGCCCGCGCGGCAAGGTCCTGCGTTACCGTGAACTGCTGGGCTGCGAGCAGCTTATCGCCGAGGTAGAGCGCGACCCTGTAACTGCCGGGTGGCTTGTCGGCCATGTTCGGCATCAGCGCAACGCCGCTGAAATCGACCGCGGTCTGCGACGGACCTACGAAAAGCTGCTGGTCGCTGGAAGCGATCTGAACGCCGTTGGGGTCGAAGAAGCGCGCCTCGACGCGGTCGGTACGGCCTTCGAGCCCGGCGAGCGCGTTCTTGAAACTCGCATGCCATTTCAGGTACCGCGCCTGGGAAAGCTCGGAGTCGGTGAAGCTTGCCTTGGGTTGCGAGATCGGGAGGCCTTCGCGGGTCGAGAGCTGAAGCGTCATGCTCTGGAATTCGAGCGGATGGGCCCGCGCGCGCGCCAGCAGTTCCTCGTGCTTCCACGGCAACGAATCGATTAATCCCTTGATGCCGAGCTCCTCCTGAAGCTGCGGACGCGAGTACACGTAGGTCGCGCCAAAGGCGACCCCCGCCATCACCATCGAAAACAGGACCAGACTTAAGGCGCGCCTCAAAGCGCTTCGCGGTCTTGCGGGCTCCAGATAGTCGGCCGTCTCATACTCGCCAACATCCTCGAGCGCCGGCAGCCCGGCAGTGCCGCTCTTCGGGCTGACCCGGACCGAACCGTGGTCCGGAAGACCGTAGCCGTACAGCATCATGTCGCGGAATTCCCGGATGCTGGCGGGCCGGTCCTCGACATTGTAGGCGAGCCCGGCGTCAATCGCGGCGGCCAGGTTGTCGGAGACGTCCGGGCGCAATTCCTTCACCGGCGGAAAAGAGAACGGCGGAAATTTTTCCGGGTCGCGCGCGGTCAGCAGGTAATGCAGCGTCGCCGCGAGCGAGTAGATGTCGCTGCGCGGATCGACCTCGCCCTTGTACTGTTCGGGCGGCGCGAATCCGAGCGTGCCGATCGACGTGCCCTTCTTCTGCGCCTTGAACAGGCGGGCGATTCCGAAGTCGATCAGCACCACACGGCCCTTCGGCGTGAGCATCACGTTGGAGGGCTTCATGTCGCGGTACACGATCGGCGGCGACATCCCGTGCAGGTAGTCGAGCACGTCGCACAACTGGCGCGCGATATCGATCACCAAGCCCTCGGGAAAAGGCTGGTTGTTGCGCGCCGCCATCTCCTCCTCGAGGTTTCGCCCCTCGACGTACTCCATCACCAGGTAATGGCGATTGTGGTCGTCGAAACGATCAGTGATCGCTGGAATGGCCTGATGTTTCAGTTGGGCGAGGGTGTCGGCTTCGCGGGCGAAGTATTCGTTGGCTTCCAGGCGTTGCTGAGGATCGATGAAATGATCGACCATCTCCTTGATCGCGCAGTAGCGATTGGCAAGGCGCTGGTCGCGGGCAAGGTACACCATCCCCATCCCGCCGCCGCCGAGCAGGCGCTCGACATGGTAGCGGTTCTGCAGAACCGTACCCGGGGGGAGCGGCCCGGTTGACGCACCAGCGGATGCGGAAGGGTTAGCCATAGCTAGCCATAGCTGCCTAGACGGCAAATATGATTATAACCGATATGTTGTCGGTTCCGCCTCCTGCGTTTGCCGCCGCGATAAGCTCGCGCGCCGCGTCGTAGGGATCGCTGTGACGGCGCAGGATGTCGTGGATCTGGGCGTCCTCGACATGCGTGGTGAGCCCGTCGCTGCAAAGCAGGAACCGCTGTCCCCGTTTGAGCTTGAGCGCAACCGCTTCGGCGCCGGCGGGGCCGCTCTGACGCGCGCCGAGCGAGCGCGTGATAACGTTTTTATGCTCGTGATGGCGCGCCTGTTCGGCAGTGATCTGGCCGATCTCGATGAGCCTCTGCACCAGCGAGTGGTCGCGGGTGATCTGGCGCAGCGTGCCGCCTTCGAGGACGTAGGCGCGGCTGTCTCCGACCCATGCCACGGCCCCGTCGGGCGGCAGCATTATCGCGGCCACCCCGGTCGAGCCCATTCCCCGCGACTCGGGATGCCCCTTCTGGTATTCGACAATCCTGGAGTTCGCTTCCTCAAGGGCGTCGACCAGAAGCTTGCCCAGGTCCCCGGTTCTGCCCGGCTCGAGGCGCTCTTCGACGTAGCGCCGGATGGTTTCCACCGCGATTGCCGCCGCGACTTCGCCCGCTTCGGCGCCGCCCATCCCGTCGCACACGACGTACAAAAAGTTTCGCGCGGGCTCGACCATCGAGTCGCGGAAATATTCGACACTCATTACCGCGTCCTCGTTGTGCTCGCGCACCATCCCAACGTCGGTCAGCGCGGCCGAGCGGATCGTGATAACGCCCAGAAGCCTGACCAGTTCCGTCTTGAGCTCGTCGACGGTCGCCCATCGCTGCTCTGCCGAGAACAGGAGCGCGCGGCGAATAGCCTGTTCCAGTTCGGGCGAAATCACGTGCGGCGGGTAAAACTTGATTGTTCCCGCCTCCTCGCGCCAGCTCTCGGATTCCAGCCGCTCACCCGTCACCATCGTGTAAAGCAGCGCTCCGATCGAAAAAATATCGGCGCGCTTGTCGACTTTTTTGGCTCGATAAATTTCCGGCGCCGTGTACCCGTCGTTAAAGATAGGTTCGTCCTGGAGCTCGTTATCGTTGGTTACGCAATCGAGCCCTGTCATGATGACCCGCCCGTCACTGTCCAGGGCGATCGAGTCCGGACAGATGTCGTTCAGACGCAACCCTCGACGATGCATGAAGGAAACCGCCTGGCAGACCTGGATCGCGACGGAAATCGCTTCTGGTTCGTCAAACTTTCCCGCCTTGAGCCGGCGTGAAAGCGGCGTCACTTCGATGTCGGGATAGACCAGGTAGACACGATCTCCGGCGGCGAAGCCCGACAGCGCGCGCTCAAAGGCAGGATGGTTAAGCGTCAACGATAGCGCAAGCACCCTTTCGAAGACTTCGCCCAGGTCCTGGCGCTCAAGGCCTTGCGGGCCGGGCGCAATTGCTTCACCGGCCGCCGCGCCGTTGTCGGCCGGCTTTGCCTCCTGCGATGCCTGTTCAGCAGCGGGGATTTCGTCGTCGGGTGCGCCGGCCGCGGTCGGCGAGCCACCCTCTCCCGTATCGGCGGCAACTGCGGCTTCCTCGGACCGGGCCGCTTCGGCCTGTGCCGGTTCGCCGCCTGCCGGCATCGCGGGCGGCGGTTTGAGCTCTTTGGTCTTGGCCTGCGGACCAGCCGGATTTTCTTCTTCCGCTGAAGTGGCTTCGGCGGCTTTGGCTTCCCGGGCCTCGGCGGTCTGCCGTGCAGCGCCTCGCTGCGGCGCCAGGCGCTCACGAAGTATAACGTTTTCGTCCTTGCCGTTACCGGCTTTGAGGAGCGCCCGATAGCGATTCTCGACCGAGTCCTGGCCGATGAGCTCGACGATCTCGTATTGGTCCTTGAGAATCGTACCCGCGGCGAGCGGTTGCGGGCGCAGCGGGTGCGCAGACTCCGTCGGCGCCCCGGCAAGCCCTTGGCCGCATCGATCGCAGAACTTCGCGTCGTCCGCTGATTCAAGGCCGCACTCGGGGCAGGTGATCATGCCTGTTCAGCCCTTTCTGAATTCCAATATAGCAGAGCCCAATACCACCTGGTCGCGGTCTTTCAGCTTGTACAACTGGTCGCGACCCAATCTGCCACGTCCGACCACGTAGGTCCCGTTGAGACTCCCCAGATCGCGGACGAAATAGTCGGAGCCTTGTTTCAAAATCTCGGCGTGCCGTCGCGATACACGCTCCGCCCCGTGGGCAAGACCGCTCAAATTGATATCGGGCCTGTCGGCAGGATCGGTCGAGCGGCCTATCACCGCGCGCGTCCCGGTAATTCGGAACTCGGTTCCGTCGGCTCGCGATACGAGCCTCGCCGTAGGCTCCGCACCCGTGGCCGCGGGCTTCAACGAGTAGCTTGGCGCACTGGTGCGCGGCTGGGTGCTTGCCGCTCGCGCCGGCGGCGGTGGCGCGGGCCGATGGGTGGGCGGCGAGGGGGGATTCGACCGCGTATATGGGCTCAGTTCCTGGGTCTTTGCGGTCGTGGAGACGCCGTAGCCCGGCTCGGCGTCAATCTCCTTGGAGATGACCGGAGCGATCGCGCTCAACCCCGCCTTAAGCCCCCTGCCGAGCAGCGCAAGGGCCTTTTCCGTTAGTTCCTGAGCCTTGCGCGCGCCGGTTGCGCCTCGCCTGGGAGCCGGGCTTGCGCCTGGTTTGACGGGCTTGTCGAGCACGATCGTCCGCATCGCGGAGGCGGCCGAGTCCGAGGGCAAACGCGCTGCCTGAGGAGAAGGCCACGGGGATGCCGCAGGCGCAAAGGACCCCGACGCCGGCCTGGAAAGCACTACCGTCCTCATAGCTGCGATCGGCGCTTGCGTGCCGGTGCCGCCATGGGACACGGCCGCGTCGTGCGGCTGAGGCAGCGCGTCGAGCATCTCGCGCGCGTCGCGTGGACGCTTGGCGATATCCTTCTCCAGCGCCCACATGATGACTCGCGCGGTCTTGGGTGAAACGGACGGGTTCAGCTGGTTCACGGGCGGAAAACTGAACGGGGCCTCCAGCTGGGGATCGCGCCCGGTCAGCAGGTGATGCATCGTGGCCCCTAGCGAGTAGAGGTCCGAGCGCGGCTCCATCTTGCCCAGGTACTGTTCGGGCGGCGCGTAGCCGACCGAACCTATCTGGGTGCCGCGACCGCCGGGAGGCAGAAAGCGCGCGATTCCGAAATCGATCAGCATCGCCCGCCCGTCACGGTCGATCATGATGTTTCCCGGTTTAAGGTCGCGGTAGACGATAGGCGGCTTTTGGCTGTGGAGAAATTCCAGCACTTCGAGGATCTGGCGCGCCCATGTCAGAACCTTGTCCTCGGGAAGCCTTCCACCCGGCCCGAGCTTGTCGATCATGGCCTGGAGATCGCCGCCCGCGACGAACTCCATCACCAGGTAATGACGCCCGCCCTCGGCGAAATAGTCGATGACGCTTGGAATCCCGGGATGGGACAGCCCCGCGAGCACTCGTGCCTCGCGAGCGAAGTCCTCGATGGCCTTTTTCTCGTTGATCCCGTCGCCGATGATCATTTCCTTGATCGCGACGGGACGATTGGCGAGCCGGGTGTCGTTGCCCAGGTACACCCGTCCCATGCCGCCCGCGCCGAGCACCCTTTTGATTCGGTAACGGCCGTCAAGCAGATGGCCGGCGGCGAGCGGCTCACCGGATTTCATGCGACTGACTGAATGAACGCGCGCCGCGCGGGGAAAGCCTGAATCTGGCCCCCGCGCCAAGCACTACGAAATCGGCTCGACGACCAGTTTGAGGAAAGTTTTGCCGACGATTACCTCGTCACCCGATTTCAGTTCGACCGGGTTGCCCGGCTGAAGCCTCGGTCCGCGGTTGACGTAGGTGCCGTTGAGGCTGCCGATATCCTCGATAGTTATTTTGCCGCCGTCGATCCGCACGAGCGCGTGACGGCGTGAGATCTTGGCCTCGGGATCGTCGGCGTCGAGATCAACTTCGGGAAATGCGCCGGTATCGGGATCCCAGCGTCCGATCTGGTTATTGCCTTCCTCGAGCGGAAATTCGTGACCTTTTCTGCCTCCCCGCACGACGACAAACTTGGCCTTGAAAGGCGCTGCGGCGGCAGCTGGCGCGGCGGCCGGCTGGGGTTCAGCCGCAGCAGGCTTGGGTTGAAGCTCGCCGGTCGGCGCTTCGGACTCTCCGTCATGGCTGGGTTCCTGGGTCTCGGGAGCCGGTGCGCCGGCTTCGACCGCGGCCCCGGCTGCCGGACGTTCGGCCGCAGCCTCTTCGGCTTTTGGCGGCTCGCCTCCTGCGGCGGGCTTTTCCGCAGTTACAAGTTTCGCCCCGCAACTGTCACAGTAGTCAAGCCCGTCCAGGTTTTCGTAGCCGCACTCGCTGCACTTGATCATCGCCTTTACGCCCCTTCGCCTCGCGCTCAGGGTTTCCCCTAGGTTTCTGCCCGGTTTTCTCTAATCCCTTGGTTGGTTCGATGGCCTGCCGGCTCTCAGTCCGGCTTTTGAAGTTCCTTCAACGCTTCCGGATCCAGCATCTGGGTTTTGCGTACGACAGCCTGTGCCTGAAGGAGTGTGGTCTTGGCTGCCTTGGTCTGAAGTGTCTGGGTCTTTTTGATCTGATCCATCAGGCCGCTCAGGGCTTGGGTGGCCTTGACGTTCCCGAGGCGCTGTGTGCCCTGGATAGCGTTACTGAGAAGCCGGGTGGCGCGATCCACGTTGCCGGCTTTCAATTCCTCCTCGGCCTTGGCTTGCAGCTTTGCAATCGACACTTGATCGACGAGGTTCATCACCCGCCCGTTGCGCTTGCTGGTGAGCGTACGATCGAGCGTGTACTCAACGGTAACATCGCATGCCGCCGAGCGTTCGCCTACACCGGGAATCTCGTAGTAGAAGACGTTTTGCGAGATTCGGACCGGACCCGGTTTGCGCGGCGGCAAGACCAGGGTGAGCAGCACCGAACCGGGTACGCCCGCCTCAAGGTCGCCGATCTGGAAGGTCACCTTTCGCTCATCGACGAGCGGCGTGCCGAGCGGGTAAATTTCGGGGCTCGCGCGAAAAGCCTCGCGCACCTGTACGCCCTGCGACAAGGTCACTTCCATCCGGCCATTTCTAATCGTAACCGCGCGCAGGCCCTGCAGTTCGTCCTCGAAGATCGAGGGGATTTCGGACGGTTCGCCGATGAAATGATATTTGCCGTTGGACTCCTGCGCGATCCGCATCAGGAGCTTCTCGTTGAACTCGACGCCCACGCCCATCGTGGAGAATGACATCGCCTCGCGGTACTGCGTGGCGAGCTCCAGGCAGGCCGACTCCTCGTAGGTCTGGCCGTCGGTCAGCACCAGGACGCGGTTGAGGCGCTGGGGCGAATGATTTCGATTGACCTGTTCGATCGCCGCCCGCATCCCGAGCGCCATCTGCGTGCCGCCGCCGATTTCGAGCAGGTCGATATCGTCGAGCGCGCGCTTGACCGCGGAGCGGTCGTGAATCTGCTCGGGTTCGATTATGAGCTGGGCGCGATCCGCGAATGCGATTACCGAAACCTTGTCCTCGGGCGCAACGTTGTCGGCAAGAAACTTGACCGCTTCGATGACGAATTCCAGCCTGCGCTCGTCGTACATCGAGCCCGAGCGGTCCACTACCACGCTCAGGTTCAGAGGCAGGCGTCCTTTGCCGTTGCCGGAACCAGCGGCGCTAGCGATCGCCTCCAACAGGACATACAAAATGTAATTTTCCGCGCTGGAAAGAACATGATCGCTGCTCGCGAGAGCCTGAAACGTGAGGGACTCGGCCATTTTCGAGAAATTCTCCCGTTCGTCAATTCTAGGTGCAAATTTCCCTACGGCGCAACCATCAGGTGATCCCGGCGCGGCTGTATCCCCGCGCTCCTGCGCACACCCTTTAACGATTCTACACGGTGGGAGCGCTTTTCGTCCTCGCTGCGCTTGGGCTATAGTCTGCCACTATCCGCTCCCGATTCAACGCCGCGTCATCTTGAGGGGGAACGAAATGAGTTTGCGTGGCAAGTGTGCGATTGCAGGTTTGGGCCAGACCCGGATGGGAAAAAACTTCGACCATCCGAACGCCATGGGCTTCGCGGTCGAAGCCGTCAAGCTTGCCCTCGACGACGCTGGTCTGACGCGCGACGCTCTCGACGGTCTTCTGGTCAACCCGGGCATTACCTGGTCGGAGAACCAGATGGCGTCGTTTTCGCTCCAGCAGGCACTCGGGCTGCGCAATCTGCGCCTGAGCGCGATGATGAACCTTGGGGGAGCGACCGCGGCCGCGATGATAATGCACGCGGTGCAGGCGATCGCTTCGGGTATGGCGACCACCGTCGCCTGCGTTTTCGCCGACGCTCCATTGCGTCCCCCTTCGCCCAGGAAAAACGGTGGCGGCTCGGCGGCGGCTTACGGATTCGCACGCGGGTTGAACGCTGCGTACGGACTTTTCGGCGTCAACGCCCAGTATGCCTTCGTTGCACGTCGGCACATGCACCTTTACGGCACCACGAGCGACCATCTCGGCGCGATCGCGGTGGCGCAACGCAAGTGGGCCAATATGAATCCGGCCGCGCAGTTTTGCGACACTCCAATGACGCTTGACGACTACCATAAGTCGCGTTGGGTGGTTGAACCGTTCCATCTGTACGACTGCTGCCTGGTTTCCAACGGTGGCCTCGCGGTTATCGTTACGTCGTCCGAGCGGGCGAAAGATTTGAAGAAGCCGCCGGTGTACATCCTGGGCATGGGCCAGGGCCATCCTGGCGGCGACCCGATGGATACACTGGTGTCGGGCGCGCCAATCGCCAAGGAGACCGCGTTTGCGATGGCGGGTGTGGAACTTTCCGACATCCAGTTCGCGGAACTCTACGATTGTTACACCTTCACCGTCCTGGTGACGCTCGAGGATTACGGTTTTTGCCCCAAAGGCGAGGGTGGGCCGTTTGTCGCCGACGGCAAGACCGCCCCCGGCGGGTCGCTGCCGGTAAATACTGGCGGCGGTCAACTCAGCTCGTTCTACATGTGGGGGATGACGCCGGTTGCGGAGGCCGTGGTGCAGGTCAGGGGCGAGGCTGGGGCTCGGCAGGTTCCCCGGCATGACGTATGCTTGGTATCTGGCAACGGTGGCATCCTCTCGACCCATTCGACCCTTGTTCTATCATCTCGTGTATAAAGCCGTATCGTACGGACCCAAGCCGGAAACCAAACGGTCGATATAGGCCCTTATCGGTAGTTCAGCAAAATGTCAGAGCAAACCAGTCCCGCCACCGTCTCAAAGCCGATTCCCTCGATTACTCCCGACCTTGCGGAATTCTTCGCCGGCGCCCGGCGCGGCGAGCTTATGGTGCAAAAATGCGAGGGATGCGGGGTTTTACGCTTCCCCGCCCACGAAACCTGTGCGAATTGTCTCGATCGACGGGCCAAGTGGGTGCCTGTCAGCGGTCGGGGCACGGTCTATAGCTTCAATATCATGCATCAGGTCTACCATCCGGGGTTTGCCGGGGAGGTTCCGTACGCGGTTGTGGTGGTACAATTAGACGAGGGAGTGAAATTCATATCGAACCTCGTAGGCATCAAGCCGCATGACATTCGATGCGGAATGCCGGTGGAAGTGATATTCGAAAAAATCAACGAGGAGATAACGCTTCCGAAATTCCGTCCTCGGGCGGGTAGCTGACGAGTCTCTGCCAAGCCCGCCCCCGCATGATGAAGAGCGTCTCAAACGCAAATGTTTTCGCTCGATAAAAAATACCTTCAGAGCCTGGTGGAAAGCTCACCCGACATAATCGTCGCGGTCGACCGCGAAGGCACCATTATTTATTACAACGACGGAGCCCGCGAAAATCTTCATTATTCACCCGAAGAAATAATCGGCGAGAAAGTCACCCGAATCTATCCGTCGCTCGACGAGGCGCGCCGCGTGATGAAAGCGATGCGCGAGTCGCCGAACAAAGGGCGCATCGCGAGCTTCGAGACCGTCTTCCGCAACAAGGATGGCGAACTCATCCCCGTGGCCATCTCCGGCTCGCTGATTCGCGACGAGCAGGGCAATGAAATCGGCTCCATCGGCTTCGCGCGCGACGTGCGCAGGATGCGCCAGCGCGAACAGCTTGCGACCGCGGGCGAAATCGCGGTCAGCCTTGCCCATGAGATTAACAATCCGCTCGAATCGATCACCAACAACCTCGAACTCCTGTCCCGCGCGATCGAGAGCCATCTGAGCGAAGCCGAACTTGCGGTCGAACACCAGCACATGGGCGCGATCCGCGAGAGCGTCGGTCGGGTTACCGCCATCGTGCGCCGGCTCGACGAGATGTGCCGCAAGGGCATCTACGAAACCCGCGACTACATGGCGGGCAAACGTATGGCGGACCTTGCCCCGCGCGAAACCGAAACCGAGAAACCCGAGTCGCGCGTCGTCGGCGAGGTGAGCTGGCCGCTCGTCGGGATGACCATCCTGGTGCTTGACGATGACACCTCTGTGGTCAATTCGCTCGCCGACCTCCTGCGCGCCGAGCGATGTATCGTTTACACGGCAACGAGGCCGAGCGCCGCGCTCGGGATCGCGCGTAACGTAAAGCTCGACGCGGTCATCTCGGACGTCGTGATGCCCGAGATGGACGGCTATGAATTCTACCTGCGGCTCAAAGAAGAGATGCCCGAACTGCCGGTCATCCTGATGACCGCCTACTATTACGACAAGGACCACATCATCAAGCGCAGCCGGCTGCGCGGGCTCGAGGGCGCTATCTTCAAAAAGCCCGTCAATCCGGCCAAACTGCGCCAGATGCTCGCGCAGGTGCGACAGAAAGCCCAGGCTCAGAAGCCGCAACGGGCGACCCAGGGCGCGGCTTGAGCCTCATCCGCCGGTTCTTGCGCTCCAAATTGCGGTTGGCAGGAAGGCGGATGGCGTATTTCACCTCCCGCTCTTCCAGTGTTGAACGGCAACAAGGGGTGATAACAAACCGCTCCGAAATCGCCGTATAGGCGCTCGCCTCCTGGTGGCCATAGACCGGGATTTCGGGTCGGGTCGCCCCGCGGGATTGCTCCCCCGAGGCTCCCACGGATCCGGACGTGCGGAACTCCCGCATCCGGCCCCTCGGCCCACGGCTTTGCTACGTGACGGTGGAAGGGCGAATGCGCGACTGCGCACCGGCGTCCGAAGGCGAACCGCGCAGCGCAAACCGGCGAAGCTGGTCAGGCAATCTTGCCGGGCTTCGGGCTAACCGTCAGGCGATAGCGATCGTCCACCCGCGCAAGCGTCACCGCCGCGTCGAACGCATCCGAGAGAACGCCGCTGGTCAGTACGCTCTCTCTCGGGCCTGCCGCGAGCACGCGCCCACGCTTGAGCACCAGCACGTGGGTAAAGCATGGCATGATTTCCTCGACGTGATGCGTGACCAGGACCAGCGCGGGCGCTTCGGCAGTGCGCGCCAGCCGGTCGAGGAAGCCGAGAAACTGTTCGCGCGCGACCGGGTCGAGACCCGCGCACGGCTCGTCGAGGATGAGAAGTTCGGGCCGCGTCATCATCGCCCGCCCAATCAGCACGCGCTGGCGCTCGCCCTGCGCAAGATAGCCCCAGGGGCGGTCGCAAAGCGCCTCGGCCTCGACCATCCGCAAGATATCCATCGCGCTCGCGCGCTCGGATTCGTCCTCGCCGCCCCAAAGCCCGATCATCGCGCGCTTGCCGCTTAACACCGTTTCGAGCGCGTGCTCATGCGCGGGCATCATCTGCTGGATCGCGGAGCTTACGATTCCGACCCGCTTTCTGAGGTCGCGCCAATCGGTGTGCCCGTAGGCTTCGCCGAGCACGCTGATCGAGCCGTCAGTCAACGGCAGATATCCCGTCATCGCGCTCAGCAGCGAGGTCTTGCCAGACCCGTTCGCGCCCATTATGACCCAATGCTCGCCGCGCTCGACGCGCCAATCGACACGGTCGAGAATCACGATCTCCCGCTCGACCGTGAGGCCGGCGATCTCGATAACGGGACTGGTTTCTCGCATTCGAAAAAAAACCGCGCGCTTTCGTCAGTTGGTCATCACGACAAAGCCGGTTCCGGCGTTCGAGTTGGCGGGGCTTTCGCTGTTGAAAGTGCCCACTGCGCACAGCACCTGGCCGCAACTGCCGTTTATCTGCATCTGCGCGACGGTGCCGTCGCCGCTGTCGGCCGTATAGACGTACACGCTCTGCGGATCGACCGCGAGCCCGGCAGGCGCGTTGGGTCCCGCCACCGCCTTGAACAGCGTCAGGTTCGCCGCGAGGCGGCCGAAGGCCGAAACCGAGTTCCCGGCCGAATTGGCCGTGAATAGATAGTAGTTGCCGCTGGCAAGCGCCAGCCCGATTCCGAGCGGCTGGTTCGTTACGCTTCCGGTCGTGAACGTCCCGGCAAAGATGAGCGTCCCGCTCGAAACCACGAAGCCGGAGACCGCACCCGTCGAGAAATCGGTGACGAACAGGTACTCGCCGCTCGAATCCGAGGCCACCGCCTCGAATTCGGGAGTTCCCGTCGTGGTTCCAAGGCTGGGGGTCGCGGCGCCGTTCAGCGTCAGCGTGCCGTTGGTGTTGATGACGAACGACCAGATCACGCCCGCAGTGTTATCGGCGACGTACAGGTACGAACCATCGGGAGTGACCGCGACACCGAGCGGTCCGGCCAGTCCCGTCACAGTGCCTATCTTGCTCAGGGTTCCCGACGACCCAATCGAGTACTCGGAAACCGTACCGTTCGTGCCGCGGTTAAAGTTGGTGACGTAAACGTACTGGCCGTTGGGAGTGATCGCGATCGCCTCCGGGTTAGTGCCAGACGCGACCTTGCCGATACTCGAAAGCGCGCCGTTGGCGCGAATCGAAAACTCGTACACGTAGCCGTCGGCATAATTGGCCGCGTAGAGGTAACTGTTCGACGGGTCGATCGCGAGACCTCTCGGACCCTGGCTCGCACCCGCCGTCACGGTACCCTTGAGCGTCAGCGCGCCGGTCGAGGTGTTGCGCGCGAACTCGGCGATTCGCCCGTCGTTGTAATTCGACGCGTACAGAAACGCTCCCGTACCGGGCGACGACGTCGGCGTGGCGCTGGCGCTGGAAAAATTGCCGAAGCCGAAGGTGTTGCCGCATCCGCCAGTCGTGCCCAGCGCCATCGCAAGGAGCGCAAGCGCTACCAGCGTTGGCGCAACCCGGGCGATGGCCCTTGGATTTCCCATAGACCCGGCTGACCCAGCCTGCATCTTCGACTCCCGTTCCCGCATCGTGCGCGTCACTGGGTAAAACAATCCCAGAATCGGCTGCGGATACAAGACGCGCCAAACGAGCCCCGAGACTTGACATCGCAGCCAGTTCGGGGGGAGACGAAGCGTAGCGGGTGTTGACAAAAGCGGAAAACCCGATCTGAATGCAGGCACGGTTTCAACACCTCGCGTAAAAATGGCCTCCTTCCTCGATCTTCTTCCCGGTTCTTTCGCAGGGGGAAACGAGAGAGGGAGCAGACCTTGATCTTTCACGAGCCTGCCAGACACAGGCGGAGGACCGGGCGATGGCAAAAATCGATTTCGCAAGGATTCCGAAGTTCTCGCAACTGCCGGTGAAAAAGGACGCACCGGAGGATTCGTCATGGGGCGTCTTCGGCGACGACGACGAGCTTGGATGCCTGAACTTTCTCACGCCCGAGGGGGTGGTCGAGGCGGCGCGGCTGGTGCAGAAAGGTAAGGTGTTCCGGCTCGATACGCCGATCAACTACGCCAAGCCTCCCCTCTTCAATCGCACGCCCGCAAGGCACAATATCGTCACCTTCGAGCAATACGGATTGCTCGGCCACGACGATTCGCTCGACAACTACAACACCCAGGAAGGAAGCCAGTGGGACGGTCTCGCCCATATCGGCCACGTCCGCCATCGCGCCTTCTACAACGGCGTCAAGGCCAGCCAAATAAAGGATGGCCCCGACGGCAAGCTTGGGATCCACAAATGGGCCGACAAATTCGTCGGCCGCGCGGCGCTCGTCGATGTCTGCAAGTACCGCATCGAACAGGGCCGTCCGCTCAACCCGCTCAGCAACGAGAAATACAGCCTCGACGATCTCAAGCAGGCGCTTGCTGCACAGGGCACCACTCTGAAGCCCGGAACGATCCTGCTGATAAGGACCGGATGGATGCAGGCGTATATGAAAGCGTCGGACGCGGAGAAGCGCGCGATGGCGCCGCTGGAGGCGCTCAAGTCATGCGGTATCGACGACAGCCGCGAGATGGTCGCGTGGTTCTGGGACAACCGGCTCGCCGCGGTTGGTACGGATTGCCCCGCCGTCGAGCCGTGGCCCTGGGACTTCAACAACGAAGGCGCGCTCCACTATCGCACGCTCGCGCTGCTCGGGCTTCCGATCGGCGAACAGTTCATGCTCGACGCGCTCGCCGCGGATTGCGCGGCGGACGGCCGCTACGAGTTCATGCTGGTCTCGGTGCCGCTCAATCTTGAGGGTGGAATCGCGTCGCCGCCCAACGCGGTCGCGATCAAGTAGGCGGGCGGCGCGACCGCCTGCGCCCCGTTTCGTCCGCGGTGCGGGAGATAATCGCGATCGCAAGGCGCACCGCGCGCTCCATCATTTCGAGCGACATGCTCGGAGTTGCGGGATGGCGCGCGGCCTGCGCCGCATCGTAGGGCAGATGGATAAAGCCGGCCGGCGCGGCGGGCCGGCGTCGCAGCCCATGAAGCGCCGCGAACATCGCGGCGTTACATGCATACGCGCCGGCGCTAAGCGAAATTGCCGCGGGAATCCGATGCCGCCGGAGCGCCTTGAGGACCGCCGCGAGCGGAAACCGCGCGAAGTACGCGTCGGGCGCCCTCTCAATTAGCCTGTGAGCGTCGCCGCGCGTTTCGAGCGGCCCGCCGTTGTGCCTCTGGAAGAGGTTTATCGCGACTCGCTCCAGCGATATCGCCGGCCGTCCACCTGCCTGCCCGAGCCCGAGGAAGGCTCGCGGCCTGAAACGCTCGATCGCGTCGATCACGCGCGCCGCCGCCTTGACGCAATTGACCGGCACGCGGACCGCCTTGACGGCGAGGCCTTCAATAACCTCGCCGTCGAGCGAGCGCGCAACCTCCCACGAAGGGTTTATCCGCTCGCCTCCGAACGGCTCGAACCCGGTTACGATAATCAACGACGCCATCGCGGCAACGAGAGCCGGTTACCGTTTCGGCCGGCGCGGATGCTCGATCGGTGCATCCTCGCGATTGCCCCATTCGGCCCACGAGCCCCAGTAATTGCGCGCGTTCGGATAACCCGCCAGCCTGAGCGCGAAATAGGCGTGCGCCGCGCGATAACCGCCCTGACAGTACGTGATTATCTCCGCATCGGGGTCCAGCCCGAGCTTCCCGTACATCGAACGCAACTCCGCGGCGGGCTTGAACCGGCCCGCAGCGTCGAGCGCCTCGGTCCAGTCCAGATGGTATGCGCCGGGAATTGCCCCGCCGCGCCTGGCGCGCACCCGCTCGCCGTAATATTCGGCGTCGCTGCGCACGTCGAATAGCTGCACCTCGGGCCTCCCGAGCCTTTCGACGATATACGGCCGCGAAGCTGCCACTTCGTCACGCGGCACGCCGTCGAAGCGCTCGGGTGCAAACGGATGCGCCTCGGTCACCAGCCGTTCGCCAAAAAGCGCGCCGAGGCCGCCATCGAGGATCATCGCGCCGGGATGCCCCATGAACTCCAGCGCCCAGGCACATCGCGCCGCCCGCATCCCGGAGTTGTCCTCATAGAAGACGACCTTCTTGCGCGTGGTTATCCCGAGCGCCGAGAAGATCCATTCGAGCTGCGCCTTGAATTCGGCCGTGCCGTGAGCGTCGGAGTCGTAATAGTGAAACGGAAACGGGTCCAAATGACGGGCGCCCGCGAGATGCCCGGCCCAGTAGTCCTTTGCCGGGCGCGTGTCGACGATAATCAGGTCCGGGTCGTCGCGATGCGCCCTGAGCCATCGCGCGTCAACCAGGAAATCCGCCTTGTTTTCCGCCTGCGTCATTGAAAACGTCCCCTGCGCGAGGGTCAATTCGCGCGGCTCGCAACCGGCGCCGCACTCTACGCGGCGCGAACCGCGCATCCGACCGCTTCGCTAATAGAGCGGAATCCCTTGTCCCGGAGCAAGGCGCCAAGCCCCGTCTTGATTGCGCCGACCAGTCCCGGCCCTTCGTAAACAAGGCCCGTATAAAGCTCGACCAGGCTTGCTCCGGCCGCGATATGGCCGAACGCGTCCTCGGCGCTCATTATTCCGCCCACCCCGATTATCGCGATCCTGCCCCCGGTATGGCGATAGATGTCGGCGATGAGCTCTCGCGCGACGGGCAGAAGCGGCGCACCGCTTAGTCCCCCTTCGAGCCCGGACCTGATTCCGGCCGCTTCGTGACGAATCGTCGTGTTCGTAGCCACAATCCCGTCGAGCTTGAGCGCGACCGCGGTGTCGCAGATCGCATGGAGCGTCCGCGGGTCGAGGTCGGGCGCGACCTTCACCAGGAGCGGCGGTCTTCGCGCCCCCGGCACGATCTCCGCGCCCATCGCGGCCAACAGTTCGCGCATCCGAAGCGGCGACTGCCAGTTCCTGAGCCCGGGCGTGTTCGGCGAACTCACGTTGATCACCACGAAATCCGCGATCGGGCCAAGCCGCCGCATTAGGCTGGCGTAATCCTCCGCAACCCGCTCGGGCGGCGTGTCCTTGTTGGGACCGAAGTTCAGTGCGAGCGGGATCCTAATGCCGCGACGGCGAAGCCGCTCGATACGCGCGGCAACGGCCTCGGCGCCTTCGCTCGGAAAGCCGAGCCGATTGATCAGCGCGCGGTCGCGCGGCAGGCGCCACACTCTCGGCGGTGGATTTCCCGGCTGTGGGCGCGGCGTGATCGTTCCAAGCTCGGCGAACCCGAATCCCATCGCCTGCCACGCGTGGGCGGCGCGCGCGTCCTTGTCCATCCCGGCGGCGAGCCCGACCGGATTCGTAAAATGAAGGCCAAAGAGATCGGTTGCGAGTTCCGGAGGGTCGCGGCGCACGCCAAGCGCGGGCATCGCGGCAAGGACCGAAAGCGCAAGCCGATGCGCCCGCTCCGCATCGAGCCGAAACAGGATTGGGCGCATCATCGCGCGGTAGATGATTTGCGCAAGCGCCGACATCGTTCGGGCAATCTAGAGTGAGAAGCACGGGCAGGCAATCAGAATTCAATCCATGCGCCGCTTCTGTTGGACACCTGAACGCATGCCGGGCAAGATGCGTTTTTGCTTCGGTTAAAGTACAATGCTGAAAAAGCCTTGGGGTGAATAGAGTTGGCAAACTACCAGTGTTCAAAATGCAAGGCCAAGGCTGAGTACCAGATGCCAGTTCAGGACGCTCGGCTTTGGGATTTCCGCTGCGAGAAGCACAAGACCCCCGTCCATTCGAAGATCGCCACCGCGCCGAAGCGTTCAGCTGCGGGAGCCAGGGCCCGACGCTAGCGCATGGCCGTCGCGCGTCCGAGGGGAAGCGAAGCGTGGACAACCAGGCAACGATGCAGGTAAGGCTGATTGATTACGCGCGCGCACCGCTTGAGAAGCTCTACGCGGCATTCCGCACCTGTTACTCCTCGGAAAGCCCGATCGATATCTGGCGCAATATCGAGGCGCAAAAAATCAGCCACGACAAGATTCGCGAGTTCATCGGCGAGCGTCTCAAGACTGGCCATGCCTCGCCGCTCGAACAGGTGGTCTTCTGGTTCGGGATCGCCAACGTTTCGCGCTCGCTCTCACACCAGTTCGTCCGCCATCGCATCGGCATCAGCTTCGAGCAGCAGAGCCAGCGCTACGTCAAGTTCAAGCAGGAACGGCTCGCCTTCGTGATGCCCGAGTCGTGGCATCGCGCCGGCCTCGACCGCGAATTCGAGGAGCTTCTCGGCCGCACCTCGGAACTTTACGCGCGCGCGCTCAAGGCCGGCATTCCGCCCGAGGATGCGCGCTTCGTGCTGCCCAACGCGGCGCCGACGAATTTTCACGTGATGGTGAATTTCGCCGAGATGCTGCATATCTGCGACTTACGGCTATGCATGCGGGCGCAATGGGAGATCCGGCGGATGGTCGCGCTGATGCGTGCCGAGATAAAGCGCGTGTTGCCCGAAATCGCGGTCTTCCTGCAGCCGAAATGTGGCGAGAACCGGATGGGCTACTGCGACGAGACGCTCGAAGACTGGAAGAAATGCCCGCTCGGGCGCGTGCGCCCGCACAAGACCTCGCTGTTCGAGCTTTACGATCGCTACGGCTCGGCCAAGGCACGCGCGCTCGGCGAGCAGGAGTTTCGCGCCGTCGAGGAAAAGGAGCAGATCTGAAGTCGCTTCGCCGTGCGCGCGGTCCGAGCCTGAAGCGGCGTGGTTTATCGCGGTGAACGAGAAGTTTCAGCAAGCGATCGAGACCTTCAATCGCGGCGAGTACTTCGACGCCGCCGAGCAGTTCGAATATGCAGCCGCGGCGCTCGACGATGAACTGAAAGCGCTCGCCGCAGCGCTCAACCGTATCGCCGCCGGCCTTCATCTTCGCTTCGAGCGTGGCGGGCGTCAGGCCGCGGTCAATCTGCTGTCGCAGGCGATGCTCCTGCTCGACGACATGAAGCCTGAACGTGGTGGAATAGATGTCGCGCGGCTGTACGACGAACTGCACGCCTACACCGAGGAAATCCGGGCGACTCCGCGCGACGAGCGCTACGGCCTCAAGCATCGCGCGCGGCTTTTCATCGAACGCCGCCGTGCCCCACGAATCGAACGCGTCCGCTGAGCCCGCGCGGGAACGGCGCAGCGCGGGAAGGTCGCGGCTCGAAGCGGTTCGGGCCGCGATGCTCGGGTGCGTGCGATGCCGGGCGCTGGTCCGATGCCGCTCGCGAGTGGTGCCGGGCAGCGGTGATACGCGGGCGCGGGTCATGTTCGTTGGAATCGCGCCGGGCCGTTTCGGCGCCGACCGGACCGGAGTTCCGTTTTCCGGCGATCGGTCAGGCGCGGTGCTGCGCCGGATGCTTGAGTGCGCGGGACTCTCGCGCGTGTTTGTCACGAACCTGGTGCGATGCAATCCGCGCGATGCGCGCGGGCGAAACCGCGACCCGCTGGGCAGCGAGATCGCGAACTGCCGCTCCCATCTGGAGGCGGAGATCGCGATCGTGCGTCCGCAAGTGGTCGTCTGCCTCGGACGGCTCGCGTGGCGCGAACTCGCCGGTCGCGACGCACCGTTCGACCCGGAAAGCCCAACGCCGGTCATGCGCGACGGGAGAATCTTCTACCCGATGTACCATCCGGGATATGTCATCCGCGGAGCGTTTCCAGAGCGCCCCTACGCACTACAGTTCCAAAGGCTCGCGCGCCTCCTCGCCAGGGCCAAAGACGCGAAAATACGCGCCCATACCCCCGATTGACTGCCAACTCCCAGCCCTGCGATCCTTTCCGTAAGTGGAGAGAATCAACCAGCAATTCGTAAGCGAAGGGTTAAGGCGCGCGCGATACATCACCAACGAGCGTATCGAGACCGCGATTTACCTCGCCCTTGCGCTTGAAAAGCCGCTCCTGATCGAAGGCCCCGCGGGGTCCGGCAAGACCGAAGTCGCCAAGGTGCTGGCCGAGATGCTCCAAACGGAGCTCATCCGGCTCCAGTGCTACGAAGGGCTCGACGAGGCGCGCGCGCTTTACGAATGGAACTACCAGAAGCAGTTGCTGCGCCTTCAGGCCGACGAGCATCGCGGGCTTGGCTGGGGCGAAATCTCCGAGCATCTGTTCTCGCGCGAGTACCTGCTCGAACGCCCGCTATTGAAGGCGATCGCCGCGCCTCGCAAGGTCGTCCTGCTCATTGACGAAATCGACAAGGCCGACGAGGAATTCGAGGCGTTCCTGCTCGAACTGCTCTCCGACTTCCAGGTAAGTATCCCGGAGCTCGGGACGATTCGCGCGGTCGAGCGGCCGGTCGTCGTGCTCACCTCGAACCGCACGCGCGAGCTTTCCGAGGCGCTGCGCCGCCGATGCCTGCATCTGTTTATCGACTTTCCCGGAATCGAGCAGGAGCGCAGGATTATCGAGCTCAAGGTTCCGGACCTCGACGCGCGGCTTGCGGCCGAGGCGGCCCGCTTCGTCAACGCGCTGCGAAAGCTTGGGCTTAAAAAGCCGCCCTCCGTGGCGGAGTCGCTCGACTGGGCGCGCGCGCTGGTGCGCCTGGGCGTCGGCGAACTTAACACCGACGCGGTCAGGGCGACCCTCGGCGTGCTGCTCAAGCACGAAGACGACCGCGAGAAGACGCAAGGAAAAGTCCCGGCGCTGGTCGGACGCCCGGGATGAGCACGCTTGGCGAACAGGTCCTGCGCTTCGTCCAGAGGCTTCGCGCGGCGGGCGTTCGCATTTCGGTTTCCGAGACGCTCGACGCGATGAACGCCGTCGCGCTTGCGGGAATCGAGATGGCGCGGATGCGCGAGGCGCTCTCGGCAACCCTGATCAAGGACGAGGCCGACCGTCCGCTCTTTGAGGAGCTTTTCATCGCTTTCTTCCGGCCACCCGGAGAAAAGCGCGAAATTTCGCGCAAGCGCCCGGGCAGCGGGACCTCCATCTCACCTTCCTCGGCGCGCTCACCGGGCGAATCCCCGCAGACCTCCCGGAGTTCCGAAACACCCGAGCCGCATCCCTCGGCCAAGCCGCGCAAGCTCGGCGCGGAGCGCAAATCCGCAACGCCTGCGCAAAACCCAAGCGCCGAGTTCGAGCGCCTGGACGCACGTCGCGGCGAAGCGACAGGCCAACCGAAGGGAGAACCGCGCGAGGTGGGCGAGCAGGCTTCGTCCGAAATCGAGGCGGGGCGGATTGCGCGGCTTCACGCGATTGAGCGCACCCCGTTCGCGGGCTACTCGGACCTCGAATACGAGCAGGCGCGCGAGGCGCTCGGGCCTCTCGCGCGGCGCTACAGGGTACGCCTTGGGCGCAGGCTCCGCGCGGCAAAGGCCGGGCGTATCGACTTCCGCCGCACTATCCGCGCCTCGCTCCAGCGCGGCGGCGCGTTCTGCGATCTGCGCTTTCGCGCGCGGCGTCCACGCCGCGTCGATCTTGTCGTTCTGGCCGACGTCTCGGGCTCGGTCAGATATTCGTCAACCCTGATGCTCGAAATTATCGCCGGCGCGCGGGCGCATTTCCGCCGCGTACGCAGCTTCGTTTACGTCGATCGGCTTGCGGAAGCTGATTTCGAGAACGGGCATCTGCTGATGACGCCAGTGCTGGACCTCTACGCGCGCTCAGACTTCGGACGGGTGCTCGGCGAGCTATGGGAACGGCGCGGCGAACTGCTCAATCGCGCGACGGTGCTGGTGATCATGGGCGATGGCCGCAACAATCGGCGTCCTGCGCGGGCCGACCTGCTGCGCGAAACGGCCAGGCTATGCCGCGCCGTAGTGTGGTTGATACCGGAAGAGCCCGGGCGATGGGGCACGGGAGACAGCGCTATCTTCCAGTACGCGCGCGAGGTCAGCGCGATGCTGCGGTCGGGAAACCTGCGCGAGCTGGAAAAGGCGCTGCTTGAAGTCGCTTGAGGCGCGATTGGCGCCGGGACGGGGCGAGATGCTCATCGTATCGCGGGCAGCCCGCGCGCGGCTTGACGCGAGCGGACTAATTCCTGGCAAGCCGCTCCAGTTCGGCGCGCAGTTTTTCGAGCGCTTTGCGCCGCTGGCTGATGCGCGCTTCCTCCTCCGGGCCCAGTTCGCCGAGATAGCATCCGCGCTCCGGCAGCCATAGCACCGCGCGATAGGGAAACCCGCGGCGGATATCAGGATGGGCGCGCTCGGCAATAACCCCTTCGATTGCGGCTTCGGCGACCGACTCGCGCACGGTGCCATCCTCGCGGTAAACCAGCGCCGCCGCCGCGCGAATCCGCGCGCTTCGGCGTTCGGGCGCAACCCCCTGCATCCGCCGGATAACCTCTTCGGCAAGTTCGCGGTCCGACGCGCTCGCGTCGTCACCGAGCCATCGATGCGACCGGACGCCGGGCGCCCCGCCTAGCGCATCGACTTCGAGTCCTCCGTCGTCGGCAAGGGTCGCGATTCCCGCGCGTTCGAAATAAAAGCGCGCCTTGAGCCGCGCATTCTCGGCAAACGTCTCGCCGCTCTCCTCGGGCGCCTGCGAGATCCCCGCGTCGCAGAGCGAAATCACTTCCAGCGGCAGGTCCCGCAGCAGCAGGCGATACTCGGCGAGCTTGGCCGGATTGGTGGTCGCAACCAGGAGTTTTTTCATGCGGGCCTGTTGTGGGAATTGCGCGCGGGCGCAGTGCTCCGCGCCTTCGGCTGGTAGGTGAACTTGAGCGCGGCGCGTTCGCGATGCTCTTCGAGCGCCAATTCGATCAGGCGGTCGACCAGCTTCGGCAGCGCGAGCCCCGAAGCCTCCCACAGCTTCGGATACATGCTGATGGCGGTGAAGCCGGGAATCGTGTTGACCTCGTTGACGAAGATCTCCCCAAGGTCGCGCCGGGCGAGAAAATCCACCCGCGCCATCCCGCGAAGCGAGAGCGCCTTGAACGCCTTTACCGCGAGCTTGCGTATCCGGTCGGCCGTCGGATGGGGCAGGTCGGCGGGAATTTTCACCTCCGCGCCTTCGGGATCGACGTACTTCGACTCGTAGCTGTAGAAGCGATGGCGGCCCTTGACCAGGATTTCGCCGACCACCGAGGCTTCGGGGCGTTCGTTGCCGAGCACCGCGCATTCCAGCTCGCGTCCTTCGCACGCGGCCTCGATAAGCGCCGTGCGATCGTACTGAAAGGCGTCGGCGAGCGCGGGGCCAAGTTCGCCGAAACGCGCGACCCTGCTTATCCCGATCGAGGAGCCGAGCGCGTTGGGCTTGACGAAGACCGGGTAGCCAAGTTCGCGGGCGTATCCGCGCGCGAGTCCGGGCCGCTCCTCATATTCGCGGCGGGTGAGCGCAAAATATCGCACGACCGGAACTCCTGCGTCACGCAGAAGCCGTTTCTGCACATCCTTGTCCATCCCGATTGCCGAGCCAAGAACCCCCGACCCCACGTATGGAACGCCAGCCAGTTCGAGCAGTCCCTGTATCGTTCCGTCCTCGCCGAAGGTTCCGTGCAGGACCGGAAAGACAACGTCGAGCGGCCCGGGAATCGGCGCGCAAACCGCAGAGCGGGTTTTTTCCGCGCCTGCCGTGGAAATCAGGACGCGGCTGTCGCAATGAGGCAGCAGGGTTACCGGAGTGTCGCCGCGAGAGAGCGCGCGCAGTTTCGCAGCGGCCTCGGAAAGAAGCTCGAGCGCGTTGCGCTCGAGATACCATCGTCCGTCGCGATCGATTCCAATCGGCACGACTTCGTAGCGCGCGGAATCCATCGCGGACATGACGGTGAGCGCCGAGCGCAGCGATATCTCGTGCTCGCCCGAGCGTCCTCCGAACAGAACCCCTACCCTGAGCTTGCGGCTGCTGGACTTCGCCATGTGCGGATGGATTCCCCGTGCGCGGCTATCGGCGGCGCGTTCCCGCGCGACGAGGACGATTGTGCCACGGAGAGACCCGGCGTTCGAGCCGCGACGGGCGGTTCGCGCGCCGCTCAGACGCGGTAGTTGGGCGACTCCTTGGTAATGAATACATCGTGGACGTGGCTTTCGCGCTGACCCGCTTCCGTGACACGGATGAAGCGGGCGCGCTCGCGCAACTCCGTCAGATTGGCCGCGCCCAGGTATCCCATCCCGGCCTGGATTCCGCCGACAAGCTGCTCAACGCTGGAGGCGAGCGTCCCGCGGTACGGAACCCGGCCTTCCACGCCTTCGGGCACAATCTTGCCCTCGGGCAGGTCGTGCTGCGCGTAACGGTCGCGCACCCGTTCGCTCATCGCGCCAATCGAGCCCATCCCGCGATAGACCTTGTAGGTGCGGCCCTGGAAAAGAACCGTCTCGCCGGGGCTCTCCTCGGTGCCGGCGAACAGCGAGCCGATCATCACGGTCGAGGCGCCCGCGGCCAGCGCTTTCACGATGTCGCCGGAGAACCGGATTCCGCCGTCGGCGATTACCGGGATGCGGCGCGGCGCGGCCTCGGCCACGCACTCGATGATGGCGGTTATCTGCGGCACGCCGACGCCGGAAATTACGCGCGTGGTGCAGATCGAGCCGGGGCCGATTCCGACCCGAAGCGCATCGGCGCCCGCGTCGAGCAGCGCCCTGGCGCCCTCGGCGGTGGCAACGTTGCCAGCGATCACTTCTATGTCGGGCGCTTCGCGCTTGGTCGCGCGCAGCGCCTCGATGACGTTGCGCGAGTGGCCGTGCGCGGTATCGATGAGAAGCACGTCAACGGCGGCGCGCTTGAGCGCCGCGACTCGCTCGGCGCGATCCGGACCGACGCCGATCGCGGCGCCCACGCGCAGGCGTCCGAAGGCGTCCTTGCTCGAATGCGGGTAACGGATCGCCTTCTCCATGTCCTTGACGGTAAACATTCCGCGCAGGCGGTTGCGCTCGTCGACCAGCGGAAGTTTTTCGATCCTATGAGCCTGGAGGATTTCCTTGGCTTCTTCGAGTTCGATGCCGGGACGCGCGGTGATAAGCCGCGTGGTCATCACCTCGCGCACCGGGCGATCGAGGCGTTTTTCGAAGCGCAGGTCGCGGTTGGTCAGGATACCGACCAGACGGTTGTCATCCACCACGACCGGCAGGCCCGAGATGCGATAGCGTTCCATCAGGCGCAGCGCCTCACCGATCTTCTGCTCGGGATGAACCGTGACAGGGTCGGTTATCATGCCGGCCTCGTGCTTCTTGACGGTCTCGACCTCGGCGGCCTGGCGTTCGATCGAAAGGTTGCGCTGGATGATCCCGATTCCGCCGAGCTGGGCGAGCGCGATTGCGGTGCGCGACTCGGTAACGGTGTCCATCGGGCTCGACACGAGCGGAATGCGAAGCGCAATACGCGGGGTCAGGACGGTCGAGAGATCGCACTGCGAGGGAAGAATGTCCGAATACTGCGGCAGCAAGAGCACGTCATCAAAAGTGAGTCCTTCGCGAAGCTCCTGATGCGGCATTTGAACCTCCGTTAAAAAAAAGGCCCGCGGATATCCCGCGGGCTCTGACGTCCATTATAAAAAATCGCGGCCTTTTTGAGGGCTCGCGCCATGCCTGAAATTAACAAAACGTCCCGCGCCGATCAATTCAGCGGCGCGCGGCCGCCCCGTTAGCGGCCGCACCACACGGGTTTTCGCTTCTCCAGGAACGCGCCGATTCCCTCCTGCGCGTCGGCCGCCATCGCGTTTAGGCTCATGACCTCCTTGGCGTAGTCGTAGGCCCTGGCCTGGTCGAGATCTATCTGCGCATAGAACGCCTGCTTGCCGATCGTGACCGTAAGCGGGCTTGCCTCGGCGATGCGCCGCGCGAGGTGCTCGGTCGCGGCGACCAGCTCGGCGGCGGGGACCACCCGGTTCACCAGTCCCCACTCGGCCGCCGTCTTCGCGTCGATCGGCTCGCCCGTAAGCAGCATCTCCATCGCGCGCTTTCGCCCCACGGCGCGCGCGAGCGCAACCATCGGGGTCGAGCAGAAAAGCCCGATCCTGACGCCCGGCGTTGCGAAGGCCGCACTTTCCGAGGCAATGGCAACATCCGAGCTTGCGACCAACTGGCATCCGGCCGCCGTCGCAATTCCCTGCACGCGCGCAATGACCGGCTGCGGAATTGCCTGCACGGTCTGCATCAGATGCGAACACAGGTCGAACACGTGGCGATAGAAGGCGATGTCGCGCCCGCGCAGTTCGCCGAGGTCGTGGCCCGCGCTGAAGGCTGGACCTGCACCCGCCAGGATGACGGCGCGCAAATCCGAGCGCCTGCCAATCGCTTTAAGCGTTTCGACCATCTCGGTCATCATCGCGACCGAAAGCGGATTGCGCTTCTCGGGCCGGTTCATCGTAAGCGTGACCAGACCATCGCGCTCTTCAACAAGCAGATAGGGCGCTGTCATTTGCTTGTGCCTCCTCGGATCGACTCTAGCAGGCCGGGGTCATAAATCAGCCTGCGCCCGCTCTCTTCCCGCCCGCGAAAGGCGCCGAGACGATTGCGAAGAGAAGCGATTTTTTTACGCAGCGTGCTGAGGCCCGCTTCAATTCAAATTACGTTTTCCGCATTTCTCAACACCTTACCGGGAGCGGCGGCGGCAAATCAGTCGCTCGGGCGCAGGCCGAGGCGATTATCAACGGACCGCGGGATCCCGCGCACAGCGGTCGTGGCAGTTTTTCCCGTCGGGCGGCTAATCGCCAGGCTCATGGGCGCGCGTTGAGATCCTTGCGCAAAGGCGGCGCCTGGAGCACGGTGGAGAGTCAAAGGTGCGGGCGATGAGGGCGATGACGCTGGAGAAGGGCCGTTAAAGAAGGAGCCCCCTTTTTAGGGGGGCTCCCTGGCTATCCGAGGCGTGTCAGCCTCGACTCATACCGGCAGCGGTCCGGCATCCCGTGCCAGCCCCCGCGCCCTTGAGCGCGGAGGGCAAAAGTCTTGTGTCCCCGAGTTTAACTACTTGGTCTTCTTTTTCTTTGTGGCCTTTTTCTTCATGGTACTCTTCGTTTTGGCTTTGCTGGCTTTCTTCGCAGCTTTCTTAACTGGCATAGATACCCTCCTCTTCGGTCCGCCGCTGCCGGACAAGCACCCGAACTTATGCGGTGACCCTCTATTCGGGGCTGTAATACGAGGGCGATTATAGAAACGTGTTCTTACGGACGCAAGAGTTTTGCGATCGATTTTATAAAGAAATTTTAAAGCTGGAACTCTGTCGGAACTCGCGAGACTTTTTTCCAATTAGAATGACGTTAAGGAATTAGCAGACTTGAACTGAGATAGGGCACGAGTTTACGATGCCGTCGATGGGGTGGTTAAGAGGGTTTCTCGGCAGGCAATGGTCCAGTCTTATCCTTGCGGGGATTCTGCTCGCGCTGGTTTTCAATTGCCTGCTCGGGTCCGGGAGTCCCAGAGATTTGCTGATTCTTCGCCGGGCGTGCGCACGGCTTGAGGCCAAACGCGAACGGCTTAAGTCCGAGAACGCGAAACTCGAAACAAGAATTCAGAACTTGCGCTCCAACGACGCCTTTATCGCGCGAATGATCCGCCGCGAGCTCGGCTACACGCGCCCCGACGAACTCGTCTACAAATTTGCCGCCCGTAGCGGGACCGCCCGCGGCCGCTAGGGGCGGGCGCGGCTGCTGGTCCGCGCTACAGAATCGCGCGTGGCAGAATGCCGTATTCGCGCGCCTCGCGCTCGAGCTGTTCGCGAAAGTCGGGATGTGCGATTCCGATTAGGGCGCGGGCGCGCTCGGGAACCGACTTGCCCTTGAGATTCACGATGCCGAACTCCGTGACCACGTACATCACGTCGGTGCGCGGGGTGGTAACGATATTGCCGTCGTCGATCCGCGCGACGATTCTGCTCACCCGCTTTCCCGCGCGCTCGTAGGTCGATGCAAGACACAGAAACGCCTTTCCCCCGCGCGAGGCGTAAGCGCCGCGGATGAACTGCAACTGGCCGCCGGTGCCGCTTATCTGGCGCGTGCCGGCCGACTCGGAGCAGGCCTGCCCGGACAGATCGATTTGCGCGGCGTTGCAGATCGCAACCACGCGATCGTTCTGCATGATCCGATGGGGCAGGTTTGTGTAGTCGACCGGTCCGGCGAAGCACGCCGGGTTGCGATCGAGAAATTTGTACATCCGCGCCGAACCCGCCGCGAACGTGTAGCTCATCTGGTAACGGTCAAGCGTCTTGCGCGCCCCGGTAACCTTTCCCGCCTCATAAAGGTCGACCAGCGAATCGACGAACATCTCGGTGTGGACGCCGAGGTCCTTAATCGGGGACTCGGCGAGAAGCTGGCAGACCGCGTTAGGCATCGCGCCGATCCCGATCTGGATGGTGGCGCCATCTTCGATTTCCGAGGCGATCAATTCAGCGACCTTGCGATCCACGGCGGTTGCGGGCGGATTTCTGAGCTCCGGCATCACGCCCTCGCCGCCATCGATGACATGGTGAACCGCGCTGATATGCACGGCGTTCTCGACGCCGAACACGTACGGCATCGCCGCATCCGTCTCGACAATCACCTTTCGCGCGCGCTCGGTTAGGGCCTTGTGATAGGTGACCGCCGCGCCGAAATTGAAAAACCCGTGCTCATCCATCGGGGCGGTCTTGAGCACGGCGACGTCAACCTCAACGAAGCGCCGATAGTAGTCGGGAGTCTCGCCGAAGTTCATCGGAATGTGGCGGCACAGGCCGCGGTCATGCATCTTTCGCTCAAGTCCTGAGAAGTACCAGGAGAAATATTGCAGGTGGCGCGCTTCGGGATCGGCTTCTATAGCCGCGCGGGGTTTGAGTGCGAGAGTCCCGCGCACTTTCACGTCGCGCAGTTCGCTCACCCTGGCTGCGAGCGCCTCATCGAAGAGGTCGGGCTGGCCGAGCCCGAAGCCGTAATCGACCCAGTCGCCTGACTTGACCAGCGCCGCGGCTTCCTGCGCATCGATGGTTTTGCGTTTGAGTTCTGAGTTGAACGAGTGTTTCATTGATGGTCGCCTCTTTCATTCGAGCGGCTGAAGCGACGCGCGCGGCTCATCCTGATGCGCGCCTTGACTGCTTTCGCACCATAGGGTTTCCTTCATCGCGTCTTTCATTTCAATGCCAAGCACACAGCTATCCAGGCAAGCATCGCAGGCGAGTCCGTCGGGCCATTCCGCGCGCCTGATTCTCTTTCTCACGGTTTTCCTCGATCTGCTCGGCTTCGGGATAGTCATTCCGTTCCTGCCGATGTTCGCGTCGAAGCTCGGAGTAAGCGCCTTCGGAATCGGCGCGATCATGGCGATTTATTCCGCAATGCAGTTCCTGTGCGCGCCGGTTCTCGGACGCCTGTCGGACCGGGTCGGGCGGCGCCCGATCATCATGCTCGGGCTGCTCGGCTCCTCGGCGGGCTACCTGATCTACGGTTTCGCTGACTCGTTCGCGGGGCTGTTCATCTCGCGGCTGGTTCACGGCGCGTGCGCGGCGACGATTTCAACCGCCCAGGCCTATGTGGCAGACACCACCAGCGAGGAGACCCGAGCGCGCGGGATGGGGATGATCGGCGCCGCGTTCGGGCTTGGGTTCGTGCTGGGTCCGGCACTCGGCGGGTTGCTCGGGCATTCGAGCCTTCGGGCGCCGGCATTTTTCGCAAGCGCCCTGAGCTTCGCGAATTTCGTGTTTGCCGCGGTGCGCTTGCCCGAGTCACATCATCCCGAACCCGGCGTCGCGATGTCGTTTTCGAAACTTGCCGCGCCGCTTGTGAACCTGCCGCGCCAGCTCGTGGGGCATCATCTCTCGCGCCTGTTCACGATCGCGTTCCTGCTCACCTTTGCCATCGCGGCCTTCGAAACGACCTTCCCCCTGATGGTGCCGGCGGTGTATGGATACGGCGCCTTCGGAATCGGCGCGATGCTGGCGTTCGCGGGGTTGATGCAGGCGCTGGCGCAAGGCTATCTGCTCGGCAAGATGGTGACGCGGATGGGCGAGGTGCGACTGCTGATGCTTGGGCTTGGGGCGTTTTCCGTCGGCCTGGCACCGATGGCCGAGCTGCCTTCGGGTGGTTTCGTTTTCCTCGCGCTCGCCCTTCTTTCGATCGGCTACGGGTTTGCGAGCCCCGCCGTCGCGAGCATCATCTCCAAGCGCTCGGAGCGCCATCAGCAAGGCGAGGTGCTGGGCGTCAACCAGTCGGCGCTTTCACTCGCGCGGATTTCCGGCCCGCTCGCGGGCGGACTGGTCTACGGTATACTGGGCCGGGAAGCGCCGTACGCCGGTGGCGCGATTATCGCGCTCATGGCACTTATGCTTGCGCTCGGAATTGATCGCGCAGGCGTGTGAGGCGAACGCAAGGAGGCATTCTTGGGCTGGTTACTCGTCCTTCATCTGTTCGGCGTGATCTTCTGGGTCGGAAGCCTGCTTTTAATCTCGAGTCTGCTCGCGATGGTGTCGGACGAGGTCGGGATGGCCAAGGAGCGCTTCATCCTGGTAGCGAGCCGGCTGTTCTTCAGCGGATGCAATATCGGCGGGACGATCGCGATCGTGTTTGGAATCCTGCTCATGATCACGAAGCCGCTGGTGCTCCGCGAGCACTGGTTCGACGCCAAGCTGGTCCTGGTCTTCATGATGCTGATGGTACACATCCGGCTGCATCGCAGGATCGTTGCGCTGGAGGAAAATCCGTCGGCCGTCACGCGAAGCGAGTTCCGCGTGATCCACGGGCTGATAAGCGCGCTGCTGCTGGGAATCCTCGCGCTCGCGGTGATCAAACCGTTCTAGACTGCGGACCGCGCCGGATACGCCTCGTTCACCGCGTCCTGGTGACGACCACTTCGAGATATTCGCCCGGGATGACCAGAGTGCCGTCGGCGGCGACGTTGAATTTGTCGAGCAGGGCATAGAGATCGGCCTCGAGCGCCTCGCGCGCCTGGGGAGCGATCGCGGCGAACGCCTTCACTATCGGGCCATAGTAGGTGCGGAAAATCTCGACCCAATGGTGCGGCGATTTGTAGCGGAAGACGAAGTTCCTGCGCTCGGCGACGACGGTCGCGTTCGAACCGAAGAGGGTGTCGAGATGCGCCCTGCTGCCCCATAGCGCGGGCGACTTCATGCCCGGTGCCGGTGCAACGTATTTGCCGATGGTTTTGAACAACTCGCCGATGAAGCCTTCGGGGGTCCAGTTGGCCATCCCGATTTTCCCCCCGGGCCGGCATACGCGCATCATTTCGTTCGCGGCCCGCTCTTGATTCGGTGTGAACATGACGCCGAAGGTTGAAAGGACGATATCGAAGCTGTCATCCGCGAACGGAAGAGCTTCCGCGTCGGCTTCCTGGAAGGTGACCGGCAAGCGCTCGGCTTCGGCACGTTCGCGTCCACGGTCGAGGAGTGCGCCGACGTAGTCCGTTGACACGACCTCTGCGAAACGGCGGGCCGCGGCGAGCGTCGCATTGCCGTTGCCGGCGGCGACATCGAGGACGCGATGGTTGCTGCGAAGATCGACGGCTTCGCACAGCATTTCGCCGACGATCTGCAGCGTGGTCCCTATCAGGGCGTAGTCGCCCGAGCCCCAGACGACTTGTTGGCGGCTCTTGATCATGGCGAGGTCAACGTTGACAGAGTTGGCTGCTTGAACGCTCATGCTTCTACTCCTTTATTGTCGGTCTCCGACGATGGCGACGATTTGCTGAGGGAGCGTCGAAGGGGCATGTTTCGACCCACGGTTTGCAGCACGATGCGCCGCATCCTAGGCTTTTGCGACAGTGGGTGGGAATGACCGGGCGTCCGCAATGCTTGACCGGGCGTCGGAATCTTATTTCGGCAGGGCATCCGGCTCGCGTGCAGAGTAGGCCGGCGAAGCAGAATGGGAGCGGACGCACTATCCGACGTGTTGAGAACCGTGCGGCTGACCGGCGCGACGTTTTTTAACGTCGTGGCCAGGGCGCCGTGGGTCGTCGAGCAGCCGCCGCGGGAGACGATCCTGCCGAAAATTCTGCCCGGCGCCGACCACCTGATCGCGTATCACGTTGTCACCGAAGGCCGATGCTTTGCCAATATCGTTGGCGCAGAACCAATCGCTATCGATGCGGGCGAAGTGATCGTCTTCACCAAAGGCGATCAGCATGTCATGTCGAGCAGTCCCGGTATGCGCGCTGATCGCGCAGAGCCCGGTCCACTCGACGGCGCGCTCGGCAGCCCGCTGCCGTTTTTCATCAACTATGGCGGCGACGGACCAGCCTCGGCCAGGCTTGTCTGCGGCTTCCTCGCCTGCGATGCTCAACCGTTCAATCCGCTGCTCGACAACCTGCCGCCTGTTATCAAAGCCGCAGACCGTAACGGCGGCGATACCTGCTGGCTTGGCCAGTTCATCCACCTGGCGATGATCGAATCGGCGGGCAGGCGCGCCGGCGGCGAAAGCGTTCTGGCCCGGTTGAGCGAGTTGATGTTCATCGAGGTGGTTCGACGCTACCTGGAGGGCCTGCCGGCGGAACAGGCGGGATGGCTGGCGGGCCTGCGCGACCCGTTCGTCGGGAAGGCATTGTCGCTGATGCATGGAGATCCGTCGCGCAACTGGACGATCCAGAAACTGGCCAGAGACGTGGGATTATCGCGCTCGATGCTGGCGGAGCGTTTCGCCGAGCTGGTCGGGATGCCCCCGATGCATTATCTCGCGAAATGGCGGATGCAGATCGCCGCGGGGCTTCTGAGCGCAGGCAGCGTCAACCTTGCAACCGTTGCCGCAGAAACGGGTTACGGCTCCGAAGCGGCTTTCAGCCGCGCTTTCAAGAAGATGGTAGGAAAGCCACCTTCGGCCTGGCGGGCCGCGCAAGCTAGAAACGATCTTTCAGCTCGCGGGCGCGGGCGAAAATAGCAACCGGGGTCGAGCCGAGCGAGGGGTCCTGCTTTTTGAGCGTCGCGATCAGCTCCGGGCTTGCGGTCCTCAAGAATGGATTGGTCAGCTTTT
>Ga0078972_1001013_pt1 | contig 112175 bp, 116 predicted proteins | sample YelNatPaOPGAMG01_FD_67568 | JGI IMG/M metagenome (GOLD analysis project Ga0078972, IMG submission 67568) | Hot spring thermophilic microbial communities from Obsidian Pool, Yellowstone National Park, USA - OP-RAMG-01 (SPADES assembly) (version 2) | ecosystem: Environmental > Aquatic > Thermal... | reverse complement strand
ATAAAATAATCAAGTTATTTGCCAAAACTACTCCCAAGGAGCAAATTGTGGTTAAGATAATATAGGTATAATATTGAAAACGCGCTCTTTTTATAAATTTTAAAGAATAAAGGATGATCAAGAAGGAAAATAAAATAATAAATCCTGCAATAAAACTATTTAAATTATCCAATTTAAAATAAGGATAAAATCTTTCCATCAACTCCCTAACTTCCTAAAATAATTGGTTAATTTCGTTTAGTTCGTTAATTTCGTTATTTTCGTTATTTTACTTCCTTAAAACCTTAACACCTAAACACCTAAAAACCTAAAAACCTTAACACCTAAATACCTTAACACCTAAAAACCTAACTCCCTAACTTACCTAACTTCTTTAACTTCTCTGTCTTTTCCTGTGATAATTTTATTAAATCCCAACCGTTGAGTATTTTTTTATCCGTATTTTTTTCTAAAACCGCGGTTCTTTCTGTACAACAATAACAGGGGTCAACTGCTGCCAAAGTAATGGCCGCATCAGAAATAGTTCCTCCTACTGCGGATACTTTATTTGAGGCAACATTCATATAACTGGGTGCTCTAATCTTATGCCTTATTGGCCGGTTTGTTCCATCTGACCTTACATAATGAAAACATTCACCCCGCGGTGCCTCAACTCTACCAATTCCTTCACCTGGAGGAATTTCTTTTATTTTAGTTTCAATTTCTCCTTTGGGCATTTTATCTAAACACTGACGAATAATCCTTATTGACTCATAAAGCTCTTTAATCCTTACTACGGTTTTAGCAAAAACATCTCCCTCTTTTTCTACAATTACATTAAAATTCACCCGGTCATAAGCACCATAAGGGTCATCCCTTCTTACATCAATATCTACTCCTGAAGCACGCGCAGTGGGACCAACCACACACCAATCAATTGCCTCACTCTTAGTTAAAACCCCTACTCCTTTAAGTCGTGCCTTGATTACCGGATCATCCATTATTGCACCATGAAACATATCTACTGCTTTAGCTAATTCATCTAAGGTTTTCTTTAAAGGTGAAATATGCTCATCTAAGATATCTCTTCTTACTCCACCCGGCTTCATCATCGCATAATGGTTGCGGTTTCCACAAATCATCTCAAAGCAATCCAAAATCGGTTCCCGATACCTCCAAGCCCACATCCAAACGGTGTTATATCCAATAAAATGTCCGGCTAAACCCAACCATAAAAGATGACTATGGATGCGCTCCATCTCCGCAATTATCGTTCTTATATAGAGGGCGCGCTCGGGAACTTGGATTTTAGCTAAATCTTCTACCGCATTTACATAAGCAAAAGGATGGCTGGTAGAACAGATTCCACAGATACGCTCCACTAAATAAGCCACCTGATCAAAATGTTTATGCTCGGATAATTCCTCAATCCCCCGATGATTATAACCAATCATAATATCGATATCTACCACGCGCTCGCCTTCTACATAAAGCCTAAAAAACTCCGGCTCTTCCTGTAAAGGATGATATGGACCGATAGGAATTATAACTTTGTGACTCATATCAGTTCATAGTTAAAAGTTCGTAGTTCATAGTCAAAAGTTCGTAGTTCATAGACGATTAATTAGACCACAAAGCATCTTAGATAATTCTTCGCATCTACTATAATATTTTAATCTTTCTTCTTCAGTAATATAGTTCTGTAAATATGAAATTTCTAATAAAGGAATACATTCTTGAACAGAAGTTCTTGCCATAATCACAAAATGTCTAAATTCTTTTTTGGAACGACCGCTTCCTTCCGCGATATTTAAAGAAATAGAAATTGCTGCACGACGTAACTGACTCGTTATCCCAAATTGCTCATCTTTGGGAAACCTCTTAGTAAGGTTATAGATATCATTAGCGAAATCTATAGCCTTCTTATAAACTTCTAACTTTTCAAAATCAAATGGCATTTTTACAACGAACTATGAACTATCTACTATGAACTACTTTTTCTCAATGGATATTTTTTTTCTGGCCAATCCTCATGCAATAATAGATGTTTTAAATTGGGATGGCCTATAAAATTTACTCCCAAAAGTTCCCACATTTCTCTTTCAATCCATTCCGAAGCAGGAAATACAGAAGTTAAAGAGTCAATTTCAGGCTTATTTTTGTCTTCAATTAATACCCTTAAAGAGAATATTTCACCGGTTTTGTCAAAACTAAAATGATATAAGATCTCAATTCCTTTGGGTGTATCTATTCCTGAAGCAGTAGCAAATCTTAAACCCATCTCTTTAAATAAAATTTGAGCGGTCTCTTTTAGGTCTTTAGGATTAATAGAAATATAAATCCTTTTTGGTGAATGCTCATACCACTCAATTATTTTATCTTTTAACTTTTCTTTTATCTTCTCTTTTACCTCCATCCTACATCCCCCAATTCTCACTACTTGCCCCTGGCTACTTGATTCAGTAGTGAGTAGTCAGTAGTGAGGGGTTAGGATTTTTCCCTCAATTCTCACTACTTTCCCCTGGCTACTTGATTAATCAATTTCACTATTCCCGCAATCATTGCCTCCGGTTTGGGAGGACAACCCGGAATATAAACATCTACCGGAATAATCTCATCCAAATTACAAGGACTATTATAGGATTCTCTAAACATTACCCTTCCACAGGCACAACTTCCTACCGCTACCACTAAGCAAGGTTTAGGTGCTTGCGTATAAAGTTTTTTTATTCTTTCTGCAGTTTTATAGTTGGGAATCCCCGTAACCAAAAGACAATCTGCATGCCGAACGCTTCCTACCAAAACTATCCCAAACCTTTCTACATCATAGCGCGGAGTAAGCAAATCCAAAATCTCAATATCACAGTTATTACAGGGAGAGCATGCTGCATGAAAAACCCAGATAGATTTAGTTAAGGATTTTAGTTTTAAATCCATATTAGTTCATAGTTCGTAGTTCATAGTTCATAGTAAAAATTATAGTCCTAATAATGCTAAAATTATTGCTATTATACCCAAAAAACTTAAAGGTCCCCAGAAAAATTTAAGCACCTGCTCAATCCTAAGCCGAGGATTAGTGTTTTTTAAAAGAATAATCAAGATCACCAATAGTAGATACTTTAAAATTAAAAATCCTAAGCTTAAATCTTTACCCATAAAAAGTAAAATCAATAATATGGGCATTATATAAAATAAAATTGCCCGCATCAACTTAAAAATAGCCAAAAGCAGGCCTGAATATTCAATTAAAACTCCTGCCATAATCTCCTGCTCTGCCTCAGAAACATCAAAAGGAACAAATCCCAATTTTGCCTGAGTAGATAAAAATGCAATCAAAAAAGCAATAATTCCGGAAAAAGAAAAGATATAAGAACCAAAACTTATCTGATTATTTATGATTTCATTCAATTTAATAGAATTTGACTTTATAATTACTACTAATATTGCTAATATAAAAGGCAATTCATAACCTAAAAGCAGCTTTATCTCTCTCGACGCTCCTACCGAAGCCAGAGGATTTTTTGAACTGGAAGCCCCTAAAATCAAAGAAATTGCTGGTATAGCTAAAAGATAAATCACTACTATCAGATCGCCCAAAAAAGATTCTTGAGCATTAAGTAAAAGTTTACCTAATAGTGTAGCTACGATAGTCACTGCCGAAAGACCTAAAAATGGAGAAAGAAAAAAACTAAATTTTGCCTGCGTAGGTAAAATTATTTCTTTAGAAAATAATTTTAATATATCCACAAAATTCTGATACCAAGGAGGACCTTTTCTCCACTGGACACGTGCAGTAATTTTTCTATCAAGCCATGCGGTCATTAACCCTATAAAAGCACTGAATAAAAATCCTGGGAAAACCAAGTAATTAAAAATTATTCTTAATACCTGCATAATTATTTTTTCTTTAAAATCAAATCATCCTTAAGCCATTTGCGCGAATGCACTGCCAAAGACTTACCAACAAAATAAATATTCTTTTCGGGATTTTCCTCTACCTCTTTTATCTCTACTGCCTGATAAGGACAACTTTTAACACATAAAGGTAATTCTTCAGTCTTTCCAATACAGAAATCACATCTTGAATCTAAATAAGGTATAAATTCAGGGAAAATTACTCCAAAAGGACAGGCAATAGAACAAGATTTACAACTTGTACAAAGCATCGTATGGCGTTTTAATATTCCATCAGCTTGTTTTTCCAAGGCATTATGATAACATGAATTTACACAGGGTGCATCTTGACACTGCCGACAAACTAAGGAAAAGGTAGCAAATTCGCGTAAGGAAGTAATACCATTATTTTGAGGATGATAAAAATAACTACACCTAACTACACACTCTTTGCACTTACTACATTTTTCTAAGTCAACAAATAACCTCATCATCTTATTAGTTCATAGTTAAAAGTTCATAGTTCATAGTCTAATCCCAGATATCTTCGATTTCCTTTATCTCTTCGTAGCGAAAAACTGGGCCGTCTTTACAGACATAGAATCTACCTAAGCGACAATGCCCACATTTACCTAAGCCACAAGACATATTTTTCTCCATAGAAAGATAAATATCCTTTGGTTTAAATCCTATATCTAATAATTTTAGGGTAGTAAACTTCATCATAATGGGAGGACCACAAACAACTGCTACCGCATTGTTCACATCTATAGGCAAATCCTTAAGAATACTAGTCACCAAACCTACATTCCCTTTCCAATTTTCATCTCCAGTATCAACTGTAACTAATACATCGACTTTCTCTTTTTTAGACCATTCAGGAAGATAATTTTTATAAACTATATCTTTAGGTGTACGCGCTCCATAACGTAAAACAACTTTATTGTATTTTTTAAGATCGGAGAAAAGAGCAAAGATTAACGAACGTAAAGGAGCCAGTCCCACTCCTCCTCCTACGATCAAAATATCTTTATTTACAAATTCTTCTATAGGATAGCCTTTCCCATACGGTCCACGAATTCCTACTCTTTCACCCGGACTAAGCGTATGTAATTTGGAAGTAAGCCTTCCTACATTCATAATGGTTACTTCCAATCTATCCTTTATCCCGGGATCAGAAGAAGGAGTAAATGGGCCTTCTCCAAAACCAGAAAAAGATAATTCTATAAATTGCCCTGTTTGGAAAGAGAATTCTTTCTCTGGTTTTAATACAAATGTTTTAATTGTGGGGGTCTCTTCAATTATTCCCTCTATTACTGCCTTTATGGGTTGATATGGATTCATCATTTTTTAGTATTTAATTTGTAGTAGGTAGGTTTTAGGTCTTTTAAAAATTTACAATTTCCCTCCATACTATCTACTACCTACTAATTCTCCAAGTTCTTTTAAAATTTTACGAATGTCAATCTTTGCTGGACAGACTTCAATACATCTTCCACAACCACAACAAGCAATTAAATCGATATTCTGAGGGAAAAAATCAAATTTCTTTAAATAACGGTTACGTAAACGTTGATAACGATATCTTAAAGGATTTGCCCCTCCGGCTACTTTGGCAAAATTGGCATATAAACAGGCATCCCATAATCTTACTTTTTCATGAGCATTGCCAAATCTTTCCTCTGAAAGTAAAAAACAGTGACAAGTATCGCAGGATAAATTACATCCTCCACATTCCACACAGTTTAACGCCCATTCTTTCCATAAGGGAGAATTAAAACTTTCCCTGACTATTCTCTGAAGGACATCTTTAGGAGGAAGATTATGTAGTTTAATATGCTCATTTAATTCTTTTATCACCTTCTCTCTATTTTCAACGCGCTTAGCTATCTGCTCAGTAGTTGCTAAGGAGAATAGATCTTTTGCCTTTTTGATTATTTCTTCTCCCTTTTTTGAACCAACTTCTACCAAGAAGCCATCCTCTAAAGGAGAAAGGTTTAAGTCAAACCCTTCCTGAGGAAAAGGTTTTATTTCTAAAGCTAAGCAGAAACAAACCTCTTTAAAATTTGTGCAGTCTCCAGAAATAAGCAAAGAGTTTTCTCTCCTTTTTTTGTAGAAGGGGTCAGAAACAATCCCTTCTAAGAATACATAATCCTGTATTTTTAAAGAAAATAAATCACAATTTTTAATCCCAAAAATGGCAAACTTTTCCTCTGCAGAAGAAAGTTCCAATTTTTCCTTAGGGAAGGTAAAGAATGTTTTTAATGGCTCAATTGTACGGTAGGGATTAAAAATAAATTCAAAATTTTTTTCAGAGGAATATCTAATTAATCTAAAATCTTTTTTAGGCAAGTTGTAGCCAAATTCGCATAAAACAGTTTTACCTTCTATATCTGAAGGAATATAGAGTTGGTATTCCTTTCCTAAGAAATTTAAGAAATCTAACCAATTTTTTCGAGAAATATAATATAAGAACATTTAATTTGTGATTTTTTTCACAATTTAATTGTGAATATTTTAGAACTTTCCTCAGGGATTGTCAAGAAATTAATTTGTGCCTTGAAAATATGTTATAGCAAGAGCGTTTATAAATTTAAAAAAGTAAACAAGAAACAAAATGGCCAGGAGAAACTTCTTTTAAGAAAGGTTCCTTTTCCCTACAGATATCTTTTTTTTCTGGACACCTAGGTAAAAATCGACATAATTTTTCTTCCTTAAATAAATCCTCTGAGATAATTCTTGTAGAAGAAATACTTATTCTCTTTTTTCCTAAAACAGGGATGGCTGAAAAAAGGAGTTTTGTATAAGGATGTAAAGGATGATTAAAGATTTCTTCGGAGCTTGATTGTTCTAATATTTTCCCTTGATACATTACACAGACTTCCTCACTTAGATGACGGATGACTCTTAAATCGTGAGCAATAAAGATATAAGTCAAATTCATTTTTTCTTGTAAGTCTATAAGGAGATTTATTATCTGAGCTTGAATGGATAAATCTAAAGAAGAAATCGGCTCATCTAAAATAACTAATTCTGGCTCACTTGCCAATGCACGTGCAATACTTATCCTTTGACGCTGTCCTCCACTAAATTCGTGAGGAAATCTCTCCAGGGAATCTTTAGGTAATCCCACCATTTTCAATAGGTCTATAACTCTTCTCTTTTTCTCTCTTTTATCCTTCTTTACCAATTCCATCCCTTCTAGGATTATCTTTTCTACTGTAAAACGAGGATCGAGGGAAGAAAATGGGTCCTGAAAAACGATAGATACATTTTTTCGCAAACTCCTAAATTCTTTCTCGGAAAGAGAGGTTATTTCTCTACCTAATAAAAAAATACTTCCTCCGTCTGGCTCAACCAATTTAGCCAATAGTTTTGCCAAAGTAGATTTACCCGAACCACTTTCTCCCACTATTCCTAAAGTCCTACCTTTTTCTATAGAAAAAGTTACTCCATCCACTGCTTTTACATAACCTATGGTTTTATAAAATAGACCCTTTTTTATGGGAAAGAATTTTTTCAAATCTTTTACTTCTAAAATATAACCTTTCTCCATCTTTTATGGATTATAACACCATACAGAGTGAGTATCGGTAATTTTTCTTTCCTCAGGAAATTCCTCACTGCATCGTTCGATTTTTCTCTCACAGCGAGGATGAAAAGGACATCCTTCGGGTCTATCTAAAGGTTCTGGAACTTGTCCGGGAATAGTTTTAAGGAAAATACGTGGTCTATCTAATATAGGGATACAATTCAGAAGCCCCTGTGTATAAGGATGAATTGGGTTATTAAAGAGTTCTTTTGTCTCCGACAACTCTACAATTTTTCCAGAATACATTATCGCTATTCTATCGGCAATTTCTTCCACAATAGCTAAATCATGAGTGATAAATAAAGCAGTTAGTTGAGATTCCTTTTTGATTTTAAGGATTAGGTTGAGAATCTGTGCTTGGATGGTTACATCTAAAGCAGTGGTAGGCTCATCGAGAATCAAAAACTTAGGATTACAAGAGAGACTCATCGCAATTAAGACCCTTTGACGCATTCCTCCGCTTAATTGATGGGGATAACTTTCTAAAATCCATTCTGGATTAGGTAAGCCTACATTAACTAATAGCTCTTTTGCTTTTTCCTTTGCCTCTTCTTTATCCATTTTTAAATGCAATCTTAACATTTCCATCATTTGATATCCTATACTTAAAACCGGATTAAGGGAACTCAAGGGTTCTTGAAAAACTATGGAAATCTCTTTTCCCCTGAAACTCTGCCATTTTTCTGCGGAAATTTTCCTCAAATTTTCTCCGGCAAAAATAATCTCCCCTTCCACAATCCTTCCAGGGCAAGGTACAAGATTAAGTAAGGATAAAGCAAACATTGTCTTTCCACAACCCGATTCTCCTACAAGAGCTAAGAATTCTCCTTTCTTTATCTCTAAAGAAATCCCATCAATAACTTTGGCTAATCCTCTTTCTAAATAAAAATAAGTCTTTAAATCTTTAACTTCTAATAAATTCTCCATATTCTTCTCCAAATATCTGTGCTCATCTGTGTCTTTATTCATCTGTGTTTATCCGTGTCTCCTCTATCTGTGCCCCATCTGTGTCCTATGGGGATCAAAAGCATCACGTAGTCCATCTCCTAAAAGATTAAAGGCAGAAACGGTAATAAAAATGAAAAATCCAGGAATAATTATCCAAGGATGATTTTGTATTTCATTTATAGCCATTGCATCAGAAAGGAGATTTCCCCAACTTGCATAGGGGTCCTGAATTCCTAAACCAATCAGACTCAAAGCAGATTCTCCTAAAATATAGCCAGGAATAGAGAGAGTAATCGCTACTATAGTATAAGAAAATAGATTGGGTAAAATGTGCCGATAGATAATTTTAATATGGCTTACTCCAGATGCGCGCGCAGAAAGGACAAATTCTTTTTCTCGCAAAGGCAAAGCCATACCCCTAATTACGCGCGCTAATCCTGCCCAGCCAATGAAAGAAAGAATGGTCACAATAAGAAAATAAACCTGTACAGAACTTAAATTGGGTGGAAAAGTTGCCCTTAAGGTAAGCATAAGATAAAAACCGGGAACCATCATGATGATCTCACAAAGACGCATAATTAAATTGTCTATCTTTCCTCCAAAATATCCCGCAATTCCTCCGAAAAACATTCCTAAAAGAAAACTTATAGATACCCCAATCAATCCTATAGAAAGAGAAACCCTTGAGCCATAAAGAATACGGGAAAATAGGTCTCTACCTCTTGAGTCTGCCCCAAAAAGATAAATCCTTGCTGGCTCATCTACTCCGAAAAGATGTCGATTGGTTCTAAAAATACCTAAGAGTTTATGAGACTCTCCTTTATAGAAAAATTTAATGGGATATATCTTACTTTTATCTTCAAAATAAATGCGTCTGTAGAATTCATCAAATTTCTGCTCATATTTATAGATATAAAAACAAAATCTCTTATTTACTTTTCCCCAATGTATTTTTGTGGGAGGATGATATGCATCTTCCCTTTGCTCATTGTCAAAACTGTAAGGTGCAATAAAATCCGCCAGTATTGCCGACAGATAAAGAATAACCAAAACCCAGAATCCAAAAAGAGCTATCTTATGTTTCTTTAACCGACTTAAGGCTATCTGAAATGGAGTTTTTACTTTTGGATTCTGAGTGGTGTGCTCTGAGTTTTGAGTCCTTAATTTTTGATTTTTGATTTTTGATTTTTGATTTTCATTCATACCTTATCCTTGGATCTAATTTAGCCAATAAAATATCTGCAATCAAATTCCCCAAGATAAGCATTATTCCTCCCATAAGCATTGTTCCCATAACCAAATAAATATCCTGACTCCTTACTGCGGTAAGCATAATTGAACCCAAACCTGGCCAGTTACAGATTATCTCCGTTAAGGCTGCGCCACTTAAAATATCGGAAAGATGATATCCAAAAATTGTAATTAAAGGATTAAGGGCATTTTTTAAAGTATGGACATATAAAATCCTTTTTTCAGGAAGCCCTTTTGCGCGGGCAGTAAGAATATAACGCTGACGTAGAACCTCTAAAACATTTCCCCGTGTAATCCTCTGCAAAGAAGCAATCGCTCCCAGTGAGACTACCAAAGTAGGAATAATTAGGTGTTTTAAAATATCGATTATCTTCAAAAAGAAACTTAATTCCTCAAAATTTGGTGAGCGCATTCCTCCCACCGGAAGAATGCCCGTAATGCTGGCTAAATAAAGAAGCAATATGGCAAGAAAAAAACTGGGTATAGATAAACCAATAAAGGAGAAACCCGAAAATAATTTATCCCAAAAGCGATGCTGTCTTACCGCACAGAAAATCCCCAAAGGAATAGCCACAAACCAGGTAAATAAAAGACTAGAAATAGATAAGAGTAAGGTATTCAATAGTCTACTCTTTATTACTTTCGTTACTGGATTCATCTGCGTAAAAGAATATCCTAAATCAAATCTTAGAAGATTCTTTAGCCAATAAAGATATTGGATTATCCAAGGCTTATCCAGATGATATTTTGTCTCATATAATTTAATTGTGTCGGGAGAGATCTGGGGGTTAAGCTTTAAAGTATCAAAGTAATCTCCGGGAGCAAGTTGAATAAATAGAAAGGTGATAAAAGAAATGGCAAGTAATAGAGGAATAGATATGAGTAAACGACGAATAATATATGTTTTCATTTAAAAATTAAAAATTTAAAATGCAAAAATCAAAATTGTAACAAATTTTAAATTTTGGTTCTCATTTTGATATTTAATTTTTGATATTTGAATTTTTTATGTAGATTTCTTCCAGATTATGAAAAGCTCCTCCATAGGAAGTAGGATAGAGATTACCAAATTTATTTCTCACCGCAAAGATATTTAAGGGTAAAACAGTGTAAATTAAAGGTAAGTTTTCAGAAACAATCATTTGCCATTCATCGTATAATTCTTTCCTTTTTTCCCGTTCTAATTCCTGAACCGCTTCCGTAAATATTTCATCGATCCTTTTCTCCCAATCAGTAGCTGGAGTTTTCTGACGAGGATACCAGAGATGAAGTTGTCCCCAAGAATACCAGACATTCGCTCCGAAATGTGGTTCAATTCCTCCAGTTAAGCCTAAAACTATTGCATCCCAATCAAAGGTAGCATCAAGTTTAGAAACCAAAAGATTAAATTCTAAGGGCATAAAATTTACTTTAAAACCAATCCTTTCTAAATCTTTGCGGATGATTTGAGCAATCTTTATCCTTTCCGTGTTTCCTGAATTTGTGAAGAGATTAAATTCCACACGGTTCCCTTCTTTATCTTCCAGAAAACCATCGCCATCACGGTCAATAAATCCCTCCTCTTTTAAAATTTCCTTTGCTCGTTCGACATCGTAGGGATATTTTCTTACATTGGGATTATAAAAAAATCCCGCAGATGGACTCATTGGTCCATATTGAGGGATTCCCAAACCATTCATAACAATCTTTATAATTGATTCGCGATCGATAGCATAAGATACCGCCTCACGGAATCTCTTATTGGTAAACCAGTTCAACTTCTTCTGCTCCACAAAATTTTTGCCTGTCTGAGGATTTATATCTCTATTTTGGTTAAAGACTAAAAAATTCTCTCCAAAGGTAGGACCAGTGTTATATACCGTAAAATTACCTTTTTTTTCTAAAGGTTTTAAAATCGGATAATCTTCTCCGCGCATACCATAATAATCAATCACTCCTTCTTTAAATTTAAGTAAGGCGGTATCCTGGTTTTGAACAATAAGAAAAACTATCTTTTCTAAATAAGGAAGACGCTTCCCTTCTCTATCTTTTCTCCAATAGTGGGGATTTCTCTCTAAGATTACCCTTTCACCAGGTAGGTATTTTGATAGTTTAAAAGGACCGGTTCCCACAATCTCCTGAGGAGGGGTATCTAATCCCCAGACGAAATTAAATTTTCCTTCTTTTAAAGGTTTCTCCAAGATATGTTTGGGAAGAATCTCCTGCCCCATGCTCATCAAAAAAGGAGCAAATCTTTTAGGCAAACTGAATTTTACTTCGTATTCGTTTATTTTCTCTACCTCGATAGGCTTTCCTTCAATGGTAAAGATATCCCTTGCACTTGAAGGGATATCGGGATTAAAAATCAGTTCTTTAAAAGTAAAGACTACATCGTCAGCAGTAAATTTTTCCCCATCATGCCACAAGACATCGTTGCGCAATTTGAAAATATAAGTTAAGCCATCATTTTCTATCTTCCAAGATTCAGCAAGGTTTGGTTCAACTTCTAAAGTAATTCCATTCACTCGTGTAAGTCCTTCAAAAATTAATCCAGTAATTTGGGTAGTGGAAGTCTCTTTGGCTAAAATGGGGTTAAAGGATTTAGGATCAGAAGTAGTAGCTAAAGTCAATGTTCCTCCATAAGAACCAAGGGAAGGAGTATATTCACTATGGGATAATAAAATTTTATTCTTAGCAGTAAATTCAAAGAGTAAGAAAAAAGATGCTATTAAAATAAATCTTTTAAACATTACTGAGCCGGTAAGGGACTCTCTTCTTTAGGGGGAGGTAATTCTTCTTTACTTTTTTCTTCTATAGGTTTTTTTTCTTCTTCTTTAACAGGAGCCTCTTTCTTCGTCTCTTCTTTCATTATCCTTTCTACAAGCGAGCGACTTTTTTTGCTGGAGAGGATAGCTATACTTAAGGAAGCGAGTAGAAAAATAGTGGCTGAAATAGCGGTAATACGCGTAAGTAATGTTCCTGCTCTTACTCCGAATATACTCTGCGTCTGTCCACCAAAAGTCTCCGATAGACCATATCCTTTCCCAGGCTGGATCAAGATGATGAAGATTAAAAAAATAGAAACTAAAACATGTATAGCAATAATAAATCCTAACATCCTTCCTCCTAATTTGATTTTAAAACCTTATTTTTAAAAACCATTTCTGCTTTTCTAACTATCTCTGTAAAAGCAAAGAGGTCTAAACTTGCTCCTCCTACAAGTGCTCCATCGACATCCTCTTCTCTCATCAATTCTTCAATATTATCGGGTTTAACGCTACCGCCATACTGAATTCTTATTGCTTCCGCATATTCTTTATTAAAAATTTCTTCCAATAATTTTCTAATATAATTTTGAACTTCTTCTGCCTGCTGAGGAGTTGCATTTATCCCTGTACCGATAGCCCAAACAGGTTCATAAGCAATAACCAGATTATTAGGGTCTTCCAATTCTATTTTCTCCAGACCTTTTTCTACATGATTTTTTACCACCTCAAAAGTTTCTCCTCTTTTTCTCTCCTCCAGAGTCTCTCCTACACACATAATCGGAATAAGTTTATGTTTCAAGGCAGTCCTTACCTTTTTATTCACTGTCTCATTTGTTTCTCCAAAAAACTGTCTTCTTTCTGAATGTCCAATAATCACATATTTTACTCCCAAATCTTTTAACATCAAGGGAGAAATCTCTCCTGTAAACGCTCCTTTATCCTCCCAATGCATATCCTGGGCTCCCAATTGAATCAAAGAATCTTGAATTATCTCTCCTACATCGGATAAAGCAGTAAAAGGAGGACAGACCACAATATCTATGCCTATATCGTCAACAAAATTCCTTCTTAAACCATTGACCAATTCTATGGCTTCAGAGGTTGTTTTATGCATTTTCCAATTTCCCGCAATAATTGGCCTTCTCATAAATAAATTGCTAAAACTAATCAGTTATTTATCCGTCAGAGATTTTATTCCGGGAAGGGCTTTTCCTTCCATGTACTCTAAAGAAGCTCCCCCTCCTGTAGAAACATGGGTCATTTTCTTATCTACTTTAAATTTCGCCACTGCCGAAGCAGTATCTCCTCCTCCTACAATTGTAACTGCAGGAAGTTTGGCAATATAGAGGGCAATTGCTTTTGTCCCTCTACTAAAAGGTTCTATTTCAAATATTCCCAAAGGACCATTCCAAACAATTGTCCGCGCAGTTTTTAGGATTTTCTTAAATTCTTTAATCGCCTTTTTCCCTATATCTACTCCTAACCAACCATCGGGAATAGAATTATCCTTTGTATACCGAGTCTTAGCAGTTGGCTCAATTTTTTCCGCCACAAGATGGTCTAAGGGAAGAATAAATTTTTTCTTTAAACTCTCTGCCTTTTCTAAAATATTCTTAGCAAGCTCCAGTTTATCTTTTTCATATTTAGAATTTCCTATCCCAATATCTTTTGCCTTAAGAAAAGTATACGCCATTGCTCCTCCAATTAAAATTGCATCGGCTTTAGGCAAAAGATTCTCAATCACCCCTATCTTATCCGATACCTTCGCTCCTCCTAAGATAACTACAAAAGGTCTCTGGGGATTTTCTAAAGTTTCTCCCAGATATTTAATCTCTTTTTCCAATAAAAAGCCGGCTGCTGACTTAAGGTAATGCGTTATTCCTTCTGTAGAGGCATGCGCACGATGACAGGTACCAAAGGCATCATTAACAAACAGGTCTCCTAATTCGGCAAGCTTTTTAGCAAAATTAGGGTCATTCTTCTCCTCTTCCGGATGAAATCTCAAATTTTCCAAAAGGATTATTCTCTCTTTAGACTCTTCGATTTCTTTTTTAATTTCTTCTCCCATACAATCATTCAATTTCTTTACCTTTTCACCCAACAACTCTTCCAATCGCTTGGCTACCGGATCTAGTCTTAAACTTTCCACAACCTTTCCATCCGGTCTTCCTAAGTGACTCATAAGAATTACTTTCTTAGCCTTATTTTCTAAAGCATACTTTATGGTAGGAAGGGTTGCTCTAATTCTTATATCGTCAGTGATATTCAATTTATCATCTAAAGGGACATTAAAGTCCACACGCATCAAAATTTTTTTATCCTTTAAATCTAAATCCCTTATGGTTAACTTTGCCACTTCTTCCTCCTTCTTTATTTTATAAACTCTTTGCTACTAATTTTACTAAATCCACTACCCTTAAAGAATATGCCCATTCATTATCATACCAAGCAAGAACTTTCACCAAACGTTTATCTATCACACTAGTCAATTCGGCATCAAAGATTGCCGAATAGCTTGAGCCATTGAAATCACGGGAAACAAGAGGAACATCGCAGTAATAAAGTATACCTTTAAGATTTGTCTCCGAAGCTTTTTTGAAAGCCAGATTTACTTCTTCTTTGGTAGTATCTTTCTCTACTTCACAGACCAAATCTACCAAAGAAACATTGGGAGTAGGCACCCTTATTGCCAATCCATCCATTTTCCCCTTTAATTCTGGAAGAACTAATCCAATTGCTTTTGCTGCACCTGTAGTAGTGGGAATCATCGATAATCCAGCTGCCCTTGCTCTCCGCAAGTCTTTATGGGGAAGATCAAGGACTCTTTGGTCATTCGTATAGGAATGGATAGTAGTCATTAATCCTCTCTTAATTCCAAAGTTCTCTAACAAAACTTTTGCTACCGGGGCAAGACAATTTGTAGTACAGGAGGCATTAGAAATTATATGATGTTTTTTAGGATCATAGTTTTTATCATTTACTCCTAAAACAATGGTTATATCTTCATTCTTAGCGGGAGCAGTAATGATTACTTTCTTTGCTCCTTTCTCAATATGTCCAATTGCTTTTTCTCTTTCCGTAAATACTCCACTTGATTCTACTACAATATCTACACCAAAATCTTTCCAAGGAATTTCCGAAGGAGATTTAAAACTGGTTACCTTTATCTCTTTACCTTCTACTACTAAAGCATCTTCTTTCACTTCTACTTTAGCCTTAAATTCCCCAAAATTAGAATCGTACTTTAAAAGATGTCCTAAAACTTTTGTTCCTACAGGTAAGTCGTTAATCACTGCTACATCCAATTCCTTATAACCCGCTCTAAAAACAAGCCTCCCAATCCTTCCAAAACCATTAATCCCTATCTTTACTCCCATTTTAGATTCACCTCCTTTGTCGCTCACTTACGTTCGCTCCTTAGAAGGGGACTTTATCCCCTCCTAACGGTCGCTTCGCTCCCTGTTCACCCCTAAAACCTGCATACTAAATACTATATGCTAAACTTGTCGCTTGCTCCTCTCTACTTCTTCATAACTCCCTAACTTACCTAACTCCCTAACTTACCTAACTTCCTAACTCACCTGACCCCTCACTACTCACTCCTGTCTACTTCTTCCTAACTCCCTAACTCCTAAATCTTTGCCTCCCGAAGATATTTTGCCGCTAAAGATGAATCCATGGGATTTATATAGAAACCCGTTCCCCATTCAAAGCCTGCTAATCTTGTGAGTTTAGGCATAAATTCTAAATGCCAATGGTAATCTTCTCTTTCTATATCTACTAAAGGAGAAGTATGAATGATGAAATTGTAGGAAGGGTCATGCAAAACCACTTTTGTTCTTTTAAGCATCTCTCTTAAAATGCTCGCAAAACTTACTACTTCATCTTTCTGAATATAAGAAAAATCAGATTCATGCTCTTTAGGAATTATCCAGAATTCGAAAGGGAAACAGGATACAAAAGGAGTAAAGGCAAGGAAATGTTTATTTTCCGCTACTATCCTTTTTCCATCTTGAACTTCCTGTCTTATCATATCACAGAATACACAGCGCTCCCGATATTCGAAATATCTCTGTGAACCGCGCAATTCTTCTTGAACACGTTTAGGAACAATGGGTAAAGCGATAAGTTGAGAATGGGGATGTTCCAAAGAAGCTCCCGCACTTCTCCCGTAATTTTTAAAAATAAGAATGTATTTAAAGCGCTTATCTCCCCTTAAATCAATGCTTCTATTCCGATAGCACCAAATAATCCTTTCTACTTCATGGTCATATAGATCGGCAATTTCACGATTATGGTCAGGGGTTTCGATAATCACTTCATGGGCACCGATACCATTACTCATATCATAAATCCCAATTCCCCTCTTATTTAAATCTCCTTCAATCTGAAGAGCAGGAAATTTATTAGGAACCACCCGTGTAAGCCAACCCGGAGTATTAGGAAGACTCCCTCCCTCTCGATGAGCAATTATTTCTGGAGGAGTCATCGCCTCATTTCCTGGACAGAAAGGACAAATCCCTCCTTTTTTCTCATGTTTTTCAACCTCAAAATCCTCCAGCTTAATCTCCTTCTCGTTACCGATGATTACCCATCTTCCTGTAACGGGGTCTCTCCTTAACTCTGCCATTTTCCCTCACTTCGTTCAGTTTTAGTAAGAAACATTTAACCATTCAACCATTTAACTATTTAACTAATATCTAATTCCCTTAAATATTTTGCCGCTTCTTCAGGAGGAGTAGGATTTATGTAAAATCCTGAGCCCCATTCAAAACCTGCCACACGTGTGAGACGAGGAATTATTTCAATATGCCAATGATAGTCTTCATCGAGTGTTTTCCAATATCCAGGCTTTTTGGGTATCCGGAAAGGAGCGGTATGAATTATATAGTTGTAAGGAGGATCATTTAATGCCTTTTTAATTTTAAGAAGAACCTGCTTAACCACCTTAGCCAATTCAAAAACTTCTTGTCTTTTTAAATTGATAAAATCTGCGGAATGATGCTTTGGAATGATCCAGGTTTCAAAAGGGAAACGAGAAGCAAAGGGAGCAAAAGCAATAATCCCATCGGAATCCATAATAATCCTTTCACCAGAATCGAGTTCTTGCCGAATGATATCACAGAAGATACATCTGTCTTTAAATTCAAAATAATTCTTTGCTCCTAAAAGTTCCTCTTTTACCCGTTTAGGATTTACCGGCATAGCCATCAACTGTGAACGCGAATGTTTTACCCTTCCTCCTCCAGCAATCCAACCATAATTTTTAAATACAAGAACATATTTAAAACGCATATCCCTTCCCAGATCGATTATTCTTTCAATATAGGCAAGAAAAACTTTGACAATCTGCTCTTCAGGAAGGTCTGCCATATTGGCAATATGTTGAGGAGTTTCAATAACCACTTCGTGGGCTCCTATACCATTCATTACATCATACATTCCCACCCCATGACGATTCAAGTTTCCCTCAATTCTTAAAATGGGTGCAATGCTGGGCACAACTCTTACTTCCCATCCAGGTTTATCTTTAACTGTATTAGGTTTGCGGAAAGCAAATATCTCAGGAGGAGTTTTTTCCTCTCTTCCTTCACAGAAAGGACATTCCCCTTCCGGAGGTGATTCTTGGGAAGAAACAAAATCGTTAGGCCTTTTTGCTCTCTCCGTAGAAATGATTATCCACCTTCCAATAATCGGATCTCTGCGTAATTCAGGCATTTTATCCTTTCTTTAAAGTGAAAAAAATTATAGCAATATTTTGAAAAATTGCAAGCATAATTTTAAAATTCATTTTAAGACCTCACCTCTCTGGATACGATATCCCATGAGAAATTTATCGGCAGACAATCTCTTTTTTCCCTCTAACTGCAATTCTTCAATCAGCAATCCTCCTTTTCCCGTAGCTACTAAAAGACCATCTTTTTTAAAATCCACTATCTCTCCTCCCTTAAATTTAGAAAAATCTCCTTCCACTATCTTAGCCTTCCATATCTTTAAAAGTTTATCCTTCCAAAAACAATAGCATCCTGGCCAAGGAAGGAGTCCTCTTATTTGATTATAAATCTTTTCAGCAGGATTATTCCAATTTATCCTACCATCTTCTTTTTTTAGTAAAGGAGCAAAACTAACTTTACTTTCATCCTGAGGGAAAAATTTAGCTTCTCCTTTTTCAATCAACTCTATCGCTTCAAGAAGTAAATCTGCTCCTTCTTTACTCAATTTCTCTCCCAAAGTAAGGGCATCGTCTTCTTCTAAAATAGAAATTTTTTTCTGAAGGATAATCTCTCCCCCATCCATTACCTCGTTTATTCTAAAAACACTAATACCTGTCTCTTTCTCGCCATTTAATATTGCCCAATTTATTGGGGCTCCTCCTCTGTATTTGGGTAGAAGGGAAGCATGTAAATTTATAGAAAACAATTTAGGTATTTCTAAAATTTCTTTAGGAAGTATTTTACCATAAGAGACCACTACAAAAAGTTCTGGCTCTAAACTCTTTAAATAATTTAAAAAATCTTTATCTCTCAGAATTTTAGGCTGTATCACCTTTAAATCCAATTCCTCTGCCCTAATCTTTACGGGAGGAGCTTTCCTCAGTAGATGTCTTCCCTGTTTTTTATCCGGTTGAGTTATTACACACAAAATTTTATGTTGACTCTGAAAAATTTTTTCTAAACTCGGAAGAGCAAAAGAGGAAGTTCCCCAGAAGGCAATTTTCATATTTTTCTCTTTAATTTTCTTAAGAGCTTAAGACGTTTAAATATATTTATTCGATCAATAAACAGAATACCATCCAAATGGTCTATTTCGTGTTGAATTATACGGGCTAAAAGACCATTGGCATTAATAATTTTTTCTTTTCCTTCCATATCTTCAAATTTTAAAACTACTTTTTTATACCTCTTTACCTCAGCAGAAATATTCGGAAGACTGAGACAACCTTCCACGAGAACCTCTTTTCCGGATTTTTCCAAAATACGCGGATTAATCGCAATCAATTCTTTCCCTTTTTCTCCGGTGGGATTAGCAATAAATATTCTTTTACTTACTCCTACCTGGGGAGCAGCTATTCCCACGCCATCTGAAGCATACATCGTTTCCACCATATCTCTGATCAAATTCTTATCTTCTTCTGTAAGCTTCGTTACTACCAAAGCTTTTTTCCTCAAAATATCATCCGGATATACTTTTATCTTTAATATCGCCATAGTTATTCCCTATAACTTGGTTCTACATCCACAGTTAAGATACTTCCTCTGAATTTCCTCTTTCCTGAAAGTACTTTTTCCAGAAGAAGGGATATTTTCTTTATATTAGCAGATTTGATGAAAATTTGCCAGCGGTATTTATCTCTCAACTTAAATATGGGATGAGGGACAGCCTCCGAAATAAATATTCCTCGGGAAGAATTGTTTTCTTTTAATCTCTTTACCAAGAGATGGGCATTTTCCTCTACACTTTTTCTTTTCTTCCCGCGCAAATTAACAATTACAATGTTTCTAAAAGGAGGTAGTCCCAATTCCTTTTTCAGATTCAATTCTTCTTGATAAAACATTTCATAATCAAGGTTTTTAAAAGCAAAAAGTAAACTATTCTCCGGATTATGCGTCTGAATTAGAAAGTTTCCCCAACCATCTTCTTTCTTTATCAGTTTTAAAAAATTAATCAACAAAGAAAATAACCTTTCATTTGCTCTAAAATCAGGAAAATTTATTCCCTGTTCAAGATTGATTATTCCTACAAGAGAAAGATTAGAGAGAGGTGGCAATTTAAGCAAAAGACTTGTTCCTACCCATATATCTATATTTTTAAGATCCCCCATTATCTTTTCTTTCTTAACATCCAAATCAATTCGAGAAATTTTTGCTTTCGGGAAAAGATAAATCAATTCACTTTCTAATTTCTCTGTTCCCAAACCTCGATAACGGAGGTAAGCTGTCTGACATTCCGGACATAGGGAGGGAGGCTCAGAAGTATCACCGCAGTAATGACAGACTAATTTTTTGATAGAAAAATGATAAGTAAGATTTCTTTCACAACGTCTACATCTTATTACCTTTCCACATTTCCTACATCTAATAAAGGTAGCAAAACCCCTACGATTATAAAAAAGAAAAATTTTTCCTTTTTTATCCAGTACTTCAGTTATTTTAAGTTCAAGAGATTTAGTTATATAATTCTTTCTTTTTCCCAAAGTCAAATCTACAATAGAAACATCCGGTAAAGTTTTTGGTTTTTCACGCAGATCAATAAGCTGAAAGAGTCCTTTTTCTACTTTAAAATAAGAATCTACACTCGGAGGATTCCCTGCAAAAATCAGAGGTATTTTAAAAAAAGAGGCACGAAACAAACTAATATCGCGTGTATTATAAAAAGGAAATTCATCTTGTTTATGAAATGGAGAGCCTTCATCATCTACAATAATCAATCCTATATTCTCCTGAGGATGAAACACTGCCATACGTGTCCCAATAATTATCTTGGGTCTTTTTTCCCTTATCCTTATCCAATTAAGAAATGCCTCTTTTTCTCTCAATCCACTATGATAGAGAAAAATTTCCCAAGGAAGATTTTTCTCTTTTAAAAACGAAGCTAATTCCTCTGCCTCCTGAATTTCGGGAGTTATAATAAGGATATGTTTATCTTTATTAAGCACCCATTTACATAAATCATAATATAGATTAAATCTTTTATTCTGAACATAGTCTTCAAAAATAAGAAACTTATCCTTTCTCTTTTCTTCTATCATAGAAACGATCTCTTTTACAATGGGAGAAAGATTCAAATCTAAATCCTTTCTTTCATAAATACCCTCTTTCAAAAGAAAAGTCTTTCTTGGTTTACGCAGATATACAGGGGTAGCCAATTCCATCATCTCTCCCCAGCTGGCGAAATATTTTTCAGAAAGTTTTTTTAGAAAATTAAGAAAATTCTCTGTGAAGATAATTTCTTCATCTAAAACTGAAATGATTTCTTTAGTATAAACGCTTCTACTTTTTTTGCTCTTTCCTACACAGTATCCTACTAAATTTTTATTTCGAAAAGGAACGTATACCCTTTTCCCAATCTCCAACTCTTTCTCTAAATGTTCTGGGACAGCATAATCAAACGTATTTTTTAAAGGAATTCCCAATACTATCTGTGCATACATGGGCATCTTAATCTTCTTTAACTATCTTCAATGCTTTTTTAAAATCCTGCCAGGCAGTTTTTTTCTCTCCTGGATTACGTAAAAGATATGCAGGATGAAAGGTGGGAATAACTTTAATCCCTTCGTAGAGATACTCTTTACCATGAACCTGGGTTAAAGATAAATCCTTTTTAGATAGAGCAAGGTTAGCAAATCTACCCAAAGCACAAATTACCTTAGGCTTAATTATTTCTATTTGTTTTTTTAAATAATCAAAGCAGGCATTGATTTCTTCAAGATATGGGGAGCGATTATGGGGAGGATGACATTTTAGAACATTGGTTATATATACCTCCTCTCTACGAAAGCCCATCGCTTCGATAATCTGAGTAAGTAGTTTTCCTGCTCTTCCCACAAAAGGTTTTCCTTCCATATCCTCTTCTTCTCCAGGAGCCTCTCCTAAAAAAAGAAGCTTTGCATAAGGATTACCTTCACCAAAAACTATATTTTTTCTCATCTTATAAAGGCTACACTTCTTACAATCTAAAACTTCTTTTTCTATCTCTTTAAGCAGATTTATTCTTTTTTGGATATTCTTTTCTCTAAGAAAAAAATCTACTCCCATTCTCTTCTCTATTTCTAAATATCCTTTAATCCCCTCCAGAATTTTTTTCAAATTTTGTTCACGCATTTAGTTGATATTTCTGAAAAACACCAAAATCCACGGATGAATACAGATTTTTTAACAGATGAGACAGATGTTCTTATCGCTATCTGTGTTAATCTCAGCCTTTTTATCTGTGTGAATGGGATTAAAATCAGAATTTTATAGAACTTTTTATTTAAAAAACCTCAAATTTTCTTTCACCCAAGAAATTAGCTTTTCCACACCTTCTTCTACTCCTATTGTGGGTTCCCATTTTAAGATTTTACTTATTTTAGTAATATCGGAAATATAGACCTTCTGGTCTGATGGCCTCCAATCCGCAAAGTTTATCTTGGTTCTTTTGCCTATTTTTTTCTCCAAAAAATCAACCAATTCGATGAGGGAAATAGTATTTTTTTCTCCTCCTCCTATATTAAATACTTCATGCCTGATTTCGGAATTAATAAATTTTTCAAATGCCTTAACCAAATCAGTAACATAGAGAAGGTCGCGCACCTGTTTCCCATTACCATAAATAGTGATAGGCTTATTTAAAAAAGTAGCGATTACAAACCAGGCAACCCATCCCTGGTCTTCAAAACCAAATTGACGTATTCCATAGATACAGGACATACGAAATACTCCTGTTTTCATCTTATAGATATGTGCATATTCCTGGACATATAGGTCTCCAACCAATTTACTTACTCCATAAGGAGTATGCCCGGTGAGGTCGGTGGGAAGCTTTTCGGAGATGCCTTTTATATTTTTATAAACATACCTTGTCTTTCTTTCCTGAATAGGGAATTTATCTACATTTTCTCCATAGACTTTGTTAGTATTTCCTGAAAAAACTATCTTTCCATTTCTTTCAATAAGAAAGTTTTCGTTATCTTTTACCTTTAGACACCAAATAATTCCATCATAATTAACCCAAGAAATATTTCTCTTATACGCTCGTCTTGGAGTCTTTGATACATAAAAATTATAACTTTTCCCTTCTATCTTTCTTCCTTGTATAAATGACTTACAGTATTCTTCCTTAAAACAAGCAGTGTAACCTAATTTTACACATAACTCAATGAGATCTCTTATCAAAAAATTAGAAACTGTAGAAATAGCATTAATTCCATTACCATCACTATCAAGGATTCCTTGTAGTAAATATCTTAGGTATTTTGGAGAATAATCCAATGCCCATCGAGGAATCTTTTTCTCTTTAGCTTGGTGACCGCACTGACTAAAAATACCAAATAATACTTTAGAACTGAAATAAATCCTAGATTGGCCATTCTTGATATTTTTATAAGTATGATAAATAATTTTGTTTCTTCTTAAAATATTCTCTACTTTGCTCCTACATTTATCATTTTCAGGTATATCAAAGAAAATCCCATAACCTAAGGATAATCTTTTTAGTTTATTTTCAGAATCACCGATTGAAATAAATCTTCCATTAGAAGGATCTCTGGCTACTCTAATATATTCTTTAGCCGATAATCCTGTCTTAGCAGGTAAATACTTTGTCACTAAATTTAAAGAGCCATCTCCAATATAAATCCCTAATAGATAGAACAGATCTTCTGTTTTCATAAAAAGGATTTTATTTTTTACATTCCAATGCAATTTTGGATTATCTGTTTTTTCTAAAAGATTAATATATGCATCGTTTCGTCCTTCGTATTGTCCCTTAGGAAGAAAAAACTGATTTCTTTTTGTCATTTCCAACGCGGATCTAAATTCAAAAACAGAAGGGGAATTCCTATAGTTATGTTGATATAAAACCCGATGATTAGGAGTTATTAAGAAATCGTATCTTTTTCCTTTAAAATGTATCATCAAACCTTTGTATTTCTGAACGATTACTTCCTCTACTGGTTTTATTTCTATTTTACCTGTCTTTGGGTTAATTGATAAAACCTTGTCACCTACCTTAATCTCATGATATTTTTTTATCCCATCGATTGTAACGGCTTTTGTTTCTTCATCAAAACAAGAGCAATAAATAAAAGTTGTATTTTTAGACTTCTTGCGTGCCGTCTCCAAAACATTCAATGTCCCAAAGGCATTTATACTAAAATCCTCTTTAGGCATCCTTACACTGGAAGGAACTCCGGGTTGACCTGCAGTATGGATTACTACATCCACTCCCTTACCAATTGCTTTCCTCACATCCTTTTCATTACGCACATCTCCCAAAACCCTCTTTATATTTTTGAACTTTCCTAAATAATTCCAATTGTATTCTACAGACTCCTTATCATAACCAAAGAGTTTCGAACGCATCAAATTATCCAAGATAATTACTTCCCATCCTTTTTTCGCAAAATACTCTGCACAATGCGACCCCACTAATCCTGCTCCACCGGTAACAAGAATTCTTTTCATTATCCCCCCTTTCATCTTTTAAAGTTTCGCTTCCAAAGGTATTAAAACAACACAAACGAAATCATCGTTATTAAAATTATTAAAATTTTGAATACATTTCCATTTTTTCATTATCTTAATCTATACAAAAAAATTTTAAAAAGAGAAATCAAACCATCTTTTGTCCTTATTTTTTTCCCTTTATGATACTTTCTTCCTTGGTATTCTATAGGTATTTCCCATATTTTAATCTTTCTCCTTAGAATTTTAGAAGTAAGTTCTATCTCTATATCAAAACGATTACTTTCGATACGTAAGTTTTTGATCAAATCTCGATGGATAAGTTTATAACATGTTTCTACATCTGTAAGATGGGTTCCGTAGAGTAAATTAGTTAAAAAGGTCAATATCCTATTTGCCAAATATTGAAGGGGACTAAAATTTTTAAATCCTTTTTTAAAAAAACGCGAGCCATAAACTACCCGAGCGTTATTCTTATAAGCAGTTTCTAATAATTTTTTATATTCTTGAGGATTATATTCTAAATCTGCATCTTGAATGATTACATATTCTCCATTTACATAGTTCAAGGCAGTACGGACACAGGCGCCTTTTCCCTGATTATACTCATGGAAAATAATTTTAAGATTATCTCCCTTTAACGATTTTAGATATTCTCTCGTACCATCTACAGAAAAATCATCTACAATGATTATCTCTTTATCCACTTTAACATCCTCTATCTGCTTTATTATTTTCTCAATAGAAGCTATTTCATTATAAACGGGAACAATTACGGAAAGCTTCATTTATTCTTCTTAATAATTGGAGGTCTCACCTCCAAAAATACAATATTATGAATAACTTAAATTAATCTTCTATTAATAAATTTTTAATGAAACCAATATCCTCTTTCATAAATTCATAGATAAATTTTTTATAATCCTCTGATTTCTTAAAATAATTTAAAAGAAAATCTTTCTTAATTACTGAAGGAAAATTTTTTATCTTTATATAATCTAAAAAACTCGACCAACGATATCCTTCTAAGAAATCTCTTACTTTATTAAAATCCTTTATCCCCTTTTCCTTCCAATGAATTTCTTTCAACTCCACTGGATTTAAATGAATATAACGAGATAAATGTAAAAGATATTCATCGTTTTCGATAAGAATTGCTTTAAATCTACTTTCAAACAATGCTCCACTTCTTTTGTACTTCTCATTAAAATACATAGTATAACCTGTTCCTAATTTCTGCATAAATTTTGTAATACCTCCTTCGACTAATTGTTCCAAAATTAAGTGGAAATGATTAGGCATTAGACAAAAACAAATAATGTTAACTAGCAATTCTCTTTCTCTTTTTCTTCCCTTTTTGTAAACTTGGCTAAAAGGCAATGCAGGATAGCGGTCATTAAATTCAAATAAAGAATGAATAAATCTTACATAATCTTGTTCTTCCTCAAAAATTTTTCTTTTATCCACACCTCGATTATAAATATGATAAAAATGATAATTAACAAATTCAATACTTTTCATTATTTAACTAATTTAAAAATAATAATTTTTGGAGGTCTCACCTCCAAAAATTAAAAATTTATTTACCCCTATCCTTCTCAAGCATTTCTCTATACTTTGCATAACTCAACAACTGGTATAACCCAGAAAAAACTGCCACCATAAATCCATATATACCGTCTCGATATGCTTTTTTTCTTATCATCCTCCGATAAAAAAATCTATCCAGGGCTCGCCAGAGTGCACGCCAGAAAGTCATTTTTCTACCCGTAGCAATCCATTTTTCTGCCTCACGGGTAGTCTGATTATTCAATTTATTGAGATAATCACTAAAGTCACGATAAGAATAATGGATTATATCATTCTTTAAATGTCCACATCTCCCTTCCAAAAATGCACGGGGATGGACACTTACTTCCTCAAATCTAAATTTATCTTTGCGAAACAATTTCAATTGTGGAGCAGGATATTCACCTCCGTATTTTAACCAGTAATTCCCAATATAATTTCTCCGGGGAATAGTATAGCCTTCAAATTTTGGTCCTTCTTCAAAGAGTCTTTTTATTTCTTCTTGCAATTCCTTCGTCACCCGCTCATCTGCATCCAGACTTAAAACCCATCCATTTCTTGCCCGACTATAAGCCCAATTCCTGTGTTTTCCTTCAATATCCATCTTTCTGATAAAAATTTTATCCGTATATTTTTTAGCAATCTCTCGAGTTCTATCCTGACTTTCATCATCCACTATAATTATCTCATCCACCCAACCATAAACGCTTTTAATACAATCCTCAATATTCTTCTCTTCGTTTTTAGTAATAATTACTACAGAAAGAGAAATTTTATTCATAATAGTTAGTTATTAGATTTTTACCAAATTTTATCTTAACCAGAGCAATAAATAAAAACAATGCGCCGAAGGTCACTACAGAATACGTCTCAAATAAATTCTCTAATTTGTTACCTACCAAAGACTCGCTACCCAAAGAACAGAAAATGAAAGAAATTAAAACAAAAAAGATGGTTATTTTATCTTTAAATTTACGTATTATCAGATAGTAAATAATTAGCATATAAGGAAAAAATAAAGATACAAAATTGTGCATCCAAGCATTGGGATTAAATAATGAGATACAAATAAAAAGTAACCCATAATCTATGCAATCGTAAAACCGATTTAATTGTGGTTTCAGCATTCTTTTATTTATAGGCAGGATAATAAAGGTGTAAAGCAGAATACAAAAAATAGATGTTATTAATAATGCTGTAGTGAAATTAAATTTTGCTAATTTTATTCCACATTGGCTATCCTCTGACAATATCCTTGCTATCATAGACAAAAGAGATTGATTTTTATAATCCAAGAATGAACCTTTATCAAGAGAGGTTTTGAAAATAAAAGGAAACCATTTAGTAAGATAAAATAAATTCTTCTCTACACCTATAAATAAAGTAGGAAGAAAACTATAAAATAAAATTACAAGAATAATAAATATTGTAAGCTTATATTTCTTTTTTAAGAAAAAATAAGGGATGAATAGAGCGGGTGTATATTTTATCATCACAGAACCACCTATAAAAAAAGAACCGGCTAATTCATGTTTCTTAGATATAAGATAAAGTCCTAAAATTAATAATGTAAGCATAAATATGCTTACCTGTCCAGTATCAAGAGTATACAATAAGAATCTTAAATTTAAAATAGATGTTAAAAAATATATAAGAAAATTTTGATTAAAATTTAGAAGTTTTAAAAATATTAATCTCTTAGATAATTCAAACATCAAAAATATAAACAAAATGTTTAAAATGAAAAATAAATTTGCCGATGTCTTTTCATCAAAAATAGATAATGGCACCATAAATAAAGCAAATATTGGAGAGTATTTGAAAGGAGTAATTTCTTCATTTGGACGGCTATATATATCTTGACCTTGCAAAATCCTTTTGCCTGTAGCGTAATAAACGCGATAATCACAGAAATTTCTTTTGGGAGCACGGTGCTGATATCGAATAAATAACCCTAAAAATATTCCGCTTAATATAAAAATAATTATAATTTTACGCCATCTCATAAAGACAAAATGTAAATTATTTTATTGCTTTAACTACTAATGAATAAATAGAATAAAAAGCATCTTTAATTAATATAAGAAAAAACCTTATCCTCTATAAACAACTTACCTTTTGCTCTCTATTATTTTTTGATTACTTCATAAAGCTCAGAAACTCTTTAAAGATATCAAAATCACTTTTTCTTCTTATTAATCACTTTTCCTTCACTTACGATTATAACATATCTATTTTTTTCTTCTATAAATTAATTATAACAATTGCAGAACTTCTTTTACTCTGTTAAATACCTCTTCTACAGTTATGTCATTTAAATTATTTTTAGCAATTACTATACTTTTCTTACTCCTTGGGCCCCAGCGTATAGGACTTTTTGCTGGAATATCATTTCTAAATATTGCCAAAACTGGTGTATTTACACAAGAAGCAAGATGTACAGGCCCACTATCTCCAGAGATTAGAATTTTAGAATTTTTTAAAATTACTGCCAGCGCTAACAATGTAGTTTTCCCCGTTAAATCTATTATTTTTTTATTATTCAAGTTATGAAAATATTTATTACTTATATTTAAATTTTCTTTTCCCCCTATTATTATTACTTTTTCATTCAATTCTTCTACTAACTTTATAACTAAATCTCTAAAATTTTCCACTGGCCACTGCTTTATTTTGTCCGATGTCCAAGGATGAACAACAATTGAATCTTTGTAATTCTCTATTCCCAGAACATTTATATCTCTTTTTATTCCTAAATTTAAACTCTTATCATTAGTATTTGCTCCAATTATACCTACCAATTCTAAGTTATAATCAATCTCATGTTTTAAACCTAAATATTTCTTATCTTCTATTTTATGAGTAAGTAAAAAATCCCATTTTCGAGCATAACCTACTCTTATAGGAATCCCTGCTAAAAAACAAACGATATTGAATTCTTTGGAAGGATTAAAGATTATACATAAATCAAACTTTTCTTTTCTTAATTTATGAATAAATAAAATGATTTCTCCAAATTTATGTTTTCTGTTTTCCCAAATAATTACTTCATCAATATAGGGAATCACCTCGGCTAATTCTTTAACATAAGGATTAACTACTGCAAAGATTTTTGCATCTTTAAATTTCTCTTTTAAAGCACGCAAGGCAGGAATAATTAATAAAAATTCTCCAAAACGGTCATTCCTTACCACTAAAATTTTTTCTACATTTAAACTATTTATCATCTTTATAGAAATTTAAAATATGCCGTTTTTAAATCTGCTTTATATCTTTGATATGGCATATTTGTTTTTTCTTAATAAACTGACTTCTTCTTTCTAAAAATATTGTAATATCCTGAAACTTTTATCCAAAATTCTAAAATACTTTTATCTCTTACCGAAATACGATTGAGTTCATAAACATCTTTTAAATTACGCAAATCTTTTCCTCGATTAGTAGTTAAACCTGCATCATAACCTGCCTTTTTTACAAATTCTTTTATCTTCTCTGAAAAACCACCTACAGGATAAGCAAGATATTTAACTTTAATCCCTAAATTATTTTCGATATCCTCTTTACATCCCCAAATCTCATCCCATAGCTTTCCTTCATCGTTTTCTAAAGAAGGTAGATAGATATGGTTTCTTGTATGTCCTCCAAAACTAATTCCACCTTTGAGCATCTCTTTAATCTCTTCCCAATCTAAATAATTCTCGTCCTTTCCTATTTTCCCAGTAATTAAAAAAATTATAGCCGGAAAACCATATTCTTTCAATATAGGATAAGCATAAATAAAATTGTCTCTATAGCCATCATCGAAGGTAATTACTACCTCTTTATGCAAAAATTCCTTTTTACTCTTTATCCCCTCTACCAATTCCTCTAAAGTAATTACCCGAAAATTGTTTCTCTTTAAAAAATCCATCTGCTTTCTAAATTTTTCAGGAGAAACCGAAAGGAGTCCTTTGTCATAATTTATCCTGTGATACATAAGAATGGGAACACTGTATTTAGGATAAATCCAAAGAAATAAACTTATTAAAATTATTCCTAAAAAAAGAAAAAATCTTTTGCGCATTTTAATCATTCAAAACACTACAAACCTTTTGGATATCCCTTTCCTCTAAATGAGGATACATAGGTAAAGATAAAACCTCTCCTGCCACTTTCTCTGCTACAGGAAAATCTCCTTTCTTATAACCAAGTTCCTTATATGCTTCCTGGAGATGTAGAGGGATGGGATAATGAATTAATACAGAAATTCCTTTTTTCTGCAGTTTCTCACAGATTTTATCACGATTTTTTACCCTTACTGCAAATATATGGTAAACATGCTTTGCATAAGGCTCTTCCTGGGGAAGGATTATTTCCTTATTTTCTCCTAAATATTTACAATAAATATTAGCATTTCTTCTACGCATATCATTCCATTTATCTAAACGTTTCAGTTTTGCGGACAAAATTATTGCTTGAAGTGTATCTAAACGTGAATTGTATCCTTTAATAATATGTTCATAACGTGACTTTCTGCCGTAATCTCTGAGCATTAAAAGTTTTTCATAAATTTTCTTATCATTGGTTACGACCATCCCTCCATCTCCACAGGCACCTAAATTTTTTGTAGGATAAAAACTGAAACAGCCGATGTCTCCCAATGAGCCTACCTTTACATTTTTTATTTTTGATTTTTGATTTTTGATTTTATAAATCGCTCCATGTGCTTGGGCACAATCTTCCACAATTTTTAAATTATATTCTTGGGCTATTTTCAAAATTGGCTCCATATTTGCAGGATGTCCATATAAGTGGACAGGAATAATCGCCTTGGTTCTTTTATTAACCACTTCTCTAATTTTCTCCACATCGATATTGTAAGTCTTTTCTTCAATATCCACAAAAACCGGCTTTGCTCCTGTATAAGAAACCGCTAAACTGGTAGCAATATAGGTAAAGGCAGGAACAATTACCTCATCTCCTTTACCAATCCCCAAACTTAAAAGCCCTAAAAACAAAGCATCGGTTCCTGAATTTACTCCTACCGCATACTTTGTCCCAATATATTTAGCAAACTCTTCTTCAAAAATTTTTTCTTCCTCTCCCAAAATAAAATTCCCTTTTCGAAAAAGCTTCTCTAATCCTTTATCTACTTCTTTTTTAATCTCCAAATATTGCTTTTCTAAATCCACAAAAGGAACTTTCATCTTTTCTCCTTTCTACAAAAGCATCCTTATCGCCTGCATCACCTCTTGAGGCTCTATCTCCTCAAGACAAACTCTCTTCTCGCACCTTGGCATACGGAATTTCCAATAACATGGTCTACAGGGAACATCTTTAGTTATCACAATATGCTCAAAGCTTGCCGGATATGGTCCATATACTTTTTCATTAACTGGTCCAAAAATTGAAACAGTCTTTACTCCTAAAGCAACTGCCATATGTAATGGTCCTCCATCATTACAGACAATTAACTTGCACTGCTTCATAAATCCTGCTAAGCTCCTCAAATCAGTTTTACCCGCCAAATTTAATACCCTAAATTTCACTTTTTGGGAAATTCCCTCACAGATATCTTTTTCTTTCTCATCTCCAAAGATAATTATTTTGGCATTATATCTTTTTATTAAATCATCTATCAAACAAGCCACTTTATTGTAATCCCAATGTTTTAAATAGGCATCCTTTCCCCAACTCGCTCCTCCTCCAGGAATAATCCCAATAATCAAATCCTTTTCCAAATCAAACCCGTATTCTTTCAATATGTTCTTTATCCTTTCTTCCTCTTCGGGTTTAAGAAAAATCTCCAATTTTTCCTCAGCGGGAGTTATATCTAAAAACTTACACAATTCCAGATAGTATGCAGGAATGGGTTTATAATGATAACCTTCAATTTTAATTTTATGCGTAAGAAACACTCCCCTTTCCTTATAATCAAAACCAATGCGTTTAGGAACACGGATCAGCCATAAAAAGAAACTATATTGTCTTCCCAGGGAAAGGTCAATAGCAATATGAAATTTCCTTTTGCGTATCTGACTAAGAAACATGAAAAATTTCTTTATAAAAACAAACCTTGACTTCTTCCACAATGCCCGCCATTCATCCTTTTCAAAAACGAAAACCTCATCTATACAAGGATTGTTTTGTAGAAGAGGAGCAACCCGCTTATTGCAAAAATAGGCGATAAAACTTTCAGGAAAATTTTTCCTTAAATTCTTAAGCAAAGGAGTAGAAAATAAAACATCCCCTATCCCAAAGGGATTGATTACCAAAATATGTAAATTATTCTTCTGCCAAACTGCCATATTTAAATTTTTCTCTGATAAACTTCTTCATTAAGATTTATCTATATCCGACCATTCTAACTAATATAACCTAATTGGTGACTCTTCTCTCTTTACCGTTGAACGAATATCTATACCGATAATCATTTCTCGCGTCTCTCCACAAAATTAGCCATTTCCCTCAAAGGTTCTGCTTTTTTACCAAAGATTTTAAGAGCATCCCTTGCCTCTTTCGTTAAATCCCTAAGCAGTTTCTCAACCTTTTCTTTTTCCATCAGGGAAAGATAGGTAGGACGAATCTCTCCTTTAAGCGAGGATTTTCCAAGTTCTTCAGCTTTCTTCTCATAACCTAATAAATCATCTTTTATCTGAAAAGCAAGTCCGATATTTTTTGCATATTTTTTTAAAGCAGTTAATTTTTTATTTTCCAGACCACACAATATCCCTACAATCTCAAAGATAGAGATGAATAAAGAAGCAGTTTTATAAAAATGGATCTTCTCAACATCGTTTTTAGTATATTTTCTCTCGCTAAAATAAAGATCAAGAAACTGCCCAAGACTTATGCCTTCTAAACCTACAGCCAAACTGATACTTTTTATTATTTTCTCAAAATTTAAAACGTCTACTTTAAGAGCCTTCGCATTATAGGCAATAAGTTCTATACCTTTCATTAAGAGGGCATAAGAAGAAAGTATAGCATTAGCCTCTCCCGCTACTCTATGCAGAGCAGGTTTTCCCCTGCGTAAAATTGCATTGTCCATACAGGGAAGGTCATCCAAAATTAAAGAACTTGTGTGAATCATCTCTATACCACAGGAAAGGGGTAAGAATTCCTTGGGGTCTTTATCCAGCATTTCTGCTAACATAAGGACCAACATTGCCCGAATCCTTTTTCCTCCTGCAAGACTACTATAGCGCATCCATTTAAGCAAATCACGATTAGTCTTATTATCTTTCCTAAGATACTCTCTTATACTCTGATTAATCAATTTTTCTAAATTCAACTTTTGAGGTATACCCATTTAACTTAAATAAAATCAAATACTTTTAGAGATAAGTCTCCCAAAACTCACTCCTGACTACTTTTTAATAACGGATAGCGTATAGTTTTCTTTTCTTATTCCCTTAACACCTTAACACCTAATCAAAGCCCCTAATCCCTCACTACTCGCCCCTGACTACTTCTTCTTAACTCTCCTACTCACCTAACTTATAATTAACCCAAGAAAATTATTCAGTTCTATAATTCTAATTCCTCTATATTCTTTAAGGTCCAACAAATGTCTGTCTCCACTGACAATAAAATCTGCCTTTCCCTCTAAAGCAGTAGATAAAAATATATTATCAAAAGGGTCTTCTTTTATTATAGAAACAGATTTTTTAATAACTACTATCTCAACAAAAGGAAGGAGTTCTTCTACAATTATTTCTTTAATCTCATCTTGCGATAACTCAAATTTAGGATAACTTAAAACTTTAATATATTCCTCTAATATTGGTTTAGAAATCAAAAAAATAAATTTACCTTTCTGCCAGCACTCTACTAATTTCTTGGCTACACCTTCAAATAATAAAGAAGATATAAAAACATTCGTATCAATAACTGCTCGGGTTATTTTTTTCTTACCCATCTAATTGCCTCAGTTATATCTTCTTCCTGCAAACCTAAGGCTTTAATCTTTTCTCTTACTTTAGTAAGGAGTGGTCTTTTTTCTTTAATCTCTACCGGGCGAAGAACTATCTCACCATCTTCTAATGAAACGTTAAAATATTCTACATCGGGAAATTTTTCCATAATCTGTTTTGGGATGGTAATCTGATTTTTAAATGTCCTTTTAACTAACATTTCTCTCACCTCCTATTTTAAATTTAGCATACTTTCTTACTTCTGTCAAGTAATATTTCTGTCTAAAATTACTTCCTAACTTCCTAAACTCCCTAACTCCTACCTACTATCTACTACCTACTATTTAATAGCGGATAGCGTTTAGCGTATAGTTTTTATTAAATTTTTTTTATCCCTTAATACCTAAAAACCTTAAAACCTTAACACCTAAATACCTTAAAACCTTAATACCTAAATACCTAATCAATAACCCTGACTACTTTCTCCTAACTCCCTAACTTACCTAACTCCCTAACTTACCTAACTCTGACCTTATTGTCTTAATGAATTTTTTAAAATCGTATTTATTTTTTTGTGGACATAGAGTCTAACTTTAGGATTATTAATCATACTTATCCAGGTATTTATTTTTTTAAGACTGAAATTCTTGGGTAAATATAATTCAGGGAAATGCCCAAACTGTTTTTTCTTATATGCAGATAGATAAAAACAGTCAACTAAAGCCTTCTCTGGTTCAGCAATCAAAAAACTATTTTCTTTTTTATACCAACCAAATCCTTTAAAAAATGAAGGAGCTATATGATGTACAGAATAGGTAGCTATCTTTGTATGAATTACCCTTGTATGAGCGGTGGAAGCAAGGGTGATTATCTGAGGAATCTGTTCAATCATGCCATAAAGATGCAAGGCACTTATAAAAGAAACATAAACTTTCTGTAAAGGAAACAAAAGATGAATAATAGAATACGGGCTTAAATTTTTACTTTCTATCTCAGCCCAAACCCCACGGTATATTTTTAAAATTAATCCCTGTCTTTCTAAGTAATTAAGTGACTGGGTTACAGAAGATAAAGATTTTCCTGAAACACTCGCAACTTCATAAGTAGTAAATACTGGTCTCTTTAATCTCTTAATAAAAATAAGTATTGATTGTTTAGGCATATAATTTATTTAATTCCTCAATAAATTTTGCTACCCTCAACCTTATCTCATCCCATAAGGATTCCGAATTGTATACCTCTTGCTCCTCTTTAGATAGATATGAAATTACACTATCCCTGAATTGTTTAAAATCGATCTCAAAGATATTTGTATATGCCTTTTTTAATTTATTACTATCTATCTTATTCTTTTTTTCAAGAGATAAACTAAACTGTGTACTTAATGTGTATAAATCAAAGATATCCCGTGCCTGAATTACATTCCTTGAGGAAAGGGCTTCTATTTTTTGAACAACTGTAGAAAAAATATCATAATGAGGAACCAATAAAGGAGGTAATTTATATTTACGTAGGATAATCTCAGATACCGCTTCAACCACTGGCTCTCCTTTAAAACCTCTACGGGAAAATTCAATCTTGGTAAATAAGTCTTCACCCGCATAAGTAACCAAATGAACCTTAAATCTCTGGGTAGTTAATGTCTGTTTTGCTTTTGTAATATCTGGGGGGATAATCTCTCTTATTCCAAAGACTTTAAGGTTATCTTGAAAATTTTTTGATTCTAATATACTTTTAACTTTCTCTTTTAACGTCTCCACAGATACTTGCTTTACATCTAAATCCATATCTTCTGAATAACGACAACTTTTATAAAAAAAGCGCAAGTTAATTCCCCCTTTAAGCGCATAATATTTCGTTTTTAATTTTATATTTAGCTGTCTCAAAAACTCCAGATGGAACACTTCTCTTAATTCCAAAGGATTATAAATTCCCCTTTCCATAATATGTATTATAATTTAGTTATTTCTAAATTTCAATACATTTTATGGTTGTTATTACAAAATAAAAATTCCCTTTCTTCTCCCTAACTTCTGTCTCCTGGCTACTTTTGCTAACTTACCTAACTCACCTAACTTCCTAACTCCCTAACTCACCTAACTTACACTACTTAATTCAAATCAGTTAGCCGGATAAGTACACTTCCTACATTAGTATATGCTTTAACCAACAAAGGTATATTCATCTGAGAATCTTTTAGAAAATATGCTTTTATATCCATACTATGGCGCATTATCTCTCCCTTTCTTCTCTTTACTGAAAGAGCTACTTCCCAAATTGTATAATTTTCTCCTTTAACATTATATTCTCTTTTATCTTTTACTTCTATTTTAACCGTATAATTTGCCTGATTAGAATTAAGATTTAATTCTTGACTCTTATGCATATCAAAGTCATCCCTCATCAAATAAAAGATTAGTGAAAGTGGCTCATATGTGGGATAGAAAATAACATATTTTTCTCCCTTAGAAATCATATAATTTTCTTTCTGATGGTAAATGATTTCATTTTCTCTCTTTAATTTTCTATCCATTTCTATGCGTGAATGTAAATATAAAGGAAGCATGTCAGAAGTATCAAGATAAGAGGTAAATTTTGCCCTTGCAGGCTTAAATAGAGAAAAAGGAAATGTATCCTCTGCCTCTCCTCTAATTAGATAGGCTTGTTCTTCTTTATATAGAGAAAGTCCCTCGAAATGATAAGAAGAGATACCCATAGGAATAAAATCAAGATAGTTTATTTGAAAAATTAAAGTAAACTTCTCCCCTATTTTCTTTTTCTCTAAAAATCCCTTCCCAATTATCCTCTCTATTCTATTTTCAAATATTCCCAGAATAAAAACAAAAATTAAAAATATAGAGAAAATTAAAAAAATTATTCTCACTACTTTTTTCATCGTCAAGTTTACATTTAAATTATTTTTCAATAATTACTTCATATACATCTATTGGTCCAGTCTTCGCTGTACAATTTATATCCTGAGAAGGACAGGTCTCTTCAGAAAATCTCCTGACTAATCTAAGATTAGGATTATGGGAAATTTTATTAAATTCTTCCCTTACTTCAAATAATTCTGAATTTAAGTATCCATCGTAATGGACCAAAACATATTTTACGCCCATTTCTTTTAAAACTTGCGCAGTCTCAGGTTTAGATAAATCCTTAATCTTCTTTGCCATCTCATTGGCATAAGTCCCGGGAGTGGTGCCATTGATAATTTTTTTATTATGAAATATCTGATAAAACTTATACATTTCATTAGGACTATCTGCATCAAGAGGATATTCGGCAATAGCAAAATCTCCACGTTGCTCTTTTAGCCAATAATATACTTGAGGTACTTTTGATACATCAATTACCTTATAAGGTGGCCAGTCCCAGAATTCAAAAAGTACAAACCCACAAAAGAGACAGGCTATTAAGATTTTTGATTTTTGATTTTTGATTTTTGATATTATATCTTTCAATCCAAACCCTGCTAAAACTGCTACTGAAAGCATTACCACAATCCCAAACCTACAATATGCCCGATACATTGGTAATATCTTATACATAAAAAACGAGGGAAGATAAATTTTAAATCCCAGAAAATTCCACCAAGGTGGTTGAGAAAATAACCAAGCCACAACTGCCAGAAACATAAAAAATCCGATATAGAAGTCTTCTTTATTACCATTTTTGATATTTGATTTTTGATATTTAATTTTCCTTCTTTTTATCCATTGTCTCCAGGCAAAAAAGGCAAGAAAAAGTGGTATCCATCCCAGATAAAGAGTATGCTCGGTAAAACTTACTCCATACAGAGGCGAACCAATAAATCTTTGGGTAAATTTTCCTAATAAAGGATGAAAAACTGCTGGAAGAAAATAACTTAATGGCTTTGCCGACTGAGTAAATAAATCTTCAAAAGGACGCTGATAAGGATTAAAGGCAGATGGCCCTAAAGTAGACACAGGAGTATTAAAATAATCTTTGATTAAAGGAAGAAATTGAGGAAGAAGAATTAAAAAGGAAATTATTCCTGCAAAAATAATTTTTTTAAAAAAGATCAAATCAAATTTACGCCGGTAATATAGAATTAAAAAGATAAGAAGAGCCAATAAAGAAATTATTCCCAAATACATAATAGAAAAATCAAAAGAAAAAAGAAGAATTAAGGACAAAACAAAAAGAAAAAATCTCTTTTTTGTATATTTTTCTTTTAAAAGAAATAGAGAAAATAAAAGTAAGGGAAGCCACTGCCAATAAGTTAACCCTAAGTGTTGCCAGATACGCACAAAATGGGCAGGAGAGAAAGAAAAAACTATTGCTCCCAATATACCGGCTAATCTATCTTTGGTTAAGAAAGTTACTAAGAGATAACTAAAGACGACTGTTAAAATAAGGTTAAGAATTATCTGGATATTCCAGGTTAATATGGGTGTGGTTCGGATTGATAAGATATGCGTAAGACCAAGCCAGAGATAAGAGATAAATCCTGAAGAAAATATTTTCATCCCATAAGGATAGGCAATTAAATCGGTAAAACTCAAACTTAAATTATGCCAAAAAGAGTATTTTATCCTCCAAAAAGCCCACATTGCTCCAAAAGGCTCATCGGTAGAGAAAAAACCAGGGATATGGGTAGTGATTTTAAAAATTAAAGGATAAGTCATAAGAATAATAAGAAAAATAAAAAAGATAAAAATTAAAATATCTGTAAATCTGGACATTTAAAGTTCAACCTTGTTTGTCAAATTGTTGTTTTTTTCTTTCTTCCTTTACAAACTTCACAAATTTAATCCCTACTCCCAAAACCAGAGCAAAATAGGCAAGATTAGCTAAATGCTCGGCAATATATTCCATTTTAAAGATTAAGAAAAAGGCACAAAGAATAAGTAATAACATGAAAAAGAGAATGCATTTATCCGAAAATTCCCGATTCTTTATCCAGAGAAAAGATCTTTTAAGCCAGGGAGGAAGGTTATCCCAGGATATTTCCTTTTTAACTCCTTCTTCTCTTTTTCTTTCTATAAGTAAGGATAACGAATTAAGAAAAGTTTCTCCTAAAAAGACAGCAAAGAAAAGAAAGATAAATAAATAAGCGGGACTTACAGCAATACGAAAGGGATTAAACTTAGAAACAAGCCCTACAAGAAAATAGAATAAACTTAAAGGAAGAAAAATAATTAAATTATTTAAAAGAGCATGCGAAATTTCTAAGTTAAAATATTTTGTGAAAATTTTTAGGGTAATCTGCCAGAGGAAAAAAGAGAAGAAGAAAAAGATAAGGCTAAGAAAAATTAAAGAAAACCAATCTCTTTTTAGGATTAGTGAATGTTTTAAGCATAAAACCAATCCCTTATCTTCACTTGCTCCTAAATAATTTCTTATTCTTAAATCTAAATTAGGTGGCGCTTGGGGGAAAAATTCTATTTTTAAAAAATTATTCTTTTCACGCAAGATTTCATAAGGAATAAAATAGTAGCGAGTAATAATATCTTTTGCTCGATTGCTCACCCTCAATTCCAATTTATTCCCATTCAGTATAGCCACTTCTCCATCGGTGTTTCGGTAGTCATATTTAATTTTTAATACAAAATCACTTATCTGAGGAAAATTAATATACTTAGAAAAAATGCGCGAACTTAAAGTAAAAAACTCCTCTTTTTCAATAAGCTTTTCTCTTAAATCAGGAACTGCTAAGAGAAAAAAAGCTAAAGAGAAAATAGAAGAAATAACCACACCAAAAAAAATCCTCTTAAACATATTTGGAGGTTTCACCTCCAAAAATTATTGATTTATAATTAGTTATGCTTCTTAATACTGGAATAGACTAAATAAATTATGCAAAATAAAAAAGTAGTTCCTGAGATAAATAAGCCTAAATAAAAAAGTGATTGGGGCCAGAAGTAGACCACTAAAACAAAATTCTCTCCTAAACCCAATTCTTTTGGTTTAATATACCAACCATTGGCATAGCCATTGACCAATTGATGCTCTGCATCCAGAGGTTTTTCCCAGAGAAATCTTATATCTTCGGGTGTAAATTTCATCAAATGTTTTGCCTCTTTTACTTTTAATTTAGGATAATCCGCCACTATCTCCTCAAAATATTTTTGATATTTGATATTTGATTTTTGATTTTTGATTTTATACAACTTCCACTGCTTATGAAAACTTTCTGAGAAAACAAGCCAGAAAGGCTGTTTTGCTCCTTCTACCTTAACCAAATATTTTGTGGGATTTATTTTCTTAAAGGTTATTGTAGGCTCACTCTTGGTTTCTTGCTTCTGACTGACAGCTACTGGCTCAAAGATTGCCCATTCTATATCAAAAGTGGGGTTTTCTATTTTCTCATATCTATGCTTGCCTTTAGTTAACTCAATCCTTTTTACTAAAACTGTCCTTTCTAAATCCTCAAATTTTTCGGGCAGTTCAAAATCATTTAATTTCAAGATCAAATCATCTATCTTTAATAAAGAGGGGTTTATTTTTTTAATTTCTTCTAAGAAATTTAATTTGTTTTCCCTGCTCCTTAAAGGATAGGGAAATCTTTTTGTTTTATCTAAGATTAAAGATTCTTCATTGTAAAAACTTATTCCTCTTAAAATGAATAAAATATTTTCTCGTAGCTCTTCTTTACAAGGAGGTAAAAAAAGAATAATATTTTTCAATTTAATTTCATCCTTATACTCAGCTTCAGCTTTTTCGCATCTCTCTTTAGCCAAATCCAACAGATTAAATTCACCAGGTGTATCTAAACTTAAATAATCATCAATCAATCCGTCCATATTATAATCGATTCCCAGATAAATAAATAATTCCGCATTCTCCATTTCTACATCTAAATTAAATAAAGGATATTCTTCAAGTTCGATATCCAATTCACGGCTCAAAACAAAAGGGCCTGAAGAGACAATCTTTAATGAATCAACCTCAGGGATAGGGATTAATTGCGTATTTTTAATTAATGGTAATTTATCTTTTAAAAAAGAAGGTAATTTCTCATTTCTTTCAAAATTCCAGTATTTTATTTCCTCAAACCAATTTATCTTTTCTTTATTCTGCCAGAAAACCTTTTCTCTCACAACCTTTGGCTTTAGTTTCACCTTTAATTCGTATAACCTAACCTCCTCTGCATTTAGCTTAGAAGAGATAATTAAAAATAGAATAGCGAATATATATCTAATCATCTTACTTATAAAAACAACTTACTTTATCCAAAACTCCCCATCCTCACTCAAAATATAGGCAACCTCAACTCCTTACTCCCTAACTTTCCTAACTCTCCTAACTTCCCTAACTACTCTCCCCTGAATACTGGCTACTGAATCTTGTCAGATTTGATAGTAAGTTTATTAATAGAAAGGTTATAGAGAGGATTTTATTTTTACTTCACTAATTCCTTGCAGTTCAGGGTCGAAAGAAAAAACAATTGCATCGTTTTGTATTGCCAGTGCCAAAATTAAAGCATCATTATAGGAAAAATCCTTTTTAATCAAAGAATATTTTGCCTTTAATAAACCACCTATTACTGCTAAATCTCTCGTAATTGGTTCAACCTTCACTCCAAGGTTAACAAGAAATTCTTCAATTTCAAAAGCCATTTCTTTTAATCCTCTTTTAGCAAGTATAGCTACTATCTCTAAAATAACTGTTGCAGGAATAATGGCTTTCTCCTCTTTATTTTTTAATCTTTTAAAAAATAAACTTATCTTTTCTGCTCCCTTCTCATCTAATGCGTACTTCAAAATTACACAGGTATCCAAAAACTATCATTTCCAATTTATCCTTTCTTCGCGCACTAACTCCACAGATGATTTATCAAGCTTTCCTTTGAGAATTCCACGTATGTCTTTAACCTTCTTTTTTCCAGGTATTAAAACCAATATCTCATCCAACCCTAAAATTTTGGTCTTCCCTTTAATTTTGCTTCTAATCACCTTTAATAGCTCCGAAATATTTGAATAAGTTTCCAACATTAAAACCACCTCCGTTTAAATGATACCATAACTTATTATGTTTTATCAACAATTTTACGGTACATAGAACTCCCCATCCTTACTCAAAATATAGGCAACCTCCGTCTCGGGTTTTTCTATTTTCTTACATATTTCTTCTTCTAATTTTCCCTCTCTTCTTTACTTACCAAGATTAATTTCAAATCCTGTGCTTTATTTTTACTATCAACTATGAACGATGAACTATGAACTCCTATGCTGTGTTTCCCTTCCCCCAACTCCACTTCCCCTATCTTTATGTATTTTCTCCCTAATCTCCCCATCTCTCATAAACATCTCTTTTTCATTAATCTTATAGACATTTTTTAAGAAAAATATGTTTATTTAGCTAAAACCGTATTCTTAGCTATTGCCAAGAATTCTTCAGCCAGTCTTATCAGCTTTTCGCAGCCAGCCTGTGACCATCTATTGTAATAATCTGCTTCTTCTCTTAAGTCTTTGGCCTGTTGGAAACCTTCAAGGATATACACCGGAATAATCTTTGTATCAACATACAAGGTCTTAATAGCAGCAACAAGACAGTAATGGCTGTGTTCCCGTAGACTTTTGGCATATAGCAATGCCCTTGCGCTATGAAACATCGAATAATAAGTTTGGATAGTTGCCCATTTATAATCAGATTCATTGTAGGTTTTATGCGCACGGTTTAAGTCGGATTCTGCTGCTTCGATTTCCTTTATAGCTAAGGCAGGCCCACGCGAAAAAGGTTTAATTTTGCCTCTTTTTAAGCAGTCATCATATTCTATGGTCATCCCTTCTCCTCCCAGAGTAGGATACCTCGTTCAACCTCCTGCATAAAGACTTTCTCACTTTCCTTAAAGCTTGCAAGCTCAGATGCGCTTTTTATTACTGCTTGAATTTTCTGTTTGCTTTTTATAGAAGAAAGTATATCTTTTGTTGTTTGTGGGTCCTTTGAGAGTATAAAAAGGTCTATATCACTTGAGGTGTCATTTTCTCCGCGACTGTAGCTACCGTAAAGTATAATCTTATAGCAAGAGGCTTTAAGCTCAGATACAATGGACCGTAACGCAAGCACATTCTTTAGTATCTTAAACTGCTTTATGACAGGGTCATCATAGACAATCCGATAAAAGATAACCTTTCCTCTTCTTTCCTGTAAAACAAATCCCTGACGCATAAGCTCTTTTAAAGCAAAGTATACACCAGCCCTACTTGCTGAGGTCGCTTTTTGAATTTCGCTGTTTAAAAATTCCTTACCCGGATGCTCACTGAGATATGATAACACTTTAAGCAAATTAGTCGCGCTGAAGATATCTTTAGTTTTATTAACCTTTTTTCCCATTAAATTCTCCTGTATAATATATTAGCCAATTGTTTATTATATTAAACAATTAAAAATTAGTCAACATTTTCTTTCGCAAATAACAAAACCAATTCCACCAAATAATTATGGGATATAAAACTCTCCATCCTCACTAAATATGTATGCGACTTCTGTCTCCGGCTGATGCATCCTTTGCCAGATTAAATCCTCGGTTTCTTGTCTCTTCTCTTTACTTACCAATATTAATTTCAAATCCTGTGCTTTATTTTTACTATCAACTATGAACGATGAACTATGAACTCCTATGCTGTATTTTCCTTCCTCCATCTCCACTTCCCCTATCTTTAAATATCTCCTCCCTTTATACTCTATAACTATATACCGCTTTATTACTCCATACTGTCTTGCAATTTCTTTCTCACCAATTCTCTAATAATTAAACTAATTCAACCAAAAACTTATTCAGCTACAAGCTATCTCTTTTCACTTTTCCGTTAAAGATTTTTGTACACAGAAGAGCGATGCTGAATACCGTATATCTTAATACATTTTTGTGCAGGATATACCCAATAAAGAATTCTCCAACCACCGACTGTATAACTGTTAAGACCCTTTAAGGCGAGTGGTAAATTCTGGAGGGGCTTTTTGCCAAGAACTTCGGGATGCAAAGATAACTACTCAATCTTTCTTAAGCACCTTTTACGTATGGAAGGATCTAAATTTTCTAAATCTTCTTCTGCCTCAGGAAGAAAAATAACCTCATAGCGAGAATTCATTAGCCTTTCTCCTTAAACCGTCTTTTTATTTCCGCTAAGCTTTTCCCTTTACCTTCTAAATCAGAAGCCCTTGCTCGATACATTCTTGCCAAAAACTTAGGTTTATAAGGAGAAATCGCCTTTTCTAACTCTGCTAATGCTTCCTGAATCTTATGGAGAGACTTTAAGGGAATATCTGCTCTTAAAATACTGCTCATAATAATCACCTCCATCTCAAATTCTACCACATCTTCCAGCTCAACTCAACCAATAAAACTATCCACCATAACTTATAAGCTTCGCTAAGGCACATAAAACTCCCCATCCTTACTCAAAATATACGCTACTTCAGTCTCGGGTTTTTCTATTTTCTTACATATTTCTTCTTCTAATTTTTCCCTCTCTTCTTTACTTACCAAGATTAATTTCAAATCCTGTGCTTTATTTTTACTATCAACTATGAACGATGAACTATGAACTCCTATGCTGTGTTTTCCTTCCCCCAACTCCACTTCCCCTATCTTTAAATATCTTCTCCCTTTATACTTCATACTATATACTCCATACTGCTTTACCATTTCTTTCTCATCAATTCTTATCTCAACTTCAGGAATCTCCTCTAACTCCGATTTATCCAACCAGAACTCATAAATCCCAGGTTTTTCTATCTTAAATTTTTGCTGTTTATGGTTAACTTCTAACTTTAAACCCCTCACTAATTCAATTGCCAAATCCCTATAATCTGAATCCTTAAAAACGAAATTATTAAAATTTTGATTTTTAATATTTGATATTTGATTTTGCTCTGTAAATACTATCACTGGCTTTCCATCCAGATATTTCGTCTCTGCAAGCGGAAGAAAGGCTCCTATAATTTCTGACAATAGTAAAAATATTACATTTCAAACGATGTTCATTTTATAACATTTAGTAAACCAAAAACTCCTTTATCTCTTCTTAACGGTCTTCTCTAAATGAGAAGATAAAATACTCAACTATACTGGCAACATAGATCTTACCCAATTGAAAAATCTTTCTGCATGTTTCATTACCTCTATAGCTTCTGATTGAAAGAATAATCTGTGTTCATATTCTATCAAATTTTTCTTAGCGATAATTTTCATAAGATGCTGAGCATTATTCCCTGCTTCTTGAGTAGTAATTGTTTCTATAAGTAAGCGTACCGCTTCTTTATGGTCTTCACTGGTACTCCTTATACCTTTATAATAAACGAGTAAGGCGTCATTGGCAGAAATTGCACAATGCACAGCACAGAGTCCTGCGGAATTCCAATTACCCTTTTCATATGCTAACTTCATTGTAGAATAGAAATCCTCCGCTTTTTTCAAATAATCTAAATACTTGTTTTGAGGTATGGTTTCTATCTTAGACTTTTTTGCCCCCAAAAGAAATCACCTCATCTAAACTTTTTCCATAAATAATTTTACCGCTTTTAATAATCTCTCTTATTAATTTATCATTTTTTTTATATCTTCTTTTTACCTCTTCCAAAGATAAAATATAAGGAGAGACAACATTACCAAAACTTTTAATTAACTCTTGGTTAAGTAAATCAAATCTCTTACCAATTTTATTTTTGTCTGTGTTCTTTTGACACAAAATAAATAAATCTATATCACTATCCGCAACCTCTCTCTCTTGAGCGAAACTTCCAAATAAAATTATAGAGATAACATTATTATCTTTTTTCCAGGTCCCTCTAAGGATTTTGTTAACTAATAATTGAAAAAGGGCTTTTTCTTCCTTAAATAAAATATGAAGAATATTTTTGACAAAGTAGTTTTCCTCTTTTAGTCTGAATAAATTAGATTTTCCTGCTCGGCGTAAAGAGACTATTCCTTCTTTTTCCAGTTCTTTCAAAGATAATTGACATGTCCTATGGTTTAAACCAGAAAATTCAGCAATCTGTCGCCCAGTCATCTCCATCTTTGTATTAAAAAGCACACGGAGAACTTTGATCTTTGATTTCTGTCCTAAAACTTCTTCTAATAGGTTATGAAATTTCATAAATTTGCCTTGTTAATAACAAATTTTATATGGATAATTTAATACCTATATGGATAATTTATTATCCAATATAACATTTCCTTATTTCTCTGTCAAGCAATAAGCAGTTCTCTACGGCACATAGAATTCCCCATCCTTACTCAAAATATAGGCAACTTCCGTCTCAGGTTTTTCTATTTTCTTACATATTTCTTCTTCTAATTTTTCCCTCTCTTCTTTACTTACCAATATTAACTTCAAATCCTGTACTTTATTTTTACTATCAACTATGAACGATGAACTATGAACTCCTATGACGTGTTTCCCTTCCTCCAACTCCACTTCCCCAATCTTTAAATATCTTCTCCCTTTATACTTCATACTATATACTCCATACTGCTTTACCATTTCTTTCTCATCAATTCTTATCTCAACTTCAGGAATCTCCTCTAACTCCGATTTATCCAACCAGAACTCATAAATCCCAGGTTTTTCTATCTTAAATTTTTGCTGTTTATGGTTAACTTCTAACTTTAAACCCCTCACTAATTCAATTGCCAAATCCCTATAATCTGAATCCTTAAAAACAAAATTATTTATATCCGTTAATTTTTGATTTTTGATATTTGATTTTTGATTTTGCTCTGTAAATACTATAACTGGCTTTCCATCCAGATATTTCGTCTCCGTTACTGGCACAAGTGCCTCGATATTACTTCCAATAATAGTAGGAGTGGTAGAAGAAAAGATGTGAGGAAGAAAATCACGGCTTTTCCACAAAGATATATATTTATATTTATTCACTAACCAAAAACCTTTGAGCTTTTTCAAATTCTCATTTATTTGTGAGTAATTCCATATACTTGCAAAAGGACCAAAAATTGGTCGCACATCTTTTCTTAAAATGACATATTTCACATTACTAAGACCGAGGAATTTAGAAATATTTGGAGAAGAACTCTGGGTATAAAACAATTTTTCAATTATCCTTGTAAACTTTCTTTCCGAATTTGGTATATCTGTTAAAATAAAAGGTTTTTTAGAGTAAATGAGAAATGGATCTCCTCCCTGACCTTCATTTTGATATTCTGTTTTTAAATAATAAGGTGAATGAGTCATAGGAAGAGGTAAAATTCTAAAATCTTTTAGTTCCCTGAATGTTTTTTCAAATATTTTTTTATATTCCGGAGATAATTTATAAGTATCTACAAAATTGCCTCCTCCTTTATAAGATAAATAATCTAAACCTAAATTACCAGTTAAAAATGGAAAAATCCAAATTGTTAAAAATATAAATAAGAACAAGACTATCAGAATAGAAAAAGGTAATTTTTTTTCACTTAATTTAGAAACAAATGAGAAAAACCCAAATCCCAAAAGAACTGCCAACGAAAAAGTAGATAAAATTAATAGGTGTTGAGGGCCTTTAAAAAGTAGCATAAATGGAAAATTTCTATACATCCATAATACAAGATTTCCCAACGGTGGTTTGCCACCTGTAGAAAAAATTAGAGAAACTAAAAACAAAGATATCCAAAAAAAGATATCTCTCTGTCTTATTTGTTTGAAAATAATGATGGAAAAAATGGCAATTACTAATAATCCATAAGATAAAATATACCAAAATATAAGGATATTTGGGTTGATGGAATATTTGAAGAAGTCCCTAAAATAACCTAAGCCTATAAATGCTTCAGCGATACTTGGAACATTGTTCTTTAGTGTAGAGAGTAATAGATATTCTTTTCCAAAGGCTAAACCTTCTCTCCAGCCACCCATTAAAATAAATAATATCCAATAGAAATTTAAACAGATGAATAAGATAAAGGATTTAAGTAAATTTTTATAAACAGGTAAAAATTTCTCACTGAAAATTGGATATGTAAGTAAAATAACAAAAATTAAAAATAATCTTTGGAAAGAAAAACCGATTATAGTTAAAATAATAACGAGGAAAAAAATATGAATAAATCTACTAGAATACTCAAATTTTCTCAAAAAATATAATGCTAACGGGAAAAAGGCATAGGTGAAAAATTGGGTAGCAGCTCCTCCAATGATATCATTGAAAAGATAAGGGGAAAGAGCATAAAATAGGCTTCCAAATAATGCAGAATAAAAAATAATCTTAAAGTTACCCCTATTAGAGCTTATCTTAAGAAAATCCACTAACAAATAATACATGCTAATTCCCGCAATAACTATGCTAACAAAAGGTAAAAACTTAGAAACGAAATCTCCATTAGCTCCCAAATAGGCCAAACTACCCCACATAAAACTGAAAGGAGAAAGATTTATTACTAGGGGGTTGAAAAAACCAAATATTACCTCTCTCCAAATGAAAAAGCTATTTTGGGCCATATAAATTAATTGATTTTTTAAATACGGGATAGACCAATCCCAATTGTGTCCCAAAGTTCCAGGTTGAAATAAAAATTTTCTCAAAACTAAAAAAGCTACAAGGATATAGAGGAAAAAAATAACCCTAAACTTAATTTTGTTTCTATTTATTTTAACTGGCATAAATAAATTACTCCTCTCGCTAATAGTGAGGGAAAGAGATTGACTAATTTTTGCCAAAGACTAAATGGAATTACTGAAAGAATCTTTTCCATCTTGCCTGTTCCTAAATGGACCCAATAGTGTTTCTTTATTATTTCAAAGTATCTTCCTATAAACTCATTGTTCTGTTTTATTGTTGGAAAGTGTAAATGATAATGAGGAGCAAAACCAGTTCCATCAATACCTTTTCCAAATAATACTTTAAGTCTATGATATATTGTGCATTCATTAGGCAATGATATCAGAACAACTCCATCTTCTTTAAGTAAATGTTTTACTTGTAGAATCAGCTTTTCAGGGTCTTTTAAGTGCTCCAAGACTTCTGCAGCAATAATAATATCAAATTGTTGACCTAAAGGTATCTGCTCATTTTCCAAATTTAGTTTTATGGTTTTAGCTCCTCTTTTTTGAGCAATTTGTAATGCTTTTTCATCATCATCGATACCATAATAATCTACTGATGAAGGTAAAAATTTCAATAAATCTCCAGTATAACATCCAATATCGAGTATTTTCACGGATTGTTTTATAAATGGTTTCATCAAATCATATAAAATCTCAAGCCTAATTTTAGAATATTTGTCTTCGAGTACATTTTTATACTCAAGTTTTTGAAATTCCATAATATTATCCTGCTCCATATTTCTCCGCTACCACCAATAGACCACCACCTATACCAGAGAAGTCTTTTTTAGTAAGCAATTGTTTAACCTTTTCATAAAATTTATGCACTAAAAGTCGATAGATAAAAGGTAACGGTTTCGTAATACGTAATAAAATACATATCTTATCCCATTCATAAATTTCTTTATGCGACAAATAATATTTTTTATAAACTATATCCAATGAAACCTTTCTTAGCCGTCTTTCCCATTCTAAGTCATCAAATAAATTAAAATGACTCAGTTGTCTATTTCTTGCTTTAGAATATATCTTGCCCAGAAAAGGTAGCCCTGTTTTTCTAAAAAGAGTAGTGAAATACAAATAATCAGAAAATTTATGAGAAGGAACAGTAAAGATAAATAAACCTTGAGAAGATAAAATTCGTGACACTTCGGATAAAACGTGGTCTATTCCCTTTATATGCTCGATAACACTATTGCTAAAGATAACATCGAATGAACCATCTTTAAATGGCATTTTTCTCGCATCTGCTAATATAACCTTTTCATACACTGGGAACTTTTTTGCTTTTTCTAACCCTTCGCGAATAACATCGAGTCCAACATCAATTTTATTAAAAAGCATATTCCCAATATAACCTTCTCCACATCCTAAATCTAATATATTTTTACTAATTTCAATAGGATGTCTAATAAAATATTCATTTACTGTTTCCAATTCTCTTCCTCTAAAAAGGAGAACGCCTGGGTGCTCAAAAGATTCTATCAATTTCGTGTAAATCTGCTCGTTTGTCTGAGATCTAATTAAGGTTTGTATCGATCCGCTATTTACCATTTTAAATCTTTATTCTTTAATTAATCTGAACCTAATAAGTCTAAAAATATTTTTTCCTAATCCAACTATCGTCCCTGGTATGCACCCTAACTGATTTACTTGTTTTGCCGTAATAGCCTTATAAATAAAAAATCCATTTAAGAATAAAAGATAGGAAGAAAACCTAATAAATTTATCCAAAGTATTTGGTTTTATATGTCTAAAATAAAAATTAATGAAATTACAAATACGGCTATATGAGGCTGGCCTATCTTTGTAAAATCCCTCAATACTTGGTTGGTGGTAAACAACTGCTTTTGGGTTAAATATTAATTTATACCCTAATTTCATTATTTTAAAAGAGGCGTCTGCTTCGTGATATTCGCCAATTCTACCAAATAATGGATCAAACCCTCTAATTTTCTCTAAAAGCTCCCGACGAACAGCCCAATTACATGCCTCAAGATTATTAACTTCGAGAAGTTCTTTAATTTCTAAACAACTCTTAAAATTGCTACCTAAAGAAAATGCTCCGCATCTAAACCAATGGCTAACCCGCATAGGTTGTCCTTCCATAAAATAGTTATAATAAATTTTCCCTAGAATTCGCCAAAACATATTGCCTTTTTTAAATCTCTCCTGGAAGAAAAATAAATCTCTTGCTTTAATATATTCGTTGGGAATAATAGTTGGCCCTGTAACTCCACCAATCATCGGATTATAATCAAAAGTCTCAACAATCGTTTCTAACCATTTTGAATCCATCATAACATCATCATCGGTTCTGATAAAAATTTCGCCCTCGGCTAACTCTATCCCTTTGTTCATCTGAGCAACTAATCCTCCAGACTGACTAGCATATTTAATTGATAATATCCCATCGTAATTTTTAATTAAATTTCTTGTACCATCTTTTGAACCACCATCAACTATTATAATTTCAAAGTTGTTGTAGGTTTGTTTTGTTAAAGATTCTAAACATTTCTTTAAAGATTCACATCTGTTTTTGGTTGGAATAACGATAGAAACTTTAAATCTATTTTTTTTCATATCTACCAACCTTTAGCGTGACCAATTTTACATACATTTGTCAATTTATTATAAAAATAACTGAATTTCTTTTTTTTCATAATCTTAGGAAATAATTCTTTATCACAAACTCTTCTTCTACTTTGAATTATAGCGCGCTTTTTTAGAGTGATAGGAAGATGAGAAATATTCCAAAGCATCCCCTTTAAAATTAAGCCTGCTTCATAAAATCTTCCTCTCATTATAGCTATCCAAAATGCAATTCCTATCCAAAGCAAAATATGTAAAGGCAAAATTTTCATTAAGTTTGCTAATTCAAGATTTTTTATCAATGTAGTAACATAATTCTTAGAACCATGGAATTTTGAGTTATAAGTTTGTAATTGGGGGGCTATTTCAATTGTGGTGCCAAATTCATGATAAACTTTTGATTCAGGAACTAAAATTACTCTATAACCTGCCAACCATGTTCTCCATCCCAAATCTGTCTCTTCAAGGTAAATAAAGTAATCTTCATCGAAACCTCCTATATTTCTAAATACTTCCTTCCTAATAAACATCCCAGCAGACTTAGCACTTAAAATTTCCACCCTCCGATTAAACTGTTCTTCATCTATTTCACCTCCATGAACAGGTTGGACCAAAAATCCAAATTGACTTAAATAATCACCGATATAATCAATTTTTTTAGGATCATTTAAAAACAACAATTTGCACTGACAAGCTCCAATATTTTCGTCCTTCTCCATTACTTCTACCAAAGGGATAAGCCAATTTTCATCTGGTACAGTATCATTGTCTAAAAAAGCAATATATTTTCCTTTTGCTTTTTCTACTCCTCTATTTCGAGCATAAGCCGGGCCATAATTTTTATCAAGTAATATTGCTTTGAAATCATTTTTTTCTTTCTCAATTTCCTTAAGAAAGTTTACACTTCCATCATTAGACCCATTATCGACTACAATAACCTCAAAATTAGAATAATTATTATTAAATACTGCCTTAATACACCTTTCCACATAGAACTTTCCATTATAATTAACTATAATTATTGAAACTAATGGATCTTTAATCATTTTCTAGATAAATTTATAAATTTATGTTTATTAATCAAACTTTATAACCTTTGCTAACAAGATAACGTTTTAGTCCTTCTTCGAGGGAGAGAGGATTTACCTTTAACAAATTTTTCATCTTTGTAATATCAGCTAAAGTATTCTCTAGATAATTATTTGGTTTATTAATATAAATTGGTTTAATATTTTTACCTAATAAAAGATTGAACATTGCAAAAACTTCATTAAATGTATATGCCTTTCCAGAACCTATATTTATTATCTCATTTTCTATATTCTCCTCAACAGATTTTATAATCGCCTCTATTATATTATCTATATAAATAAAATCTCTTTTCTGTTTTCCATCACCATATATTTCAGGTGATTTATTATTTATAATCGCATTTAAGAATAAAGTTACTACACTAGCAAAATTTCCTTTATGTTCCTCACCTGGACCATAACCAGCAAATATTCTCAAACCAATATTAGGAACCCATTCCGAATAAACTTTTGCTAAAGCTTCAGAGATTAGTTTTGTCTTTCCGTATATATTTACAGGCTGAGGCATGTCGTTCTCTTTTTGGGGAATACTTGTTTTACCATAAACACTGCCTGAAGAAGGATATATTAGTTTTTTAATTTTGTTCTTTTTAGAAAACTCAAGTACATTCAAGAACCCAGACACAGTAATATCAATACATTCTTGTGGATTATTATTAAAAAGAATAATTGACGAAGGAGCAGCAAAATGAAATACATACTCCACTTTCGGTATCTTTTCTAATATCTCCTTATTTCTAATATCTCCTTCTATTAATTTGCAACCCGAAGGGATGTTTATTCTTAAACCATACGAAAAATTATCCAATACTATTACCTCTGCTTTTAGTTCCAAAAGTTTTTTAACTAAATTTTGACCTATAAATCCTGCTCCTCCGGTAACTAAAACTTTAATGTTATCCCAAATCATTTAATTTAATTTTTAAATTTCTCTAAAACTGAGAGAAAAAAAGTTTTAACCTTCCAACGGATTGTCGCGTATCCATATATAAAAAGAATCCCTAAACAAATTATAGGATGTAAAAACCAGGCTATATCTTGTATTTTAGAAAAACCACGTAAAGCATCATAAATAGGCTTTATTAAAGTTATTGTAAAAAAAATAAATTTTAATAATTTAATTTTATCTATCTTAGGATCATAAACATGATATCTGCGTACTGATTTATCTTTTTGATAAATATTAAAATAACGTATTCTCCTTTTAAAATAACTTATAATATTTTCGCCTGTTTTATGGAATATATCTGTCTTCACAATGCCATACAGATTATATCCCATTTTTATTAGATCTAAATTAGCATCTATATGAAAAAATTTATAGATGTCTTTAGTCACTTTTTGGATAATTTCTCTTTTTACCATATAACCATTAGCTCCTAAAGTAGGTATTTTATCTGATTCAAATCTAACTAGATAGTAATCTTCTTTATCTTCAGCTTTACCTAATAAATTCCAACTATCCTCTATCCAAGATAATCGATCCCTTTTATTAAAATAATAAGGGATAGGATCGTTTACTCCAAAAAGAGCAAAATATCTGTTCAGGATAGTATCATTTTTATTATAGGTATAACGTAAAGGTTGAGTGGCAATGATGTCATTATTTTCTAAAAATGGCTTAACCATCACTTTAAGCCAATTCTTATGAGGAAGAATATTATCAGATGGTATATTCACTATTAGTTCATTTTTGGCAACGTTATAGCCAATCGCAGTAGCCGCTTCTGGTTTTCTTGTTTTTTCATTCACTATTTTTACTCCAAAATGATTAGCTATCTCTAATGTCTTATCTTTTGATCCACCATCTACAACAATTATCTCTATTTTATCCTTAGGATAATCTTGAATAATTATACTAGTAAGACATTCGTTTAAAGTCTTTTCAGAATTGTAGGTTTGAATGACTATTGAAATTGAAGGCAATGTTTTCATAGAATATTCCAAAATTTCTTGCGTACTCTTTCGGTTCCAAAATTATAGATATTCTTGGCAATCTCTTTTGTTTTATCAATAGAATTGTTATCCACAACGATTATCTCAATATTTTCTTGAAGGTAATTCTGGTTTTTGATTGAGCTTAGGCAATTCTCTATGTTTTTCTCCTCATTTTTGGTAGTTATAATTACGGAAACTATATTGCCCATCAGCGAATTACGGTAATATCTACGAATTTACGAATACATTACGAATATACGAATACATCAACATCATCTACGAATTACGAATCTTTACGAATGTACGAATTAGAGGTTGACGATTCTTTTAAATTTAACATCTTTTGAACCAAAGTTTGCCAGTATTCCCAGTTTTAATCCCGAAACTTTTAGATATTCAGAAATCTGCTCTCTATTCCTTATCCCCACAATCTGATAGCTTAATTCTGGATAAATTAAGTCTTTTTTTATAACCTTCTTTTTGTAATTCATTTCATTCGTAAATTCGTATTAGATTCGATATTGGATGATGAATAAGTATATTTTTCTCCTCATTTTTGGTGGTGATGATTACAGAAACATCCATTTTTTATTAAATTGCCCAAGCAGGGATTAAATAGATTTTTGTTTTTTTAAATTTCAAGATATTAAATTCTCTCAAATGAATAATAAAAGCTTTAGAGGGTTGATAAAAATTTATAAAACTTTTAAGTCCTGATGGTAAAGGTTGCTTAAGGGAGTAATTTAGTTTTACCTCTATAGGATAAACCTCCTTTAAATTCTCTTGCCAGATGAAATCTACTTCGTTCTTTGCCTGACTTCTCCAAAAACGAATTCTATCTGAAAAATCATTCTCTGTGTTGAGCTGGTTGAAGACAAAATTCTCTAAAATTGTTCCACTATCCTGCCTTTGCCTTAAGGGATTAAAATTATTAATTACTGCATTCCTCAAACCAATATCTTCAAAGTAAACTTTAGGCATCTTAGTAATTTCGGTTCTTTTATTGGTGAAAAAAGGTGGTAACAATTTAAGAACATAGGTATTCTCTAATAAGAATAGATATTTTTTCACGGTTGGACGAGATAGCCCTGTAGATATAGATAGTTCTTGCTCTTTTACTAAATTGCCAATTTGAAGACAAAGTAAAGAGACAAGATTATTATAACCAGAAACATCTTCAATCTCACCAATATCACGAATATCTCTTCTAATATATAAAGAGTATATTTCCTGAAGGTCTTTCTGTCTTATAAGAGGATTCTCTTTCAACGAAACAGCAGGATAGCCACCAAAAATTAGATAATCCATAAGAAGCTCACTAATTCTTTCTTTATCAGTTGGCTTTAACTTTTTAATTTCGTCTTCGGGATGTAGAGCAGAAATCCAAAATTTAAGATTAAATTTTGAAAGGACCTCCTTTAAATTTCTTTCATTTTTAAATTCGAGAAATTCTTTGAAATTTAGTGGCTTAATTATGAAGCGATAAATTCGTCCGGTTAATCTATCGATAAATTTCTTTTTGATCTCTAAGGAAGAAGACCCCGTAACAATAAATTTAAGTTTTGGTTTATAGTGGTCATACAGGTATTTTAAAAAAGAAGATGGATTAGTAAGATGTTGTATTTCATCGATAAAGACATATACCTTTTTTTTCAGGTCAACACCTTTATCCTTCAACACCTGCCAGAATTTATTAAAATCCTTTAAGCTTTCTAAGAGATTAAAATCATAGATATTCTCTAAATCAAGGTAAATGATTTGAGAAGAAGCGATATTTTTTTCTTCTAATAAGTACCTAATTAACAGGTATAAAAGTGAGGTCTTACCCGTCTGTCTTGCACCGGTTAACAAAATGATATTATCTTGCTCAAGATAAGGGATTATCTTAGAAAAAATCTGTCTGGGTAGTAAATTTTCAGGAAAAATGACATTCATTTTAACTATAATTTACATTTTCTTTAAGAATTTGTCAAGAATTTTTCTTTTCTATCAAAATCCCAGTTTTCAGGATAGTTAAATTCTCATCAAAGCCACTAATCTCCCGTAGTTCACAGGTTACGGACTTGACAATATTCTTTTCCTCATTTTTAGTGGTGATGATTATCGATACTTGTTTATCGTTCATCGGTTTTAAGTTTCGGTTAGGTTTAAGGGTTTCGTTTAGTGTTTTATTTGCATCTACGAATTACGGTAACATCTACGAATTACGAATCTAATACGAATATACGAATGGTTTACTATTTACGAATTTACGAATCAGTACGAATATACGAATGTAAGTTAATAATGCGTTTGAATTTTAATTCTTTTGAACCAAAGTTGGCCAGGATACCTAATTTTAATCCCGCGACTTTTAAATATTCAGAAATTTGCTCTATATTCCTCTTAGAGAATCTATCTCCTTTCTTAATTTCTAAAATTACTTTGTCTTCAATTAGGAAATCTAAATATTGACGGCCAATTATCTTTTTCTTGAAGTATAATGGAATAAAAACTTGTTCTTTAAAGGATAAATTACATCTTTTTAGTTCAGTAGCAATTGCTCTTTGATAATATTTTTCATGATGTCCAGGTCCTAATTGATTGTAGACTTCAAACAAAATTCCTACAATCTGATAACTTAATTCTGGATAAATTAATTCTCTTTTAACCATCCCCTTACTCATCTTTTTCCATATTCATAAATTCGTAAGAGATTTGTAATTAATGATGAAAAAATTTTCCACTCGCTTTTGGCGGTTATTATAGAAACTATGTTACACATCTACGAATTACGAATCAGTACAAATATACGAATACATTAACGTCATCTACGAATTACGAATCACTTACGAATATACGAATACATTAACATTATCTACGAATTACGAATCCATTACGAATATACGAATTGATTTACCTTTACTTCAATTTATTTAATATTGTATTTATTACCTCCAATAAAACTGGTAAATCATCGTGAATAATTTTCCATACTATTTCCCTATCTACACCAAAATACTCGTGAGCCAACAAATTTCGGAAGTCTTTTATATCTTGCCATTCTATCTGAGGATATTTACTTTTTAACTCCTCAGGGAGTCTTCCAACCGCTTCACCAATAATTTCAAATTCTCTAATTACTGCAGAAAAAGTCTTTCTATCTCTTATAAAATCCTCAAAGGACAAACCTTTTGTAAATTCCATAATAGCATTTCCAGAATCAAGAATATCTTTTAAATAAAGTTTAATGTTTCTTTTCTCAGACATAGATTACCTCATTTTCGATTTCTTCTTTTACCAATGGTTTTATATTGCTTTCTAATCCTATATCCACTTCTACACCAAACTGTTTTTCCAAAAATCTTTTGAAATTTAAAAAATTGTGTATATTCTTTTTTTCTTTTTCCATTTCAATAATAATATCTATATCACTTTGGGTATTCTGGTCTCCTCTTACTATACTTCCAAAAATTCCTATATGAATTACACCAAATTTTTCTTTAAAAAATTGTTTATTTCTCTTCAAGTAAGATACTATTTCTTCTTTAGTAGGAATTTTATTCATTTATCTTACCTCCTCGTTTTTGTAGTAATGATTACCGATACTTGTTTATCGTTCAACGGTTTGGATTTCGGTTAGGTATCGGTTTCGTTTAGCGCTTTATTTGCATCTACGAATTACGGTAACATCTGCGAATTACGAATCCAGACGAATATCCGAATACATTAATGTCATTTTACGAATTTACGAATCAGTACGAATATACAAATCTTTTATTCATAAATTCGTAAGAAATTCGTAATTAGTTGATGAAAAAATTTTCCACTCTTTCTGGCTAAAAAATTGTTTATTTCTCGATGTCTTGGAATAGTAGAGGTCTTAAGGTTCTTTGGATTGTAATATACTGTATGTCTTCTACCTTCACGCAAAAATTCACATCCAGCCCTTTCAAGATGTCTTAACAAATCTTTCCTCTTCATTTACTCATCCTTATTAAAATAGGTTCTCTGACGATTTCCTCTGCTTTAATACTTCTTCGAGATAGCTCTCGGTTTGCTTCCAATATGAGACTTAAAGCCTCTCTTAAATTTTCCCTTGCCTCAGCAAGTGTTTTTCCTTGAGTATTCACTCCAGGAATTTCCTCAACATAGGCAATATACCATCTTCCCCTTTTCTCATAAACTGCAGTAAATTCTGCCTTCAATTCTATCACCTTCTATCTATCGGGTATCTAAAAGCAAAATGTAGGTTTTTAAGATAAAGAACTTATTTTCCACTTGCCTGCCTTACCCCAAAATTTCTCTGGGCTCAAACGCTCCGGACCAAGTTATAGATTTTATTAGTATATTTTAAGGCAATCTCTTTTGTTTTATCAAGAGAATTGTTATCTACAACAATTATCTCAATTTTATCTTGAGGGTAGGTTTGCGCCTTTATGGATTCAAGGCAGTTGGCGATGTTGTGTTCTTCGTTTCTGGTGGTAACTATTACTGAGACTACTGGATAGGTCATCATCAGCGAATTACGAATCTATACGAATATACGAATATATTAATGTTATCTACGAATTTACGAATCAGTACGAATATACGAATACATAAACGTTATTTACGAATATACTAATCTAAGTTAACAATCCCCTTGTTTATCGTTCAAAATTAATTTTAATAGGACTATCTCCTCAATAAGCTATAGAAACAGAGTTTAAAATTTCTCCTAAAAAACTATCTTTTTCCTCTGATTCTATCTCTTCCTTAGTGTATCCCAATGCCTCTATAGGTTCAAAAACTCTACCCGCAGCTAAACCTAAAATTTCTAATCTTTCCCTTAAATTTAAATTTTTAAAATCATCAGAAATAACAATAAGGTCAATATCGCTATCTTGGCGTGGACTACCTTTGGCATAAGAACCATAAAGAATAATCTTTTCAGGTTTAATTCCTAACTTTTCTAATTCTTCTCTATACTTCTTAATTATTCTTTCAATCTTTTGTCTTCTTTTAAACATTGAATAACCTCCTTACTCTGCAGTTTGAAGATCATACTCTGCAGAAGCTTTGAAACTTTTACTATCTTTTCTCATTTTTTACTCCTGTTTTTCTATTTATTATAACTTATTATGCTTGGATTTTATTTTATTTAGCTTACTTTCTTTAACTATATTTAAACTGAATAAGTTATTTTATTTTAGAATAATCTACTTTATTAATCAATTAGATTTCTGGTTATATTGCCTCTGGTTACTAATTGCCATTCGCGTGACCATTATTTGATTTTCTTTAATTTCTTGTAAATGCTATCTATACATAAATAAACTTCGTCTTTTTTGCTTCTTCCATATCATAAATATGAACTATCTGATTTCTTTTATCAATCATTTCTAAAAATAAATCTTCATATTGCGCATCAATTAATCCTGCCTTAAAGGCTTCTTTAAAACATTGTAGGGGTGTAGAAGCAATTACCCCTTCAATTCTTAAATACTCTTTTATTGTCTTCCATAATGCTTCAAATGTATATTCAAAACGTTTGGTAGTAACTTCTATAATTAATTCTTCACTTAAAAAACTAAATAAAGCAGGTTGTCGAGTTATCTCTTCAAATTTTTTAAATGCTTTCTCAAATTTCTCAAAAGTTCTTCTGAATTTTTCGTCTTTTTCCATAATATTCCCTCCTCTAATATATTTTTTAAAAGTAGGCTATCTACTTCTTGGGTAAGATTGATTAGTTCAATATCTCTTAAAGTTCCAGCTTTGGTCTCTAATTCCTCTTTTACTTTAACTATTTTTGAAGGGGGTATGGGATTCTTAGAATATATTGCTAAATCAAAATCAGAAAGATTATCTATCTTATTTTTCGCAAAAGAACCGAATAAAAATAGAATATAGTCATTTCCAAAATATTTATCAAGAATAGAAATTATTCTTTTTTTAATCTTTCTTATATTATTTTGATATTTCATCTCTTATTTTTTGTCTATTTTCCTGAAATTGGTATCTTTTCTCTTTACTTCCTAACTTACCTAAATCCTCTCTACTCTCATTATAAAGATAACTCTTTATACATTCTTCTAAGACCTCATGGATATCGCGGATTTTAAAACCAGTCCTTTCTAATTTTTTGGGGGAAAGGATAAGATTTGTCCTTACCAATTTTAGTCTTTTTAGATTAATTATTTCGTATTTAAAATCAGGAACATACTTTTTATATACCTCTAAGAGTTCAGGATATCTTAAAGCACCCTTATTTACTACATTAAATACTCCTACAGCATTTATCTTTATTAAATGTTTAAGTGCCTTGATAAAATCGGGAAGATAGGTTATGGAATTGGGAATGTCGATTACCCGTTTGTATTTAATCAGTTTAGTAAGTAGGTTTCTGGGATGGGGACGATTATCTAAGGGAACGCGCGGTCTTAAGATTAAGATGGGATAATTTTTAGAAAGGATTTTTAAAGCCTCTTCTGCATAAATCTTTGTTCGACTATAGAAAAGCTCAAAAAAATCAGGACTTTGTTCTTCTTTTATGGGTTTTTGTTTTTTATAGTCAAAATGATAAATACAGCCAGAACTGATATGGATGAGTTTTATATTTTTTCTTATACATAATTCGGCAAGTATTAAGGGAACAAAACTATTCGCAATTAATGTTTTATCTATATCCTTCTCACAATCATCAACATTTTCTCCAATGTGTCCAATGCAATTGATAATGATTTTGGGGTTAAATTGCTTAAATATATCTTGGGCATCTTTAAAAGAAAGGATTTTTCTTTCAGCAATAGGAAAACCCAATTCTTCCTGAATCCTTGAACCAATAAATCCCTTTCCCAAGATAATTATTTTATCTTTCATCAATTATTCTTAAAAGGTATTCTCCGTAATTGGTATTGTATCCTTTAGCTAATTTTTTAAGTTGTTTTTTATCGATATAGCCCATCCGGTAGGCAACCTCTTCAATACAACCAATCTTTAAACCTTGACGCTCCTCTATAGTTTTGATAAATAAAGAGGCATCAATTAAGGAATCATATGTTCCTGTATCTAACCAGGCATAACCTCTTCCTAAAAGGATTAATTTCAATTTTTTCTTTTTTAAATAGATATTGTTTATATCGGTAATCTCTAATTCATTCCTCCAAGAAGGTTTAAGGGTTTTGGCAAATTTTACTACCTCATGGTCATAAAAATATAAGCCCGTAACTACCCAGTTGGATTTTGGCTTTTTGGGTTTTTCTTCAATAGAAACAATGTTTTTTTCTTTATCAAATTCAATAACCCCGTATCTTTGCGGTTCTTTTACATAATAGCCGAATATAGTTGCTCCATTATATTCCTTTGCTTCCTTAAATAAATCGGGAAGTCCGTGTCCAAAGAAAATATTGTCTCCTAAGATGAGCGATACTTTATCCTTACCAATAAATTCTTCTCCGATAATAAATGCTTCCGCTATCCCCCGCGGTTCTTTCTGTTCTGCATAAGAAAGATTAAGTCCTAACTCTTTTCCATTACCTAATAGATTTTTGAAATAGAAAAGTGCCTGGGGGCTAGAAATAATTAGTATCTCTCTAATCCCCGCAAGCATGAGCACTGAGAGAGGGTAATAAATCATCGGTTTATCGTAAATGGGAAGGAGTTGCTTACAGAGACATTTGGTAATGGGATAAAGACGGGTTGCTTTTCCTCCAGCTAAAATTATCCCTTTCATATCTTCTCTTTTTTCTCAAACCATTGGTTAAATTCAATGATTATAGAGTTAACCCCAAATCCAAAACAGAAGGAAAGACAGAATATTTTAAAACCTGTTTCTAAATTAAAGGTTTCTACAGAAATTTCTAATTTTGGGAAAAGAATAAAGGTAAAAATCGTGCTTAAAATCAGGGAGGCAATCGTCCTTCTTAGGTATTTTTTATCAAATTTAATTTTTTTTCCTTGATAGAGCTTACGAAGATAAGGAATCATCAAACGAGCAAATATCCCTAACCATATGCCAAAAAGTAATAGGATAAATTCTTTATCCATCTAAATTACCTCCCGAGAAATCTCTTATATGCCCCAAAACTTTCCAACCTGCTCTTAAAAAGTAGAATAGGTCATCTTTATCTCTAATACTCTTAATCCGATTGTAAATAAACTCCGGATGGAAAGAAATTCGATAGATATCTTGAACAAAGGAAAGAAGAATTTTATCAGGAATAGGAGTTTTCATCACTGGTTCCTTCATATCAAAACGTTCCCAATCAAGGGTCTTTAACCAGTTATTCTTTTTACATTCTTCGAAAAGAGGCGTTCCGGGATAAGGAATAACTAAGGTTGCCTGGACAGTATAGGCATAACCTTTTCTTAAAAGCCATTTTCCTAAATTTAATGTCCTTAAAGCATCTTCATAATCCTCCCAGGGATATCCAAACATAATGGTAATATGGGGATAAAGCCCTGCCTTTCTTGCCTGCTTACAGTCCTGGATAATTCTTTCTATTTTCAAATTTTTATTTATTCTATCTAAAGTTTTTTGATTGGCTGATTCTAAACCAAATAGTAAAAGTCTAAAGTTTGCCTTCTTGAGCAAAAGGAAATCTTCATTGGTTAATGCCCCAAAGCGCATATTACAGTCAAAGTATATTTTTTTATGATACCCTCGTTTAATTAAACCTTTACAGAAATCTCTTAGCCAATCACCCACAGGAAATGTTCCTGTATCGTCCATAATTTCACGAATATTGTATTTTTCTATAAGCATACCTATCTCATCTAAAACATTTTCCACACTCCGCAAGCGAAATTGTGGATAAAGAGTTGGCCAGGAACAAAAACTACACCGATGATACCAGCAGTCTCTTCCGCTCATAATGTAAGTTCCGGGAGTTCTCTTATAATTTCCATTCTTATAGGCATAGAGCCACCACTTGGTCAAATCGCGATCAATAAAAGGTAAACTATCAAGTTCGTGGTTGAGCTGAAATTCCCCTGTATTTTTAATTTGGCCATTTTGGCGATAATAAATCCCTGGCTCCAGCTTAGTAGGTAGTAAGTAGTAGGTAGTAGGTAGAATCTGTTCAAGTGTATTGCATAAATTTAATAAAAGAAAGTCATAGTCACCACCGGTAAGGATAAAGTCAACCGGAGAGTTTTGCATCGATTCTAAGGGTAAAGCGGTAACATGGTCACCAAATAATACAGTCCATAGTCGATAGTCGTTAGTTGATAGCTTTTTCAAATCATTTATTATCTCCCAGTGTTTTTTAACTACCGGTGTCTTGGTTTCAAAAGCAATTAAATCCGGTTTTTCTTTAATTATAATTTTTTCAAATTCACTATAGGATAAATTTTCCGCAATGCCATCAAGCCAGATTACTTCATGTCCTGCTTCTTTTAAGAGTGTAGCAGAAATTGCCGGAACCACCGGATAAATGTAAGTTGGTTCTTTAAAATATTGGAATTGACGATTTTGACCTAAAAGGGGAACTCCTTTGGGAGAATCTAAGGGTGGATAAGCAATCATTACTTTCATTCTTCTTTCAGCTTTCTTGCTAAAATCCCTTTAAGGAAGAAAATTCCATAAGTAAGATGAGTCAATATTATACCAAAAAAGACAAAGATAAACAATCGACAAGGATTATTTTTAATTTTTAAATTTATCAGGCTAAATAAGGTGGATAAGAATACCGATACAAGGTAAGAAAAAAGTAAAAGAAAGAATAATTTTAAGTGGATAATTCCTAACAAAATAAGGGTCAGGACAAATAAGGAAGGGACAAAATAGGAAACTTTAAATGATGTTTCGGGGAAGCGTTTAGCAAAGTATCCACGATGAAGAGCATAGTTAGAGACCTGTTTAAGATGAGGAAGAAATACTGGTCTGCGGTGATGGTAAACAATCAGTTCTGGAACATAGAGAATCTTTTTGTGTATTTTTTTGATAATTTCTAAACATAAGAATGTATCTTCGCCAGGCCAAAATTTTGTTTTAAAACCACCGATTTCTTTAAAGATTTCTCTACGGATTAAAAAGTTGCAAGAAGGATAATCGTCCACTTCCCTTTTTTTCTTAGGTCGATAACGATAGGTAAAACCATCGCTTACTAAGTAGGATTCATAAATTACTCCACTCGCCCATTGTCTTAAATTATCATTCTGAGGAGTTACGCCTGGACCACCTAAAGCCCCTATCTCGGAATCATCAAAATAAATTTTGGCTATCTTTAGCCAATCTTTATCAGGATAGGCATCGTCGTCAATAAAGGCAATTATATCTCCCAAAGGAATTTCTAAAATTTTATTCCTCTTTACAGGAGGAGTGACTTTGCCGGTAGGGATAATTTTAACCCTTTGGTCAGGATAATTAAATCCCTCATCGGGTAGAACAATTATTTCGTAATCAGGATAATCGAGATTAAGACAATGCCTTAAACATTCTTCTAAATAGGGATTAAAATTTTTACAGGCAATAACGATAGAAACTTTCATTATAGATTCGTGATCAGTTGATGAGAGTTAAGCTTTATCATAATAACGTAAGATATAACAACGATAAAATATTGCCAGAGTATCTATAAAAATATTCCATATAGAACGTAAACCTACAGAACTTGACCAGTGCTGCACAATCCTTACGGGTGCCTCTACAATTTTATATCCTAAACGATGAGCATTGACTAAAATTTCCACATCAAAAGCGAATTGCTTAACTAAAATTCGTGGAAATACTTTCTCTAATACTTCATACTTAAATAATTTTAAACCAGTTTGTGTATCGCGAATGGGTAAACCGAAGAGGAGTTTAACAAAATAGTAATAACCTAAACTAAGGAATCTTCTTAAAATAGGATAATTCAAACAGGAGTTAGGATGAAATTTTGAACCAATTACCACATCTGCATCGGTAAGAGACATAATATCAAAAAAGGTGGAAATCTGACGAGGATGAAGGGATAAATCTGCATCCATAAAAACTACCCACTTTCCTCTGCAGAAACGAAATCCCTTCTTTATCGCCCTCCCTTTGCCAAAATTTCTTTTATTTCTTACAAGAATTATTTGCGGATACTCTTGAGATATTTTTTTTAATTTTAAGAATGTGTCATCCTTTGAGCCATCATCAACCACAATGATTTCATATCTAAAGGGAAAATCTTTGAGTGTCTTTATAGTCTCCCGAAGGGTTTCTTCAATACAGGAAGAACCATTATAAACCGGAATAATTAGGGAAATTTTATCGTCTATTTCTTTCATAATAAAAATTTATCCAAAAATTAAAAAGAAAAAGAAAAAAGAAAAGGAAAAAGATTAAGAAAAGAACCTGAAGAATACTTTGATGGAATAAAGAAATAAGCAATATCTCAAAGAGAAAAGCAATAAGAAAGATGTAGAGATATTTCTGTCTATTTAGAGAAAGATAATAATTGAGAAAAATAAAAATGATACTGAGTAAAACCATATTTACTGCAAATAGACGAACAAAGGGAAAACATTCATAATATATTTTACCTACCAAAATTTTAAGTGTTAAATCGGGAAAGATTATAACCATCGTAGCGATTAAACTCGAAAGAAAAAATGTGTAAAGGATACTTTTTTTAAGCAAAATTTTTGTATCGCTATTTTTTGCCTGAAAATGAGCCACTTTGGGAAACATAACTGTAACAATAGAAGAAGGAAAGAAGAAAACAACCTTTCCTACTACCTGAGAAATAGAATAGTATCCTGCATAAAGAGGTTCAAAGAATTTCTTTACTAAGATAATGTCAATATTCATAAACCCTGTACCTATTAAAGTGGCGATAAAGAAAGGGATAAAATAAGCATATATGTTGCGTAAATCAGATAGATTTTCTTCTAGAGAAAAACGGAGAATTTTAGGTAAACTTTTGTGTTGAAAATATAAGAGGAGAATAAAACCAAAAAGGGAAGAAATAAGAAATGCTCCCAGAGCTCCCTTCACTTCCATCCCCAATTTTATAAGTAGAAAAACCATAATTAATTTTATTAAGCCGGAAAAGACTGAAGAGAAACTTAGATAAAAGAATTTTTGTAATCCTAAAAGAGTTGCCTGAGGGATTGCAGAAAGATAGCTAAATAAGATTATAAAACCTAAAATAAGAAAATTTGCTCCATCGGAAATTTTTAAAAAATTACTTCCTGGTTTATGAAACAAAATTATCCCTAAAAAAATAAAAAAAACAAGAAGATTAATTCTTTTATTTAGAAAATAAATAATTTTCTTTATCTTCTCAAAACTTTCCTGTGCATGGTATTGAGAGACAAAACGGCTAACCGCGATAGAAATTGCTGAAGGGACCTGAAGAATTAACATAAGGATAGCTAAGAGAGAATTGAATAAACCAAAGTCCGAAGGAGTAAGTTCTCTTGCTAAAAATATAGTATAGAGGAAATTAAAGAAATTCACCAAACCCGAAGAAGTGAACATAATAAAAGAATCACGCAGAAAGTTATCCTGAAATATAGATTTAAAGATGCGTTTCATAGATTAAATTTGTTTTTTAAACCACTCTATCGTTCTTAATAGACCTTCTTCAAATTTTACCTTTGGTTCCCAATTTAAGATTTTTCTTGCCAGAGTGATATCTGGCTTTCTCTGCTTAGGGTCGTCTTGGGGAAGGGGTCTAAATTCAATTTTACTTCTACTTTGGGTAAGCTCAATAATCAATTTTGCTAAATCAAGGATGCTCATCTCATAAGGATTGCCTAAATTTACCGGAAGATGGTATTCTACATGCATAAGCTTCACTATTCCATCAATCAAATCAGAGATATAACAGAAACTGCGAGTCTGTCTTCCCTCTCCATATACGGTTAAAGGTTGATTGTTTAGAGCTTGAGTAATAAAGTTGGGTATTACCCTTCCATCCTCTTTTCTCATTCTTTCTCCATAGGTATTGAATATACGCACAATCCGGGTATCTATTTTGTGCACACGATGATATGCCATAGTGATTGCTTCCGCAAAGCGCTTTGCTTCATCATAAACTCCCCTCGGACTGATTGGGTTTACATTTCCTAAATAGGTCTCCGGCTGAGGATGAACTAAAGGATCACCATAAACCTCGGAGGTGGAAGCAAGTAAGAATTTTGCTTTCTTTGCCTTAGCTATACCTAAGGCATTGTGTGTGCCTAAAGAACCAACCTTTAAAGTTTGAATGGGAAAATTTAAATAATCAACTGGGCTGGCAGGAGAGGCAAAATGAAGCACATAATCTATATTCTCCTCTATCTCTATGGGTTTTGTAATATCGTGTTGAATAAATTTAAAATGGGGATCTTTAAGAAGATGCTCAATATTTTCTAATTTCCCCGTAATGAGATTGTCAAGACAGATTACCCGATTCCCTTCCTTAATTAATCGCTCACATAAATGAGAACCAATAAAACCACATCCACCAGTGATTAGAACATTCATCTCTATTCTTCGGGTAGATAATTTGGCTCCTCATAGTTATAGGAGCTTATTTCTTTAAGGATTGAAACAAGCTGATTACAAAGTTCTTCAAAACCAATTCCCTCTGCCTCTTCTTCAGTATAGTCAAGCATATAGAGTAAATCCTCACGCGTAATTATACCCTCTTTATTCCAGCCATTTTTTGGCTCTATACCAAAATCAAGGAGAAGTTTGAAATACTCATCCTCTGTTGGCGAAGAGGAAAGGGATTTTTCTAAGTTTGTTTCCTTAATAAGAAGTTTAGCAAAGTCTACCTGTTTCATTCCCTCAATAAATTTTGTCTCTTCTGCATAAAGAGGCAATAAAAAAATGAAAAACAAACTTATCCCAAAAATTTTTTTAAACATATTCCCTCCTTTCTTTTTCCCTCTTTCCCAACTATAAAATGGGGATAAAGGGTAGATTAACGATAGTTTTCTCTAAACCAAGAGACTGTTCTTTCTAATCCTTTTAAAAGATCTATTTTTGGTTCAAAGCCCAAAAGTCTTTTTGCCTTAGAAATATCTGCCCAAGTCCTTCTTACATCTCCGGGACGTGGAGGAAGAAATTCCGGTTTTATATCTTTATCCATTATTTTATTCAAAATATCTAAAAGTTCAAGCACAGAATAGTCTTTACCCGAAGCAATGTTAAAAACTTCTCCACTTATCCCTTCCTTATTTACCGCTAAGAGATTTGCCTCTACTACATTATCGATATAGGTGAAATCACGCGATTGTTTGCCATCTCCATAAATGGGTGGAGATTGGTTATGTAAGAGAGAGACAATAAATTTGGGAACCACTATCGCATATTGCGATTCTAAGGATTGCCTTGGTCCAAAGACATTGAAATAGCGCAAGGAGACTGTCTCTAAACCAAAACTTTCACTAAAAACTTTACAGTAATATTCTCCGGCAAGTTTTGTAGAAGCATAGACGGATATTGGCTGAGGTAAAAGGTCTTCTTTTTCAGGAAAAGAATTTGTCTCTCCATAAACTGAACTGGATGAGGCATAAACTACTCTTTTTACCCCTGACTTTTTACTGGCAAGAAGGATATTTAGGGTTCCCTTAATATTCACTTCATTATATTCTAAAGGATATTTCATCGATTTGGGGACAGAACGGAGAGCAGCTTGATGTAAGACATAATCTACTCCTTTACAGGCTTTTTCACAAATTTTTAAATCACGAATGTCTCCTGCAAGCAATTGGAAGTTTTTCCGGAATTTATGCTTAAGAACAAAGGAAAGGTTTTCCTTTTTTCCAGTAACAAAATTGTCTAAAACACGAACCTTTTCTCCACGATTAAGTAGGGCTTCTACGATATGTGAACCAATAAAACCTGCTCCACCTGTAACCAAATAAGTAGACATTTTTTAAATAGTAATGATTTTCTTATTTTTTTTGTATGGACTTAGGGCGTTGCGTGTGTCAATAATCAATTTTGCCTCTTCTGCAATCAAATCGTAATCTAAACAGAGATGATCGGTAACAACAATCACACAGTCATTCTCCCTCAATGCCTCTGCGCTTAAAGGAATAGATTGGTAAGTCTTTCCCTCTAAAATCAATTGAGGAATATAAGGGTCGTGATAAGAAACTTTTGCCTTCCTCTCTTCCAGAAGTTTAATTATTTCTAAGGCGGGAGATTCCCTTGTATCTATAACATCTCTTTTATAAGTCACTCCGATAATAAGAATTTTTGCATCTTTTAGAGGTTTTCCCTGCTCATTTAGAGCCAAAATGGTCTTATCTACTACATAATGGGGCATATAGGCATTAATCTGCTGGGCAAGTTCAATAAAACGAGCCTCAAAACCATGAATCCGGGCTTTCCAAGATAGATAAATCGGGTCAGAAGGAATACAATGTCCTCCTATACCAGGACCTGGATAAAATGCCATAAACCCAAAAGGCTTTGTCTTGGCTGCAGAAATCACTTCCCAAACATCTACATTCAATTTATCACAAAGGAGAGCAAATTCGTTGATTAAACCGATATTTACTGCCCGAAATGTGTTTTCTAAAAGTTTAACCATCTCCGCTACTTTTGTTGAAGAAACCGGAATTACCTCTTCTACAATTTGATGATAAAGTGTATAAACAAGATCTGTGCTTTCTGGATTTATTCCTCCTACAACTTTAGGAATGTTGCGCGTGGTATACTGTGTATTCCCCGGGTCTATCCTTTCGGGAGAAAAAGCAAGGAAGAAATCTTTACCTCCTTTTAAACCTGTCTTTTCTAACATAGGAAGAACTACTTCTTCCGTTGTTCCTGGATAAGTGGTACTTTCCAAAATAATGATCTGACCTTTTTTTAAATAACGGGAAACCTTTTCTGTAGCATCGATTATATAAGAGATATCTGGTTCACGGGTCTTACGCAAGGGGGTAGGAACACAGATGATAACAATATCAACCTTTTTTAAAATATCCTCTTTAGAACTTGCCTTTAATCTTTTTTCATTAACCTGCTCCTTCAGATCTTTACTGGAAATATCGAGTATGTAAGAAACTCCCCGATTAATCTTTTTTACCCTCTCCTCATCTATATCTAAACCTATCACTTCAAAACCTTCTTTAGCAAACTCTAAGGCAAGAGGTAAACCCACATAGCCTAATCCGATTACACAGATTTTTACTTGTCGGTTAATAATTTTTCTCTTTAACTCCTCAACCATAACTTCTCCTTTCCCAATTTTTTCTTTAAAGGCTTCCACCATTTTCTATTTTGTTTATACCAATCTATAGTGTATTTTAAAGCATCTTCAAAAGAATAATTTGGTCTCCAGCCCAACATTTTTATCTTTTCAAAATTTAAAGCATAGCGAAAATCGTGTCCTGGACGGTCAGGAACTTTTTCTACAAAATGCTCGTCTTTATCCATTAGTCTTAGAATTAATCGAGTAAGTTGCAGATTAGAAATTAGATTTCCTGCTCCAATGTTATAAATTTCTCCAACTTTACCTTTATGCATAACTATATCTAAGGCAGAAACGTTGTCTAATACATAGAGCCAATCCCTAATATTTGAGCCATCTCCGTAAAGGGGAACCTTTTTGTTTTCTAAAAGATTGGTAATAAAGAGAGGGATTATTTTTTCCGGATACTGGTATGGACCAAAGTTGTTTGATGAACGAGTAATGATTACAGGAATTTTGTATGTGCGATAATAAGATAAGACAAGTAAATCTGCAGAAGCTTTAGAGGCAGAATAAGGATTAGAGGGAGATAAAGGAGAAGTTTCTTTGGAAAATCCTTTTTCTCTACTCCCATACACTTCATCTGTACTAATTTGAATAAATAAATCTATCTTATTTTTCTTCGCCATCTCAAGAAGCACATATGTTCCATAAAAATTAGTCCTTATAAAAGAGCTTGCTTTTTTTATGGAGCGGTCTACATGGGTTTCCGCAGCAAAGTTTATAATTATGTCTACTCTTTCTGTCAATTCTTCTAACAATCTAAAATTACAGATATCCCCTTTTATAAAACGATAACGCCTATCTTTTTCCATATCTTTTAAATTCTCAAGATTTCCGGCATAGGTAAGTTTATCTAAGTTAATAATCTTATAATGAGAATATTTTTTTAACATATAACGAATAAAATTTGAACCGATAAACCCACATCCACCAGTAACTAAAATTGTCTTCAAGAGATTACTCCCTCCCTACTCCTAAATAACGGAATCCCATTTCTTTTAATTTTCGGGGGTCATATATGTTTCTGCCATCGATAATTACAGGCTGACGCATTATCTTTTTTAGGCGTAATAAATCTAATTCCTTAAATTCATTCCATTCGGTAACGATGACTAAACAATCTGCATTTTTAGCCACCTCATAAGGATCTTTACAGAATAAAACCCTATTTTTTAGAATCTTCTTTGCCTTAGGCATCGCCTGGGGGTCAAAACAACGTATATTTGCCTCCTCTTTAAGTAAAGCATCGATTATCTCTAAAGAAGGAGCATTACGAATATCATCGGTGTTGGGTTTGAAGGAAAGTCCCAAGATTCCAATATTTTTCCCTTTGATAATCCAGAGAGAATCCTTGATCTTCTTAAGGAGAATTTCTCGCTGATTCTCATTTATCTTCTTTACCACTTTAAGGAGTTCAAAGTCATATCCCAATTTTTCAGCAATGTGGATGAAAGCATCTACATCCTTTGGTAAACAGGAGCCCCCATATCCAATTCCCGCATCAAGAAATGCCCTACCAATACGTTTATCCAAACCCATCCCTTCGGCTACTTTTATTACATCCGCTCCCACTTTTTCACAGATATTGGCAATGGCATTGATAAAGGATATTTTTGTAGCTAAAAAAGAATTAGAGGCATGTTTAATCAATTCTGCAGAATTTATATCTGTAAAGATAATCGGAGCATTGAAGGGCTTATATAATTCCGAAAGGATTTCTCTTGCTCTCTTTGATTCTGTTCCGATAACGATGCGGTCAGGACGAAGGAAATCCTGAATAGCTGAACCTTCTCTTAAAAACTCAGGATTAGAAGCAACATCAAATTTTACTTTCCGGCGATTAAAGACTCTAATCGTATGCTCAATCCATTTACCTGTCTCTACTGGGACAGTGCTCTTTTCCACAATTAAACGATAGGAATTTAGATGCCGAGCAATCTCGCGAGAAACATTTTCTATATAGGTAAGGTCTGCCTCTCCATTGGGACGAGGTGGAGTTCCTACCGCTATAAAGATTATCAGAGAATTTTTTACTGCCTCTTTTATTTCACCAGTAAAGGAAAGCCTTTTTTCTTTTAAATTCCGCCTAACCAATTCCTCAAGACCGGGTTCATAAAAGGGAACCGTTCCTTTCTTAAGTAAATCGATTTTCTCCTTGTCTGAATCTACACAGATAACTTCATTACCCAAATCGGCAAAACAGGCTCCAGTAACTAAACCTACATACCCTGAACCGATTATCCCTATCTTCATTTTTAATCACCTCACTGTTTTGGGTTTAGAATAAGAGGCGGAAAATTTAAAAGGAATCTCCGGGAATGCTTTTAATCTAAAAATCACCCAGAAAGAGTATCCATCATTTATATTGAGAGAAAATTCTCCCAACCAGCAATGGAGGTCCCTAACAACTGCATACTCCTGCTCTACAAAATCGTTTATTCTCTTTGTTCCATCGTCTAAGATTTTTTTGAAGTCATATCTCTCATAAATACGGAATTGCCATTTTGGGTTTAGATTATAGATGAAAGAAGTAGTCAATTCATGAATAGAATTTTTTTCATAACGAGAACCTAAACCGATAGACCAGATATCCTTATGGGAAGCACTGATATCGAAATTCACCGTATTAAAATCTCTCGAAGGTGGATCGTAGGTAGCATCGGATTCGACCCTTAACCAATTGTAGGGAGTAAATTCCAAATCAAATCTAAAATTTTTCCATTCGCTACCTATGCCTTCGGTTTTGAAATTGTAATCTCCTGTAAAAAGGATAGTTCCTAAATCTACAGTCTTTAAAATATTTTCTTCTTTCCTTTTTGTCTGAAATTTATTCTCCAGACCCAGAGTGATCGTATTTGTTTTATCGATACTATCTATGGAATCAAATATCATGAGTTTATCGGAAACAATGGTTGGACGATGAATATATTTATAATTAACTACCGGAGTAACGATATGTTTTAACCTGTTTATATCCAAACCAAGAAAATTTGTATATATATCATAAATCTTATAAAACTTAGTGGTCACATCAATTCCAGAGTAGAATATTCCTCTAAATTTATCTTCATCTCCAAATTTATCCTTGGAATAATAGGTCTGGCGTGTGCCTATATAGGGAGTAAGATTAAGAAAACCTAATTTCGTAAGATAAGAAACCTGATTGTAGGTGTCAAATCTACGAACGTCATCATCTAAATCGGAGTTGGCATTTTTATTGGTAAGATTGGCTAAACTGTAATCTGCTTTGTAATAGAATTTTGAGTTTCCCAATTTTTGATTTATTAAATTTAAAGATATTTCGGGGAGACGCTCTGTTTCGGTAAAGAAACGATTAGTTCTTTTCTGGAAGAGAATAGAAAAATTGTAATTGGGTTTTGTATTGACTATGGAGAGATAAGATTTGGGATGGTTCTCATTGGCATATTCTTCACGATAAAAGTAGTCTTTAATAAAATTTATGTCGCTTAACTTATGATACTCCATAGTCAAATTTGTGCTTTCATCTATTTGCCAACGGTGTCTCAATTGGACACGATAACGCTCAGTCTCTTTCCGTAAATCCTTGGGAGCGGATTTATCCCTCTCGTTCATATAATAGTAACGGAAGAGTCCTGAACCAAAATTATTTAAAGAATATTCCTGATCTATCCCGTGAGCAAAGCCTTTTTTCTCTCGATAATCCAAATGAATCAGTCCCCTCTTGTCCTTTATAAAATCGTGACGCCAAGCAGTAAGCATATACCAACCCCATTTCTTATTTCTTCCCGGAATGAAGACAAAATGGGGATATTTCTCTTTTAAAGAATATCTTAAATAGGGAAAATAAAAAATGGGGACATTCCCTACCATAAATAAGACATTATGGGCAACAACCTTATCGTCCAAAAATACCTCTATCCTTTTTGAAGTTATCCGATAATGTGGTTTTTCTTTATCACAAGTAGTTACATAACCATCTTTTATTACATATTCCTTCTCCGCTACTTTTTCAGCAGATTTACCTCTTCCATACCATGGTCCCATCTTTTCCATACCTAAATCTGTAACCTCACCTTTTTTTGTTTCAAAATTATAAAAGACTTTTTCTCCCGTAAAAACAGTGTTATCTTGATACAATTTTACATTTCCCTCAGCAAGGGCAATCTTTGTCTCGGTAAAGAATTCAATCCGTTCACAGGTAAGTCGCATATCTTTATAGACAACCTCTACATTTCCCTCTCCAACTACCTTCTTCTCTTCAGTAAAATATTCCACCCTATCTCCATTTACAACCACTGAATCCTTTTCTTGAGCATAACCAAATAAAGAAGATAGGGCAAAAAATAAGATAAAAAATTTAATCTTCATTTTGTTTTAGGAACTTTTTTCCAATCCTCTAAGAAACGTTTAATACCTATGTCCGTTAAAGGATGTTTAAGAAGTTGTTCCAAAACATTAAAGGGACAAGTAGCAATATCTGCCCCTATCAGAGCTGATTCTAATACATGAATAGGATTGCGAACGCTGGCAACAATGATCTCAGTAGAAAAATTGTAATTATCAAATATTGTCCGGATATCATGAATTAAATCCATTCCTCTCGTGCTTATATCATCAAGCCTACCCACAAAGGGAGAAACATAGTTTGCTCCTGCTTTAGCAGCAAGGAGAGCCTGCGTAGCTGAAAAACATAAAGTCACATTAGTCTTTATCCCTTCTTTACTTAATATCCTTACCGCTTTTAAACCATCTTTAGTAAGAGGAATTTTAACTACGATATTTTTATGTATCTTAGAAAGAGAACGCGCCTCCTTAACTATCGAATCTGCATCCATACTTACTGCTTCTGCCGAAATTGGACCATCGACAATTTTGCAAATTTCTTTAATCAGTTGAGTAAAGTCCTTTCCTTCTTTAGCAACAAGTGTAGGATTAGTAGTCACCCCATCGATAATTCCCCAACTTGCTGCCTCGCGTATCTCTTCAAGATTTGCAGAATCAATAAATAGTTTCATAATCTCCCTCCTTTGTCGCTCGCTTACGCTCGCTCCTTAGAAGGGGACCTTGTCCCCTCCTAACGGTCGCTTCGCTCCCTGTTCACCCCTAAAACCTACATACTAAATACTATATACTAAAAATTTGTCGCTCACTTCGTTCGCTCCTCTCTACTTCTTCCTAACTCCCTAACTTATCTAACTTCCTAACCCCCTCACTCCTCGCTCCTTCTTCCTAATCCTCACCCCTGTCTACTTCATCTAATTCCCTCTTTCGCCAATACTCCTGCTCCAATAATTCCGGCATTATTTTTCAATTTAGCTGAAACTACCTTTACTTTTTTTGCAGGCACAGACATTGCTCGTTCCTTAATGGTTTTTCTTATTGTCTCAAACAAAAATTTTCCTACTCCGGATACACCCCCTCCGATTATAATCATTTCTGGGTTAAGAAGATTAACTACTCCTGATAAAGCTATCCCAATTTTTCTTCCTGTTTCTTCCCAGATCTTTTTGGCTAATGGATCATTCTTCTTTAAAGCAAAACTCAATATTTCTGGATCAAGTTTTGAAAAATCATTTTTTATTAGCTCAGGAATTAGAGAAGGAAAAGTTTTATTTTTTATCTCCTCTTTTGCCCTTTCCACTATATACCGATTCCCTACATATCTTTCTAAACAGGCAATCCCTCCACAATTACATTTTGGTCCTTCTTCGTTTAAAGGAATATGTCCAATTTCTCCGGCAGAAAAACTTGCTCCCCTATATAGCTTTCCCTCTAAAATCAATCCTCCCCCAACGCCTGTCCCTAAAGTAAGACATATTACATTTTTCTTTCCCTTTGCCCTACCAGAGTGTAATTCTGCAAGTGCCATCAGATTGACATCGTTATCAATAACGACAGGTATGTTTAAAAAACCTTCTAAGATTTTTTTTAGATAAACATTCTTCCAGCCTGGTATGTTTACTAAGTAATAAATTAAGCCCTTATGAGGATTTACCAAACCCGGTACACCTATTCCTATCGCCTTGATTTTAAAATTATTTTTAAGAAAAGAAATTTTATCTTTTAAAGCTAAAATAAGCGATTCTTTAGTGGGATAATTTTTTGTCTCTAATTCTATTTTTTTAATAATTTTTAAATTACTATCTAATAGCCCCAATTTTATTCTTGTAGCTCCCACATCAATTCCAATATAAAACTTATTTCTCTTTAATTTCTCCATAAAATATTACGCAATTACGCCCCTGTTTTTTTGCGGAATACAAAGCGTTATCCGCATGATTAATCAATTCTAAAGAAGAATCTCCATCTTTCGGAAAAACTGCTCCTCCTATACTTACCGTAATTCTAAATCTCTCATTGTATGCCTGAAAAGGAAAGTGGGCAATTTTTTCCCGAATTCTTTCCGCAACTATTTTAGCCTCATCTTCTTTAGTATTGAGAAGAAGTATGGCTATTTCCTCTCCTCCATATCTACCTATAAGATCGATCTCACGTAGATTTGTTTTTAAAATACGCGCTATTTCGCTTAAAACATAATCTCCAACAAGGTGTCCAAAACGGTCATTACATTTTTTAAAATGGTCTATATCGAGCATAAGGAATGTAAGAAAAAATTTGTGTTTTTTAGCCCGTTCTATTTCCAGTTCTAAAGACTCAATTATCTTTCTTCGCACATATAAACCCGTAAGGCTATCGGTGATAGCCATTTTTTCTACATTCTCGTAAAGCATAATTCTCCTCAGTTCCAGAGAAAGCTGAGTAGAAAAAACGGAAAATCGGGAAAATTCTTCTTTTTTAAAATTCTCTAATACGAGAAAACCTATTACTGTCTTTCCCAATTTTAGAGTAGAAATTACAAAGGGGATATCTATATCGATATTGAATTTGTTTATCATCTCTTTATCCTCTCCATCAAAATAAAATAAATCTCCCTTATAAAAAAGACTTTCCATAATTTTATAATATACCCGATGGGGAAGATAAACCTCTTTTAGTTCCTCTTCTAAAGATGGCGAAAGTTCATATATCTTATTTATTTGAAAAATATCGAGATCTGAACGCAGAGTAACTAAAAATCCTTTATCGAAAGAAAAATTTTTCTGGAGTGTATAACAAACGATTTTAAACATATCCTTAAAAGAAAGTGCTTTAGACATTTCTTTTGCTATCTCGTATAGTTCTAACATAATCGTATTTTCTCTCTCCAATCTCTGTATTTCTCCTTCAATTTCTCTTATTTTATTTTCTATTTCCTTACAATCAAATTCGATCTTATGCAAACCCTTTCTTAATTCTTCTAAAGAATTTCCAGACATTTTTTTAAATCGGTCTATTAAAAAAGGAAAGGATAAGAAAGTTAAAGATATACTTAAGAAGAAAAGGGGATTAAGTAGAGTCTTTTTAATAAAAATCTCTATAAGAAAAAGAGATAGACAGACTAAAAAGATAAAAATGTAACCCCTTTTTCCACGGATGAAGAAATTTATTAAGAAAACAATAGGAATAAGTAAAATTTCGTAAATCATTTTATCCCCGAATAGGCAATCCTATTTCTTCCTTCTGCCTTAGCAAAGTAAAGCCATTCATCTGCTTTATGTATGAGCTCTTCTTTTGTCCTCCCATCTTCAGGATAAAATGCCACTCCTATAGAAACAGTCACATGCGTTGCTTCTCTGCGTAAATAAAAGATTTCCTTTTCTACTTTTTCTCTTATCTCTTCAGCAAGCTTAATCGCTTTTTCCTTACCCGAATTGACCAATACCAAAAGAAATTCCTCTCCACCATAACGAACAGCAAAATCTTCTCCAGAGATACTATTGAGAAGTAATTGAGCAACTTTCTTAAGCATTATATCTCCCGCGATATGCCCATAACGGTCGTTATAATCTTTAAAATGGTCCAGATCAAGCATAAGTATAGAAAACTCCTTTTCTCTTCCCATTATTTCTTCCAAACGATTATAGAGATACCGAGGAAGGTAAAGATTAGTAAGACTGTCGCGATTGGCTAATTCTTCCGTCATTTGATATAGGAAAGCATTCTCTAAAGTAACTGCTAATAAATCAGAGAATACATCCAGCATCATTAGATCATCGGAAGTAAAAACACCAGAATGTGACGATTCTAAACGGACAATTCCTAAAATCTTTTCTTCAGAAGTTAAAGGGCATGCCAGGAGAGAATGGAAATTCCTTCTTATCTCTTCTAAGGAATCAGATGAAAAACGAAAATCCTTATAAATATCGTTGATGATTAGATTCCCCTTTTCTCTAAGTATCCAATAATCAAATACGTCAAAGGGTATTCTTTCCTGAAGAGATTCTCTTGTTTTTGGAGAGTAATAAAAGGTTATCTTATTTTTAACAATACGGATCAAAACGGCTTCTCCCTTAGGGACTATTTCAAAAATCTTTTCTCCCGCAAAATGTAATATTCTATCCAAATCTAAAATTGCACTTAATTCATCGGCTAAGCTTTTAAAGGAAAATAGTCGGTCAAATTTTTTTTTAAGTGCATCTTTAACCTTTATCTTTTCTTCTACTTCTCTGGAGAAGATATCTATCCTTTCTTTTATCTTCAAAAAATTTTTTCTATATTCTTTTATATCGCTAACAAATCTTGAATGTAATAAGGAAGAAACTAATCCTATGGTAAGATTTGTCCCTACTAAATAGGGAAAATAAACTCGGCTATAATTTTTTAAAAAAAATACAGTAAAAAGAAAATAGAGTAAACCCATCGTCTTTCCAAAGGTAAAAATGGTAAGGACAATTAAGGGGGAAAATAAAATTAAAAAAGCAATACTCTTATCTTCGCCTAAAAGAGTAATATCTTTCTTTAAATAAAAAAATATAAGAAAAGTAGATAAAATTATTATCAGTCCATTCAATCTTTTAGCCATTATCAAATTTAGACTATGGCTTTCTCAGTATCCTTATCAAAGAAGTGGGCTTTATTCATATCTAAAACTACATCGATTTTCTGATTGACCAGAGGGAAACTGGAAACTTTTCCCAAACGGGCAACGAGAATGTTCTCTCCGGTATTAAGATGTAAATAAACCTCTGAACCCATTGGCTCAATTATCTCTACTGTTACTTTAATGGTATTATCCGGAGAAGAATAGGTGGTAAAGAGCTTATCATAGATGTCTTCTGCTCTTATTCCAAAAATAACCTCTTTCCCTTCATATTTCTCCAGGGCTTTGATCATATTTTCTACAACCTTAACTTTAAATCTACCACCTTCAAAATAATATTTTCCATTATCTTTTATTATCCTTCCCGAAACAAAATTCATAGGAGGAGTTCCAATGAAAGAGGCAACAAATTTATTTACCGGATGATTATACAAAGTCAAAGGATCAGCTACCTGTTGAATTATACCATCCTTCATCACCACAATCCGAGAACCTAAGGTCATAGCTTCTACCTGGTCATGAGTAACATATATCATGGTAGTCTGTAAACGGTTATGAAGCTTATTTAATTCTGCACGCATCTCAACTCTTAACTTAGCATCGAGGTTACTCAGAGGCTCATCGAAAAGAAAAACAAGAGGTTTACGTACGATTGCTCTTCCCACTGCCACACGTTGTTTTTCTCCTCCCGAAAGTTCCTTGGGCTTTCTTTTTAATAAATGAGTTATTCCTAAAATCCTCGCTGCCTCCGTAACCCGTTCATCTATCTCTGCCTTTGAATAACCCCTCAAGCGTAAACCAAAAGCCATATTTTCATAAACATTCATGTGGGGATAGAGGGCATAATTCTGAAAGACCATGGCGATATCTCTATCCTTGGGAGGAATGTCATTTACCAATTTGTTTCCAATGTAAATCTCTCCAGAAGTAACTTCTTCTAAACCTGCAATCATTCTTAAAGTGGTCGATTTTCCACATCCTGAAGGACCAACTATAACAATAAACTCTTTACTTTCTACTCCCAGATTAAAATCTTTTACTGCTACTATACCACCGGGAAAAATTTTAGTTACATGCCTTAAACTTACCTGTGCCATTTCCCCTCCATCTAACTAAAATATTCAATTAATTGCGCCAGGGTTTTCTTTAAGTCTTTACGCTGAACGATCATATCGATGAGACCATGCTCTAAGAGAAATTCCGAACGTTGAAAGCCAGGAGGTAAAACTTGATTAATTGTCTGTTCAATTACCCTTGGTCCAGTAAAACCAATTAAGGCTTTTGGCTCGGCAATGAGTACATCTCCTAAACTGGCAAAAGAAGCAAGTACTCCCGCCATGGTAGGATTGGTCAATACTGAAATAAAACATAGTCCGGCATTATGAAAACGAGAGAGCGCGGAGGAGGTTTTAGCCATCTGCATAAGGGAAAGCATTCCTTCTTGCATCCTTGCTCCTCCACCTGAACCGGAAACAATTATCAAAGGTAGTCTTTTATCTAAAGCAAATTCTATTGCCCGCGTAATTTTCTCTCCCAATACTGAACCCATAGAACCCATCATAAAGCGAGAATCAGTAACCGCAAAAACAACCTTTTTACCTTCTATAGTTCCTATCCCACTGACCACCGCATCTTTCAAACCTGTAGCTTGCTGTTCCTTTTCTAATTTTTCTTTGTAGGTAACCGGCCCTTTAAAGTCTAGAGGATCGAGAGGAGATAGTTGAGCATCCATTTCTTTAAAACTATCTTTATCTAAAATAAGATTTATACGTTCTTGAGCGGATAAAACAAAATGGTAATTACACTTGGGACATACTTTGAAATTTTCTTCCAGTATCTTATTATAAATAATCTCTCCACAATCCTCACATTTTGTCCAGAGCCCTTCAGGGATTTCCTTACGTTTCGCAATTTTAACCAAAGTATATTTTGGTCTTTTAAAAATCGCCATATCTCTCCTTATTGCCCCAAGGAGGATTCGAACCTCCGACACGAGGTTTAGGAAACCTCTGCTCTATCCAACTGAGCTACTGGGGCAAGTTATTTTAATATCTTATCAAAGAAAAGACAGGATATTTCTCTAATTTTTTACGCCCGTTTAAGGAAGTAAGCTCAATAAGAAATGCACATTCAATAACCTTTCCTTCCAACTTTTCTACAAGCTCTGTAACTGCTTTTACCGTTCCGCCCGTGGCTAATAAATCATCAACTATAAGAATTCTTTGTCCTTTCTTTATCGCATCTTTATGCATAGTTAAAGTATCTTCTCCATATTCCAATAAATAGGTTACCTCTACTGTCTCTGCAGGAAGTTTCCCCTTTTTTCTTACGGGAACAAAACCCGCATTTAATTTATAAGCCAAAACCGAACCAAAGATAAAACCCCTTGCCTCTACCGCTACTACTATATCTATTTTTTTCTTCTTATAGCGCTTGTAGAATGTATCGATGACCTTTTTAAAGACACGTGGATTCTTAATAAGGGTGGTTATATCCCGGAAAAGAATGCCTTTTTTAGGAAAATCGGGTATGTTACGAATATATCTTTTAAGATTTTCCTTTACCATATTTACCCCTTAATCTTTTTTTATTCTTATACTCTACTTTCCTCCTCAACTCACCAGCCTGACTAAGAAGTTTGCGGAGTCTCTTTAAAGCATTCTCCTCTATCTGCCTAACCCGTTCTCTACTTATGGAAAATTTTTCTGCTACCTCACTCAAAGAGTGTGTCTCTCCTTTATCAAAACCAAAACGCATATTTAAAATCTTTCTTTCCCTCTCCGGCAATTTATTTAAAAGCTCTATTACTTTCTCACGATGGAATAAAGTAGTCAACTCATCTACTGCTTCTTTGGCAGTTATATCTTCTAAAAGGTCAATGAATTCGGTAGAACTTTCCTCTATCACCGAACGGTCAAGGGAACTGCTCCTACTCGAAAGTTCTTCAATCTCTTTTACCTTTTTTACTGGAATACCCATCTCTTTAGCAATCTCTTTATATGTGGGTTTTCGTCCAAATTTATGCGAGAGTTTCTCATTAACTTTGTGTAATTTACTAATCATTTCATTTATATAGACAGGAAGTCTCACCACCCTGGCTTGATTAGCAATTGCTCTGGTTATATATTGTCTCACCCACCACACCGCATATGTAGAAAAGCGATAACCTTTATTGGGATTGTACTTTTTTATCGCATGCATTAAACCAATATTCCCCTCTTCAATAAGGTCAGCAAGAGGAATACCCAAGTAAATATATTTTTTAGCCATATTTATAACCAAGGGGAGATTGGCATGGATTATCCTGTCCCTTGCTTTCAAATCGCCACGTTTTGCTCTGCGGGCAAGTCTTAACTCTTCTTCGGGAGTCAATCTTTCTACTTTACTTACATCTTTTAAATATGCTTTAATCGCATCAGTCACTTCTTTAATCCTTTTTCTTCTAATACTGCTTGGGCACTAGCCAATTTTGCTATAGGAACACGGAAAGGAGAACAACTTACATAATCCATTCCTACACGATGGCAAAATTTTACTGACTCCGGATCTCCTCCGTGCTCTCCACATATTCCTACTTTCAAATCCGGTCTGGTCCTCCTTCCCCTTTCAATTCCAATCTTTATAAGCTCACCAATCCCTGCTTCATCGATCGTCTGGAAGGGGTCATTTTTGAGGATTCCTTTCTCAAGATAATCGGGTAGAAATGCTCCTATGTCATCACGAGAGAAACCAAACCCCATCTGGGTAAGGTCATTAGTTCCGAAAGAGAAAAACTGAGCAACCTCCGCAATCTTATCTGCAAGTAAAGCTGCCCGAGGAATCTCTATCATTGTTCCTACAAGGTAATCGATCTTCTTTATTTTAAATTCTTCCAAAACTTTCTTATAAACTTTTTCTACAATCTCAGCCTGATGAATAAATTCTTTCACATCTGCTACCACGGGAATCATTATTTCTGGTTTTACTTTTTTACCTTCTTTGATTAACTCTGCACAGGCAGTAAATATCGCCCTTACCTGCATTTCACTGACTTCGGGATAAGTGATCCCTAAACGCACTCCCCGATGTCCCATCATTGGATTTGCTTCTTTTAAAGCCTCTATCCTTTTCTCCAATTCTTCTAAAGAGATATTCAGACTCTTTGCTAAAATTTCTTGTTGTTCTTTTTGATGGGGAACAAATTCATGAAGGGGAGGATCAAGCAACCTAATCGTTACAGGGAGCCCCTCCATAGCAATGAGGGTTTTCTTTATATCCTCTTTCATATAAGGGAATAGTTCATTTAAAGCAGAGCGTCTTTCTTCTTCTGTCTGAGAGAGAATCATCTTTCTCAAGATAAAAAGAGGAACTTCCGAACCTTTTCCATAAAACATGTGTTCTGTTCGGAAAAGTCCAATGCCTTCTGCTCCGAAAGAACGTGCTCTTCGAGCATCTTCAGGAGTATCCGCATTAGTACGAACTTTTAATTTCTTCACCTTATCGCAGATCTTTAAAAATTCATTAAGGAGCTCATTCTCCGTAGAAGCATCGATCATCGAAAGCTTCCCTTCATACACATATCCTTTTGTTCCATTAAGCGTAATCCAATCTCCTTCTTTAATCACTTTCCCGTTCACCATAAATTCTTTCTTCTCATAATCTATCTGAATTTCTCCACATCCTACTACACAACATTTACCCCAACCCCTTGCCACCAATGCTGCATGGGAAGTCATCCCTCCACGTGCAGTCAAAATTGCTTCGGCTGCACGCATCCCTTCTACATCTTCAGGATTTGTCTCCTCCCTTACCAGAATGACTTTCTTCCCTTCTTTTGCCCAATTCACTGCATCCTGAGCAGTAAAAACCACCTGTCCTACTGCTCCTCCTGGACCAGCAGGAAGTCCTTTAGCCAGGGGTTTGCGTTGTGCTTCTTCCTTAGGATCAATGATGGGATGGAGTAACTCATCCAATTGAATGGGGGTTACACGCGAAACAGCCATTTCTTTAGTGATCAATTTTTCTTTATACATGTCTACAGCCATCCTCACGGCAGCCAAACCATTGCGTTTTCCTACACGACATTGGAGAATAAAGAGTCTTCCTTTCTCAATAGTAAATTCAATATCTTGCATATCCCGATAGTGTCTCTCCAATTTCTTCTGGATTTTAAAAAGCTCCTTATATACCTTGGGCATTGCCTCTTCCAGAGTAGTGAGGTGTTTATTGTATTCACTCCGAGAATAATCATTGATAGGGGCAGGAGTACGAATCCCTGCTACCACATCTTCACCTTGCGCATTAATGAGGTATTCTCCATAGAACTGATTTTCACCATTTCCTGGATTACGTGTAAAACATACTCCTGTAGCAGAATTGTTATCTAAATTTCCAAAAACCATCGCCTGAACATTTACAGCGGTTCCCCAGTCATCCGGAATGTTTTCAATTCTTCGGTAGGCAACCGCTCTTTTTCCGTTCCAAGAAGCAAAAACTGCACCGATTGCTTCCCAAAGTTGAACATTATGATCATCAGGAAAATCCTTCCTTAACACTTCCTTTATTTTTACTTTAAATAAAGAACACAGTTTCTTTAAATCTTGCGCATTTAATTCCGTATCGGAAGTTACCCCTTTTTCCTTTTTATATTCTTCCATGATTTTTTCTAATTGTCTCCGAATACCCAGTTCTTCATTCTCTGGTTCAATACCCTGGGCTTTTTCCATTACTACATCTGAATACATCATAAGAAGCCTACGATAGGCATCATATACAAAGCGCTCATTTCCCTGACTCTGTTTAATCAAACCCGGAATGGTTTTTTCGGTCAAACCTACATTGAGTACTGTCTCCATCATTCCAGGCATTGAGCGCCTTGCTCCTGAACGGACTGATACGAGAAGAGGATTATCCGGGTCTCCAAATTTTCTTCCCATAAGTTTTTCTATCTTACGCATCGCTTTTTCTACTTCTTCTTTTAAACCCTTGGGATAAGTCTTATTGTGTTTATAATAATAGTTGCATACTTCAGTGGTAATAGTAAATCCAGGAGGAACAGGAAGTCTCAAGTCCGGATGCCCAGCCATCTCCGCAAGATTGGCTCCCTTCCCTCCTAATAAATCTTTCATCTTTTCATTACCATCAGCCTTGCCACCTCCAAAAAAGTAAACATACTTCTTCCCCATATTTACCTCCCTCCTTCGTCGCTCACTTCGCTCGCTCCTTAGAAGGGGACTTTGTCCCCTCCTAACGCTTCGCTGTTCACCCCTAAAACCTACATACTAAATACTATATACTAAAATTGTCGCTCACTTACGCTCGCTCCCCATCGGGGAAAACCAAGGTTTTCCCCTGCTGGCGTCCCGAATTCTCGGGACTGTCGACCCCTTTCCTCTTTATTTTAATACCTAACCTAATGCCACCTATTTGTTTTTTTTCCTACCTCCTATATTCCCTATATACTACATACTCTCTACTAACTACTAATTAACTAATTCGTCGCTCACTTACGCTCGCTCCTTAGAAGGGGACTTTGTCCCCTCCTAACGGTCACTTCGTTCCCTCTTCACCCCTCATCCCTCACTACTCACTCCTGACTACTCCTTCCTAAACTCTCCCTACTAACTTTCCAATTTCTCCTGTAGATATTGCTTCACTTTATCTACGCTGATTCTTTCTTGAAGCATCGTATCCCTATCTCTAACCGTCACCATTTTATCTTCTAAAGATTGTACATCTACGGTAATGCAATAGAAAGTTCCCACTTCATCTTGTCTTCGGTAAAGCCTTCCAATACTTGCAGTATCATCGTATGTAACAGTAAAATATTTACGCAGATCCTGGGCAATTTTTTTGGCCATCTCTACTATTTCAGGACGATTAGAAAGTAAGGGTAAAACAGCTACTTTAATGGGAGCAAGTGATTTATGTAAGCCCAGAACTACTCTTTTTTCTCCCCTCACTTTCTCTTCCCTATAAGCATCGATAAGAAAAGCAAGAAATGAGCGATCCACCCCACCCGAAGGTTCAATTATGTAGGGATAAAAACGACTATTCTTCTGGTCATCAAAATAAGTAAGCTCTATTCCACTAAATTTACTATGTTGTCGGAGATCAAAATCTTTGCGATTAGCAATCCCTTCTAACTCCATCCACCCAAAAGGAAAATTATATTCTATGTCTGTACAAGCCTTAGCATAGTGAGCAAGTTCCTCCTGAGCATGTGGACGGAGACGAAGGTTTTCCTTTTTTATTCCCAACTTTATATACCAATTTAAACGCTCTTGTATCCAATATTCATAATACTTTTCATCCTCTTCGGGAGGAACAAAATATTCTAATTCCATTTGCTCAAATTCACGCGAGCGAAAAGTAAAATTCCCCGTAGTAATCTCATTACGAAAAGCTTTACCTATTTGAGCAATACCAAAGGGAAGTTTGGGATGTTTTGTAGAAAGGATATTAGCAAAATTCACAAAAATCCCTTGAGCAGTTTCAGGACGGAGATATACCTTCAAAGCGGTATCTTTTATCGGACCAAGGTAAGTTTCCAGCATAAGGTCTGCCCGTTTTACCTTATCGGATAAAGGCTTACCACAGGAAGGACAGAGGTTGTTTTTAATCTCTGCACTATCCTGCCGATAATATTTATTGCAATTATCACAAGTTAAAAAAGGGTCAGAAAAACTCTGCACATGACCGGAAGCTTCCCATACTTTTGGATGCATAAGGATAGAAGCATCTAATCCAAATACATCGTCCCTTTCATAAACCATAGTTTTCCACCACATATCTTTAATATTCCTCTTTAACTCTACACCCAATGGTCCATAATCCCAAGAGCTGGCTAATCCTCCATAAATTTCGCTACTTTGGAAAATAAATCCCCTTCTTTTACATAGAGAAACAATTTTTCCCATTAAATCTTCAGACATTTGGCTTTAAATTTTATCACAAACTGTAAAATTACGCAATAAATTAACTAAACTTGGAAACGAGTTGACCAAGAGAAGTAGGATTGTCCAAATGATAGTCTAAAAAGCGCGTTAGAATATAGCGCAATTCCTCCTTAATCAAATTATTCATTCTAAATCGCGTAGAGAGATTTTCAAATGGCTCTTTAAATATGTATTTTAAAGTAAAAATTGTCCCGGGCATCACCATAGATGCTTCTTTATCTAAAGAGGTACAATTTTGGCAAAGAAGCCCCCCTCTTTTATGACTAAAGGAGGCATATTTGGTAATTACCTTTTTACAATTTATACACGTATCGAGACGTGGAGAAAAACCGGTCAGCTGTAAAAGTTTTAACTCAAATATATGCACAAGTTTTTCTATATCCTCTTCTTTCTCAAAAAGTCTAAATATTTCTAAAAGCATATTAAAAATAGGTTCATTCTTATCCTCTACAGGAAAAATCGCATCTACAAGTTCTACCAAATAACTGGCAAAAATATTTTTATTGAGTGGAGAAATCCCTTTACTAAAATCTCTAAGTAGTTCTGCTTCAGTGATAAGATTGAGTCCTCTTCGAAAATAAAAGACAATTGCATTATGACTAAATAAAGGGAAACTACTTCCCCATTGGGAAGACTCTGTACGCACTCCTTTAGCTAAGCCATTTATTTTACCAAAATCTTTAGTAAATAGAGTGAGAAGGAGACTGGTTTCTCGAAATTCTTTTCTCCTCAGAACCAAAGCCTCGGTCTTCTTTATCATCGTGATACTATCCCAAAAGAAATAACTAGTTTAATCCCTTCCTCTACCGAAATATCTAAAGGGATTAATTTATCCACAGGAATAAAAAGAGTAAAACCACTTGTAGGATTAGGAGTAGTAGGTAAAAATACAGAGACTACTTCTTCCTTTACATTTTTCTTTATATCTTCTCTTACTTCAGAAGTAATAAACCCCAAAGCATAAGAACCTGGCTTAGGAAATTCTACTAAAACAACTTTCCGAAAAGCTCCCTTTTTCTCTAACAACAGAGCATCCGAGATTTCTTTCGTTCCTTTATAAATTTTTCCAAAAAGAGGAAGTCGAAAGAGGAAATTTTCTAAAGAAAGAAGTATCTTCCGTGCAAAGATATTTTTAGTTATAAAACCTAATAAGGATATTACCAAAATCAAAAAGATAAAGATGAGGATTTTAACAATGGGAATAAAATAAGGATAAGGTAAAATTTTGATAAGATGTTTTATCCAGGGTTCTAAGATTAAATTATCCAATTTAATATATAAGAACCGAATAAACAGTATACTTATAACTAAAGGGATAATAAAAATCAGTCCACTGATAAAATTGTTTTTAAGTTTTCTTAACAAATTTTTCATATTATAAAAGCAATTGATAAATTAAGATTGTAAAGAAAATACCTAAGAGTGCTCCCATGATTATCTCATATAAACTATGCACTCCCATTCTCCATCTACTTCTTGCTATAAGTATGGCTAAAGCCAAAACTAATATGGTTACTACTTTATTTCTCTGTAATAAAAAAGTAAGGGTCCAGATAGAGAAAGCAAAAGCAGTATGTCCAGAAGGAAATCCTCCCCGTAAAGGACTACCTTGTTTCAAAACATACTTTACTACAATCACTACAGATATTAAAGAAATTAAAATGAAAAGACTAATATGCCAATCAGAATTCTTTATCAGGTTAAATACCGAATCTAAGGGAATGTGGATTTTATTTATAAATAAGAAATAGCCTATACTCATAGCAAAGATGGAAACTAGAAGCACCGAGCCTGCTGAAATATCTTTGATTAATTTTACAAGCGAATCGGGTTCTTGTTTATAAAGGTCAAGCATATACTCTACAATTGTGTTGATCATTTCGGCAAATAAAACTAAAGTTATAATCGAGATTAAAATTGCCAATTCTAAATAATTAAAATTTAAAATTATTCCCAAGAGAATGATTAACATAGCAATAAAAAAATGTATCCGCATATTGCGCTGTGAACGCAAGGTGTGTAGAAAACCTTCGATAGCCCTATTTAGACTTTCAACGAAACTGCTATTCTTCATTTTTCAAAATCAAAGGTAGAAGTTCTTCCTGCTTCTTTTCCATCTTCTTACGTTCTTTATTTGTACGATCATCGTAACCTAAAAGATGTAATATACCATGGATTAAACAGTAATAAAATTCCTTTTCCAGAGAATTCCCATATATTTTAGCATTGCGTTTTACCGTATCTATAGAAATAACCACCTCCCCAAGGAAAATATCTCCCCTTTCCTTACTCATCTGTAACCCTCCAAAGGAAAGCACATCTGTCGGCCGATCCTTTTTTAAGAATTGACGATTCAATCTCTTTATATAAGGATCACTTACCAAAACAATATTGAGAGAAATCTCCTCTATCTCTAATAGCTTTAAAATCTCAATGGTCTTTTTCTTTATTTCTCGAATTTGTAAGGGTATTTCCCGTTTGGTTAATTTGATTACCTCTATCTCCATTTTGTTTTATCTCTGGATACTTTATCCTTGTATGTAAAATACTCAGTAATATGTTGGTAAAACATTCACTTATTTTATTTAAATCTTGCAATGTGAGATTGCATTCATTCAATTGTCCTTCTACAAATTTATTATTCAAAATTCTTTTCACCAAATTACGCACACTAGAAGGAGTCGTCTCCTCAAGTGTTCGGGAAGCAGCTTCCACTGAGTCCGCTAAGAGAACAACCGCAGCTTCGTTAGTCTGAGGTAAAGGACCAGGATAGCAAAAACGGGACTCATCAATCTCTTTTTCCTCTACTCCTCTTAAAAGGGCACGTTGATAAAAATAATAGACCTTACTTGTTCCATGATGCTGTGCAATAATATCTATCACTCTACGACTCAATCTATACTTTTTTGCTTTTTCTACTCCCTCTTTTACATGATTGATAATTACTAAACTACTCAACTCTGGAGTAAGTTTAATGTGTTTAGAATAAGGATGAGGTTGATTCTCACTGAAGTATTCTGCCTTTTCTATTTTACCAATATCATGGTAATATGCTCCTACACGGGCAAGAAGAGAATTTGCTCCAATAGCTTCGCAAGCAGCTTCGGCAAGATTTCCTACAATGAGACTGTGATGATATGTCCCGGGAGCTTTCAAGATTAATTCTTTAAGTAAAGGATGATTATGATCAGATAATTCCAGCAGGGTAATATTAGAAGTAAGGTGGAAAATATATTCAAAGAAAGAGAGACTTCCTAAGGCTATAAATGCAGAGATTATTCCATTCAATAAACCTAAGCTTGCGCCTTTTAAAGGGCTTAAAAAATTAAATTCTTCCAAAATCCCCCATGCCCATAAGGAAACAAACTGGATCAAAGAAACTCCCAACCCTCCTTTTAAAACATGAGCACGCTTTCGCGCTTTTTCTACAAGTAAGGCTCCCACCATTCCACTGATTAAGAAAATTACTGTATATTTGAAATTTAATTCTAAAAGAAAAGTAATCACCATGGCAAGGAAAACATTTATCTTTATGGCTATCCTTCCTCCCAATAGAAGACTTATAAGCATAGCCACTGCCGGAAGAGGAATCAAAGAATAATCTATCCCTTTATTATAGAAAATGCGTGTAACTAAAAGAGAAATTAAGATAATAGTTTGTATAAAAACCAATTCGTTTAAATTGGTATAAACTTTGTTTTCATACTTGTATAAATAGACCTGTGCTAAAATAAAAATTATTAAAATAAGTATTCCTATACTTAAAAAATTGTATAGAGAATCTCCTTTTCCTAAAGCCCGATTGATCTCTTCAATGATGCGCATCTCTCGAGAAGTTACTCTTTGTCCCTTAGCTAAAATCAACTCATTCTTTTTTAAATCAATTTCCTTATAAACAGGCTTTATCCGTCCTTCCGCCTCCTGTTTAAATTTTAAGGTAATATCGGCATTATAAGAGAGGTTTGGTTCAATAATTATTTTAAATAAGTTTAGACAGTAATCTTTTATCTTTAAGAAATCGCTTCCTTTCTTTTTGAGATACTCTTCTATTCTATTAATAAATTTTTCAGGGGTATCCAGGGAATTAACCTCTACTTCATTGATTGTATTTTTCCCGATATCTCGAATAAGAATCTTTGTTTTATTAAGTTTCAGCAATTCTTGATATGTTTCTGAAGAAATTAATGGCTGAGGGAGGAATTGACGGTTAATCTCCAGAAAAACCTCCTCTATCTTAGAGAGATAGCCACTATTTAACAAATCCTTTACTAAATTTATAGGTATGGAAAGCTTACGGACAATCTCTAAATCTTTTAAACTCTCCTCTTCTAAATCCTTTAGTTGACTAAGGAGATCTTTTATGGAATTTACTTTATATTCGATTTTGCTTATATCGTAATCGTATACATCTAATACACTTTCTCTGGCTTTTTGCTTCTCTCCCTTTGTTTTTTCCTCATCTATCTCTGTCTTTACGATTAAGTCAATGGGGGAATAAAGGTTAACAGGAGAAATCCCTCCCTCTTTTAACCCTTTCCCAAAACGTTCCTGGGGTAAATAGATAATAGAAAGGATGGGGATAAAGAATAAGATGTTTAGAAATAGACGAACGTATAAAAAATAGTTTTTCTTAGATTTTATCTTCTTAAGAAATCTCTTCATGTCTTTTTAGAAGCTTCATAACGAGCATACGCCTTAATGATCTCTTGAACCAATTCATGTCTTACCACATCTTCTCCAGTAAGCATTACAAACTTTATCCCCTCTATATCTTTAAGTACATACTGCGCTTGAATAAGTCCAGACTCTTTACCACTGGGAAGGTCCGATTGGGTTATATCTCCCGTAATTACTGCTTTGGAATCAAAACCTAAACGAGTCAAAAACATCTTCATCTGCTCAGGAGTAGAGTTCTGGGCTTCATCAAGTATAATGAAGGAGTCATTTAAGGTTCTTCCACGCATATAGGCTAAAGGAACTACCTCGATTATTCCCCTTTCCATATAACGCTCTATCTTTTCTGCTTCCATCATGTCATACAAAGCGTCATAGAGTGGTCTAAGATAAGGACTTACCTTTTCATACATATCTCCTGGAAGATAACCTAAAGATTCTCCTGCCTCTACTGCGGGACGAACAAGGATAATACGAGAAACCTCCTGATTAAGCAGAGCATTTACTGCCATAGCCATAGCTAAATAGGTTTTTCCTGTTCCTGCAGGACCAATACAAAAAACTATATCGTATTTTCTGATCGCTTCAATATATTCTTTCTGCCCTTTGGTCTGGGGTGTAATGTAACGACGCTTTGAAGAAACTTCAATACGATCAAGATAGATATCCTGAAGCTCTGTAGGTTTCCCATTTTTTATAGAACGTAAGGCAAAAAGTACTTCGTGCCTTCTTACTATTCCTCCCTTACGCACAACTGCTAAAAGTTCTTCAAACAAATTAATTGCTTTTTCCACATCTTTCTCTTCACCAACAATAGTAAGCGATTCTCCTCTCCCAATAATCTTAACTCCTAAAGAACTTTCAATAAGTTTTATGTTCTCATCGTATTTACCCAATATGGTCTGTGCTTCCTGAATACTTTGAAATTGAAGATCCCTTTCCATAAACTAAACCCTCCTTCGTCGCTCACTTGCGCTCGCTCCCCATCTGGGAAAACCAAGGTTTTCCCCTGCTGGCGTCCCGAATTCTCGGGACTGTCGACCCCTTTTCTCATTTATTTTAATTATCTAAACCCATTGCCACCTCTTTGTCTTCTCCTATCTCCTATATACTACATACTCTCTACTAACTACTAATTAACTAATTTGTCGCTCACTTACGCTCGCTCCCTGTTCACCCCTAAAACCTACATACTAAATGCTAAAAATTCGTCGCTTTCTCCTACAGTATTTAAGCAACTTATTTTTGTGCTTTACATTACACATTTAAACCAAACAATTCCTATTTACCTTTTTCTATTTTTATTCCTAACTCCTTAAGTTGTCTCTCATTAACTTCGTCAGGGGCTCCAGTCAATAAGCAGAAACCCTTTTGTGTTTTCGGAAAAGCGATAGTATCCCGGATGCTCTCTTTGCCCAAGATTATCGAAAGTAAACGGTCTATCCCAAAAGCAATTCCTCCATGAGGAGGGACTCCGTATTCAAATGCGCGCAAAAGAAAGCCAAATCTCTTCTTTGCCTCTTCATCAGGTATACCGAGGATTTTAAATACTTTTTCTTGCAGTTCTCTATTATGGATACGGATACTTCCACTCCCTAATTCTACCCCATTCAATACAAGATCATAGGAACGAGCTCTTACTTTTCCAGGGTCTTTTTCCAACAACGGAATATCTTCTTCACAGGGAGCGGTAAAGGGATGATGTTCAGAATCCCAACGTTTTTCGGTGTCATTGTATTTAAAAAGAGGAAAGTCAGTTACCCAGAGGAAAGAAAAACCTTCCTTTTTCTCTCTTATATCAGGTTTATCGGTATTATATTTTTCCATCACTTCTTTATAACTCATACGCGGAAAGGGTATAATCAGCTTCTCTCCCAATACTTCTTCCCAGACAAATTTGAACATTTTCTCTACTAAAGAAAAAATATCTTCTTCAGTAATGAAGGACATCTCTATATCTAATTGTGTAAATTCTGGTTGTCGGTCCGCACGCAAATCCTCATCGCGAAAACAACGAACAATTTGGAAATATTTATCGATTCCCGCAACCATAAGAATTTGTTTAAATAATTGCGGCGATTGAGGTAGAGCATAGAATGTTCCTGGATTTAAACGAGAGGGAACAAGAAAATCGCGTGCCCCTTCAGGAGTAGATTTTGTAAGCATAGGAGTCTCCACTTCTATAAATTTTTCGTAGTCCAAGAAATCTCTAAAACCTTTACAAATTTTATGCCTGAGTATCAGTGCTTTCTGCATCTCTTTTCTACGTAAGTCAAGAAAACGATAAGTGAGTCTTAATTCTTCCGTAGGAGGATTGTTAAATTCATCGGAAATTTCAAAAGGAGGGGTAAGGGAGGTATTGAGAATTTCTAAATGAGAAACTGCCACTTCTATTTCTCCTGTTTTTAAACGAGGATTCTCTGTCCCTTTTGGTCTTTTTTGTACTTTTCCTTTAATCCGAATAACGTATTCACTCCTTAAACTCTTTGCCTTCTGATAAGCCTCCTTATTATTCTGGGGATGAAAGACTATCTGAGTAATCCCTTCTCGATCACGCATATCTATAAAAATAAGGCTACCATGATCTCGTCGAGAAGCAACCCAACCACAGAGAGTAACTTCCATCCCTTCATGAGAAATGTTTAATTCTCCACAGGTATGTGTGCGATAAATCATCCTTGCTCACCCCTTATTTTTTTACATAATTTTTCTAAATCTTCTTTATTAATCATCTCTTGATACCCTGATTGCATATCCCGTAAGATATATCTTCCTTTTTTAAGTTCATCTTCTCCAATGATGATAACAAATCTTATCTTTAGCTTATCGGCACGACGCATCTTTGCTTTAAGAGACTTTCCACTGTAATCCATATCCACAGATATATCTTTCTTACGTAATCTTTCCATAAGTAAGAATCCCTCTTTATCTGCTTCTTCTCCTAAAGTAATTAGAAAAACCTCGAGAGGTTTTTCTACAAATTCATTTAGCTTACCACTCTTTTCTAAAGCAATAATCACTCTTTCCATCCCTAAAGCAAAACCCACTGCTCCCAAAGATGGACCTCCTAAATCTTCTATAAGATTATCGTAACGACCTCCTGCAGCCAAGGCATCTTGAGAACCTAAAAGTTCTGAAGTCAATTCAAACACAGTGCGTGTATAATAATCAAGCCCCCTTACAATTCTGGGTTCAACTGTATACTTTATATTTAGAGAAGAAAGAATATCTAATAGGCTCTGGAAATGTCTCCGACAATTCTCACAAAGCATTTCTAAAGTAGAAGGCAAATCTCCTATTATTTCCTGGCACCTTTTCTCTTTACAGTCAAGAACCCTTAAAACATTTCGCTCACATCTTTCTTGACACAATGGACACAATCTCTCTTTCCTTTTAAGAAGAATTTTTCTATATTCTTCAGAAATCTTCTTTTTGTCTTCTGTACATCCCAGACTATTTATCTTAAGTAAAAAATGCTCTAAAGAAAATTCTTTAACTAATTCTACTAAAAGTAAAATTACTTCTGCATCCACAAGATAACTATTTGCTCCTAATACCTCCACCCCTATCTGATGAAATTGACGGTATCTCCCTTTTTGTGGACGCTCTGCTCTAAACATAGGGCCAAAGTAATAAAACTTAACTATTGGCTCAGAAGAGAGATTACTTTCTAAATAAGCCCTTACACAGGAAGCAGTAGCTTCGGGGCGTAAACAGATTTCCCTTCCTCCTCGGTCTTTAAAAGAAAACATTTCTTTCTGGACTATATCAGTAGTCTCTCCTACCGAGCGAACAAATAGTTTTAATTCTTCAATTATCGGTGTGCGTATCTCTTGATATCCATAGTGAGAAAAAAGCCTTCTTGCCTTTTCTTCTAAATTCTGCCAAACAAAACTCTCTGGAGGAAGAATGTCTTTTGTGCCTTTCAATGCTTTATAAGGAAGGTTTTTCATTTTTTGTTTATTATATAATATATGGAAATAATATTCAAATAAAAAACCCCTTTTACAAGGGGTTTTTTACAAAATTTCTCTAAAATTTAATCCGACTTACCCTTTAAGCTTTTGTTTCATTATTCTACCAGGCTTAAAGACGGCTACCTTACGTTCAGGAACAGGAACCGTATCTCCTGTCCGAGGATTCCTTCCTATCCTTGGACGGCGAGATTTAACTTTAAAAACCCCAAAATTTCTTAACTCTACTTTATCCCCTTTGGCTAAAGCTTCGACAATTGCATCCAAAGTTTTCTGTACTACCTTCTTTACATCAACCTGCTTTATCCCTGTCTCCTGTGTAATTTTTAAAACAATATCTTTTTTTGTAAGTGTCATCTTAGCCCTCCTTTTTCGCTCACTTCACTCGCTCCCCATCTGGGAAAACCCAGGTTTTCCCCTGCTGACGTCCCGATGATACGTCGGGACTGTCGACCCCTTTCCTCTTTGTTTTAATACCTAAACCAATTACCACTTCTTTGTCTCCTCCTACCTCCTATATACTCACTACTTTCTACTAACTACTTATTAATTAACTAAACCTGTCGCTCACTGTTTACCCCAAAAACCTACCTACTAAATACTAATACTAAAATTTGTCGCTCCTAACTTTTTAATTATTTTAAAATAATTAACTTATAATGTCAAGCATTTTCTTCTTTTTGCTTTGGCTTCTTGAAAAGATCAAGAAATCTGTCTTCATACTCTTTGTATACATTCCAACGGTCAAGTTCTTTTTTTAATTCATTTGCTTTAGAAATATCTTTTTTTGCTTCTTCAAAAAGCTTTTCAATTTTTTCTTGAGCAGATTTGGGAAGTTTGGTTAAAGAAGATAACCCTTTTTTCAATTTTTCTATTTCCTCATCGGTAATTTCCTCATCCCTGGTCATTCCCGTTTTAAGGTACTCCACTAATTTCTCTATCTCTTCTTCCACAAACCTTGCGCGATTTATAAGCTCGGTAAGATCGATTTCTATATCGAGGATTTCACACATTACTTCTAAAATAGCTAAACTTGCTTTGGGATTTTCTATCTGAATAGCATAAAGGGGAATCTCTCCCAGAAGACAAACCCCTTCTATATTCTTATCTTTAGCTACAGAGAGGAGAAGTCCGTTTAATCCTGCAATCTGTCCCGAATTCATAAATTTTACTTTGTAATTTTTCAATTCCTCTAAAATCCTTGGAGAGGTAGCAGTAACCCATACCTCTGCTTCCTGTGTATGGTCTATGGGTTGGGGCATAGCAGCAAAAGTAAAAATACGTTTAACCTTAAATTCCTTAGCTACTTCAATAACTCTTTCAGCAAAAGCATAGCCCTTTTCTAAAGCAGGTTGTGCTTCTGAGATAAAGAGTATCAAATCGTTTGTCCGTTTGGGATTTTTCCAATAATAAAAACGAGACTGAGGAAGTTGTGTAGGTTGAATTATCCCTTTATCTATCCATGCTCCTACAGGATTAAAATAATTCTTAGGAAGTAGTATACCAAATTCTTCCGCATTCAATTTATCTTTTAAAAAAGTAATCGCTTTAATCCCTACCTCTCCCATCCCAGGTAGAGAAGCAATAAAATAAGGGCTCTCTAACTCCGGTTTTTTAATAAGGATAATATCTTTATGCATTTTGATAATAATATACTCTTTACGACATTTTTTGTCAATAGATTATATTTTTATAGTTTACACTATTTAATAAAAATTGTATAATTGAACCAATGTTCAAAAGTAATCTAAAAGAAATATACACAGGGATAATTGAACTTATCTATCCTGCTCACTGTTTGATTTGCTCCCAGAGAATAATAAATAATAAAGATTGGGAACCTTTATGCTGGGAATGTTTTAATAAAATAAAGTGGAACCTTCCTCCTTTTTGCAATATATGTGGAAGGAATATTCCCGTAGAACTAGTACCTGCAAATATATGCGTTGATTGTAAAAAACAGAAACATTTTTTCGACCGTGCTTGGTCTATTTTCCTTTACGAAGGGATAATCCGTGAGTGTATCCATAAGTTTAAATACGAAAATAAAATTGGTTTAATCTCTTTTTTTGAAAAGGTACTGATTGATTTTACCAAAAAGTTTATCCCTATTGAGGACTTTGACTTTATCCTTCCTATTCCTCTACATCCTACAAGAGAAAGAGAGAGAGAATTCAATCAGGCTTTCCTTTTAGCCAAACCCATTGCTAAAAAATTTAATAAAATAATTATTAGAAATATCTATCGTAAGAAATTTACTCTTCCTCAGAGTAGTTTAAGTATTGAAGAACGTTTCAAAAATATAAAAGGAGCTTTCGGTATAAGGAATAAAAAAGAAATTTTGGGCAAAAATATTCTTATCATTGACGATGTATTCACTACTGGCTCAACCGTGGATGAATGTGCGAGATTGTTAAAAGAAAATGGAGCAAAGAGAATAGAAGTATTGACTCTTGCCTGTTAAAAGATGAGAATTTTAAGAAATTATATACTCAACGAAATAACCAAACCTTTTGCCATTTATCTTTTTATCTTTACATTCGTTCTGGTAAGTGGGAATCTTATAAGACTAATTGAATTGATCATTGCCAAAGGAGTTTCCCCATGGGATATAATGAGACTATTTTTTTGGCAAATCCCTTCCCTCATCGATTATATACTGCCCATGGTTATTCTTACCTCACTCCTCATCGGATTGGGAAGACTATCTTCAGACTTTGAAATAACTGCTATAAAGGCAAGCGGAGTAAATATATTTCGCCTCGAATTTCCTCTACTCCTTTTAGGAGTTGTGTTTAGCCTTTTTTCCTTTATACTCAACAATGAGGTAATCCCTTATGCACGATTTGCCTCGCGTAAAATCGTCAAACAAGTAGGCTTCAAAAATCCCCTGGCTTATTTTGAGCCAGGTACATTTATAAGAGACTTTGAGAATTATATACTCTTCTTCTACAACATCAACCAAAATATTTTATCTAATATTCGAATATATGAAATAAAAGAAACTGGTTTTCCCCGTACAATCGTTGCTAAATCTGGTAAGATAACTTGTCTACCAGATAAAAAGACTGTTAAATTGGAGTTATTTAATGGAACATCTGACGAACCCAATCCTGAAGACCCTCGAAAATTCTATAAGTTAAACTTTAAAACCTATACTATAACTTTAAAACTTCCTTACGAATTTAGTGAAGAAAATATTGGCAAGAAAATAAAAGAGATGAGTATGTGGGAGTTAATGGAAGAAAAGAAAAAATTAATTAAACAAAATATAGACACATCTCCATTAGATACAGAAATGCATAAAAGATTCTCTTTATCCTTTGCTCCTCTTATTTTTGTGATATTAGGATTTCCTTTAGGCATCCTTACAAAAAAGAAAGGTAATCCTGTAGCCTTTGGGATGAGTTTAGTCATCTTGGGACTTTATTATTTTATAATGATCGGAGGAGAGGCTTTAGCTAAACAAGGATTATCTAATCCTATTTTGGCAATGTGGTTTTCAAATATTGTCTTAGGAACAATGGGTATAATTGTAAGTTTATATGTATATAAATCTTAAAAATGAGAATTATTGAAAAATACATCCTCAAAAATTTCTCAGTTTCCTTAATTTATCTAATAATCCTTTTTATCCTACTCTTTATCATTGTAGACATATTCGGACATCTTGACGAATTCATTCGGGCTAAGATAAACATAGGTTTAATTCTAAACTATTATTTCAATTATATCCCTTTAATCTTTACCCAGGTTTTACCTTTCGCTGGTCTTGTAGCAATTATATACTCTTTAGGTAATCTACAGCGGTATAACGAGATAACCGCTATGCATTCTTGTGGAGTAAGTCTATTTAAAATTATAAGGCCATACATTATAAGTGGATTATTTTTAAGTCTTATTACTTATCTTCTTAACGAAAAGATAAATCCGCATGCTTTTAGAACTATCTATGATCTAAAAGAAAATTTTGAAAAAGGTAAGGTTAAAAAAAATTTTATTGAAAATATTACTCTTTATGGTAAAGATAACCGGATTATTTATGCACGTAAATACGATACAGAGAAGAAAATTCTCTACGACCTAGTAATCTTAGAACACGATAGAAATCAAATACTCACAAATAAGATAACTGCGAAATTAGCTATCTGGGAAGAGAAAAAATGGAAGCTTTATGGAATTGTTTTATATAATTTAGACCCAGAAGGAAATTTTGTAGGTGAACCTAAATACCTTGAGGACGGAGAAATGGAATTAGTTGAATCCCCTAAGGAAATTATTCAATACGATTTAATTGTGGAAGCAATGAGTATAAAACAACTTCAAAATTATATAGAGAGATTTAAGAATATTTCCGATAAAATAGTACGTCGGTTCTTGGTAAAGCTACATCAGAAAAGAGTTAATCCTTTTTATATTTTAATTTACATCCTTATAGGTTTACCCTTTGGGCTTATACAGAGAGGGATAAATAAGATTATGTGTTTAGGAATAGCTTTCTCTATAGGAATATTATTCTATGGATTAAATACAATAATCTTGAGTTTTGCTACTCTTGGAATACTTCCTCCTTTTTTAGCTGCGTGGTTTGTTCCCATTGTATTTACTATCTTTAGTCTAATTCTATTGAAAAGAAGCCCACATTAGCAACTTAAGTCCCCCATTCCCATGAAGAAATATATTTCTTTTGTTCAGAAGTTAGTTTATCTATTTTGACATTTAAGCTCTTCAATTTAAGAGAAGCTACCAGAGAATCTATCTCCTGAGGAACAGAATAGACTCTTCTTTCCAATTTCCCTGCATTCCTCTTAATATATTCAACAGAGAGAGCTTGATTGGCAAAACTCATATCCATCACTTGAGCAGGATGTCCCTCTGCCGAGGCTAGATTGATTAATCTTCCCTCCCCCAAAAGATATATCTTTTTTCCATTCTTTAAAACATATTCCTCTACAAAATCTCTTATTCTTCTTACTTTTATACTTAAATTCTTTAAGGCAGGGATATCTATCTCTACGTTAAAATGTCCTGCGTTAGCTAAGATCGCTCCATCTTTCATCAAGAGAAAATGCTCTCTCCTTAAAATATGAATATTCCCCGTTACAGTAACAAAAATGTCTCCTCTCTTTACTGCTTCCCTTAAAGGCATAACTTCATAACCATCCAAAAGGGCTTCCAAAGCCTTTAAGGGGTCTGTTTCACAAACAATTACTTTTGCTCCCATTCCCTTAGCACGCATAGCTACCCCTCTCCCACACCAGCCATAACCACAGATAACAAAGTTTGTTCCGGCAATTAAACGATTAGTAGCGCGGATTATGCCGTCGATAGTAGATTGTCCGGTTCCATAACGGTTGTCAAAGAGATATTTTGTCTGTGCATCATTTACAGCAATGATGGGATACATTAATTTTTTCTCCTTCTCTAACGCCCTTAATCTGATTACTCCTGTAGTTGTCTCTTCAGTTCCGCCCATAATGGGTATTAAGGTGTTTAGGTATTTAGGTGTTAAGTGGATAGTAGAAACAAGGTCTGCACCATCATCCATAGTGATATTTGGCTTTATCTTCAAACACAACTTTATATGTTTATAGTATGTCTTTTTATCTTCTCCTTTAAAAGCAAAAACAGAGATTCCTAAGTCTTTAACCAAACTTGCTGCTACATCATCTTGGGTAGATAAAGGATTGGAAGCACAAAGGGCTATTTCTGCCCCTCCTTTTTTTAGAACCTCCATTAGAACTGCTGTCTCTGTAGTGACATGTAGGCAGGCAGAAATTTTTACTCCTTTAAGAGGTTTTTCTTTACTGAAACGCTCTCCGATCAAGGATAGTACAGGCATATTATTCCTTGCCCATTCAATCCGCAGTCTTCCCTTTTTGGCTAAATTTATATCTTTTATTTCGTAATTCATATCTTCTCTTAAAGAGCTTTCTGTATCTCTCTTACTTTATCTGTTTTTTCCCAAGTAAATTCCGGTTCATTTCTCCCAAAATGGCCATAACAGGCTGTTTTTAGATAGATAGGTCGTAATAGATCAAGCATCTCAATTATTCCTCGCGGAGTAAGCGCAAAAACTTTCTTAATAACTTTAATGAGCTTTTCTTCAGAAACTTTGCCTGTCCCATAAGTGTCTACAAAAATTGCTAAAGGTTCTGCTCTACCGATTACATAAGCTAACTGCACACAACATTTTTCGGCAATCTCTGCAGATACTATATTCTTAGCAATGTACCTTGCCATATAACTTGCTGAACGGTCAACCTTAGTAGGGTCTTTTCCGGAAAACGCTCCTCCTCCATGAGAAATTATTCCTCCATATGTATCAACAACTATTTTCCTTCCCGTCATTCCCGTATCTGATTGAGGTCCTCCAATAACAAATTTCCCTGTCTCATTTACATAAAATTTTGTATTTTTATCTACTAAATCTCCCAATACAGGTAAAGCGATAGTTTTAATTAACTCTTCTCGCGCCTCCTGAGTAATGTATCGTTTTGTTTTATCCAAAATATCTTCAGTATGTTGACAGGCTAATACCACCGAATCTACTCTCTTAGGTTTTCCATTTTCATATTCTACGGTAACTTGAGATTTACCATCAGGACCCAAATAATTTAATATATTTTTTTTCCTCACTTCTGCCATCCTCTGTACAAGACGATGGGCAAGAATTATCGGTAAAGGCATAAGCTCTTTGGTTTCTTTGCAAGCATAACCTACCATAATTCCCTGATCTCCCGCTCCTCCTCTATTTACCCCCTGCGCAATATCTGGAGATTGAGAATGAATAGCATTCAAGATGGCACAGGTCTGATAATCTAAACCATACTTTGGATGGGTATAACCAATATTGTATAATAGTTTTCTTACTAAGTTATGTATATCCACAAATCCGGAAGTAGTAATCTCCCCTCCCACAACAATTAATCCCATAGTTACATAAGTTTCACAAGCAACCCGGCCATTCTTATCCTGTCTTAAAACTTCATCAAGTACCGCATCGGAAATTTGGTCACAGAGTTTATCCGGATGACCTTCAGCTACAGATTCAGAAGTAAGAAAATATTTTCTCTTACCCATAGTATCTCCTTTGTTCAAAATAATTTTTTGCCTCTCTATATGCTTTTCTGTCTCCAATATCAAACCATCTTCCATTAAATCTGTATCCATAAATTCTTTCTTTTTTCTTTAATAAATACTCCATAAAATGGCCTAAAGCGTCGTGAGAATATTTCTTTTTTAAATACTCTTTTATAAGTTTAAGTTTATTAGCGGGTATAAAATATATTCCTATTCCTACAAGGGTCGAAAATGGTTTTTCGGGTTTTTCTACAAATTTAATCACATAATTACGCGAATCTATTTCTACCACCCCAAATCTTTTTGCCTTATCTCTATCTTTTATATCGTAAATCCCTATACTTATACAATATTTCTTCTGGGCAGTTTTAACAAAATATTTTAGAGAAAAATCAAAAAGATTATCCCCTGCGATCAAGAGTATATCAGTATTTATCTTATTTTTTTGAATTACAAAATCTAAATCGCCTAAAGCACCTAAGCGCTCCTCTTCAGAATTGGTTAAATCGTTGATTATCTTAATCCCATTTAGATTATGTTCTTTCACCCATTTATCAAAAAGAAAAAAGAATTTATTATTGCTCACTAAAATAGTCTCTTCGATATTTTTTATCTTTTTAATTTTTTCCAAAATGAATTCTAAAACAAATTTATTCCCAATTTTAAGGAGTGCTTTGGGTAAGTCTAATGTCAATGGATAAAGCCTTGTGCCATAACCTGCAGCTAAAACTATTGCCTTCATATATTATTTTTCTTTAAGTCTATTTTTTAAATAAGTAATTGGCTCTACAGGCGTGGGATCAACTTTATTTAAAAGCGCTAAATAATAACTAGTAAAATCTCCCAGATAAACAAGGGAGAAAATCCTTGCCAGAAGAGAATTTCCCTCCGCCCATATCTCTTTAAACCTAAACCCCTCTTTGAGAAAAATCTCTTTAGTTACCTCTATTCTCTTCCTTATCCTATCTAATTCCTGATTATCCCTTATGAGAAAAATCAGAAAATTTTTAATAACTCTTTGGGGGAATTTCCATCCTACAATTTCATTATGGTTCAATTCAGGGAAAAAATTTATGGAAGAAAGTGTCTTAGAGTTCTCCGCTAATTGTGCACGCCAACGCATGCAGACAGCATCGAAGTAATCGGTTTGACTATAGATTACCGGAAATTTCCCCTTTATAAGCTTAGCCATATCTAAAGCAATATTCCCTTTACTGATTTTAGGAGAAAGTTTCTTTTCACGCATATTCTCTAAAAGAGATATTGTTTCTTTAAAATCATTTTCTAAATTATCGAAAGATTCTATTTTTTGTAAGATAGATAAAGGGATAAAAACGAAGTACCCTAAAGCTTGACGCGGAGGATAATTTGAAGGGATTTTAACGGAAGGGAAACCTTCTCTATAAGCTAAATTGAGAAGCTCTCCTCCTGAAGAAATCGTAATAATTTTAGCTTTCCTTTCCTTTGCTTCATAAAAAGATGCAATAGTCTCCTCAGTGTTCCCCGAATAACTGCAGGCAAAAAAAAGCGTTTCTTCATCAACGAAGTTGGGCAAAGTATAATTTCTTATTACAAAAATAGGGAAATTTATTTTATAGAGAAGATAAGACCGAACTATTTCTCCACCAATGGCTGAGCCTCCCATTCCTGAAAAAACAATCTTTTTAAAATAGGAATAATTAGAAGGGAAAATAAATCCTTTACCAATCTCAAATGCATCTCTACACTGTGCAGGAAAATCTAAAAGCAGAGAAAGCATATTATTTGAATCAAATTGTTTAATTAATTTATCCATATTTCAGACAATTAATTCCGGAACAATCTTTTTTAAAGTCGATCTTAGAAAATTTGTTATATCTTCACTCGTAGAAAAGTTAAGACACTCCTGAGCAATCTCTTTTGCTTGGGTAATCGTCATCGAACGTATAACCTGTTTTACTTCCGGAACATTAACCGGACTTACACTAAACTCATCTAAACCCAATCCTAAAAGGAGAGGAATGAATAAAGGGTCACCAGCCATTTCTCCACACATCCCCACCCAAATCCCTGCTCTATGAGCAGAATCGATGATACTCTTAATTATCCTTAAAACTGCAGGATGAGCAGGGTCATATAGATAGGCAATCTTTTCATTTACTCTATCTACAGCTAAAGAATATTGAATTAAATCGTTCGTTCCGATGCTGAAAAAATCTACCTCTTTAGCTAAGATATCGGCAGTAATTGCTGCTGAAGGTACTTCAATCATTGCTCCTACCTCTAAATTTTCATCAAAAGGAATGTTCCTTCTCCGCAAATCCTCCTTTACCTCTTCCAATATCTGATTGGCTTTACGCAACTCCTCAATACCGGAGATCAAAGGATACATAAGTTTAAGCTTCCCATCTACAGATGCCCTTAAAATCGCCGATAGCTGTGTTTTAAAAATATCTGGCCTTGCCAAACAGAATCTTATCGCTCTCCATCCCATAAAGGGATTTATTTCATAGGGAATTTCTAATTGAGAAATAAACTTATCTCCTCCTAAATCGAGTGTCCTTATGGTCACTGGATAGGGAGCCATTTGAATAGCTACACGACGATAAGCTTCGTACTGTTCTTCTTCCGAAGGAAGATCTTTTCTATTCATATAAAAGTATTCTGTTCTATAGAGGCCTATACCAAATGCTCCATGAGCAAGTACAGAGGGGATTTCTTGAGGAGATTCAATATTCGCCAATATCTTAACTTGATAACCATCAAGGGTCTCTGCAGGTAAGTCGCGTAAACTCTCTAATCGGCGAACAAATTCCTTAAATCTTAAAAGCTCTTCTTCATATTGTTTTAAAGTCTCATCTTTAGGATTTATTATTACAGTTCCCTCATTTCCATTCACAATAAGCAAATCTCCATTCTTAACCAAACGGCTAACTTTCTCTAATCCTACAACTGCAGGAATTTCTAAAGATTTTGCCATAATCGCTGTATGGGAAGTACGTCCTCCAATATCCGTAACGAAACCCAAAACATTCTCTTTATGCATCAAGGCTGTATCTGAAGGAGATAGATTATATGCTACCACAATTACTTTCTCCTTTAATTTACTCAAATCCTGACGCTGTTGTCCGAGGAGATTTCTCAGTATCCTTTTTCCTACATCGTCGATATCGCTTATCCTCTCTTTTAGATATTCGTCGTCCATTTTAGAAAATACCTTTATATACTTCTTAATCACATCTATTAAAATATACTCTACAGTAAATTTCTCTTTTCTTAAGCGTGAGATTACTTCCTCTAAAAACATTTTATCTTCTAAAACGAGTAGATGGGCATTGAATATCTCCGCATGTTCTGTTCCCATTTCTTCAGCAATCTTCTTCTGTATCTCCACGATCTCTTTTCTTGTCTGGATTAAAGCTTCCTCAAAGCGAGAAATTTCCTGAGGAAGTTCTTCATCGGAAATCTGTCTACGTGGCACAACAGGTTCCTCAGTCTCTAAAAGAAATGCTTTCCCTATGGCTATTCCTGGAGAGGCAGGAATTCCCTTAATAATTTTTTCTTCCTTTATTTCATTCTTCATCTCATTTAATTAATTTAAATTCTTCTTCTAAAACAATTTTCTCTAAGGCAGTGATTGCCTCTTCTGCATCTTCACCTTCTGCTTCAATCCATATCTCTGTCCCTGGACCTATCTCCAACATAAGGATGCCCATGATCGATTTACCATTGGCAGATAAAGAACCTTTGCGCACAACTATATTGGAATCAAACTTATTGGCTATCTGGACAAAAAGGGCTGCTGGACGAGCATGCAAACCCTGTTTATTTTTCACAACGATTTTTTTTCTTATCTTTTTCATTGCTGATTATTTTATTCTTAGGTTTCCTGATAATTGCCAATTCTCCTCAGGACCTAAAGATAATTTCCATAAGAAGAAAATTCCCAATTCTTGATAGTTTTTCTCAAAACCGCTCTCTGTTTCATAAATTGTCTCTACAGGAAAATGCCAAATTTCACCAAGTTTATTCCAGTTTATCTCTATATCTATATTAAACCATGAGTCTTTAATCAATAAACTATCTACCGAGTCTCTTTCTCCCAAGATAGATAAAAAGTTATCCCAGAGAGAAAAATTAAATTCTATTCCCAATTTCCCCTCCCAACTATTTTGAGATCTATTAGTAATTAAATATTGAAAAAATATTTCCTTTTCCTTACCCATAGCAATAATCTTTCTTAACAAAAAAGGTAAACCATCTAAGAAGATTTCCTTAGAAAAAACTAATTTTAGTAAATCGACATCTTTATTTATAGATTCAAGGAAATAATTTTTTATAATTTTTTCTTTTTCTTCGTATTCTCCCTTTAAAAAGTTTTCTTTAGAAATATTTTTATCCAAAAAATATTCCAAAAGGCAACCCTTACGATAACGGTCATATACCAAAAATTCTTTCCATTCTTCAGGAATATTTTTTTCCAAATCATGGATGCTTACTGTGCTTTGCGCTCTTCCTGCGCAAAGTATCTTCTCCTTTATTTTTTCATGATACTTTTCTTTCCTTCGAGAAATAGTATTGACTAAATTTATTTCCTTTTCACGATAGTCTAATTCATATATACCTGCTTTTTCTTCTTTATCTATGTAGAGTTTAATTGATCTATTAAATAAAATAACCTCCTCTTTTCCATCGCAATCAAAATCTTTAATCTCATAATTTAGAGAAACATCTTTCTCTACTATATTTTCTGCCTTAATGAGATGAGCATAGACGCTGTGTCTTAAATGATTTAAATAAAGTCCTCCAAATACACCATGCCAATAAGCATCATTATTTTGTGCTCGATATAGAAATTGTTTTGCTTGAATCAATTCTCTTTTATTTAATCTTTCTTCCCTCTTTTGTATCTTTTCACTTACCTCCCACATTCGCTTATGCATATGGTTTGCTTCCGGATATTTAGCTAAAAAGTTCCGGAAGTATCCTTCAGACCATTCTAACATCTCATCATAGCTTGCACAGGGTAAATAAATTTTTTCCGTGTGAGGATATTTTTCAATATATTCACTAAAAGTAATTGTCTCTAACCAATCATTATTTTCCTCAATAACTCTAAAGAAATTTTCTAACCATTTTTCCTCATAAACCCATTTATAAGTGCCTGGCCAAAGTCCAAATTTTTCTCCATCGTCTGCAAAAATTATAGCCTTTCTTCCTGAATCTAAAGCCTGCCTTAAATATTTTATAGTCTCCCCGGGTAATTTAAAAGGAAGTGCATAACGTAAAAATTTCGAACCTGGAAATATTTTTAAAATTTTGTTATCGTATTCGGTAATATAATATCCCCATAAATTTTCTCGATTTTTCCCTGCTTTTTCAAAATGAACATCATCGACAATCGTATATTCTATACCCGCCTCTCTAAATGTGCGAGGAAGATCTGGTTCCCATACCCTTTCGGTTAACCATGCACCTTTGGGATTAAATCCCCAAAGAGAAGAAATTTTCTCATTTAAAAGCTTTATCTGCCCAATTCTATCTTCCTCCGGTAGAAGAACCAAAATTGGTTCATAATATCCTGCCGAGATAATCTCTATCTGCTTTCTAATTATTAGGTCTTTAATTCGAGAAATAAAATCCGGTCTTTTATTCTCTAACCAGTCTAAAAGACTTCCCGAATAATGCAGAGAAATTTTTATGGTAGGATATCTCTCCAAAGTCTGCAAAAAAGGAAGATAGACTTTATCAAAAGCCATTTCGAAGATATGCTCAAAATTTCCTACTGGTTGATGACAATGTATGGCAATAAGAAATTTTATCTTTTCCATAACTAAATCAAAACTCCCTTTCGAAGTGAAATCAATAAATCCATGATACAGCGAGCTAATTTTTCAGGACTGTGTCGAACAAAATTGGTCGTACTTATTACGTCCTCCTCAATAACTTTGTATCCCCATTCTCTTATCTTTGCAGAATCGTTTATTACCGGATAGGCATTTTCTTGCTTATACTTTTCTAAAAGATAAAGTGGGACAGGAGCAGTATTTACGATACAATAATCAATTATTTTAGGATGAGTGTGTTCTATAATCGCTTTAACATGGTCAGAGGCAGTAAAGTTATCTGTTTCTCCTGATTGAGTCATCACATTACAAACGTATATCTTTATTGCCCTTGAGCCTAAAATTGCCTCCGTCATTCCTCTTACTAAAAGGTTAGGTAAAACTGAAGTATATAAACTACCTGGACCCAGAATTATCGCATCTGCCTCTTGTATAGCTTCGAGTGCTTCCTCGGTAGGAGTACATTCTACAGGATTAAGATAGAGTTTGCGAATAGGAATTCCCCGATGGGGAATTTTCGATTCTCCCACAGTCTTTGTCCCATCTATATGTTCTGCCACTAACTTTACCTTATGGAGTGTAGAAGGGACAACCCTACCCCTTATAGCCAATACTTTACTCGATTCTTTTATTGCCCTTTCAAAATCTCCTGTAACTTTGGAAAGAGCGGTAATAAAAAGGTTACCAAAATTGTGTCCCTTTAAATCTGAATCTTCTCCAAAACGATATTGAAAAAGCTCACGCATCAATGGTTCGGCATCAGCAAGTGCTACGAGACAGTTTCGTATATCTCCCGGAGGAAGTAAATCAAATTGCTCCCTTATCCTTCCCGAACTTCCCCCATCATCAGCTACAGTAACGATAGCGGTAATATTAGAGGTATATTCTTTAATTCCTTGAAGAAGAACGGAAAGGCCTGTCCCTCCTCCAATGGTAGCAATACGTGGACCTTTCTGAAGATGTCTTTTTTGGTAAACTATCTCAACCAGTTCTTTATTTCTTTCCGGCAATAATACGGTGATAAACGATTTAACCATATATTTTATCCCCAAAATCAATAAGATTATTCCCAATAAAAGAATTAATGATCCTGAAAGAAAGGTTATAAAATCTTGTCGAGACACAACTTTAGCTGAGCCAATCCCTATACAAAATATTCCGATAGCACACAAAAATATCCAACGCTTGATCCGCATCCCTGGATACAGCCATTTAAAAAAACGAATTATCTTTTTCATCATCACTCCTTTTTAGAAATAAAATTATAACACTAGCAGATAAAAAAATAAATTAAAAAATTAAGAAGGCCGTTTATAGAGGGTCTACATGGACTACTGCGGAAATTCCCAAGCTTTCCTTAAGTCTTTTCTCCACAGCATCCGCTATCTGATGGGCAGAGTCTACGTTCATTTTTGCCTTCACTCCTATATGGAGTGATACTCTCAGCTCTTCTCCGTACTCATGAATTTCTATATCATGTACATTTCTTACCCCTTTAATTCTATATGCTTCTCTTTGAATTTTATTAATTATCTCCTTACTGGGAGCATGTCCAATCAATCTACTTGAAGAATCGTAGACAAATTTACCTCCCATATAGACAATGAAGATAGAAATAATTAATCCCAATAAGGCATCTACAATAAAATAACCAAAGCGTGAAGCGATAATAGAAATAATTATCAATAAAGAAGCAATGGCATCTGTCCGGTGATGCCAAGCATCAGCAAGGAGAGAGTCTCCCTTTATCCTTTTTCCCAAATCTTCGGCAAATATGGCAAGTTCTTCTTTTATGTAAGAGGAGAAAATTAAGAAAATAATTATCCCTATCCCTCCTTCGACTTTCTGAGGTTTGATTATTCGAAGGAACGATTCTTTTAAAAAATTTATACCTGCAATAACCAGCAAAACTCCCATAATCAGAGTAGAAATAAATTCTATTCTTCCATGTCCAAAAGGATGTTTTTTATCTGCTGGACGACGTGATGCCTTAAACCCTATCCAAACTATTGTGGAAGTTATTAAATCAGAAAAAGTGTGGAAGGCATCTGCAAGGAGAGCAATACTGTTAGAAACAATGCCTAAGAAAAATTTTAATATAGAAAGAATCAGATTGATAAAAATACTTACCCCTGCTTCGAGGTATCCATATCTTGCCCTTACCTCTGGATTTTGAAAATTCTCATAATCCTTTACAAATATCTTAAGCAATCTATGAGTGATAAATCTCATATCTTTAACAAAATAGCTAAAATTATTCCTCCAATTAAAATTAGAATAGGGCTTACTTTAAATATCTGAACTAAGATAATCACTCCTATGGCGATGAGAAGAGTTTTAAAATTTGTAATGGAGTTCTTAAACAAATTTATTATGGCAACAGTAATAAATCCTATGGCTATAGGTCTAATTACATTAAGAATATTCTCTATAAGAGGATAATTTTTAAACTGTAAATATTTACTGGCAATAATAAATAAACATAAAAAAGGAATAAAGATAAGTCCAAGGGTGGAAAAAATTGCTCCTTTTAAACCCGCTATCCTTGTCCCTACAAACGTAGCTAAATTTACCATAATTGGACCTGGAGTTACCTCTGAGATAGCTACCAAATCCGTAAATTCTTCCATCGTCAGCCATTTATACACCCCTACAATATATCTCTGGGCAAGAACGAGCATAGAGTAACCACTGCCTATAGTAAATAGTCCAATCTTAAGAAAAGTAAAGAAAAGTTTTAAAAGAATCATTTAAGTTACCTCTTCTACAGGTAAGACAAATGCCTTTACTCCCTCATGTTTAAATTTCTTCCTCAATTCTCTTATAAAAGAAATTATCTCTTGAGCATTTTTTTCTTCACAGGCTACATATAAGATATTATTTTTCCCTGGCCAGACATCTGTACCCAAATGTGTACCTGAAGATTTCCCTTTTCCAAAAACCTGTGTAATTTTTGTATAATTTTCTAAACCACAATTCCTTAAAACCTCCATTACCTCAGACTCAATCGCCTCATTATAAACAATCATCACTAATTTATTCATTTTGGCTCCTTTTAATGTTTATTAAATTCAAATATCCCAATATATAGCATAACTAAGAAAAAAATTATTAAAAATAAAAAATCTCTATAAAAAGGGAAAATTTTTATCCCTAAGATGGTCCATCTTAAAAGGTCTACTCCATAAGTCAAAGGATTAACTCTTACAATAAAATTTATCCAATGGGGAAGATTATCTATGGGAAACATTGCCCCGCTTAAAAAAAACATCGGCATAATTATAAAATTAGAAATTGCACCAAATCCTTCAAACGAGGTCATCCGCGCAGCAATAACAATACCAAGACTTGTACAGACAAGGGCAATAAAAAACATCAGTGGAAGAAGCAAGAATAAACCAACCAAAGAAATATTTATTTTTATAAGGGGTGTAAAGATTAAAACAAACAAACCCTCAATAAAAGCAATGGTTG
>Ga0078972_1001012_pt1 | contig 112286 bp, 107 predicted proteins | sample YelNatPaOPGAMG01_FD_67568 | JGI IMG/M metagenome (GOLD analysis project Ga0078972, IMG submission 67568) | Hot spring thermophilic microbial communities from Obsidian Pool, Yellowstone National Park, USA - OP-RAMG-01 (SPADES assembly) (version 2) | ecosystem: Environmental > Aquatic > Thermal... | reverse complement strand
CTGCATAGTGGACCAGTTTTATGACGGTCCTTGTATCTGTATGATTGCATCCACCAATAACAGGTACCGTATTTCCAGCTTCCTCTTTTACAATCCTGAAGATCCTTCTTCTCTCTTCATCGGTAAGCATAGGACATTCTCCAGTGCTGCCAGCAGGAACTAGGACGCCATTACCCTCCTTGATCCCGCTATCAATAAGAAATCTGGTGAGTCTTCTTAAACCTTCTTCATCTAGCTCATAGTCTTCCTTAAATGGTGTTATCATAACTACCACAATACCTTTAACCTTGTCTTTCAACTCTTTATATCCCATCACTTCAATGGCACCTCCTAAAAAGGTTGTTATTGCATCTAGGTTGAAATTTTATCAAGTTTATACTTAATTGTCAAAGGTTTCCCAGTCAACAGATCTAATTTCTCTATTTCAACTCTTTGCATCTATTTTATAAAAATTGAGCAGATTTAATTTGCTATTTTTTCTACATTATACTGCTTTTATACCTAATCTGTCAAGTATCACAAGTTTATTAATCGGATACATCTTGACAATATGTCCCTATATCTTTATAATTAAAACAAAAACTGAGGGATAGTTGAGATGAGAGGCTTAGGTGGATCTGATGGTGGAAGGTTTACTAGAGGAGAAGGTGATTGGAGGCCCTTCTCTGTAAGAGAGGTTCAAGCTGATTTTTATGTAGCTCCTAATGGAAATGATGCCTGGTCAGGCAAATTACCTGAACCCAATGAAGAAGGAACTGATGGTCCATTTGCTACATTAAAGCGAGCTCAAGAGGCTGTAAGAGTCTTAAAGAGGGAAGTATATCAGGAAAAGAAACGGCCTGCTGAGGCACGATATATTGGTTCTTCTCACAAATATGGGAGAGGGAAAGATATTCTAGTTTTGATCCGAGGAGGATATTATCTGTTAGAAGAACCTCTCTATTTTGGGCCAGAAGATGGTGGAGAAAGATGTGAGACTGATCAGCCTTCTGGAGCCTTTGAATTTAATCTTTTAAAGGATTACTATGTTACATACGCTGCTTATCCAGGTGAAATTCCTATTATAGCTGGAGGTAAGAGAATAGTTAATTGGCAGAAAGAGCAGGATAGGTGGGTGACATATCTTGGAGATGAGAAGGTTGAGAGGCTTATTATTAATGGAAAGAGACAAAAACTTGCCAGAACTCCAAACGAAGGATACTTTTATGTTGCAGAGACTCCTACCACTGCCGAAGAATTTAAATTCTGTAAAGGGGATATTGAAAAGTGGGATAACTTAGAAGGTAATAGGATAATCTTTCTTTTGAGATGGCACATCGGTATAAATTCAATTAAGGAAATAGATGAAGGGAAAAATATTATTAGACTAGAGAAACCACAACCAGGTTTGCTTGAAGTACCACCCAGATACTACGTAGAGAATATAGAGGCATTGCTAGATGCCCCTGGAGAGTGGTACTTTGATATACATACTGGGAGACTGATTCTCATTCCTCCTGTTGATATTACTGACCCAAATAACGCATTTATAGTTATACCCACCATAGGTAATCTGATAGTAGTTAAAGGTGAACCTAACAGACCAGTCCGTAATCTCAGATTTTATGGGCTTTATCTCCAAGCTACAACCCCTGGAGGTAGTGCAGTCTCCTTTGAATATGCTCGGAATTGTGAACTTTTAGAATCAAAGCTGACAGGGATTGGAGGTACAGGGATAAAGATAGGGAAAGGTTGTTATGGGACTCGTATTTATAAAAATACAATTGATGGGGTGGAAGAGGGAGGAATTTATGTCAGCGGATCTGCTTATCCAGAAAGTTGGGCAGATATAATTGATGGTACTGTCATTTCTTATAATAAAGTATCAAACGCCGGAAGGATTGCTATTTATTCAGCTAATACTTTAAATACTGTCATATCTCATAATGAAGTAAAAGATACTGCTTGGGCTATCAAGGTTGGAGGTTGGTCCAATATTGAAGAAGCTATCGATGGAGGGTATAAGGTAGAATACAATCATATTCACCACACGATGATCGATGCGGATGATGGTGGAGCTCTAACCGTAGCAGGTCAAACTTCGAATGCTATAGTAAGGGGAAACTTGATACATGATGTACAGCCGTCCTTCTTTAATGAAAATACTGCCTTTATGTTTGATAACTGGTCTGCCGGTTGGGTGGTAGAGGAGAATATATACTACAACCTGAAACAGGCTCCTATGAAGCTCTGCGCAGCCACTCTCTTGGACAATATATACCGGGATAATTTTTATATAGAAGAACCTGTAAGAAATGATCCTGAAGATATAATAGACGGTGAACCGAGCTTTGAATATATGGACCTCAAAGTGAGTAAAAAGGAAGTTAAAACTGGTGAGGTAGTGAAAGTGACTTGTACTATTTATAATAGTGGTACTACTGGAATTAAAAAAGTAGCCCTGTTTGTCAATGGCAAAATCACTGAATATAAAAAGTTTCCCGTTGTTCATAACAACGAACGAACAATTGAGTTTAATTTAAGACTTTATGAGCCAGGTAAATATAAGGTTTCAGTAGGAGGATTAGAAGATCTCCTTTCTACCCCTGAGGCTCTTATAGAAGTATCTGGAGATAAGATCCAGATAGTATATGATAACTTAGAGTTATCTGAAAGGTCAGGGATAATTCCTGCCGGTGAAGGGTTAGACGTGAGAGCAGAAGTGAAAAATATAGGAGATCAATCATTTAGGATAGACGTACCTTTGTATCTTAATGGAGATACAGTGCAACTTCAGACAATTGAGTTGTCTCCAAAAGAGACTAGGAATGTAAGTTTCTCAATCAAACCAGAGAAAGGAATTCATAGAATCTGGATAGGGAATACTCATCCTGCCACTGTAAAAGTATATCCACATCATCCTGTGGATATAACTAAATTAGAGTGGTATACCTATACCGCGACACGGGCAAGACCTAGCAGTTTTAAAGTTGATCCTGAGAATAACTATTTTGAGATTATAGCTGGCGGAACAGACTTTCTTCATGCGGAAGATTCTTATGGAGCTATATATCTGAAAAGAATTGTAAGAGGTAACTTCATTGCTACTGTAAAAGTTGTAAGATTTGAAAAAAATGCAAACCCTTGGTATAGAGCGGGTATATATGTGAGAAATGACATCTCTAAGAGTTTTGAGACACAGCCAGGGAGTCTCGGCTCAGTGTTAGTATTTATTACCCCAAAGGTAGCAGGAGTTCATTGGGATGAATTCGGAGATGGATGTATGCATCAAGCTGGTACTAGTACAAAGCTTAGATACGAACCAAACGAAGCCTCTCCTATCTGGCTGAGATTAGTACGACACGGAGATAGTTTTACTGGTTATATCAGTTATGATGGACAGGAATGGATTAAACTTAGAGATACCAAACCTGTACCTGGATTAACTAAGGAGATGGATATAGGATTAGCAGCTGGGACTATCGATCGCAGACCCTCTTTAGTAGTATTTAAAGATTTCAGCCTTGAGTTAGAGGAGGAGGGATGGGAAGAGAGAGTATAGTGGTAGATGATTGTGGAGGAGGTGATTAGCTAAGGAAAGTTAATAGTTTTCCAAAGCTTAATAGAATCTCTCAGCTAAGTTGACCTGCGGAATGTAGGTATTAAGAGATGTTTTAGAAATAATTTTTGAGGAGGGAGAAAGATGTATAAGAGGCATATAGGCTTATTGGTAATACTAATAGTAAGTATGATTTTTGGTAGTGTCTATTCTAAGCCTTTGGTGGATAAGCCAGTTACTTTGACTTTTATGCGTCCAGATGCAGAAAACCCTGTACACAGTCTGACTAGAGAAACTCCTCTTATATGGCAATGGTGGGAAGAGGCAACAGGCATTCATATTCAGCCCGTTGATGTCGTACCCGAACAAGACTATAAGAACGTCTTCAACTTGAAAGTAGCAGCTGGTCAGGTTAATGCAGATTTAATAGATGTAAGATCTGACAATCAAGGAACCCAACTTGTTCAATATGGTAGAGACGGTTTATTAATGCCTCTAAATGACTTAATAGACAAATATGCTCCTAATATAAAAGCCCTTATGAAGAAGTATCCCAAGTATAAGATGGACCTTACTGCCCCTGATGGTAAGATATATGCTATAAGTAGTGCCAATGCTTCAAGATATATGTTTATGACCTTTTTAGTCAGGAAGGACTGGTTAGATAAACTAGGATTGAAGGTACCAGATACACTGGAAGATTTTTATAAGACAGCTATAGCTTTTGTGAAACATGATCCCAATGGCAATGGCAAGGCAGATGAGATAGGTATGTTATCGCCAGATAGACTCTGGGGTTTAAATGAACTTGCCTGCGCATATGATCTGCGATTATGCACTGGTGGAGGCTTCCATATAAGAGAAGACGGAAGGATAACCTATGATTTCATAATGCCAGAAGCTAAGGAATTTCTAAAATTCTTAAATAAATGTGTTAAAGATGGAGCTATACCACCCTACTATGATGACCCTTCTGTATTTACAGGGGCTGGCTCTTTATTCTGGCAGAAGATCTATGATAGTCAATTGGGTATTTATATTAGAGCAATAGCGCCAATGGTTGGTCCTCTTAATGATCCTAAAGGTGTGATGAAGAAGAATGATCCTAAGGCTAGATGGGTAGCAACCTTACCTCCTCTTATGCCAAATGGGAAGAGGGCAAAAGTAACAGAACAGTTGGCGATGAGATGGCGTACCTATGGAATCACTACTAAATGTAAGGATCCAGTAGCAGCTATAAAGTGGCTAGACTTTGTTTTTGCCTCTAAAGAAGGAAGGGAAATATATCTATATGGTAAAGAAGGAGTAACATTTAAGCGTAATCCAGACGGAAGTATAGAAAGGATAGTAACAATAGATACGTCAAAAGATGAGATAGCAACCGGTCCTTTAGCTGGAAAATGGTGGGGCAGTTCGATAACAATGCCTATACTTTCGGACGATGCATGGACAGAAGCTCAATTTAAAATATGGCAGACTCCTTCTTGGGCGATAAATTCAGTTAAGGCTAACTTTAAGTATCTTGTCGCTCCTTTCCAGGCTCCAATGCTCTTACCTGAAGAGGCAAAAGAAGTCACTACTTTGTTAAATGATATCACAACTTATAAGAATGAGATGTGGGCAAAGTTTGTAGCAGGTGATATTCCTATTACTGATGAAAACTTCAATAATTACGTCAATAGGATAAAGCAGTTAGGTATAGATAGAATAATAGAGATCTACCAGAAGGCATTTGCTAGAGTAAAGTGAACGATAGGAGGAACTGTATGAAGGTGCGGAGGAATTTTCCTCTGCACCTTCATATTACTGAGTATGGGAGTTAATACTAAGATAGAAGGAGATTGTAGGTATGAGGAAGAGTCATTTATGGACACTTATTAAAAGAATCAAAAAGGAAAAATTCCTTTATATTATGGTATTACCTACTTTAGTTTACTTCTTTATCTTTCACTATATACCTATGTATGGAATAGTGATTGCTTTTCAAGATTACTCTCCTGCTGGGGGATTCTTTAGAAGTCCTTGGGTAGGCCTTGAGCATTTTAGAAACTTCTTTAACTCTCCTTACTTTCTGCGACTTTTAAGGAATACTTTTTTGTTGAGCTTTTACTCCTTGATTTTTGGTTTTCCAGTACCTATAATATTTGCTCTATTACTTAATGAGGTAAAGAATACAATTTTCAAGAGAACAGTACAGACTGTAAGTTATTTCCCTCATTTTGTTTCTATAGTAATAGTGGTAGGTATAATGAATATATTTTTATCTCCTACAGATGGACTTGTTAATCTTCTTTTGCAGAGGTTAGGATATAAGCCTATATATTTTATGCAAGAGGTTAGATGGTTTAGATTTCTATATGTCTCTTCAGGAATCTGGCAGAACTTTGGATGGAGTTCAATTATATACCTTGCTGTCCTAAGTGGTATTTCTCCTGAGCTCTATGAAGCAGCTATAGTAGATGGTGCAAGCCGTTTTCAAAGGGCGATTTATATCTCTATACCATGTCTACTGCCAACAATTATTCTCTTACTGATCTTGAACATTGGAAACTTATTAAATGTTGGATTTGAAAAGATAATATTAATGTATTCTCCTCGCACCTATGAGGTTGCAGATGTGATCTCTACATATGTCTATAGAAGAGGTCTTCTAGAAGCAAATTTTAGTTTTGGGGCAGCCGTAGGTTTGTTCAATAACATAGTGAATTTTATATTACTTCTAACTGCAAACTATATAGCTAGAAGAGTAACTGAATATTCGCTATGGTAAAACAGGAGGTAACTATAAAATGGCGTATAAAGAGAATAGAATTGAAAGAATATTTGATATTATGAATATTTTTGTACTTTCTATCTTGGGTCTAGCTACCCTATATCCATTTATATATATCTTAAGCGCTTCCTTTAGTGTTCCAGAAGCTGTAGCCAGACGAGAGGTATTTCTATATCCCATCGGATTTACCTTAAAGGCATATAGACTAGTCTTTCGGAGTAATGAAGTATTACTAGCTTATTATAACACTATCTGGTATACTGTTGTTGGAACACTAATCAATGTATTAATGACTACTAGCGCAGCTTATCCGCTGTCTCGTAAGAACTTCTCCCTGAGAAGTATTATTATGGTATATATTACAATTACTATGTTCTTTAGTGGAGGATTAATCCCATTTTATATACTGGTGAATCGTTTGGGTCTGTATAATACAAGGTGGGCACTAGTGATTCCTGGGGCTGTAAGTGCATGGAACTTAATGATGGCAAGAGTCTTTTTCCAAACTACAATACCTGATGAATTGATAGATGCAGCAAAAATAGATGGGGCTAATGAGATAACTATATTTTTTAGAATAGTTCTTCCTCTCTCTAAACCTATCCTAGCAGTTTTAGCTCTCTATTACGGTGTGGCTCATTGGAATGACTTCTTTGGACCTCTGATATTCCTAAGTGACCCTAAACTACAGCCATTATCAATATATTTAAGAAAAGTACTTATACAGGCGCAACTTTACAGTGGTGAGTATAGTGGAGGATTAGAGCAATTGCAAGGTATGGTGAATTATGCTTTGGTAGAACAGGTTAAATATGCTACTGTGATTGTAGCGCTCCTACCTATAATGATGAGTTATCCATTCTTACAGAAGTACTTTGTAAAAGGAGTTATGATTGGAGCTTTAAAAGAGTAGAACAATATGCTCTTAGAGATTTCTCGGGTGAATGTTGGAGGCATAATAAGATGTTCAAGTGGGATATATTTATACTTTGTTTGTTTATTCTTGTTTTCCTTATTAAGTGCCATAAAAGAGTCTATGCTTTCCAATCCTCTGTAAATACAGTTGAAAACTCAATAACTTTTTATGTAGCTCCTAATGGAAATGATGCCTGGTCAGGCAAATTACCTGAACCCAATGAAGAAGGAACCGATGGTCCATTTGCTACCATATCTCGAGCTCGGGACGCCATCCGAGAACTTAAACGTCAGTACGATGGCACTCTGAAACAACCTGTTAACATCTTTATTCGAGGTGGAGTTTATTTTTTAAAAGAGCCATTAATATTTACTCCTGAGGACTCCGGGACGAGAGAATACCCTATAACTTATACAGCATATAAAGAAGAAGTTCCTATTATTAGTGGGGGAGAGGTAATAAAGAATTGGAAAGAGGGAATTATAAACGGAAAGAAAATATGGGAGACAGAGATTCCAGATGTACGTAGAGGTAGATATTATTTTCATCAGATTTGGGTAAATGGGCAGAGACGATTACGAGCTCGTCATCCCAACAGAGGATATTTTCAGATAGCTCAGTTGTCTGAAACTGCCTTGAAAGAACCTTGGGAAATAGGGCAATTAGGTTTCTATTTTTATAAAGGTGATTTAAAAGCCTGGAATACAATTACTGAGGCTGATATAGTAGTAATGAATCGCTGGGTAGAATCTCATCTTCCCATAGAGAGGATAGATGAGAAAAGTAATTTTGTCTGTGCCAGTAGACGAAGTGTATTTCATCTTGATCCTGGAGATCTTTATTATGTAGAAAATTGTCTAGAATGTTTAGATTCTCCTGGTGAGTGGTATTTAGAAAGAAAAACTGGGAAGTTCTATTATATGCCTGAGCCAGATGAAAAGATAGGAGAAACAGAAATTATTATACCAAGGCTTACACAATTAATTCGTATAGAAGGTAAGCCTGAAGAGAACCAATTTGTAGAGCATATTAAGTTCTCTAAGTTAACTTTTTCTTATACAGAGTGGTGGTTTCCCGAATATTTAGAAGTCGGAGGATTTGCTCAGGCTGATATAGGTGTTCCGGGGGCTATTTATGGGGAAGGAGCTCACTATTGCACTTTTGAAGATTGTAAAATGGCTCATTTAGGGAGTTATGCAATTGAACTTTCACGTGGCTGCCAAAACAATTCTATTATTAGATGTGATATTTTTGATCTTGCTGGTGGGGGCATCAAGATCGGAGAGACTGTCTGTCGGGATAAAGAAACTGATCAGACTGGAAATAATGTAATAAGTGATTGCCATATTTATAATGGTGGTTTAATTTTTCATAGTGCTGTTGGTATCTGGATAGGACAGAGTTATAAGAATATCATTTCTCATAATCATATCCATGATTTTTATTATACAGGTATCTCAATAGGATGGACATGGGGTTATGGACAGTCTTTTGCCTACGGAAATATTGTAGAATTTAATCATATCCATCACATAGGAATTCTCTCAGATGGAGATGGACCTATTTTAAGTGATATGGGAGGAATTTATACACTTGGTATACAGCCAGGTACAACTATCCAATTTAACCTTATCCATGATATTGCTGGACTTCGTTATGGAGGATGGGGAATATACTTTGACGAAGGTAGCTCATATATTCTTGCAGAAAATAATATTGTATATAACACTACTCACGGCGGCTTTCATCAACATTATGGAGCAGAAAATATAGTTCGAAATAATATCTTTGCTTTTGGGCGAGATGCACAGATCCAAAGGACACGGCCGGAAGAACACCTAAGCTTCCGTTTTGAACATAATATTGTCTACTGGGAGGAAGGGGAGCTTTTAGCTGGAAAATGGGATGACTTCAACTTTATGTTTGATTACAATTTATATTGGTGTAAAGGAGATAAGATATCTTTTTGTAATTTATCTTGGGAAGAATGGCAGAAAAGAGGGATGGATAGACATTCATTAATTGCTGATCCATTATTTGAAAATCCTCGAAAAGGAAACTTTCAAATTAGAACTAACTCTCCTATTAAAGAAATAGGAATCGTTCCCATCGATTTAAGTAAAATAGGACCGAGAGGAGAGAAAGTTTTAGAGTAACAGATGGAAGGAATGAAAAAGAACTACATTTATTGGTAGGAGGGATTTTTATGGAAAAAATATGGGCGTACCTTGTTCATCTTGGTTTCAATATGTGGCTTGATTGGAAGCATCCAAATTATAGAAATAGCGATTCGATTTCCACTGATTCGCTTCGCTGCGAGAAGGAAGTATGGGATAGACTTGTGGAAGAGATGCCAAAATATGGAATAAATATGGTCGTTATAGACCTTGGAGAGGGTGTGAGATATAGAAGTCATCCGGAAATTGCCATTGAAGGAGCCTGGGAAGTGGGAACGTTAAAAGAGGAATTGAAGAAGATGAGAGATATGGGGCTTGAGCCAATTCCTAAACTGAACTTCTCAACAACTCATGATAACTGGCTTGGGAAATATTCTCGATGTGTTTCTACAGAGGAATATTATAGGGTCTGTAGAGATCTAATCAATGAAGTGATTGATATATTTGAAGGACCTAGATTCTTTCATCTTGGAATGGATGAGGAGACTTATGAGCATCAAAGGGATATGCTTTATGTAGTTATAAGACAATATGATTTATGGTGGAATGATTTTCTCTTTCTTGTAAATGAAGTTGAGAAGAATGGTTTAAGAGCTTGGATATGGTCTGACTATCTTTGGAGACACAAGGAAGATTTCCTTAAGAAAATGCCAAAGACAGTTATACAAAGTAATTGGTATTACGGTAAAGAATTCAGTTCCGATTTGGCATATGTTAGAGCTTATCTGGAACTTGCTGAAGCTGGATATGACCAGATCCCGACTGGTAGCAACTGGAGCTGCGAAGAAAACTTTTTGCTGACAGTTGAGTTTTGCAGGAAGAATATTCCAGATGAGCATCTCCTAGGTTTTCTTCAAACCTCCTGGCGTCCAACAACTGGAAAGTGGTTTGATACTCATATAAAGGCTTTAGAGTTGGTGAAGAAAGGAGTTGAGGTTTATAAGGGAATTTCTTAAACTAAAGACTAATCCTCCATTCCTTCTTCTTTCCGTTGTAAGAGGAGTGTTTAAGAAAATCCTTTGGATGTAGGTTAAAGTATAATTTAAAAAGATTATTCTTGAGGAAGGGGAGATAATTATGAAACCAGAAGATATAAAAGAATACCTCCTAAGGCGATGTAATAGACCTTTAGGGAAAGAAGAGGGAATTTTATTTGGAGACCCGTACATAGAAATAAGAAATATTCTTGTTACCTGGATGGCGACATTAGATGCGATAGAAGAGGCAATAAGAAAGGAATGTAATTTCATTCTGTGTCACGAAGCATTATTTTATCCCTATGTAGTACCAGAGGGGCTTGGAGATGTCTTGAGCTGGAGGACAAATAGAAAAAGGTTGGAACTTCTAGCTAAAAATGGTATTACTGTTTTTAGAGCTCACGGATTGCTAGATTATCTATTAATTACAGAATATTTTGGAAAGACCTGTAACCTTGGAGAACCAGTAGTAAAAGAAGGGATTGCTTATATCTATCAGGTAGCTCCCATTATTCTTAAGGATTTTGCTAGAAGCATAAAGTCATCTATGAATTTACCTTCCATCAGAATGGCTGGAGATCCTGAAAAGGAGATATCTAGGATAGGGATTGCGGTTGGAGGGATGGGACTTTTTGTCAATATAGGCTTTTGGGAGATATTATTGAAGTATAATGTAGATGTAATCCTTGTAGGAGAGACAGACGAATATGCCATAAGATATGCTTTGGATAGTGGAGTAGCAGTGGTAGAGACCACTCACCCGAGTAGCGAGAATCCTGGACTGAAAAAGTTTAGTGAGGAATTAGCGAGAGATTTTCCAGACGTAAAAGTATACTTTTACGATGTAGGGAATAAATGGATTTATATTACATAAAGTTAGGAGGCTAGAGGATAGATTAATACTGAATTTTATAGGTAGGAGCTCTCTGCTTATGAATGATTTTGTATTGGTAAGAAACGTAGTCTTTAAAGAAGTAGATGGTGAAAAGCTGTTGTTAGATTTATATATTCCTAAAGTTTCCAGCCCAGATTATCTGCCTGTACTAGTAGTAATTCACGGAGGGGCTTGGTGTGGTGGCGATAAGGCTGATGAAGGACTTAATGCAGAGTATGCGAGAATGGCAGCTAGAAATGGAATATCTGCTATTTCTATCAATTATCGCTTGAGTCAAGTAGCTACCTTTCCTGCACAATTAGAAGATGTCCAATCTGCTATCCTATGGCTATGTAATTATGCCCAGGAGTTAAAGATTGATGTAAGCCGAATAGGACTATTGGGAGCCTCAGCTGGGGCTCACTTAGCTTCTCTTTTAGCTGTTACTATGTCTTCTTGTGCATTCAGTACGTCAGCCGTAATACAATCTAAAAAGGTTGATGCGAGAATAAGAGCAGTTGTAAGTATATGTGGTCCTCAAGATCTTCTCAGCCTTGCTTTGTCTCCTCCAAGAGAAGATCTACCTCCTGTAATATATCAATTTATCGGAGGTACCCCAGAGACTCATAATCATCTCTATCGACAGGCTAGCCCTATATTCCATGTGAATAAAAACACTCCCCCATTTCTTTTTATCCATGGTGAAGAGGACCCTACCGTACCTATTGCTCAGGCTATTCAGATGTATAAAGCGTTAGAGAACTGTGGAGTCTCTTGTGATTTTATTAGTGTTCATAATGGACTTCACGATCCTTTTAATCCAAAGGAAGGTTATACTGTTTCTCCCAGTAAAGATGAGGTTGACGAGAAGATTAAACAGTTTCTGTTAGAGAATCTGTTTGGAGGCTGAATGAGTTATCCTAAAGGAATTTTATCAAGAGAAAAACCTAATATTCTATGGATAATTACTGACGAACAACGTACAGATTCTCTTGGATGTTATGGAAGCCCTTGGGCAAAGACTCCTAATATCGATTGGCTGGCTCGGGAAGGGATCGTCTTTAAGAATGCTATTACTCCTGCTCCAGTTTGTGTCCCTGCAAGAGCATCATTATTGACTGGAAGATACCCTAGTGATATAGGCATATGGTGGAATCATAATGGGAGAGATAAGAGGTATCTTCCTCATTTGACTTATCTATTTGCTCAGGCAGGATATGTTACTGCAAGTTTTGGGAAACAGCATTACTGCTCTCCAAATAAGGCATTCGAGGTAGAATATCATAAAGAAATAAACGGAGAGATAGTGGACTGGTATTCTTTTAATCCGAAATATGAAGAGTCAAGGTTAGACGTGGTGAGATATAGTAAAGGGCCCTTCCCATGGATACTAGGGGGAATATTCCCCGAAGATATGGATAAAACTGTAGAAGCGGAAATTATTCAAAGGACAATACAGTGGCTTGAGAAGTATGATAGAAACGAACCATTCTTTTTACAGGTTTCTTTAAATGCTCCTCATACTCCTGTAGTTCCACCATATCCCTTTTATGAACTTTATAAGGATACTAATATTGAATATCCTTTAGAGGTAGAATGCAGGACGGAAAGGTTTCATCCGCAGTGGATAGAGAAAGATCTAAAAGCTTTTGCTGATGTGACTTCTCTCAGTAAAGAAGAAATTGAAAAGGCAAGAAGATGTTACTATGCAGAGGTAACATTTTTAGATTATGAAGTGGGTATTCTTTTGAGATGGATGAAGGAGAGGTCCCTGTTGGACAATACCATAGTTGTATTTCTCTCAGACCATGGAACTCACATCGGTGATTATGGATTACTTCAGAAACAGACTTTTTATGAGCCTGTAGTTAAAGTACCGTTTATCATATGGTATCCTCTTAAGTTTGCCTCAGGTGTAGAAATAAAGACTACAGTTGAGACCAGGTGGTTGTTGCCATCATTATTAGATTTACTTGGAATAGACGTATTGAGTGAATGCAGAAGTGAAAGTTTGGCTGATACTTTCCTCTTTGGGACTGAACCATATAAAGGTCCCGTCTTTAGTGAGTTTACATTGGGTAGCTTTGGGATTCGAGAGAACGATAGACTTGTTATGGTTATCAATGGAAAATGGAAGTTTTTTACATGTATCGATTCCGATATAGATGATTATTGCCTTTTTAATATAGAAGAAGATCCGTATGAACTTGTAAATCTCTCCTTTAAAGAGGAATATAAAGATATAGTGATAGAATGTCTATCTCTGATTAATCGACACCTTTCTAATTATTAGATATAAAGTATCAGCTCTGTGCTTTATATCGATATCTATTGATTTGCCTGGTTGGAGTTGAAACCCAAGAGACGGTAAAGTATATTCTAATGTCAAGTATTTCAAATATATATTACTTATCAAGTATTGCTGATTTTTTCAATCTGTGATAAAATATATGCAAAATTGCTGGAATTTGAAGGAGGATACCAGATGGAAGAGTATGTGCCTTATGAATTAAAAGGTAAAGAGCTTTTAGAGGTTATTGAGATTGGTTCTAAGTTCAGTAGGGAGGAGGCTATTGAGCTTAAATTTTATATAAAAACTGATAAAGACCTAATTCAGGTGGCTAAAGATATAGCTAGAGACGAGACAACTGGTCCTTGGGTTGGCCAGGGGGAACCTACAGAACTCTTTATCCGTTCCCAGGCAGATGTAGATAGAATAGAGAGATACGGGAAAAATGAAGGGGTGATCTATATAAGAACTCCCCTGTCAAATATCTCCCAGGAGGCAGACCCTATGTATCAATTTATTATGCTTGCTGTAGGGGGACCTGTACTGGAGTTTGTTTACTATCAGCAGGTTGCACTCTTGGACTTTTCGTTCCCTGAGAGTTTCTTGAAGCGATTTCCAGGACCAAAGTTTGGTATAAATGGTGTCAGAAGACTTTTAAACCTCAAAGATGGAGAACCTATTGTCGGAACAATTATGAAGCCCTGCGCAGGCTTAACTCCAAAGGAGGTAGCAGAAAAATGTTATCAATCTGCCCTGGGAGGGGTAATGTTTATAAAGGATGATGAAAAGATGCTTGGACCTAGCTATTGTCCCTTAGAGGAAAAGGTTAGGCTTGTATCTCAGGCTCTGAAGAGGGCGGAAGAGGAGACAGGGAGGAAATGTCTCTATGCTCCACATATAGTTGCCAGAGCGGATAAGATTAAGGATGTGGCTAAGAGGGCTATAGAGTGGGGAGCTACCGCCTTGATGTTCAATGCGGTCTTAGGTCATACCTATGAAGCACTCAGTATCTTGGCTGAGGATGAAGAGATAAATGTTCCTCTCTATGCCCATTCTGGGGGCAGATCTGGTTTATCTACAGGTCCAAGAAGGATAGATGATACTGTAATAGCAAAACTCTTGAGGTATAGCGGGGCGGATTTCTTCCAGCATGGGGTATTTGGTATGAAGGAGATGCATGTTGCTTCTCTGGATGAAGGACTACTCCATAACCTTGTTAGGGTTTTGAGAGAGGATACCCCGGGTATTAAGGACACGATTCCCGTATCTGCCGGTGGTCTTGGCGTAACGAATGTCGGATTAAACCTCAAGGAACATAAAGATGAACGGTTTGGTTATGGTGTTGCCCTTCTGGCAGGTTCCAATGTATTGAAGCATCCTGATGGACCTAAAGCAGGGGCTATTGCTATGCATCAGGCTGTCCAGGCTTATTATGATGAGGGGATAGTAGAGAAGGATAAACTAAGAGAATACGCATTGAAAAAAGGCTGGAAGGAGTTATTGAGAATATTGTAGAGATTGGAGGAGGATTATGAAGGAGATTTATCTTGTCCCGCATTTCCACTGTGACCCGGTGTGGATAGCTGATCAGAATATGTATCAGGAGGGGGGAGAGGACCTTCCCAGGATGACTCGCCATCCATTGGGATTCCTAGACCTGGTAAAATCTTATCTCGATTGCTGTAGGAAGGATGAGGATTATTCTATTCTTCTTTCAGAATTGGACTATTTAAAACCTTATTGGGATATCTTCCCGGAAGATAGAGAATTCATAAGGTATCTTGTATCCAGGAAAAGGCTCGATTTAGGTGGATCTTACAGCGAGCCCAATGAAAATAGCATAGGAGAAGAGGCGCTTGTCAGGAATATTCTTTATGGTATGACGTTCGATAGACTTCAATGTGGAGCAGATCCAAAGGTCTATCTTCCTCTGGACGTATTTGGCCACACGATTCAGCTCTCTCAGATCCTTAAAAAGAGCGGTTTCTTGGGATGTGTCTGGTCTAAGCGGGTAGTAGGATTTCCGCCTGTTTTTTATCATATGTCTCTCGATGGAAGCATCCTCCCCCATAGGAGAGTAGATTATGGCGGACATTTCCAAAATATGGATGTACTGAGAGAGGATCTGTCTTTAAGATTTGAAGAATTGGAGAGTATGGGTATAGATATAGATTTGAGATTTATAGGGGGAGACTCAGACCCTCCAACTGACTGGCTTACAGGAAAGTCTAAAGAGTTAAGGGAAGGGAAAATTCCTATTATTCTCTCCGGTCCAGGTAGATATATGGAGGAATTGAGAAATAGAATCAAAGGAAAGAGATTTAGTATACCATATACCTCCAGAGATATGGCATTTTATCATATGGGCACATCCCTCTCCAGGGTAGAATTAAAAATAGCAAATAGATTGGGAGAAGTCAAACTCCTAAAGGCAGAAAGATTTGCTACCATCTCTTATCTGTTTGGAGCCGAGTATCCTCATAAGGCTTTGGACAAAGCATGGAGGCAGTTATTATTTAACCAGCATCATGATGCTATAACGGGAACTTCGGGAGATAAGCCTTACGTTGATCTTATGATAGGGTATAGAGAGTCCCTGAGATTATCAACTTCTATATTGAACAGTTCTCTCGATTTCCTCACCTCTTTAATAGATACAAGTGGGCAAGGTATCCCCATAGTAGTCTTTAACAGTCTCAACTGGAAGTCTTCAGATTTATGCAGGGTTACCCTGCCTGTTGGCAGTTATAAGATAGTAGATAGAAAGGGAAACGCTTATCCATCTGTTAGTATAGAAAAGGGAGATAAGGTTGAGGTCATCTTTAGAGGGGACGATATTCCACCATTAGGATACAGGATATTCTTTGCTCTACCGGCTATAGATAAAAAGGAGACGGTAATAGATAAAGGGACAACAATAGAGAACGAGTTTTACCGTATTGAGGTGGATCCAGCCAAAGGGGGAAGGATTAGAAGTCTTGTCTATAAGGGTAGAGAGTTTGTAAGGGATGGAAAAGGGATGAACGAACTCATTCTACTTAAGGAGAATCCAGATAGAAAGGAGCCTTCCTGGGAGATCTTTACCACGGGTGAAGCGATAAGTTCGAGTGAATTTCCTGCAGAGGTCAAAAGGGAAAGGAATGAACTTTATGAAAGGCTCATTATAGAAGGAAGGATCAGAGATATCTGTAACTTTAGACAGATAATAACACTCTATAAGGGTATAGAGAGGGTAGAATTTCTTACTGATATAGTTGACTATAAGAAGAGAACCCCCGAAGACGATATGTTTGTTGTTATCTTCTCCACCAATCTGGATAATGCACTCCCTACCTTTGAAGATAGATTTGGCGCATTAACAAGGAGAAAGAGCAAGGGATATCTGGATTTTAGAACCTGGCAGTGGCGAAACTACTCAAACTGTGGTGTATATCCGGCATATAGATGGGTAGATCTGGGACCTTCGGTAACTATAAGAGTAGGGACAAGCAGTATACCGGTTGGTTTTACAGATATAATAATTCCCCACAAGAGAGAGGTGGAATCTATTATTCCTGTACTCTTAAAATCTCTTGCTAATAGAGGGATAACTGCTTCTATTAAATACGATGATAATGATAGAGAAAGAAAGAGTAAACTTCTGAGTGAAGATAGCACTCTACCTCCGATCGAAGAAGATATATTTACAACATTCAGAATTTCTATTGGACTTCCGGATAATATTCATTTGAATAAATGCCTCTCTAAATTACCAAAGGAGATGGTTGAAAGATTTCAGAGAGAGATGGAAGAGAGGGGGTATAGTATCCTGGTAATGGAAGAGGACCTCCCAGTACTTCTCATTTCAGCTAAAGATATATCTGGTCTGGCAGAAGCCTTTACGAGAATAGATAAAGACCTGGAAGATAGAGTCATAGATCTTGGTGTAGAAGAAGGATACATATCACACAAAGAGACTCCATCTTACGGATTGACCCTGATAAACAGGGGTAATATAGGTAATAGTGTAGAGAACGATGGGACAATTGTACTATTCTTACAGCATACAGCCAGATGGTCTGGTAAGCACTTTGACTTTGACCTTATACCGGAGGAAGGAACACACAGATTTGTATATGCAGTTTATCCCCACAAGGGTACTTGGGCGGAAGCAAGATCTTATAGAAAGGCTATTGAGTTTAATTTTGGATTGGATGCTGTAGTTACCTCTTCTCATAGCGGTCAGCTTCCGGAAAGCTACAGTTTCATAAATCTTGGAGATAGCGATATTGTACTCACCGCCTTAAAACTAGAAGGGGTTCCACTTGCGTGCCCGTCCGGAAACATTGATAATGGTGATGTCATAATAAGGGTCTATGAACCCTCCGGCAGAGATGCTCACTTTAATATCTATTCCAGTTTTCCTATCTTGAAGATCAGCGAGGCGGATCTGATGGAAAACGAGATATCACCTGTTAATAGTTTCCATCTGACGCCATTTTCTATCGAGACCTATAAACTTTCACTGAAGAGGAGTCCCCTGAGGTATCTGGATTATGATATTAAAGCTGAGCCGCACCAGCCGGTGTATATAAGATACTGGAGGCATAATGCTGGCGCTTCACCTATTGGAAATCTTCCGGTGGTAGCATCTCTAAGAAAGGAAGGAGAAAAGATATCTCTATACATTGCAAATGACCTGAGTGATCGAAGAGCTTCAGGTAAAGTTCACCTTAAGTCCTTTGGTATAGAGTTAGAAAAGAATGAGATAGAATTTGATCTATATCCCTCTGCCTATGCTACATATGAAATCGCTAGTTGTAAAGAAGATACCTATGGCATTGTAGAAGCTATATGGGAATACGAAGGACAGAGTTATAAGGATGTACTTATTTTCGGTGATTTAAAGCCTCTAGAGGTATCTTTTAGAGATAACGAGGTACACATATTCAATCCCAACAATTTTGAGGTGGAAGGGGAGCTTATCATAGGTGCCCCTCTGGAGTTATGGGGTATGGAACTTGTAGGGGATCTTTCTTTTGGAACTATTCCGGAGAGGTTCAACTTCTACTGTGCCCCAAGTCATAAATGTACTTTAAAGATAGACCACGGGGTCTTAAACAGCTGGAGGATACTGAAGTTTGCATATATGGGCAGAGCGCTCTATCTAAAGCCTTAATGTATAAACCTTGAGCCTGTATAGATGATCAGTCCCATAACTCCCAGATAGAGGAGGAAGTAGGGAAATATGAGTCTCATCAGTCTTCCCTCTTCCCCCTTTTTATTTATACCCGAGACTGCCAGAGTAAGGTTCTGTAATGATATGAGTTTTCCTCCTGTCGCCCCACTAGCATTGGCACCGGCTAACCACAGAGGGGAGACCCCTATATTCTTACCTGCTTCAGTTTGGAGCACACCAAAGAGGATATTTGATGTGGTATCGCTTCCTCCCAGAAATGTTCCTATAGCCCCAACAAGTGGAGATATAAAGGGGTAGAATATGCCGAATACCCTTACAAGCTTTATGGCAAGAAGCTTTGTCATTCCTGCGTAACTCATAAGATTTGCCATAATAATCATAGATGTTATGATCGATAGTGTAGGGAGAATCTGCAGAAATGTCCCAAGGAGAGCTCTTTTATAATCAGACAGCCTGGCTTTCAATATTAGTCCGCCTGTGACTGCCGATATCATTATGAGGGTCCCAGGAGTATAGATATAGTCTATCTTTACTGTCTTATTTAGAGGTCCAATTACAAATGAAAATGAGAACGGATGACTGGATAGCAGACTACTTATATTACCGTTAAGTCTTGTCAGAAGGATAAGTATTACAATTAGTCCGTATGGAAGCCAGGACTTGAGGTCTTCTCTAGAGATGTCTTTTATACCCTGCCCCTCTTCTTTTATTCTTGTATATACTATCAGAAAACTGATCGTTACAAATGGGGCTAAGATTGCTGGAAGTTCCGGACCGATATACCAGCCGGTAAGGCTCTGTGTAAGGGCAAATACCAGTCCTGTTCCTGATATAAGGATGATATCTGCTGGTATCTTTAATATCTCTTTGATGAAGAATGGCACTATAAGTGTGACTGGAAAGAGTTGTAGTCCTATTATACCACTGAGTGCTTTTAACGACATCCCGGTAACTCTAGCTAGCGCCATCACTGGCACCCCAACTGCAGCATATACTACCGGTACAGTATTGGATATCAAAGAGATCATTGCTGATTGATATGGCGGGAAGCCTAGAGATAAGAGTATTGCAGATGGAATTATCACAGATGTACCAAATCCAGCTATACCCTCAAGGAGAGACCCAAAACAGAATGCTACTATAAGGGCTTGCGTCAATCTATTATCAGATATAACCGATAGGCTCCTCTTGATTCCTTCTATTGCATTTATCTCACATATAAGTCTATATGTAAAAAGAGCACTAAAGATAGTCCATATGATGGGGTAGAGAGAAGATATAACACCATCTATTATACTCCAGACGACGGTACTGCCTGGTGTCCTCCATACATATATCGACCCGAAGATTGTAATTAAAAGAGAGATTATACATGCTATATGTGGTTTTGTGACCCTAAAGATAAGCGCATAACAGAGCCACAGAAGTGGCACTATTGATGATAGTAACTGCAATATTTCCTCGTATCTTTCCATGGTCTAACCCCTTATATCAGTTTTTAAAATTCTACCATAGATTTCTATATCTTCGCTACGGCTCTCCGCATATGTTCAATTTGACAGGATGCGTATTCTTAACTATAATAGTCTTCTATGTATAAGGTATCTACCTTTGAGTCACTTAGATATAGGAACTTTAGGTTATTCTGGTGTGGACAGCTTATCTCCCTTATAGGTAGCTGGATACAGAATGTAGCCCAGGGGTGGCTGGTACTTGAACTTACAAACTCTCCATTCCTCCTTGGACTGGTAAACAGTATAGGATCTTTGCCTGTTCTCTTCCTCTCTATGTTTGCCGGTGTTATAGCAGATAGGGTAAGGAAGAGAAATCTGATTATTGTGACTCAGACCGCCCTTACAATACTTGCATTTGCTCTTGGAATTCTCACCTCTACAGGGTTAGTTAAGATATGGCATGTACTTATTATTGTCTTTCTGGTTGGGGTTGTAAATGCCTTTGATATGCCGGCGAGGCAATCTTTTGTTATAGAGCTGGTAGGAAGAGAAACTCTTATGAATGCTATAGCCCTTAACTCTTCCATCTTTAATGCTGCCAGGACCATAGGTCCAGCGATAGCTGGAATTATGGTCTCTTCCTTGGGGGTTGCTGGCTGTTTCTACATAAATGCTATAAGCTTTATCCCTGTCATCATAGGTTTGTCTCTGATTAATGGCGAATTCAGGGTAAAGAGGGAAGACTCTTCCACTTCTCTAATCGAAGACCTGAAGTTAGGTTTAAAGTATCTTAGGTCTAATCAAAATGTATTTGTTATTATATTGATGGTAGCAATAAATAGCATATTTGGTATGCCCTATACGGTATTTATGCCTGTATTTGCGAGAGATATATTTAAAGTGGGGGCTCGTGGTTTGGGTTTTCTGATGGCTTCGGTAGGTATTGGTGCCCTTATTGGCGCACTGGTGGTAGCTTCTATAGGATGGTACAGAAAAAAGGGAAGGATATTATTTGTCGGAATCTTTTCATTTTCGGTATTTTTGATCATCTTTTCACTCTCAAAGAGTTATGTTTTGGGGCTTTTGATGTTAATCTTGACCGGATTCTTTATGATTATGTTTACTGCTACTGCCAATACACTTGTGCAGACTTACGTTAGAGATGATATGAGAGGAAGAGTGATGAGTATCTATACGACATTCTTCGCTGGAATGGCTCCTTTTGGAAGTCTACAGGCAGGAGCTATATCCAGTAGGTGGGGAGTCTCTACTGCAGTATTCCTAGGAGGGGTTATAAATCTATTTATGGCAACTTTCATACTTGTAAGATTCAGAAGTATCAAGGATATGTAAGGGATTAAGATGTATGTATCTTTTTTATTGGCATTTTGGGGTGGAATAATATCGTTCTTTTCCCCCTGTATACTACCCCTTATACCCGTGTATCTATCTTATATAAGCGGGGTCTCTGTATCTCAACTGGTCACCTCTAGAAAGGCAGTATTGGTTAAGGTACTGATCTTTGTCCTTGGATTTTCTACCTTTTTCTCCCTCTTGGGTGGTTCAGCCTCTATGTTAGGAAGCTGGCTTTTAGTCTACAGGGATCTGTTGAATAGAGTTGGGGGAGTAATACTCATAATATTTGGGGTCTCCTTTTTGGGCATTTTAAAGATCCCTTTTTTGTACAGGGAAACGAGGATAACCCTGAGGGCTACTGGGGGGTATCTTGGGGCTTTCCTCTTGGGTTTTGTCTTTGCTCTGGGCTGGACTCCTTGTGTGACTCCAATCCTATCTTCGATATTCCTCTATGCCACCAGAGAGGAATCGGTATATAGGGGTATACTGTTACTCTTCTTTTATGCCCTTGGAATAGGTTTACCATTTATTTTGGTTGCTATTTTTATTGACTCCTTCCTGAGAAATACGGCAAGGATAAAAAAGGTCCTTCCTTATGTCTCATTTATAAGTGGTATCTTCCTTATTGGAATGGGCTTACTTATGGTTTTTGGCAAGATGCTTAGTCAAATCTTCTTTTCTTGACAAAGATTTAACTAAATGGTAAACTGTTTTATGTAAAGTTAGCACTTAGACATATAGAGTGCTAACTCAGGGGATGATAAATGTTATGCTTACTGAGAGGGAAAAGATTGTTTTAAAGGCGATTGTGGAAGAGTATATAAATACAGGGGAGCCTATAAGTTCGAAGGTGGTGGCATCTAAATATTGTCCCTATGTGAGTTCTGCCACCATCAGAAATGATATGGGTATTCTGGAAGAGATGGGCTACATAACACAGCCTCATCCTTCTGCAGGGAGAATACCCAGCCCAAAGGGTTATAAGTATTACATAGAGAATATGCTAGTCGATTGTACACTCTCCCCTCAGCAGAAGATGAGGATAAGGAAGATATTGTCGAATCTGGAGTCAGATATAAGAGACCTCAGAGAGATTATAAGGACCACATCCTGGCTTATTGCTCAGTTCTCAAAGCTCCTGGCATTTTCTTATGGTCCTATATCTTCCGGGAAATTTGTCAAGAAGCTCTGGCTTACCCCCATAGACGAAGATAGCGTACTTTTGATATATATGACAGAGACGGGGGATGTTGACCATAAGGTTATACATACAAAGTATAATCCCCTTAACCTCGAAAGACTCTCCAACATAATCTCCAACAAATTAGAAAAGGAGAGTATTGAGAAGATAGACCTCAAGGAGATATTAGCGCTCCTTCCCGAGGAGGAATCTCTGGTAAGAGAAGTGTTTGCTTCTTTGAAGGAAGAAGGGTATTCTTATGCGGAGTCCCATATAGAAGGAACAGATTATATAGACAGGATACCAGAATTCAATGATCCGGAGACACTTAAAAACCTTATCAATATAATAAATAGAGAAGAACTGGTAATAGAGCAGATAAATGCTGCTATAAATTCCGGGAGTCTATGGACGAGCATCGGAGAAAAGGGGAATCTTACCTTCGTAATAGTGCCATATTTTGCCAAGGATCTCCCTGTTGGAGCAGCAGGAGTTGTTGGTCCCATAAGGATGAATTATAGATATGTAATACCCCTTTTGAGTTACATAAAGAATTGCATATCAGATATGTTAACGATTCGTTGGAGGTGAATATATGGAAGAAGAACTCCTCTCGGAGGAGAAGGAAAATCTGCCTGCAGAAGATATAGAGCTTGTCAAACAGCAGTATAAGGAATTGGAAGATAAGTTTTTGAGACTTGCGGCAGATTTTGACAACTATAGAAAGAGGATGGTAAGGGAGATAGAAGAACTTAAAGATGTAATAAGAGTGGAACTTATAAGGACATTACTCCCTATATATGATGATATAGAGAGGGCTTTTTCTTCTATCCCCGAGGATACAGATACCGAAATCAGAGAAGGGATAGGGATGGTTTTGAGGAACTTTCAAAATTGGCTTTCAGGTCAAGGGGTTAAGGCGATAGAGATCAATGATAAAGTCTTTGATCCCAGATATCATGAGGCGATAATAATCGAAGAGAGTAGAGATATTGAAGAGGATAAGATTGAAGAATTAAGAAAGGGTTATCTCCTCAACGATAGAGTTATAAGACCTACTATGGTAAAGATTATTAGAAAGGTAAAGGAGGGAGAGTAAGATATGGCTAAGGTTATTGGGATTGATCTAGGTACCACTAACTCAGTAGTAGCCTTTGTTGAGGGGGGAAAGCCGACAGTTATTCCTAATGCGGAAGGGAGTAGACTTACTCCGTCTGCGGTGGCTTTCACGCAGGATGGTCAGATACTTGTAGGGCAGTTAGCCAAGAGACAGGCTATACTCAACCCTGAAAGGACCATCCTTTCTATAAAGCGTCATATGGGAACTAACTATAAGGTCAGGATAGATAATAAGGAATATACACCCCAGGAGATCTCTGCTATGATCCTTAGAAAGTTGAAGGAAGATGCGGAGGCTTACCTTGGGGAGAAGGTGGAGAAGGCGGTTATAACTGTTCCTGCCTACTTCAATGATGCTCAGCGCCAAGCCACAAAGGAAGCAGGGATCATCGCTGGACTTGATGTAATAAGAATTATAAACGAGCCTACCGCTTCTGCTCTGGCTTATGGACTTGATAAGGAGGGTTCTCAGACGATACTTGTCTATGACCTGGGTGGTGGAACATTTGATGTATCTATCCTGGAGATAGGAGAAGGGGTATTTGAAGTAAAGGCCACAAGTGGAGATACTCATTTGGGTGGAGATGATTATGACCAGAGGATAATGGAGTATCTCATAGAAGAATTTAAGAAGAGAGAAGGAATTGACCTGAGCCAGGATAGGATGGCTCTTCAGAGGCTTAAGGAGGCTGCTGAAAAAGCCAAGATAGAGTTGTCTACTCTTATGTCTACAGAGATAAACCTTCCATTTATAGCTGCTACCCAGCATGGTCCAAAGCACCTGAGTGTCACTCTTACGAGGGCGCAGTTTGAGGCTATGACTAGAGACCTCACTGAAAGAACCAGAGAACCTATATACAGGGCTCTTTCTGACGCTAAACTCGATCCTTCCAAGATAGATAAGATACTGTTAGTTGGTGGTTCCACCAGAATGCCAGCGGTTCAGAGATTGGTGAAGGAGATATTTAATAAAGAACCAAGAAAGGATATAAATCCTGATGAGTGTGTTGCATTGGGTGCAGCTATTCAGGCAGCGGTACTTGCCGGAGAGATAAGGGATATTGTTTTGCTTGATGTTACACCACTTTCACTTGGTATAGAGACACTTGGAGGAATATTTACCAAGATAATAGAGCGTAACACCACTATTCCTGTGTCTAAGAGCGAGATATTTACCACCGCTGTTGATAATCAAACGTCTGTCGAGATACATGTGCTCCAGGGAGAAAGGCCAATGGCAGCAGACAACCTCTCTTTAGGAAGATTCATACTGGATGGAATTCCTCCTGCACCAAGAGGCGTTCCAAAGATTCAGGTGACTTTCGATATAGATGCCAATGGTATTGTCCATGTATCTGCTAAAGACCTTGCCACAAATAGGGAACAGAGGATAACGGTAAAGGGTGGTACAGGACTATCCAAGGAAGAGATCGAACGTATGATTAAGGAAGCCCAGGCTCATGCAGAAGAAGATAGACGGAGGAAAGAAGAGGTAGAGGCGAGGAATCAGCTCGATGGCCTTATATATACAGCAGAGAAACTGGCAAAAGATGCTGTGGGTAAAGTAAGTCAGGACCTTATAGATAATCTTAACAAGACCATTGAAGAGGTAAGGTCTGCAGATAAGACAGGAATAGACAAGATTAAGGAGTTGACTAATAAATTGAATGATGCTATATATAAGGTATCTACAGAACTCTATGCTAAGGCAGGTACTCAGCAGTCTTCTAGCAATCCTTCTGGAAGCCAGCAACAGAACCCTGGAGGAGGGACTATAGATACCGAGTATAAGGTTCAATAACTATGCCTGGTAAGGATTATTACGAGATATTGGGAGTGCCAAGAGATGCCTCCCTTGAAGATATAAAGAAGGCATACAGGAGATTAGCCAAGCAATACCATCCTGATATAAATAAAAACGACCCACAGGCTAACGAGAAGTTTAAGGAGATAAATGAGGCTTATGAGGTCTTGAGTGACCCTCAGAAGAGGGCACAGTACGATCGATTTGGAACCGTTGACGGGGATTTCTCCTCTTTTGGGGGTCAACAGTATACTACTGACTTTGGTGGATTTACGAATATCTCAGATATATTTGGTGATCTCAGCTCTACTCTGGATGATTTTATAAAGAATTTCTGGGGTAGAGAGAGGACTCAGACGACTGAGAGGATACCGAGAAGAGGTTCAGATATAACAGTCAGTTTAACTATTGACCTTGAGGATGTACTTACCGGGATTGAGAGAGAGTTAGAGATAAATAGAAGAGAAGTCTGTGATCTATGCAAAGGGAGTGGTATAGAACCAGGTAAACAGCCAGAGAGATGTCCATATTGCAACGGAACAGGAGAGATAAGGTCTTCGCGTTCTACTCCATTTGGTCAGATAGTGAATGTTATGACCTGTCCCTCCTGCAGGGGGACAGGTAAGATAATTACAAATCCCTGCCCACAGTGTAATGGAAGAGGCTTTGTCTCTAGGAGACGTAGGGTTATGGTAAAGGTACCTCCTGGAGTAGAGGATGGTACCAGGCTCAGATTAAGGGGGGAGGGTGACGCTGGAATTAACGGAGGACCCCCTGGAGATCTGTTTGTCTTTGTGAAGGTTAGACCTCATCCTGTCTTCAGGAGATTCGGAGCGGACCTGGAATATGAGGCGGTAATAGATGTATTTGATGCCGTCCTGGGAACAGAGATAGATGTCCCTACTCTGGAGAGGACTACCGAGAAGTTAAATATCCCTTCGGGAACCCAATTCGGAGCTACTTTCAGGATAAGAGGGAGAGGGCTTCCGTTTATCAACAATGGGGGTAGGGGAGATCTTATAGTTAGAGTAAAGATAGAGGTCCCTCAGAGATTGAGTGAGAAGGAGAAGGAACTTCTGTTAGAGATAGCTAACCTGCGTGGCAAAAAGATTAATGGGAAGGGTGGAAAGTCTTTTTTTGAAAAAGTAAAGAATGCATTTGGAGGTTAATTGTCGAGATATTGGGTAGAGGTAAGCATAATCTATAATAAGAAGTCTTTCCCTTGCCTGGATCTAGAGGATATAATCTCTAGTAAATTGTGGGATATTAATTCCTCCGGGGTAGCTATAGATTCTTCGAGTAACTATGTGAGAATCACGGGGTATTTCCCCCTGGATGCCCTTTTCTATAAAAAACTGGAAGAACTCAAGCTTTCTCTGGGTGAATATATCCTTTCAGGGTTGAAGTTTAGCTTCAATATATCTGAGGAATCGGAATGGCAGAAGTTTGGCAGGTTTGAGCCATTCCAGATCGGGAAGTTTTTTGTCATACCTGATGAGAATAATTATGAGCTCCAGAATGGATTGATCCCTATCTTCATAAAACCCGGGATGGCTTTTGGAACTGGGCTTCATCCAACAACAAGGATGTGTATAAGATTACTTGAGACTCTCCCGTTAGAAGGTAAACTGGGTATAGATGTAGGAACTGGAAGTGGCATATTGGCTATATGTATGTTAAAACTTGGTTGTAAAAGTGTTATAGGGATAGATAATGATCTTGTAGCAATATCTGATGCAAGAGAGAATGCCATTAAGAGCGGGGTTGGAGATCGTTTAGACCTCAGGTTGGGAGATCTACTTAATGACTATAATGGTGAGAGGGTTGATGTGATTACTGCTAACCTGCTCCCTCAACTTATGCCACCACTCTTTGCTAAGGCTTCTTCCGTCTTGAATCAAAATGGATATCTTATAGTAAGTGGTTTCTCTGAGAGCGAGGATGGAGAGGTTATAGAACTTGCCCGTTCTTTTAACTTCTCACTGAAGAATAGGCTTGTGGAAGAGGGATGGTCTGCACTCCTTTTCGCCTATGACACTCCTTAGAATCTTTCTGGAGAATGCCCATACAACTATCAGGGTTTCTGATAGAGAGATCCTCCGTCATATCTCAGCAAGGAGACTTTCTGAGGGCGATGATCTGATAGTCTGTGATGGAAATGGTAGGTCTTATATATACAGGATTAGAGAGAAGAGTTCAAATAGTCTCCTAATAGAGATGGTAGAACCTGTAGACTTCTCTCCACCGTCAAAAAATGTCATATATGCTCAGGCTCTTCTAAAGCCAAAAAAACTTGACCCTATAATCTCTTACAGTACACAGCTAGGGGTGGAGACTTTTGTCTTCTTTATATCCAGGAGGTCCTCCATACAGGACCTCGGCGTAGTAGAAAAGAGGCTGGATAGATTGAGAAAGGTAGCCAGAGCATCTGCGGAGATATCTATGAACAGGGTGCCAGATATAAAGATTATACCTGATCTTTCGACACTCTTGGATCAATTCAGCACATATAAACCACTTATGCTTTATGAGAATGCTCAGGAGAGGTTAACCCTCGATTGGCTTAAGAATAACGATATTAGAGATATACTTTTCATCATAGGTCCAGAGGGAGGATTTGAGGACGAAGAGGTTGAACTGGTAAGAGAGAAAGGCGGATATATCCTTTCACTGGGAGAAAGGATATTGACCTCTGAAGTGGCGGGTTTTGTTGTCTTATCTCTTATTCAATTTGGGATCTGAGTTATGAAATTTCGAATATATACCTTTGGTTGTAAGACCAATCAGTACGACTCTGAATATCTCAGAAGGATCCTGGTCAACTCTATGGAGGAAGCCAGTGAGAGAGAAACTCCGGATGTTATTATTGTCAATACCTGTTCGGTAACACATATAGCAGAGAGGAAGGCTAGGACATTGATCAGGCATCTTCTGAGGACTTATCCCAACGCCAGGATAATAGTTACCGGATGCTATGCAGAGAGAGACCCCAAGGGGATAGAAGCACTTGGAGATCTTACAGTAGTTGGTAATAGCGATAGAGGAAAACTCTATGAGCTGTTTTCTTCAGATTCGAGCCCTAAGGTATTACCTGTAAAGAAAGAAAAGAGAGTAAGGGCTTTTGTAAAGATCCAAGATGGATGTGATGATTTCTGTTCTTACTGTATAGTGCCATATGTAAGAGGTCCTGTCCGTTCCAGGAATACTAGGGAGATTCTCGATGAGATTAAAGCCCTGGGGGATCTTGGTTATCCTGAGATAGTGCTCACCGGTATACATATAGGGAGATTTGAAGACAATGGGATTCGGCTTCCCGATTTAGTAAGACTTATTTATAGAGAAGTCCCTTCTATAAAAAGGATCAGGCTGAGTTCTCTGGAGCCACAGGAAGTAGACAGAGGAATTATAGAACTTTTCGATGAAATTCCCAATCTGTGTCCCCATATTCACCTCGTGGCTCAGAGTGGTAGTAATAGGGTACTCAGAGATATGAAGAGGAGATATACAAGGGAGGAGTATCTATTCCTAGTTGAAGGGTTCAGATCGGTAAGAAATGATATTGAATTTACCACAGATATAATAGTTGGTTTCCCTTCTGAGGATGAGAGAGATTTTGAAGATACAATAACTCTGGTGAAAGAGGTCGAATTTATTAAGGTCCATATATTTCCTTTCTCTCCCAGACCTGGGACTGAGGCTTTTAATCTCAGACAGATAGATAAGAGGGTTGTTAGAGAGAGGGAAGCAAGGCTTAGGGATGTAAGTTTGGATGTAGCCTGTAATAGACTTAGACGTCTTGTAGGAGAGAACCTAGAGATACTGGTAGAAAGATCTTCCGGCGGTATTGCAACTGGGCTGACAACTACCTATATCAGGGTCTATTCTACTATATCTTCTCCTGTTCCGGCAGGGAGCTTATTGGATGTTCATATCGAAGGGCTGGATAAAAGAAGAGATAGTATAGTCCTTAAGGGAACTTCTTAGAACTTTGTGACTGTTGACTTTCCGACCTTTAGTGATATAATCCTATGTCTAGGTGATGTATTATGCCTGAAAAGATTAAAAATGTAGCAGTAATAGGGTTAGGAAGGTTTGGTTTTTCGCTGGCTGTGAACCTGCAAAAGCTGGGTTGTGATGTATTAGCCATTGATAGTGATGCAGACGTTGTAGAGAATATAAAAGATAGTATATCCCAGGCTCTGGTTTTAGATGCTACCGATGAGACTGCTCTAAGAGAGGCAGGTATAGGTGATATGGATGCTGTATGTATCTCGACCGGGAGAGATCTACAGTCAAGTGTATTAACTGCCCTCATAGTTAAGAAGCTTGGAGTAAGATATATCCTAGCTACTGCAATAAATGACTTACATAAGAAGATACTGGAGAAAATCGGAGTAGATCTGGTCGTCCTTCCTGAGAAGGATATGGGAGCTAGGATCGCCTATCGATTAACTCATCCTACTATTCTCGAGAGGATAGAAGTCTCTCCTGATATAGAGATGATAGAGATAGACCCTCTCGATTGGATGATAGGAAGACCTCTGGCAGAGATAGATCTACCAAGAAGGTATAATGTAAGGATATTTGCTATAAGACGTGGAAATATAACCATTACAGAGCTTACCGGAAGTACAAAGATACTGAAGGATGATAAAATATATATCTATGGGAAGCATAGTGCTATAGAGAGATTTGTGGAGCATTAGTTATGCAGAGAGAAAGTAATCCCTGGCGCTTTATAGTCCTGAGTTTTCTTTTTATAATCCTTGCAGGAACATTTCTTCTGATGTTACCATTCTCTTCCCGCTCCGGAAGATTTACCGATCCTCTCACTGCTCTTTTTACAGCAACTTCTGCCACATGTGTCACAGGCCTGGTGGTTGTTGATACCGGGACATACTGGTCTCTTTTTGGGCAGATCGTTATCCTACTCCTTATACAGTTGGGTGGTATAAGCTATATGACTCTGTTGAGCTTTGTAGCCCTTTTACTTCGTAGACAGGTGTTTTTGCATGAGAGGATTCTTCTCCATGAGACCCTTAATACCTGGTCGATCAGAGGAGTTATGAGGCTGGCAAGGTTGGTCCTTTTTACAGTGATCTTATTTGAAGGGATTGGTGCAATTTCCCTCTTTTTAGTTTTTGTAAGAAGTTATCCAGTTATCACCTCTATAAAATTTGGTGTCTTTCATAGTATTTCTGCCTTCTGTAATGCCGGCTTTGATCTCTTGGGGGGCTTTAGGAGTTTTACCGGATATGTCGATAATCCCCTCCTGGTATTTACTGTAACCTTTCTTATCATCTTTGGAGGTATAGGATTTATAGTTATATATGACCTCAAGAGTAACCACTTCACCTGGAGGAAGCTTACATTACATTCTAAGCTGGCAATATTGACCACAATTATCCTGATAGCCTCAGGGATGCTAGTTATCTCCATCTTAGAATGGAAAAATCCCAATACCCTAGGTAATCTTTCTATAAGAGGAAAACTCCTGGGGGCATATTTCCAAAGTGTAACTCCAAGGACCGCAGGTTTCAATACTGTTAGTATTGGGGGGATGCATCCTGAAACATTACTCTTTATCATACTGCTTATGTTTATCGGTGCATCTCCAGGTGGTACCGGAGGAGGTATAAAGACGGTGACATTTGCTGTCCTGTTATTTGCGGTAAGGGCTACCCTTATGGGTTACGAGAATGTTGAGGTCTTTGGGCGCAAGTTATACTGGGATTCCGTCAGAAGAGCCTGGGCTTTATTCTTTATGTCGTTAGGGCTTATCTTTGTGAGCTGGTTTATACTCTTATTAACCGAGAACTTTCCTCCTCTTAATCTTCTTTTTGAGATAACTTCAGCCTTTGGCACGGTTGGCTTGTCAACCGGAATAACCCCGGGTCTATCTCCTCTTGGGAAGATAGTAATAATACTGGATATGTATCTTGGAAGAGTTGGTTTGGTGGTTTTTGGTTTATCTCTCTTGTATCCTTTAAGGAGAAAGGCTCATATAGAATTGCCTTATGGTGAGGTGAGTATAGGATGAGATTCCCTTGGCAGTATAACAATCTGAACAGACCAAGTCAGTATGGAGTAATAGGAATTGGTAGATTTGGTACATCTGTAGTTGAGACTTTGGTAGATTTAGGTTATGAGGTACTTGCCATAGACCCTGAGGAAAAGAATATCGAAAGGGTAAGAAATATAGCTACTTATACAGCAGTTGTTGATGTGACTAATGAGAAAGAGCTAGAGGAGACAGGCATCACTAATGTTGACGTGGCTATAATCTGTTTATCTGATTTAGAGATGAATATACTTGCCACTATGATAGTTAAAGAGCTGGGAATAAAATACATAATTGCTCGGGGATTGAATGACAATCATATGGAAATCCTCAAGTTGATCGGTGTAGACTGGATTGTATGTCCGGAGAAAGAGATGGGAAGAAGAATAGCCCAAAAGATGGCTATCCCGGGTATAACCGACCTTATGGATGCCATTCCTGAAGCCAGAGTTATTGAGATTACTCCCACCCCTGACCTTATTGGTAAGAAGATCCACGATCTCACACTTACCACCAGGGGAGTTCTGGTACTTGGTATAAGGAGAAATGGTAGCGCTATAGTTGTTCCCAGCCCTGAAGAGCTTATAAGACCAAACGATAAGATATACCTCTTTGGTCTTCCTTCTATCCTTGAAGATTTTATAACCTAGTGGTATTATTTATATGAGGATGGCCTGTACCGTAAAGGACTGGACCATCTGATGATTGTCTGATAAGAAGAAAAAAATTCGTCCGGTACCATATCGGACTGGAACGGAGGTGTTTTGGTATGCGTATATCTAACAGGGAGATCGCTCTAGGTGGGTTATTTGGAGGTATCATATTGCTTCTTGGATTTTCTTATCTAGGTTATATTCCAGTTCCCACTCCAGCTGGTGCAGCTACTATTATGCATATACCGGTGATAATAGCAGGCTTACTTCTTGGACCCAAGTTTGGAGCCATAGCAGGTACACTATTTGGCTTTTCTGCCCTCTACTATTTTCTGAGTATAGCCCCTCCCTGGGTTCTATTCCCTGCGAGACCTCTTATAGGGGTCGTTCCTCCCCTTGTATACTGGGGGATATCCAGGGCGCTTGGCAGAAGGGAAAGGGTATTTGTCAGGTGGGTATCTCTTGCTGTTTCACTATTACTTTTGGTTGTCACCTTGAAATTAACCTATGACAGATTGGGCATTAATTTCTGGTTTATCCTCCTCTCACTGTTACTGATCGTTGTAGTTGTCTTCTGGATAAGGAGCTCTGATCCAAAGATAGTTTCCCTCGCAATAGCTTCATTCCTGGGGAGTATGACCAATACCGTAGGGACACTGGGATTGGCAGTAATATTTAAGGTTTTTCCTGTTGGTACAGCCATTTCTGTTGGGATCCTCCAGGGTATCCCAGAGGCTATACTGGCTGTGGTTATATGCACTCCGATAGTAATGGCTCTGGAAAGGAGAGTTAGAGTATGATAATAGCCATAGATGTTGGAAATACCAATATAGACATTGGATTCTTTCAGGGGTACCGACTGTTGAGACACTTTGAACTCTCTACCAATAGACAGGCTACCAGTTATGAGTATGCACTTAACCTTTCCTGGCTTATAGGTAATAATAATCTGAAGTCGGATGATGTCGAGGGAGTTGCCCTATCATCAGTTGTACCGCCTGTGACTCTGGAATTAGAACGTGCAATAAGATATCTATTTGGAATAAAACCGTTTATAGTTGCCCCCGGTATAAAGACTGGTCTGATTATAGATGTGGAAAATCCTAAAGAGGTAGGTTCAGATATAATATGTAATGCGGTCTCTCTGGTGGAAGACTATAGAATATCCGGGATAGTGGTGGATTTCGGTACTGCAATCACTGTTGCCGGGGTCAAAGACAGGAGATTACTCGGGGTAGCGATAGCCCCCGGGATATGGACTGCTAGCTCTGCACTATGGGAGAGGGCAGCAAGGCTCTCTCCCATAGATATATTCAATCCCCCGGAGAGCGTTCTTGGCAAGAATACCGTCACTGCAATGCAGTCCGGAATAATATATGGGTTTGTAGGACTGGTAGATAAGCTTGTCTCCCTGGAGCTGGAAGAGATGAAGATAGAACCATTTGTTATAGCTACCGGTGGCTGGTCTGAGAGAATAGCCAAGTACTGCAGTACAATAAATCTGGTAGATCCGTATCTAACCCTTAAAGGCTTGTGTAGATTGTATATGAAGAATATCTAGCCAATTGACTTTTTCCTTCCTTTTCATAAAATATAAGAGTGGATACTGGGGTAGATAAAATAAGGAAGAGATGGCGAGAGTCGATTCCTCTTAGAAACATAGCATTACTCTATGGTGAGATAGCATTTATCGGGGTATTAAATGGTACTATAGGTACTTATCTCGGGATATTCGCTATAAGACTTGGGGCTTCCAATACCATTATTGGTCTTATGTCATCTCTACCTGCTCTTATAACCGTTCTCCTTATGTATCCAGCTTCCCAGCTGGTGAATCTCTGGAAGGACAAGATAGAGATAAACAAGTGGGCATTTTTATTCACAAGGATTCTCTATCTCCCTTTAGTATTTGCTCCCTATCTTCCTCATCCGGCATCTTTTATACTCCTGATTGTTACCTTACTGGCTATACCTGCTACATCTGCTAATATCGCCTTCAATGTTATGTTCATCGACCTTGTGCCTTCTTATCTGAGAGCCACTATCCTCTCCAACAGGAATATGCTCCTGATGTTTATACAGACATTAACCTCTACATCCGTAGGATATTTTCTCGATAGAGTCAGATTTCCTGTAAACTTTCAGATTGTTATGTTTATTGGATTTGTCTCCAGTATGTTAAGTCTTTATCTTATGACCTTTCTGAAGCCGATAAGAAAATTTAGCAGGGACCAGAAAACTTCTATTGACTGGAAGAAGATATTTTATTCGATAGGGACGCAGTTTAAGGATATAATTAATATCTTTGAAGAGGATCAAGCCTTTAAGAGGTTTCAGTTTGCCACATTTATATTCTATCTGGGCCTCTATATCCCTATGCCTTTATTTGGTATCAGGATGGTAAGAGAACTGCACTTTTCCAATTTTGTCATAGGGCTAACATCCACCTCTAGCGGATTAGCGATGGCACTCTCTTATCCATTTTGGAACAGACTCGGGAAGAGGATAGGGGTGAGGAATGCACTATTCTGGAGCAATATAGGTATTGCCCTCTATCCTTCTCTCTTTATTATGCTTAGAGGGTCTTCCGAGATAATATCCCTTTCAGCTTTAGGGGGATTCTTCAGCGCAGGGTTCAGTATATTTATGTATATGGCACTCCTCATCTTTCTACCTCCTGAGAAGAGGGCAGAATATCTGGCGATAAATGGAGTCATCTCCAATGTAAGCCTTACTGTAGGTCCTATAATAGGGACACAGCTATCAAATATTATGGGTATATCGCCTGTATTCTTTATAGGGACGGTGGTCAGAATACTTGGAACGTATCTCTATCTCAGGAGTATCCCAAAGAATGAGTTTCGCTAGGTTCCTATCTCCCAGCTCTCCAGATATCTCTTCTGTTCTTCCGTTAACTCATCTATCTCTATGCCCATAGTTAGGAGCTTTCTTCTGGCTACCGCCTTATCAATCTCCATCGGGACATTTAGGACTTTTGGAGGAAGATTTTTCCCCTCTCTTACCAGGAATTCCACCGCTAATGCCTGGTTAGCAAAACTCATATCCATAACACTTGATGGGTGACCTTCTGCACAGGCTAGGTTTAGGAGTCTTCCTCTAGCCAGTAGGTATAGTCTTTTCCCATCCGGGAGTGTAAATTCTTCCAGCTCATCTCTTATCATTCTTCTGGAGATAGATATCTCCTCTAGTCCCTTTACATCTATCTCCACATCAAAATGGCCAGAATTACCCAGTATGGCACCATCTTTCATAAGATAGAAGTGCTCTCTTCTTATCACATTTATATTTCCGGTAACGGTTACAAAGATATCACCATATCTTACCGCTTCTCTTATTGGCATAACATCATACCCGTCCATAGCCGCCTCTAAGGCTTTTATATGGTCGACTTCTACCACTATTACTTTGGCGCCCATACCTCTGGCTCTACTCGCCAGTCCTCTTCCACATTGTCCATATCCACACACAACAAATACCTTCCCTGCCAGTAGTATATTTGTAGCTCTCAATATACCGTCTATCGTACTCTGTCCTGTGCCATATCTATTATCGAAGAAATGTTTGGTCATAGCATTGTTTACTGCTATTACAGGTATCTTTAGTTGGTTTTTCCTTTCCAGACTTAAAAGTCTGTTTACTCCGGTGGTTGTCTCTTCAGTACCACCTATCACATATTCTCCAAATTCGTCCCATCTCTTGTGTAAGACTGCAGTTAAGTCTCCTCCATCATCCATAATTATGTGAGGCTTTGTCGAGAGGACCATCTCAATATCCCTATAGTACTCATCGGTGTCTATTCCTCTTTTTGCAAAGACACTCGCAGTCTCTTCTTCTGCCAGGGCTTCTGCAACCTCATCTTGAGTGCTTAACGGGTTTGACCCACACAGGGCGATCTCTGCTCCGCCTGTCCTGAGTGTTCTCGCCAGGACAGCTGTTTCTGCTGTCACATGGAGACACATACCTATCCTTATTCCAGCAAATGGTTTATCCCTGTTGAAGTCTTCTCTCAGAGAAACCAAAACAGGCATCTGCCTTTCTGCCCATTCTATCCTTAATCTCCCTTTATCCATCTACTCCTCCTTTTTTCCATATATCTGTAAAATATATCTTCAGGATGATTTTTATCATAGCTGCTATAGGAACCGCCAGTATAACACCCCAGAATCCCAGGAGTTTTCCAAATACCAGGAGAGAAAATATAACCGTTAGTGGATGTAAGCCCATAGTCTTACCCATAACATTTGGTACCACAAAGTGCGCCTCCAACTGCTGAACAACCAGATACCATATACTAACCTCCAGAGCCTTCCATGGAGAAATTGTCAGTGCTACTATAATCGCTGGTATGGCTCCTATAAATGGACCAAGGTAAGGGATTATCTCTGTAAATCCGGCTATAATTCCAAGAATAAGGGGATAATTTACTCCAAGTATCCATGCCCCAAGGCCATCCGCCAAACCCACGAAGAGGCAGAGGATAAGTTGAGCCTTCAGAAATGATTTAAAGCTTGAGTTTATCTCTTTCAGTGCATTGAGGGTTTTGTCCTTGATGTTTTCCGGTATGATACTTATAAACCACCGCTCTATGTTTTCCATATCTATCAGGAAATAAAAGTTCAGGACTATGGCTAGTATTAGTGTAAATATAGAATTGGTAAGGCTTATTATAAAGTTGAATGCCTTAATCCCTATATCAGATAGATAGGATTCTATCCTTGGCTGTATAGAAGCCAGAAATGAATCCACCATTTTTTGCATTGCTGGATTTGTCTGGAACATATCCTGAAGGTGTTTCAGCCCGTCTGTCAAGACATTATAATATTTGGGTATATCCTTTACTAAAGACATAATTTGATTCCCCAATACTGGTAATATCAGGATGAGAAGAGTCACTACAGGAGTTATTATCATTATATAGAAGATGCCGATAGCTAACCCCTTCTTTAGTCTTAACTTACGGGCAAGTTTTGTAACCGATGGATTTACCACATAAGCAAGTGCACCGGTAATAAAAAACAGTATGACTATACTCCTTATCTCATATATAAACCAGATAAGAAGGAGAATACCTAAAATCCAGAGGAAATTCTTCTGCCAATCTTTCATTTCAAGGTGGCTCTTATAAAACCAGAGAAAAGGGGATGAGGTCTGTTTGGCCTGGATGTGAATTCTGGATGAAACTGGGTGGCTATAAAGAACGGATGGTCTTTTAATTCTATTATCTCGACGAGATCTCTTTCTTTATATATACCACTTACCACAAGCCCATTACTCTCTAGTATACCTCTATATTCATTATTGACCTCATATCTGTGACGGTGTCTTTCTACTACATAAGCCCTGTTGTAGAGTCTAGATGCTAATGTCCCTTCTTTAAGTTCACATCTATATCCTCCCAGCCTCATCGTTCCACCCATATTTTTTATCTCTCTCTGCTCTGGTAAGAGGTCTATTACAGGATGAGGTGTCTTGGGGTCGAATTCAGTACTGTTTGCTCCTTGTAGATTACATACATTTCTGGCAAATTCTATCACCGCACACTGTAGTCCCAGACATAGCCCCAGGAAGGGTATCTTGTTTTCTCTTGCGTATCTTATAGCTGTTATTTTACCCTCGATGCCTCTCTGCCCAAAACCTCCAGGGACTAAGATTCCATCAACACCCTCGAGGACCTTAACCCCTTCCTTTTCAACAGATTCGGCATCTATCCATTTTATATTTACTCTAGCACCTTCCCATATTCCGCTGTGCTCTAGGGCAGAAACGACACTTAGATAGGCATCTTTTAATCCTATATATTTACCAACAAATCCTATGGTTACACTTTTTCTCAGATTTTTCGCCCTTTGTACCAATTCTTCCCAATCTTGAAGCCTGGGTGTTCTATCTTCCATCCCAAGGATTTCAGTTATGATATTACCTACCATTGATCGCTCGAAGTGTAATGGTACTTCATAGATACAGTCCATATCCGGGGCATCAATAACCGCACTGGAATCTACATCACAGAATAGGGCTATCTTATCCTTTACATCTGGAGGTAGTTCCCTGTCTGTCCTACATATGATCATATCTGGTTGAATCCCGATACTTCTCAGCTCCTTTACACTGTGCTGAGTGGGTTTTGTCTTCACCTCCCCAGATGTCTTCAGATAAGGAACCAGGGTAACATGTATATACATTACATTCTCTTTACCAATGTCCTTCTTTAGCTGTCTTATAGCCTCTAGAAAAGGAAGCCCTTCTATATCTCCAACCGTTCCTCCAACCTCTACTATGACTATATCATAATCCTTTTTACCCAGGCTGAGTATCCTCTCTTTAATCTCATTGGTAATATGAGGTATTACCTGGACAGTACCTCCCAGAAATTCCCCCTTTCTCTCCTTGTTGAGTACTGACCAGTATATTGTTCCAGCGGTGACATTATTTTCTCTGGTCATATTTGAATCGATAAACCTTTCATAATGCCCCAGATCCAGATCCGTCTCCGCTCCATCTTCTGTGACAAATACCTCTCCATGCTGGTATGGGTTCATAGTACCAGGGTCAACGTTTAAGTACGGGTCCAGCTTTTGTATAGTAACCTTAAAACCTCTTGCCTTTAGCAGACGTCCTATAGAGGCAGCGGTTATTCCCTTACCTAAAGAGGATACTACTCCACCAGTTACAAATATAAGCTTCATATCTTTAACAGATAGACCTCTGTAGATTTTGGAAGTGTATCGGGGGTTATCTCAAGCTTGTTATCTTCTATCTTCTTGACTGGATAAGAGATGTTTTTGAGGAATTCATCTACCGGCTTTATACTCCAATCCTTCACATAAGTAGTCTTATAGTGCATCGGTATGGCTATCCTGGGATTTATGTCTTTTATAATAATCTTTGCCTCTTCCGGTTCTATAGTGTAGAATCCGCCAACTGGTACAAGCAGGATATCTACTTCACCTATAGCCTTTAACTGGGTATCATTTAGTATCTCTCCCAGGTCTCCAAGATGACAGACCCTTAACCCCTCTGCCTCTATAACAAATATAGTTATCTGACCTCTCTGTGCCCCTCTGTTTTTGTCATGGGCTGCTTTGATCCCCTTTATCTTTATACCACTGTATGTAAATTCCCCCTGATCTTTTACTACGTAGGGATTACCCTTTACCCTCTTTACCGCATTATGATCAAAGTGATCATGCGAGACAGTAACAATATCTCCAGTGAGTTCTCTCACAGGATATGGGATCTCTTCACCAAAGGGGTCGGTTACTACTGTACCCAGAGATGTCTTTATAGTAAAGCATGCATGCCCATTATATTCTATCTTCATAATCCTCTCCTCCTAAAAGGTCTAATAGATTCTCTCCACAAAGATCTGGCTTCCAGGAGACTTCTAAATCTTCCAACTCTTCTTTAGAGGTTATACCACTGAAAACTATCCCTGTTTTACAACCTAGCCTTTTCCCTGCTATCAGGTCTGTTTCTATCCTGTCACCTATAAGGATGACCTCTTCTGGGTCCCTGATATCGAACTGAGTTAATATAAGTTTCAAACCCACTATTTCCGGCTTACCAATCACTACAGGTTGCTTTTTGGATGCTGTCTCCACAGCCTTTACAATACTCCCTCCTCCAGGGATTATGCCATTTTCGGTAGGAAACGTTGGGTCTATATTCGTTGCTATAAACCTAGCCCCGGAAAAAATTGCCTGCTGGGCATAGGTAAGTTTCTGAAAGTTAAAATTCCTGTCCATCCCAACTATAACATAGTCAATGGGAGGTTCGTAGTTCGACCAGAAGAGATTCTTAAATCCAAACTCTTCCAGTTCAAAAACTATTCCCTCTTCTCCTACAATAAAGATCCTAACATCTTTATCCGCCTCTCTATCTAGATAGAGGGCGGTAAGATAACTTGATGTAAATATATCAGATATAGAGATATCTACTCCTATATCTCCAAGTAGTTCTGCTAGTCGCTTTCTTGGTCTTGTAGAGTTATTGGTAAGATAGACCACATTGATACCTTTCTCTTTTAATATCTTTATCCCTTCTACTGCTTCAGGTATCGGAGTCCTTCCCTTTATAACTACCCCATCTATATCCAGTATTGCTAACTTTACATTATTAAGCTCCAAAAAACCTCTCTCTCCTTGCTATCAGAAGGGGCTTATTATCCTCTATAACAGTTTTCTCGCTGGCAATAGCATTTCTCAGATCTTTGGGGAGACTAAAGATTGCCCTATGGGTTTCCCCATCATAGTATTTCAGATTGTTAATACCAAGCTTTTCTAATCTAGTATTAACCTCTTCTTCGCTCAACTTCACCGGATCTTTTCCTAAAGTAGCCATAACAAAGCCCCAATCTGAATCGTACATAGGGACATAGGTATGATAGGACCTGACCAGTGGAAAGACCTGTTTGAGGGTATTGTGGATAGCCGTATGTGCCTTGTTGTTGATGATTGAGACACTCAATGCCTGGGTTACAAATACACCACCTTCATTGAGGTGCTCCTTTATAGTGGTGTAGAACTCTTTGGTAAATAATTTAGAGGCAGGTCCCTCCTCCAGAGGTTCTGTAAGGTCACTGATTATAACGTCAAACCTCTCTTTAGAGTTCTCTATATAAGCCCTTGCATCTCCAATAACAAGTTCTGCTCGAGGATCGTTGAAAGACCCTCCAGCCAGATCGGGGAGGTATTCCTTACAAAGCTCAATAACCTCCTCATCTATATCTACCATTACTGCCCTTTCTACTGGATGCCTGAGTATCTCTCTTAGAGTTGCTCCTTCTCCTCCACCGAGGAGTAAGACTTTCTTGGGATTATCTGCCAGGATCATTGCAGGATGTACCAGTACTTCATGGTATATGTATTCGTCTCTTTCAGAGGATTGACTCTCTCCATCTAGGACGAGCATCTTACCAAACTGGTAGCTCTCTAAGATCTCCGCCACCTGATACTGCGTCTCCCTTACTACCAGGCTTCTCTTTATACCGTGAACATGGTACTCATTTGGTACTACCAGCTCCAGAAACCACTGCCAGTTATGAGCTCTCGACATATTCCCTCACCTCCTCAGTGGTGTGTAAGGTATGGACGAATCTGTTATTCTCTGCTGGAATTCCTCTGTCCACACGTGTTATATAGGCAGACTGGGCTTTCAGCCCTTCAGATATCACATCGCATGCCTTCCAGGGGTCTGTAGTTTCTCCGCAGGTATATATATCTACCGCTGCGTAACCACACTCTGGCCACGTATGTATGGAGATATGAGATTCAGCTATTACCACCACTCCACTCACACCTATAGGGTTAAACTTATGGAACACTGCCTCTTTTATGTGAGCATTGGCAGCAATAGCAGCCTTTATCATAAGTTCCTTTATCTTTTCTACATTATCCAAAAAGTCTGCCTGGCACCCAGAGAGTTCCATTATTATATGAACCCCGAGAGTCTTCATCTCAAGTTCCCAACCCCTTTCTTTTAAGATTTTGTGTAGGGATAGATTCTATATACCCTACACAATTTATAACTATACAGTTTTTTATAAAAAAATGCAATAACCTACAGGCTGGACCTTATATAGAAGCCCTTAGAACTCTCAATCTTCTATAACGGTATTCTTAAGTACTCCTATGCCTTCTATCTCTGCTTCGACCACATCTCCAGGTCTTATTGGAGCAATCCCTGAAGGTGTTCCAGTAGCTATTATATCACCAGGTTCAAGAGTCATATGTCGTGTTATAAATGCGATTATCTTGGGTATCTTGAATATAAGGTTTCTGGTATTATCTTTCTGACGGATGACTCCATTTACCCTTAGCTCTATATCCAGATTATGCGGGTCTTTTATATATTCCTTTAGCACCAAATAAGGTCCTAAGGGACAGAATGTATCAAAGCTTTTTGACCTGAACCAGGGATTGGCTATACTGAGGTCTTCTGTCTGCATATCTCTTGCAGTAACATCGTTTACTATCGTATAACCCAGAACATAGTCCATAGCCTTTTCTTCGGGGATATTTTTTGCCCTTTTACCTATAATTACCCCTAATTCGACCTCGGGGTCCACCCTTGTAAGCCAGTTTGGATATATAATGTTGTCTTCGTTGCCTATTATAGATGATACTGCCTTACTGAAGAATATTGGTTCTTTAGGGGCACTATATCCAGTCTCTCTGGCATGCTCCAAGTAGTTTCTCCCAAGGGCTATTATCTTAGACGGCTTTATCATTGGTGGCAGAATCTTAAATGAGTCTACAGTTAATGTATTTACAAGTCCGTGGTGTTTAAGAAAGATTATTACCCTCTCCAGATACAGGGGTAAGTTCTCTATATCTAACAGCTCCTCTATCAGTCTAGGGGATCTTATACCATTTTCATTTATGATGCTGAAAGCCTGTATCCCCTTAGTTATATTTAGGGTCTTATCTTCAATCAATAATCCTATAAAAGTTTCCGTATTACTTTGACAATTCAGAAGTTTCATCCTTTCCTCCATTTTTATGAAATTTTTGTCTATTATACCATAACTGTGGTATAATCTGAGCTGTATAATCTAACCAGAGGAGGGACTTCTCTTATGATTATGACAGTAAAGGGCCCGATTGGTGAAAGTTCTTTGGGCAGATCATTGGTTCATGAACATATTATGTGTGACTTTTCTGGTGCGGAAGAATCTTCCAGAGATAAATATAACCGAGAAGAAGTTATAAAAACTATGCTACCATTTGTTGAGTCGATAAAAGATTATGGCTTTAGTAGTTTCTTTGACTGTACACCAAAGTATATCGGCCGTGATGTAGAGGTCTTACTTCGTCTTTCAGAGCTATCTGGTATCAATATAATTACCAATACAGGGTATTATGGTGCAGGTAATGATAAATTCTTGCCCAGGTTCCTGTATGGGTTAAACGAAGAGGAGATAGCAGAACTGTGGATAAAGGAATCGAAGGAGGGGATAGATGGTAGTGATATCAGGCCTGGGTTTATAAAGACTGGAGTCGATCCTTCCGGGCTAAGTGAAATAGACAAAAAACTTGTAACTGCATCTGCCATCACCCACCTTGAGACAGGACTAACTATTGCCTGTCATACAGGAGAGGGTACCTGTGCTCTAGAGACATTAGAAGTTATAAAAAGATGTGGTGTTTCACCATCAGCACTTGTAATAGTCCATGCTGATAGTATAAAAGATAGAGAGGTAATATTCAAACTGGCTGAAGAGGGATGCTGGATAGAGTATGATTCCATAGGAAGTAAGCCCATAGAATTTCATACAGGGCTCATTATGGAGACTGTAGAGAAAGGATTTATTTCTAGGCTATTACTTTCTCATGATGCCGGATGGTATACAGTTGGAGAGCCTAGAGGTGCTCTGGATAGGATTCGACCATACACCTATATTGGAGAGTCTCTTATCCCTAGACTTATTAGAGAAGGGCTGGACGAAGATACTATAAATAGTATCTTGGTAGATAATCCTTGTAAAGCTTTTGCAATATCGGTTAGGAAATTATAGGGGATTCTTAACAATTTCTTAAAGAAAATAATAATTAAGAGATTGTCATAGTATCTCTTCTTAGGATAAAATTATAATATGGAGCTTAAGGAACGGGTAGCCTATATAGTAATATCTCTGCTGGCTAGCGTTGCTGTTATAAGTGTAATATTGATATTTGTCTTTATCGCCAAAGAAGCCTTACCCATCTTCTTCAATCCAGAGATCAAAAAGGAAGTAAACCTCAGGACATTCTTTCTCACACGTGATTGGCAACCTATTGGTCTGGAGCCTAAATATTCTTTCCTCCCCTTAATTATAGGTACTATAAAGGTTACTATAATTGCTATTATAGTAGCCTTACCCCTCTCTTTAGGTTCTGCTATTTTTACCGCAGAGTTTGCTCCAAAAAGATTGAGAGAGATAATAAAGCCTGTAATAGAACTTTTTTCTGCTATACCTTCAGTAGTACTTGGTTTCTTTGCACTTATGACCATAGCCTCCTGGGTGCAGAGTATCTTTCATTCGACATCTAGATTAAATGCTGTAACCGCTGGTTTTGCCCTCGCCTTTGCGGTTATTCCCATCACCTATACTATATGTGAGGATGCATTGAATACTGTTCCCAGAGAACTGAGAGAGGCAAGTATAGCTTTAGGAGCCACCAGGTGGCAGACGACTGTCAGGGTTGTTTTGCCCTCCGCCTCCGGTGGTATCTTTGCCGGTATTATGCTCGGACTAGCTAGAGCTATGGGTGAGACTATGATAGTACTTATGGTTTCGGGGAATGCGGCACAGATAACATGGAGCTTTCTGGATTCTGTAAGGACCATACCGGCCACTATAGCTGCAGAGATGGGAGAAGTAGCCTTTGGTAGTACCCACTATGTTGTCCTGTTCTTTCTGGGTTTACTGCTCTTCTCTATTACATTTATTATAAACTATATAGCTTCTATCCTTCTGGAAAGAACACAGAAGAGACTTAGAGGGGAAAGATGAGATTTAGAGAAAGAATCTATGTATTCCTTACTGCCCTTGCTGTATTAATAGTTGTTGGTTTACTCTTTTATATATTATTTGATATAGTTAGAAATGGTATAGGGGTGATAAGCTGGGAATTTATATCCCAACCACCTAGAGAAGGGATGACAAAAGGCGGAATATTCCCTGCGCTCTATGGGACTCTGTTCAGAACTCTCCTAATGCTGATATTTGTTGTTCCCATCGGGGTCTTTACTGCTGTGTATCTTAATGAATATGGGAATGGTAAAAGGTTTTCTAAGTGGATAAGACTGGCTATAAATAATCTTGCCAGTATCCCATCGATAGTATTTGGCCTTTTCGGTTTGGGATTCTTTGTACTGTTCTTGAGATTTGGGGCTGGACTCCTATCTGCCTCTCTGACTGTAGGATTACTTACCCTTCCTCTGGTGGTGGTCTCAACGGAAGAGGCTTTAAGAGCAGTTCCCAATTCTTACAGAGAAGCTGGTTTTGCCCTGGGGGCTACAAAATGGCAGGTTATAAGATTGATCGTCCTTCCACAGGCACTACCGGGTATATTAACCGGAGCTATCCTGAGCATAGGTAGGGGGATGGGAGAGGTAGCTCCTCTTTTATTTACAGGGGTAGCCTATTATCTCCCTTATCTTCCCTCGTCTATCTTTGATCAGTTTATGGACCTTGGTTATCACATCTATATTATGACAACTCAATCCTTTGATGTTGAGTTGACAAGGCCTATCCAGTATGGGAGTACATTGGTGCTCCTCACCCTTACCTTCTCTTTAAATATTATTGCCATTCTTATAAGGTCCAAGATGAGAAAAAGGAGACTGGGTTAAATGGGTAATAATTTAAAGATAAAGATCTCGGTAAAGAATCTGAGTATCTACTATGGAAGTTTTCTGGCTTTAAAGGACATAACACTTGATATACCTGAGAAGAGTATCACTGCCGTTATAGGTCCTTCTGGCTGTGGGAAGTCTACATTTTTAAGGGCACTGAACAGGATGAATGAATTACTTCCAGATGTCAAAACCGTAGGTGAGGTCTTATTAGATGGACAGAATATTTATAGTCCAGATGTTGATCTGGTAGCTTTGCGGAGAAAAGTGGGAATGGTTTTTCAAAAACCTAATCCATTTCCAAAATCTATCTTTGAAAATGTTGCCTTTGGCCTCCGGATTCAGGGCATAAAGGACAGAGAGAAAATAGAGGAGATAGTCGAGTTAAGTCTGAGGAGGGCGGCACTCTGGGATGAGGTGAAGAACAAACTAAACAGATCCGCACTGGAGCTTTCCGGTGGACAACAACAGCGTCTGTGTATAGCTAGGGTCCTTGCGGTTCAGCCGGAGGTCATCTTGATGGATGAGCCAGCCTCTGCCCTCGATCCCATAGCAACCCTCCGTATAGAGGACCTTATGAGGGAATTGAGAGAAGAATTCACTATCGTGATAGTTACCCATAATATGCAACAGGCGGCAAGGGTTTCTGATTTTACCGCATTTTTCTTGACAGATGAGAATAGGACTGGTATGCTTATAGAATACGGAAATACTTCGGAGATATTTACAATGCCTAAAGATCCAAGAACGGAGGGTTATATAACGGGTAGATATGGATAAGGGAGAAGTTAATTTATGGTAAATCCCAGACATATATTTGATGACGAGTTGAAAAACCTCAGGGCAGATCTTTTGAGGATGGGAACACTAGCGAGGGAGGCTGTTGATAAATCTATTAAGGCTCTTATAAACAGGGATATGAATCTTGCAGACGAAGTAATAATAGGTGATGATGTGATAGATAAGATGGACTTAGATATCGAGATGAAGTGTATGGAACTTATAGCAAGGCAACAGCCTATGGCTAGAGACCTGAGGACTATAGGAACGATCCTCAAGACCATAACTGATTTAGAGCGTATTGCAGACCATGCGGTGGATATAGCAAAGATAGCCAAGATCCTGGCAGACCAGCCTCCTTTGAAGCCATATATAGATATTCCAAGGATGTGTGAGCTTTCTCTATCTATGCTGGATGATGCGCTGAAATCATTTGTAAATGAAGATGTGGATCTTGCCAAAAAGATGTGCGAGAGAGATGACCTAGTAGATGCATTGTATAATCAGGTTTTTAGAGAACTTCTCACATATATGATGGAAGATCCGAAGGCAGTAGTTAGAGCCCTGTATCTTATCTTTGTTGCAAGGTTTTTGGAGAGGGTAGCGGATCATGCCACTAATGTAGGAGAGAGAGTAGTATATATGGTTACAGGAGTCTTAAAGGAATTAAATGTCTAAGGCTATGTTGGAAAAGCTATTGAGAAATACGGTACAGGTTATATCCGTCGAGGAGCTAAAAGAGAGGTTAGAGGAGTCCGAAAGGCTAAAGAAGCCTCTTAGGGTAAAGCTGGGGGTCGATCCAACCGCTCCAGATTTACATCTGGGTCACTATGTGGGTTTAAGAAAACTCAAGGAATTTCAAGAGTTTGGACACACGATAGTCTTTGTCATAGGAGACTTTACCGCCCGTATAGGGGACCCTTCTGGACGTTCAGAGACCAGAAAGCCTCTATCTGAAGAAGAGGTAAAGGCTAATGCAGAGACTTATGCAAAGCAGGTCTTTAAGGTATTAGATAGAGAGAAGACAGAGGTACGGTTCAACAGTGAGTGGCTTGGCAGACTCTCTTCTACTGATATAATAAGACTTACTAGTCTATACACAGTTGCCAGGATGTTAGAAAGGGACGACTTTCAGAAGAGGTTTAACGAAAATCGTCCTATCAGTATCCATGAGTTTCTTTATCCTCTTTTTCAGGCTTATGATTCTGTTGCTATAAATGCCGATATAGAGACTGGAGGAACTGATCAGACATTCAATCTTCTCGTCGGTAGGGAGATACAGCCTGAATATGGTCAAAGACCACAGATAGTATTTACCTGGCCCTTGATAGAAGGGATAGACGGGGTAATGAAGATGAGTAAGAGTTATGGAAATTATGTGGCTCTAGAAGACCCACCCCAGGATATGTATGGAAAACTTATGTCTATTCCAGATCATCTTATCATCAAATATCTCACCCTGCTTACTGACTTCTCCGATATGGATATAAAGCGATGGGAAAGGGAGATGCAGGATGGCCTTAACCCGAAGATAGTCAAAGAGATCCTGGCTATGGAGATTGTTGCCACATTCTATGGCAGAGAAAAGGCTGTAGAGTGCAGGGACGAGTTTAATCGTATATTTTCTCAGAAGGAATTACCAAGGGAGATCCCTGAGTTCTATTTAGATTCATCCTACTTTAATTCGGAGATACCATTGGTAGATCTTTTGCTTAATACGGGTCTGGTATCATCAAAGAGTGAGGCTAGAAGATTGATCCGGCAGAGAGGAGTTAGAGTTGACGGTTCTACAGTAGAGGACCCGGATATTAAAATTAGACTGAAGCCCGATGTTATATTACAAGTGGGCAGGCGTAGATTTTTAAAGTTGAAACTTAGAGAAGGATAAGTATGGAGGAAAGGGCTCCAGAGGTAAAGCAGGCTGAAGAGAAGCTATATAAGGGTGAAGTTTCAGAAGCTATAAGGATATTGGAACAGTATATCATTAGTCATCCCGAGGATTACTATGCTATAAATAAACTTGGAGTAGCGCTCGTTAATGATGGTAAGATAGCTAGGGCTAGAGAGTGTTTCCTCAGAGCGATAGAGATAAATCCGAAGTTTGCACCTCCCTATAGCAATATAGGAAATCTATGCACCGAGTCAGGAAAATATGAGGAGGCTCTTATCTGGTATAAGAAGGCTATAGAGATAGACCCAAATTTTTCCAGTGCTAGGACTAATCTTGCCCACCTTTACCGTCTGACTGGTAGGATAGATATGGCGGTGGATGAGCTCAAGAAAGCTTATCATAGAGAAGGCGGATGGACGGGTAGTATCACCAGAAACTGGTGGTTATGGATTTTGGTTGTGGCCGGTATATTATACTTTATATATAGGGGTTCCTAAACTAGGGAAAGGAGGGATACCTGTGCCTCTTTTTGGGAGAAGAGAGTCTAAAAAGGTGGATCCTGCTCAGATCTTATCTGATCTGAAAGTGGTCTGCCAGAAATATCTTGGTGATAGGACTGAAAGTATTTTACAGTCCTCTTTAAATAGTATAGGGAGAGATGCTTCCAATTTAACTGTTGACGATATAAGTCCTCTTATAAATAAGCTCATTGATAATGTTATTAATCCTTTAAAAAAAGCTGATTTCAGGGCAGAACTGTTTGAGGTAAGAAGAAAATATACTGGTTAAGTTTTGAGGAGATTATAAAATCTGAATTAATTTAAGGAGAGTACGGATACTATGAAAGAGAGATCTTTGATTTTCTTTATTCTATTCTTATTAGCTTTTCCACTTCTTACTGCGAACGCTCAAGGTTTAAAACCTTCTGGCACGACATCTTCTTTTCAGATAGATACTCTTGAGGAGCCAATCACAGACGAATATGTACTTGGGCCTGGAGATAGATTATTACTCTCCATAAAAGGTAAAGTGATAGATGTATCCTATGAGTTGGTGATAACTGCAGATGGGAATATTATTATCCCTGAGATAGGTTCTGTTTATTCATCGGGTTTATCCATAAGATCCTTGAGAAAGAAATTAGAAACTTTGATTCCTAAATATTATAAAAATGTCCAGATCTCTCTTTCCCTTTTGGCACCGAGAACATTTAAGGTATTTGTGACCGGAGCGGTGGCTTCTCCAGGAACATTTACAATCAAGGCATTAACCAGACTTCAAGAGGCTATTAATTTGGCAGGTGGGATTCTTCCCAGCGGATCATATAGACACATACAGATAACAAGGATAAAAGACAATAAAAAGAAAATATTGAATATTGATCTATACAAATTTTATAAAAAGGGAGATATTTCACAGAATCCATATCTAGAAGCCGGTGATGTAATATACGTACCGGTAATGAGAGAGAGTGTAAAGGTACTAGGAGAGGTAAGGAACCCAGGTGAGTATGAGATAGTAGAAGGGGACAGGCTAAAAGACATAATAGAGATGGCAGGAGGGCTTACACCTAAAGCAAGCCTAGTAGGAGGGACACTAGAGAGGATAAGAGAGAACAAGAAAGAGGTACAGGATATAAACCTATACGAACTCCTCATAGCAAATAAAGAAGAGGCAAACATAAGACTAACAAAAGGGGACACAATAACAATACCAGTAAAGGTAGACAGGATATACGTACTTGGTCAGGTAAGAAATCCTGGATCATTCACAATAGTAACCCAAGAGGGGGTACTTGGAGAGAGCCAGATAAGAGAAGGGTCAAAGGTATCAGAGCTAATAGCGAAGGCAGGGGGGATACTACCCCAGGCAAGCACAAGGAGGATACAGCTAATAAGGGATAATAGGATAATAAAAGAGCTAGACCTATACAAGGTGCTTGTAAGAGGGGAGAAGGAAGAAGAGGAGATAAAGCTACTACCAGGAGATGTAATATACGTACCGGTAATGAGAGAGAGTGTAAAGGTACTAGGAGAGGTAAGGAACCCAGGTGAGTATGAGATAGTAGAAGGGGACAGGCTAAAAGACATAATAGAGATGGCAGGAGGGCTTACACCTAAAGCAAGCCTAGTAGGAGGCATCATTGAGCGTATCTCCGGAGAGATCATAGAATTGGATTTCCTTAAGTCCTCTGAAGTTCCCCTAAAGGATAAGGATTTAATCAGAATCCCAACTAGGATAGATAGGGTATATGTCTTAGGTCAGGTCAGGAATCCAGGGGCTATTACTTTAATTACTGGAGAAGTAAGTGGGACCCCAACTGGAGAGGCTATTCCTGGACAAGCCAGAGAAGGCTCTAGGGTATCAGAATTGATATCTCGTGCAGGTGGTATATTACCAACTGCCAGTACAAGGAATATAAAGATTATTAGAGGGGGTAAGGAGATTGCAGTTATAGATCTCTATAGGGTCCTTGTTCTGGGAGATACGTCCCAAGATGTTAGTCTAAGACTTATAGATGGCGATGTAATATTTGTTCCTCCTATAGATAAGACAGTTAGAGTCTTTGGACAGGTAAGAGAGCCAGGTATATATGAGATTAGGGAAGGAGATAGGGTGAGAGATGTCCTGATCAGAGCAGGAGGTTTAACTGAGAAAGCAACGAGAACTTTAGGAAAGGTTGAACGTACTGTGAATGGTAAGAAGGAAGATATCCTCTTTAATGTTGAGTATGCCCTTAGGGGAGATGAGAATAATAATATCCTGCTCAGAGATGGTGATAGCATATTCGTCCCAGAACTGAGGAGACTTGTCTATGTATTAGGACAGGTTAATAACCCAGGTACCATAGAATATGTTGAGGGAAGGAGGCTTACTGAGTATATCAGTGCTGCTGGAGGAGTTAAGGAAAGGGCAGATTTAAAGAAAGTTACTATCATCAGACAGAGTGGAGAAAAGGCTGAGATGATAACGGTGAACTATGAGGATATTGTCAGTAAAGGTAAGAGTAATCTGGATATAGAGATCAGAGAAGACGATATAGTATATGTCCCTGAGATTCTCTTTAAAGGTTGGCAGGACCTTGTCCAGATTCTTATGAGTATTGGGGTATTAAAGAGCACGTTTGGTTCTCTCTTCGGGTGGTGATTATGGAAGAAGAAATAAGTCTAGTAGACCTTATAAAGGTTTTAAGAAAGAGAAAGACCTATATAGTAACTATCTTTTTATTAGCTGTGATTGGGGCATATCTCTTCAGTAAGATGAGCCCAAAGGTATACTCCGCAAAAGCGGTGATACTCTTACCTAGTGAAAAGGAAAGCGGTATAAGTGCACAGTTATTACAGTCTCTACCAATAACTGGAATAGTAGGATTACCAAGCGGTGTAGGGGCAAACTACGTAGCTATACTTAAGAGTCGATCGGCTGCAGAGTACGTGGTAAAAAAGCTGAATTTACAAAATACTTATGAGACTAAGAGTTTACAGCAGGCTATATCTATCTTGCAGAAATCTGTGAAAATAAGTGATACGAAAGAAAATACCATCGAAATATCTGCAGAGGCGAAGGACCCAAAATTAGCAGCTGATATATCCAATACATATATCTCCGCACTTAAAGATATAACATCCCGATTTATGTTAACTTCTGCCCAGAGGGAGAGACTATTTTTAGAAAAAAGGTTAAAGGAGACAGAGAGATCTTTAAGTGAGGCAGAATCAAGATTAAAGGCTTTCCAGGATAAATATAGGTTGGTCAGTATCTCTGATGAAACCAAGGCTCTGATAGAGAATATGGCTAACCTGCAGTCCCAGAAAGAGTCCACCCAGATCGAACTGGACGCTGTGAATTCGCAGATAAGCAGTTTACAGAACATTCTTAGTGCTCAGGCTGAACTTTTGGGGAAAGATCTACTCACAATAACAACTATAAGTTCAGATCCAAAGATTCAATCCTGGCGAGAGAAACTTATAGAAAACGAAGCCAATCTTGCCATCCTTCTACAGGACTATGGAGAACTCCATCCTAAGGTTGTTGAGTTAAAACAGCAGATAGCTGAGATAAAGAGGGTAATGAAGGAGGAGATAGAAAGATTATCCAAGGCTTTGGGCACTCTTTCTACTCCGGAGTTGTTTGATCTAGGTGTCAAAAGGATCTCTCTGGAGGCTAAACTTCAAGGGTTAACTGGACTTATCGAAAGGTACGATGAAAAGCTAAGTAAGCTCCCAGATCTCAGCCTGCAGCTTTCTAGACTTATGAGAGATGTAAAGTTACAGGAGGCTATATACACAACTCTATCTACTCAGTATGAACAGGCAAAGATAAGCGAAGCTAGAGAGTCGGTAGAGATTCAAGTCTTAGATTATGCCGTACCACCAGAAAGGCATAGTAAACCCAATACTATGCTCAATATGTTGATTGCTGGGGTAGCTTCTCTATTTTTAGGGATATTTTTAGCCTTCTTCCTGGAATTCTGGAAGAATCTTAAGGAGGAATTAAGAAAGGATGAAAATTCCTAGTTTTGACCTTAAGAGGCAGTATCAGATAATTAAGACAGAGATAGATAAGGCTATTCAGGATGTGCTGATTAATGGGCAGTTTATCTTGGGGGATAATGTAAAGTTCTTAGAGGAAGAGATAGCTGTTTACTGTGGTACAAGATATGCAGTTGGTGTTGCCTCCGGAACAGATGCCCTTTTACTCTCTTTAAGAGCCTGTGGAGTAGGATCTGGCGATGAGGTCATCACCACCCCATTTACCTTTTTCGCCACCGCTGAAGTTATATCCAATCTTGGGGCAAGACCCGTTTTTGTCGATATAGAACCGGATACATTTAATATTGATGTAAGAAAGGTAGAGGATGTGATAGGTAAAAGGACCAAGGCTATTCTTCCGGTACATCTCTTTGGCCAGATGTGTGATATGGATGAACTTTTAAGAATTAAAGAGAAGTATAATCTTTTTGTAATAGAGGATGCCTGTCAGGCTATAGGGGCAGTTTACAATGGTAGAAAGGCTGGTAGTATTGGTGATACCGGTTGTTTCAGTTTTTTCCCCACTAAAAATCTTGGCGCTTACGGAGATGGCGGGATGGTAGTTACTAGCAGTGAGGAGTTGAGAGAGAAGTTAATAGCCCTGAGGAATCATGGGAGTAGAAAGAAGTACTATCATGAAGAGTTGGGATATAATAGCAGGTTAGATGAGATCCAATCTGCTATACTGAGGGTAAAGCTCAAGTATCTGGATAGCTGGATAAAGAGGAGACAGGAGATAGCTAGTCTATACGGTAGTTTACTTGCAGACATACCCTATGTAAAGGTCCCAACGATTAAAGACGGACGCAGTCATACGTTTCATCAATATGTGATAAGGGCTGAAGATAGAGATAACCTGCAGAGATATCTCTCAGACCATGGGATTGGTTCTACCGTATATTATCCGTTACCACTACATCTTCAAGCTGTGTATAAAGAACTCGGCTATAAACAGGGAGATTTCCCGGAGGCGGAAAAAGCTTCCAGAGAGGTTTTAGCCTTACCTATGTGGCCAGAATTAACTAATGAAGAAGTAAAAGAGATTGCGGAGGTCATAAGGTCCTTTTATGGAAAGGATTAGATTCGCAATTATAGGTTGTGGACAGAATGCTCATAAGCATGGTGAAGTCACTTTAGATATACCGCAGTTAGACCTTATAGCTGTATGTGATAAAGACCATTCGAGGGCAGAAGAGTTTGCATCAATTTATAATGCCAAAGGTGTCTATACAGATTATAAAAGACTTTTGGATGAAGAGGAGCTGGACCTGGTTTCTATATCTACCCCTCATGCCTCCCACTATGAGATTGCTAAGGATGCGCTGAGTAGAGGGATAAACGTCCTTGTTGAGAAACCTTTAGCCCTGAAGCTTGAGGAGGCTAGAGAATTATGTTCTATTGCCGATAATTCAGGGTTAAAATTGGGGATGGTAGCCCAGATGAGGTATAATCCTCTTGTAGAATTGGCACTGGAGGCTGTGAGAAGAGATGCGCTGGGGAAGATCTTCTTGGGAAGTGTTCATATGCTCTGGTATAGACCCCAGGAATATTTTGAAAATTCCTGGAGGGGAAGTAGAATCTACGATGGCGGTATGCTTTATAATATGGCGATTCACTATCTGGATCTATTGATATCATTCCTTGGAGAGGTCCAGTCTGTAAGAGCTATAAGTGGAACGTTTACCCACTCTATCGAGACAGAAGATACCCTGGTAGCTCTTTTAAAGTTCCACAGTGGAGCGTTGGCCACTTTTGAAGGTAGTTTTTCCATCTATCCTCAGAATCTCCAGACGAGCTTGAGTATATTCGGGGACAGAGGCTCGATTGTAATCGGTGGTGTAGCTTTGAATAGTATTGAGGCATGGAGGATAAAAGATAATGTTATTCTGCCAGAGGTTGTTACATATGACCCTTTGTATTTGAGAAGACTCTGCTTCAGGAATATGATGTCAGATTTCTGTAATGGTATAATTAATAACGGTCCTACGAGGATAGATGCAGTAAATTCACTCCTGGTTTTGGAGACTATAGAGATGATTTATAGATCACTAGAGGGGAACAAATTATGACTAGAGCGATTGGAGTAGATATTGGAGGGACAAAGATCCTATCAGCAGTTATTGATGAGAAGGGAAACATAATAAAGAGTCTAAGAGTACCCAGTGAAGGGAAAGAGGGCAGGGATAAGATTCTGAGTCATCTGTATGAGGCAATAGAGGGAGTTATATCAGAGGATATAGTGGGGATAGGTATAGGGACAGCAGGACAGGTCGATCCTGATACTGGAACAATAGTCACTGCTACCCCAAATCTTAAAGATTGGGCTGGGACACCTTTAAAAGATATAATTGAAAAAAGATTTGGCTTGCCTACTTATGTGGATAATGATGGTAACGTTGCCGCTCTTGGTGAATGGTGGGCTGGTGGTGGAAGAGGAGCCAGGTGTCTTTTATGTCTTACTATAGGTACAGGGATTGGTTCTGGAATAGTATATGAGGGTAAGGTATTCAGGGGAGCAAAGGGGGTTGGGGCAGAGTTGGGTCATATGAGCATAAAATACGATGGGATAAGGTGTAACTGTGGAGGTATCGGATGTATAGAAGCATACGCCTCAGGACCTGCCCTTATGAGAAAGCTTCAGGAAAAGGGGAAGTCTATAGCTACTCCTGAGGATGTCCTGAGATATGCCGAAAGTGGAGACACCATAGTCCTGGAAGCAATAGAAGAGATAGGGACACTACTTGGCTATGCAATGGTAAGTTTTATAAATATATTTAATCCAGATATAATACTTCTTTCTGGTGGTGTCTCAAATCTTGGAGATTTTCTTATTAGACCTGTAAGAAAGATAGTGGATACCTATGCCCTTCCCGGCGGAAGGGATGTAAAAATAACCAGAGCAACTTTAGGGGAAAATGCAGGTGTGGTAGGCGCATCTGCTCTTGTATTCTTAAAAGGTGCAAGATGAAAAGGAGGGAATTTTTATGGCAGAGGAAAGACAGCTGGTAGTTTTTTCTTTATTAAATGAGAATTATGGAATAGATATCTACAAGGTCCAGGAGATCATACAGTACAGAGACATAACCTTTGTACCAAAAGCTCCACCCTTTGTCAAGGGGGTTATAAATCTTAGGGGTAAGATTATTCCTGTGATAGATCTAAAGGAGAGGTTCAATCTTCCAGAAAAGGAGATTACGCCTGATACAAGGATAATAGTGGTAGAGATATCATCACAGACAGTAGGCTTAATAGTGGATTCAGTAACCGAGGTGCTGAGGATACCTAAGGATAATATAGAACCTCCACCTCCAGTTACTACTATAGAGGCGGATTTTATAGAAGGTGTGGGAAAGCTGGACGAAAGGTTAATTATCATCCTGGATATAGATAAGATACTGACCAAAGAGGAAAAAGGGGAGTTAGCAAGTATAAGGTAAGGAGTGATCTACCATTCTGGGCACAGTTATAAATACCGTAACTGTTATAGTTGGAAGTACTGTTGGGCTTGTATTGGGAAATAGATTTCCTGAGAGGTTGCAGAGGATAGCTATACAGTCTGTAGGGCTATTTACCCTGACAGTAGGACTGAAGATGGCTTTTGGTGCCAGAGATATAAAGGAGTCCATCATTGTTTTGATAAGTCTTGCCTTTGGTGGTATAATAGGTGAATTGCTAGATATAGAGTCTTTCCTGGAGAGATTGGGGGATGCCCTCAAAAAGAGGACTTCAAGCAATACTGCTACCTTTACACAGGGCTTTATGGCGGCTAGCTTGCTCTTCTGTGTGGGACCTATGGCTATTACTGGGGCGATAGAAGATGGGATAAAGGGTACGTATAATATCTTGCTTACAAAGTCTATAATGGATGGGATTTCATCTGTGGTATTATCTGCATCATTGGGTATAGGCGTTATATTCTCTTCGTTAACAGTACTGGGATATCAGGGGATTCTGACAGTACTGGCCTCTATGCTTGGAAATGTTCTCCCTGAAAGCTCTGTAAACTGTATCACTGTAGCTGGAGGATTAATGATTATCGGAATTGGGATAAATCTTTTAGGTATAGGAAAGATAAAGGTAGGTAATCTGTTACCAGGACTTCTAATAGGAGGAGTATTGGGAGCTCTATTATGATAGATATAAGACTTATCGAAGCTAAACCAGAAGAAGTCAGGAATCTTTTAAAGAAAAAGGGAGTAGATGCCCCTATAGATGAGATACTGTCTTTAAACCAGAGGAGGAAGGACCTTATTAAAGAGGTAGATAGTCTCAGGCACCTTCAGAATGTGACTTCTAAAGAGATACAGAAGAACCCTAAAGATAGAGATGCACTCATCTCAAGGATTAGAGAGATAGTGCCAAAATTGAGAGAGCTTGAGGAGGAGCTAAAGAAGGTAGAGGATTCCCTTAATGATCTTATATTAACTCTACCGAATCTTCCCCATGAGAGTGTCCCTGAAGGGAAGGATGAATCCGATAATATACCGATAAAATATTGTGGAAGTATACCGCAGTTTGATTTTACCCCTAGGGACCATTTAGAGTTGGGAGAGACTCTGGATTTGATCGATATAAAAAGGGCAGGAAAAGTAAGTGGTTCCAGATTCTACTATCTTAAACGTGAGCTGGTCATACTTGAGTATGCACTCATCAGATTTGTTACAGACCTGCTTGTAGAGAAAGGATTTGTCCCGGTAATACCTCCGGTACTTGTCAGAGAGGACATCCTTTATGGACTCGGATATCTCCCAGAACTTGAAGATCAGATGTATAAGATACCCTTAGATGAGTTAAGGCTAGCAGGAACCTCAGAACATACTGTTGTTCCTATGTTTAAAGATGAGATACTCGATATAAAAGACCTCCCTCAGAGGTTTATCTCTTTCTCCTCCTGTTTCAGGAGGGAGGCAGGGTCTGCAGGTAAGGATACTCGGGGAATCTTGAGGGTTCATCAGTTTGATAAGCTTGAGATGGTATCCTTTACTTTACCTACAAAATCCTGGGAGGAGCATGAGTTTCTGCTTTCTATCGAAGAGGAGATAATGAGCAGATTGAATATCCCTTACAGGGTTGTTCTTATATGTGCAGGAGACCTGGGATTCCCCGCCAGTAAGAAGTATGATATAGAGGCATGGCTACCAGGACAGAACAGGTATAGAGAGACTCATTCCTGCAGTAACTGTACCGACTTCCAGGCTAGGCGTCTAAATATAAGATACAGGGATGAGGATGGTGATGTCCATTATGTACATATTCTAAACGGGACCGCCCTGGCTATAGGCAGGGCGATTATTGCTATAATGGAGAACTATCAAAATAAGGATGGAAGTATAAGAGTTCCCGATGTATTAATACCTTATACAAAGTTTGAGGTAATAAGAAGATGAGAGAGGTAGTACTGGTACTCGATTTTGGTTCGCAGTATACGAATCTCATAGCTAGGAGGGTAAGAGAACAACAGGTATATTCCGAGATTTTACCATGCGATGTCCCTTTCAGTGAGATAGAGAAGAGAAATCCTAAAGGGATAATCCTTTCTGGTGGACCTTCTAGTGTATATGAAGAGGGGGCTCCTAGGTGTAGTCCTTCTGTATTTAGTGGTAAATATCCTGTGCTGGGAATCTGTTATGGGATGCAGATTATGGCTTATATGCTTGGAGGCAAAGTAATAAGAGGGGAGAAAGGAGAATTTGGTAAGACGCTTTTGAAGATCGAATCGGATTCCCCACTGTTTGATGGACTGGAGAAGGAGTTTATTGCCTGGATGAGCCACAACGATATAGTGATAAAAGTACCAGATAACTTCAGGATTACCGCCTCCACCGATAATACGCCTATAGCTGCTATGGAAGATCCCGAGAGGAGACTTTTTGCTGTTCAGTTCCATCCAGAGGTGGTCCATACTATAAATGGTGACAGAATAATAAAGAATTTTCTCTACAAGATATGTCATTGTAGCGGTGATTGGACCCCAGAGCATTTCATAAACGAGGCTATAGAGAATATAAAGAATACCGTTGGAGATGGCAGGGTTATATGTGCATTGAGCGGTGGTGTGGATTCTACAACTACTGCTGTACTTGTCCATAAAGCTATCGGTGATAATCTTACCTGTATCTTTGTCAATCAGGGGACACTTAGAGAGAACGAAGTCGATCAGGTATTGAATACACTGAAGAGCTTCAATATGAAGGTAGAATACATAGATGCTACAGATAGATTCCTGGAGAGGTTAAAGGGTGTAACTGACCCTGAGGAGAAACGTAAGATCATAGGACATGAATTCGTAAGTGTATTCGAGGAGTTGGCAGTTAGGCTTGGGAATATAGACTTCCTTGCCCAAGGGACTCTATACCCTGATGTCATAGAGAGTGCAACCAGTTCCCAGAAGGCTCATAAGATAAAAACCCATCATAACGTTGGTGGTCTACCAGAGAGGATGAGGTTAAAACTGGTCGAGCCATTGAGGTATCTTTTCAAGGATGAGGTCAGAAGAGTCGCACTTTCTCTGGGTATTCCCGAGAAGATCGTTTATCGTCAGCCATTTCCAGGTCCGGGGCTGGCTATAAGGATTATAGGGGAGGTCACCAGAGAAAGACTGGAGATAATAAGAAAGGCAGATCATATAATCTCCACAGAGATAGAAAAGGCTGGATTAAGTAGAGAACTCTGGCAGTATTTCGGTGTCCTTTTGCCAGAGATGAGTGTGGGGGTAATGGGAGATAGAAGGACTTTTGGACATGTGGTAGCCATAAGGGCTATTCTGAGTGAGGATGGTATGACTGCAGACTGGGCGAGACTGCCTTACTCTCTTTTAGAGACAATATCTAATCGAATAATAAACGAGGTCCCAAGGGTTAATAGAGTGGTTTATGATATAAGCTCCAAGCCACCAGCAACTATAGAGTGGGAGTAACCATATGGATTTATTAGAAGAGGCAATATCCAGGATTGGAGAGATTGGTCCTAGGCCTACAGGTTCAGACAAAGAGAGAGAACTTGCTGGTTGGTTAGAGGATAAACTCAGAAGCCTTGGACTTTATACCGAGGTTCAGACATTCAAGGTTGTTCCAACCTATTCTTATCCTTATATACTCGTCTGGGGACTCTTGGTCTTCTCTGTCCTTTTTACATTTTTTGATAGATTCTTCCCCTTTTTCCTGGCTCTGGTTGTTACTTTTCTTGAATTTAGGGAGCTCGATACCTTTCATAATATTACCAACCTATTCAGAACCAGGATATCGCAGAATGTGATTGGTAAAAATACGGATAGACCCAAACTGATCATAACAGCACATATCGATTCTGCCAGAACCTCGATATTTTTTAATCCCAGGTATGTTACCTCTCCCAGAGTTTCTATGTTACTCACAACTGGTTCTAGTCTTGCCGTTTTGATCCTTACATTCTTTAATCTTATATTTCCACTGAAGTTGTGGTCCTACTTAGGACTCATCCCCTCCTTCTATCTATTGTTCCTTATAGGTGCCCATATACATAGGGAGATTTTTATGGGGTTTAGTCCTGGTGGCAATGACAATGGTTCAGGGGTTATAACTGCCCTGTGCAGTGCCAGGATATTAACGGAAGAAGGTGTGCCCTTCTGGGTGGTATTTACTGGAGGGGAAGAATCGGGTACCTATGGGGCAGAGGCTCTGGAGAAGAGATACAGGGAATTTATTAGAGATGCCCTTATACTGAACCTCGATAATCTTGGATCAGGAAGACTTACGGTAGCTACCGAAGAAGGGATGTGGAAGATATTCAAGGTAAAAAACGACTGGCTGGATATAATAAAGAGGTGTAGCGAGGGGATAGATGTTGATTTTAGACCTTACCTTGGTCTTTCTACTGATGCTACGGTATTTTTAGCCAGAAATTATAATGCTGGAACGATCATAGCTCTTGATGATAGGGGTTTTCCTGTAAACTGGCACTGGTACACAGATACTGTGGACTCCTTAGAGAAAAAGAATCTAATAGATGCTATTAATATAGTTATAAACGTGGGGAGATATGTGAGATGATACTGAAAGGATACATAAGAGATAGGATATCAGAATCGTTAGATAAAAGTAACTTTCAAAAGGTAGAGGTGGTGGTTGACAGGACTCAAAATCCAGAGTTTGGTCATTATAGTTCGTCTATCTCATTCAATCTTTCTAAGATCCTTAAAAGATCTCCTTATGAGATAGCAAAATTGATTGTGGAGAATCTTAGCGATCCTCTGGAGCTTATTGATAGGGTGGACATAAAAGGTGGTTTTATAAATTTCTTTCTCAAGGAGAAGGCTTTCCATCTTGTAGTAAAGGACATACTGGAAAAGAGAGAGCAATATGGAAGATCTGACGAAGGACACGGTAAGAGGGTTCAGATAGAATTTGTAAGTGCCAATCCCTCGGGTCCTTTGCACGTTGGTAATGGAAGAGGTGGGGCTCTTGGGGATGTTTTGGCTAATATCTTTGAGTGGTTTGGATATTCAGTCGAGAGAGAGTTTTACGTGAATGATATGGGGACTCAGATGAATCTCCTGGCTCTCTCCGTAGAAGCCAGGATGAAAGAACTCTTAGGGAAACAGTTTGAAATCCCCGAAGAAGGTTACCATGGAGAGTATATAAAAGATATAGCAAGGTTAGCCCTTGAAAGATTTGGCAGTGATATCTGGAATCTTCCTGAAAGACAGAGGTTGGAGACCCTTAAAGAATTTGCTGAGGACACAATTCTCGGATGGCAGAGGGAAGATCTAGAACTTTTTGGTATAAGGTTTGACTGCTGGTACAAAGAGAGTACCTTACATAAGAAGAATCTTTTAAAAGAGGCTTTTGAAATACTTAAAGCCAATGGTTATACTTATGAGAAGGATGGAGCGGTGTGGTTTGCCTCTACGAGATTTGGAGATGAAAAGGATAGGGTCCTTATAAAGAGCGATGGCTCCTCGACATATTTTCTGGCAGACATAGCCTATCACCTGGATAAGTACAAAAGAGGTTTTTCTCACATAATCGATATATGGGGTGCAGATCACTATGGTTATGTAGCCAGGATGAAGGCAGGGATAGAGGCATTGGGTTATGACCCGAATACATTTGAACCAATCATCTATCAGATAGTCCATCTGTTCAGAGGTGGTTCTGCAGTCAGAATGTCAAAAAGAACAGGAGAGATGGTTACCCTGAGAGAATTACTTGACGAGGTAGGAAGAGATGCAGCCAGGTATTTCTTTGTGATGAGAGACCCGAACAGTCAGCTGGATTTTGATATAGATCTGGCTAAAGCCCAGTCTATCAATAATCCGGTCTATTATGTACAGTATGCATTTGCCAGATGTTGCAGTCTCTTCAGACAGGCTGATCTCCGTGGGATAGAGATAGAGGGGATATTTGATTGTGACCTCTCATATCTTAAAGACCCTATGGAGGTAGAACTTATGATAGCCCTTGAAGACTTTCCGGATATACTGAGGAATGCCTTTATCAATCGTGCACCTCACAGACTTACCTCCTATCTGGAGTCTTTGGCTAAGAGTTTCCACTCTTTCTACAATTCTCTGAGGATTCTCCAGGAGGAAAGGCACCTGATGTATGCACGTATGGCTCTGGTTTTTGCTACCCAGCAGGTGATAAAGAATGGGTTGGATATACTGGGGGTTAGTGCCCCTGAAAGTATGTAGGCTTTTTGTGTTATAATGAGTATAGTAATACTTTTTAGGGGGATAATCTATGGAAAGCAAAGTTGAAAATCCTTTGGGGCAGATAAATATTTCTGCTAATGCCATAGCCAATATAGTAACGAATGCTACCCTGAGGTGTCCCGGGGTAGTTGCTATGAGCTCTAAGTCATTTACTGAGGAGATAGCAAATCTCCTCAGGGTAGAGTCTCCTTCTAAAGGTGTAGAGGTCAATATTTCAGGGGATAAGGTAGATGTGAACGTTTATGTGGTAGTATCCTATGGGACAAACATCCCCGAACTGGCAGAGATAATAGCCAGCTCCGTAAAGACCGATCTGGAGAAGTATACCGGTCTTACTGTTTCTTCGATAAATGTAAGTGTGGTAGGTATCGCTTAGATAGTAAAAGAGGTGTATATGGTTGTCTCTGGATATACCCATCCAGTATGTAAAAGGAGTAGGGCCTAAGAGGGCTGTCCTCTTCAAAAAGTTAGGTGTAGAAACTCTAAATGACCTGATCTATTTTATACCCAAGAGATACGAAGATAGGAGTAATTTAAAACCTATAAATTCTTTGGAGTCCGATACTTATCAGACGATCCTCTGTTATGTGGTGGATGTACAGGAAGAGAAGATAAGAAATAATCTCACTTTAATAAAGGCGAGGGTAAGGGATAATACCGGTGAAGCCATCGCTGTATGGTTCAATCAGACATATCTGAAGAATATCCTGAAAAAGGGAACCAGACTCTATCTCTATGGAAATATCATAAGAAGGTTTGGCAGGATAGAGATACAGAATCCTGATTATGAGATTGCTGACGGGGATGAGACTGTCCATACCGGGAGAATCATCCCTATCTATCCTCTTACTGAAGGTTTAAGCCAGAAGATAGTGAGGGGTATAATCTGGAATACCCTTAATCAGTATCTTGATCGGCTAGAAGAGTTCGTACCCTTAGAAATACTTGATAAGTATGGATTTCCCGATATAAAGGGTGCCATTCAGAATATACACTTCCCGGATAGCGAGGAGAGTCTCAGGAAAGCCAGAGAAAGATTAGCATTTGAGGAGTTTTTCCTCCTTCAGCTTGCCATCCTCAGACGTAGGATGTCCTTACTCAAGGAGGAAGCTCCTGTGATAAAGGTCTCAAGAAATACTGAGAATAAATTCCTCAAGAGCCTCCCCTTTGAGCTGACAAATGCACAGAAGAGGGTAATAGAGGATATAAAGAGGGATATTGCAAGTGGAAGATCTATGCAGAGACTCTTACAGGGTGATGTTGGCTCGGGTAAGACTGTAGTAGCAGCTTATTTCCTCTATGTGGTTGCCAGTAATGGTTATCAGAGTGCTATTATGGCTCCAACTGAAATCCTTGCTCAACAGCACTATGACAGAATAGGGCCTCTTCTGTCCAACTTAGGACTTGAGACCGCTCTACTTATTGGTTCTACGAAGGAGAGAGAAAAACAGCAGATAAAGGAAAGACTTGCTTCTGGAGACCTTCCGGTTGTCATCGGTACCCATGCGCTTATACAGGAGGATATAGAATTTAAGAACCTTGTAGGTGTAGTCATAGACGAACAGCATAGATTTGGAGTTATGCAGAGAATGGCATTAAGGAACAAAGGTCTTTCACCACATTTTCTTGTTATGAGTGCCACGCCTATTCCCAGGACTTTAGCCCTTACGCTCTATGGAGACCTTGACATCTCGGTTATAGATGAGCTACCCAGTGGCAGGTTACCGGTTGCTACGTACTGGGCTTCCAGTGAACAGAGGGCTCAGGTTTACAATATGGTCAGAAAGATAGTAAAGAGTGGTCAACAGGCTTACATCGTTTGTCCTCTTATAGAAGAGTCAGAGAAATTAGAGGCTGAGTCTGCCATAGCTCTAGCCAAGAGGATGCAGGAGGAGGTATTTCCGGAATTTAAAGTTGGATTACTCCATGGGAAGATGAGTATCAGTGAGAAGGAAGAGGTTATGAATAAGTTCAGGAATGGAGATATAAATATACTGGTCTCCACAACGGTGATAGAAGTAGGTGTAGATGTTCCAAATGCTACCCTTATGGTTATAGAAAATGCAGAAAGGTTTGGCCTCTCACAGTTGCATCAGTTGAGAGGAAGGGTAGGGAGAGGAAGCCTGAAGTCCTACTGTATCCTTATAAGTGACCTGAACTCTGAGGAAGCTAGGGAGAGGATAAAGATAATGACTAGGACGCAGAATGGTTTTGAGATAGCAGAGGCTGATCTGAGACTCAGAGGTCCGGGAGAATTGAATGGTACTAAACAGCACGGTATTCCAGATTTTAAAGTGGGAAATATCATACGTGACACAAGGATATTGGAGTTAGCAAGGGAAGAAGCTATTAGTCTTTTAAAGAGAGATCCCAATCTCTATTCTCATAAAAAACTCAGGGAAAAGGTTGAAACCTCTAAACTCTTAGAATTTTTGAGTACAGGTTAGTGGATGGAAATAGTCATAACTGGGGGTATATTTAAGGGGAGGAAGCTATTTGTTCCTAATAATGTCAAAGTAAGACCCACTATGAGTTCTGTTCGCGAGGCTATCTTTGATTCTATAGGAGGCAGGATAATCAACTCTGCTTTTTTAGATCTCTATGCCGGTTTTGGTACGGTAGGGATAGAGGCTTTAAGCAGGGGTGCCGGTAGGGTTACATTTGTTGATAAGAACAGGGTATGCGTAAATACAATAAGAAAAAATCTTGAGACCTTGGACTGTCTGGATCGTGCAGAGATCTATCAGATGACGGTGGAAAGTTTTATCAAGGGTATAGATACCAAGTACGACTTTATCTTTTTGGACCCTCCCTATAGGCTTGACTGCTCAGATATTATCAGAGAGATTTTGGATAAAGAAATACTTGCAAATAGTGGTATTATAATATGGGAGACTTCTGTAAGAAGTAATATTAACAAGGAGTCTCTTAATATAGTGAGAGAAAAGAGATATGGGGAATCATTGGTATTATATATAGAAAGGGATATAATTGTATGAAAAGGGCTGTATATCCTGGGAGTTTTGATCCAATAACAAATGGACATATAGATATAATAAAGAGGGCATCAAAGCTATTTGATGAACTGATAGTGGCTGTCCTTGTCAATCCTGCCAAGACTCCTCTATTTACTGTGGAGGAGAGGATGGAATTGATAAGGGAAAGCCTGAATAGTATGCCCAATATTAAAGTGGATAATTTCGACGGGCTATTGGCGCACTACGTGTCAAAGATAAAGGCTGATGTAATTGTCAGGGGACTCAGGGCAGTTTCTGATTTTGAGACTGAATTTCAGATGGCACTTATGAATAAGAGATTAAATCCTGAGGTAGAGATAGTATTTTTGATGACAAGCTATGAATATTCTTATTTAAGTTCTGGGGTAGTTAAGGAAGTCGCCAGACTGGGAGGAGATGTCTCTGGTCTTGTACCCAAGTGTGTTGAAGCTAAACTTTTAGAGAGGGTTGGACGGAGATGAAACTAACAGTCTCTCTGGCTCAGATATATCCCAGGTTGGGAGATATAGAGTACAATATTAAAAGACATATAGAGATATCAAGAGAGGTGAAGGGAAGATCACAGCTTCTTGTTTTCCCGGAATTAAGCCTCACGGGTTCTAATCTGATGGACTTGACATTTGATATAGCCCAGAAGAAAAATAGTATCCTCCTTAATCCTCTATTAGAGGTTTCTAAGGATGTTGATATAATTCTTGGACTGGTGGAGCTTGGGGAGGATAGAGATCTCTACGATTCTGCTTTTTATTACAGTGATTCTTCTCTAAGGCATATACACCGTAAGCTTTTCTTAACAGCCAATCGGAGAGAGATGAGATATTTTGCCGGTGGAGATAGGGTCGAGGTTATAGATACCAGATTTGGTAAGTTAGGGATCGTTATCGGAGAAGATCTCCTTAATCCTATATCAATAATACCCCTTCTCAAAAAAGGGGCTGATATACTTGTAGTGATGAGTAATAGCGTTTCTACTGGTTATTCCTCCACTAAGGTGGGAATCCCTGAAAGTGCTTTAAAATGGAGGAACCTTCTATCCATCTATGCTCAACTGTACTCTATCTATGTAGTCTATGTAAATAGGGTGGGCTTTGAAGATGGATTGAACTTCTTTGGAGGCTCTTGCGTAATAGACCCTTATGGAGAAGTTGTGGTTGATTGTCCCTATTTTGAAGAGTCTATTATCCACATAGAGCTAGATTTTGAGCCACATAATAAGCCCTCCCACTTTTTCGATTTTTACAGGATATACAGATTGATTATGGAGAACACTTATGAGGACTAGCATACCCTTTGATCCAATCTTTACGAAGAATATACTTGTCAGGTTTATAAGGGATGAAGTTACAAAGTTTGGTATAGGTAGAGTTGTAATAGGCTTATCTGGGGGGATAGACTCGAGTGTCTCGGCAACTTTGGCTGTAGAGGCATTAGGTAAAGATAATGTCTTTGCCTTTATCCTCCCCTACAAAACTACCAGCAGGGAGAGCTTAGACGATGCCTATTTAATCGGTAAGATGCTGGGGATTCATCTGGAGACAATAGATATAACGCCAATAGTCGATAGCTACTTTAGAACGGATGACATAGATAGGGTCAGGAGGGGAAATTTTATAGCAAGGATTAGGATGTGTATTCTCTTTGATAAGTCCAATGTCTATAATGCATTGGTGCTGGGGACAAGTAACAAGACGGAATTATTACTCGGTTATGGAACGATATATGGAGATATGGCTTCTGCTGTAAACCCTCTGGGAGATCTGTATAAAACACAGATAAGGATCCTGGCGAGAGAGATAGGGATTCCGGAGAAGATCATAACCAAGCCTCCAACCGCTGACCTCTGGGTGGGGCAGACAGATGAGGGAGAACTGGGAATCACTTATGAAGAGGCTGATGAGATACTTTATAATCTTGTAGAAAAGAGACTTTCCCCATCTCTTTTAGTAGAGATGGGTTATGATGGAGAAAAGATCAATAAGATCATCGGTTTGATAAAGAGGAATCAATTCAAGCGTACATTGCCAGTTATTGCCAAGTTATCCAGCCGAACCATTGGGGTCGATTTCAGATATCCCAGAGATTGGGGAAGATAAAAGGAGGATGAAGGATATATGAGTGAAGTAACAGATATTATACAGAGGATAAGGGAAAGGGCAAGGAAGGCTAATAAGAAGGTTGTGCTTCCGGAGAGCTTTGAAGAGAGGACATTGAGGGCAGCCGAGATTGCCACCAGGGAGGGTATAGCCAGGATAGTACTTATAGGAGAGGAATCTGCCTTGAAGGAGAGAGCCAGAGAAGTTAAAGTAAGCCTGGATGGGATAGAAATCATAGATCCCGATAGGTATCCTGAGAAGGAGTTACTGGCTAAGACACTGGTAGAACTTAGAAAGACTAAGGGTATAGATACCTTAGAAAAGGCCTATGAGGTCCTCAAAGATCCTCTCTATTTTTCTACTATGTTATTGAAACTGGACAAGGTGGATGGGTGGGTAGCTGGTGCAGTGCATTCCAGTGCAGACGCGGAAAGACCAATATTCCAGATTATAAAGACTGCTCCGGGGATAGATGTAGCCTCTGGAGCATTCCTTATGGTTGTACCGAATTGCCAGTATGGAGAGAATGGAATTTTCCTCTATGCGGACTGTGGGGTAAATCCTAATCCAGATGCCAGTCAGCTTGCCTCCATAGCCATCTCCAGTGCGCATTTATTTAGGCTGTTAGTCGAGAAAGAACCAAGGGTAGCTATGCTTTCTTTTTCAACCAAGGGGAGCGCTAAACATGAACTGGTTGATAAAGTAGTCGAAGCTACCAAAATAGCTAAGAGTAAGGCACCAGATCTTATTATAGATGGTGAACTTCAGGGGGATGCGGCATTGGTTCCTGCGGTTGGAAATTATAAAGCCCCTGGTAGTCCTGTTGCAGGAAGAGCGAACGTCCTTATATTCCCTGATCTGAATGCAGGTAATATATGTTACAAACTTACCGAAAGACTTGCAAAGGCTAAGGCTATAGGTCCTATACTTCAGGGAACCGCCAAACCTGCCAATGATCTTTCCAGGGGGTGCACCACCGAAGATATAGTGGATTCTATAGCTATTGTTTGTGTGAGAGCTACTGCCTTATAGGAGGTTGTGAAATATTATGAAGATACTGGTTGTGAACTGTGGAAGTTCTTCTCTTAAATATCAGCTTTTTGATATGGAGAAGGAGGAGGTTATAGCAAAGGGTATCGTAGAAAGGATAGGTACACCTCCATCCTATCTGACATATTCGGTCAATGGAGAGAAGGTAAAGAAGGAAGTAACTGCTAATAACCATACCGAAGCCTTCAGAGTTGTTATAGAGGCTTTATTGAATGGGGATAAGCCTGTCATAAGCTCTATAGAAGAGATAAAAGCTGTAGGCCATAGGGTTGTGCATGGGGGGGAGAGATTTAAGGAACCCACAATTATAAATGATGAAGTAATAGCAGAGATAGAAAGAAATAACGAATTGGCACCACTTCATAATCCAGCAGGTCTGGCAGGTATAAGAGCCAGTATGGAAGTACTTCCGAATGTCCCTCAGACGGCTGTATTTGATACATCCTTCCACTCGAATATGCCCAAATATGCCTACTTATACGCCATACCGATGAGGCTTTATAGGGATTACAGGATCAGGAGATATGGTTTCCATGGTACTAGCCATTATTATGTTGCTCATAGAGCGGCACAGTTAGTAGGTAGACCTATCGAAGAGTTAAAGATTATCACCTGCCATCTTGGTAATGGTTGCAGTATCAGTGCAGTCAAGGGAGGTAGATCTATAGATACCAGTATGGGATTTACTCCATTAGAAGGGCTCATTATGGGGACCAGGAGTGGAGATTTAGACCCGGCGATACCTCTGTATCTTATAAGAAATCTCAATTATACTGCTGAAGAGGTCGATGATATCCTCAATAAAGAGAGTGGACTTCTCGGGATCTCTGAGTTCAGTAACGATATGAGAGACATTATGAAGTCTGCCGAAGAAGGAAATCAGAATGCCAAACTGGCGATGGAGATGTTCTGCTACAGAATAAAGAAGTATATCGGAGCCTATACAGCTGTTATGAATGGGCTGGATGTACTCGTATTTACCGCTGGAATAGGGGAGAATGAGCCAGAGATAAGACTTATGGTATGTGATAATATGGAGTATCTCGGTATAAAAATAGACCCTCATAAGAATAATTTTAAGGGACAGGAGAGAGAGATCAGTACCTCAGACTCCAGAGTAAAGGTATGGGTTATACCAACGAACGAAGAACTTGTGATCGCAAGAGAGACTGCGCGTTTAATTAGCTGAGCATCTTATGACAATAGACGTGAAGGAAATACTGGAAGGAGAAGTTGAAAGTAAATCCTTCCACTATACGGAGACCCAGGAAGCAATGGAAGGGCTCTCCTTTGATGCCTTACCGGAAGTAGAGGGTAAAATTAGGAGATTAGAAAGACGGAAGCTATTACTCACCTGTAGGGTTAAGACTAGGGTTTTACTTGAGTGCAGTAGATGTCTCGATATCTATCCGCAGGAGTTGGAGTTTTCGTATGAAGAGGTATATACAGAAGAGCCCTTCAGGATAATAGGGAAATTGACAGAAGAGGATTTTAAGTATACAATAGAAAACAATGTGATTAATGTTTCTAGTAGTGTAAGGGAGAACATAATAATGAATCTCCCGATTAAGCCTTTATGCAAGGTAGACTGCAGAGGACTCTGCCCTGTATGTGGAAAGAACCTTAATAAGGAGAAGTGTAACTGTAGTTTAGAGGATATAACTATCAAATACTAGAGGTATGGAGGGATAGATAGTATATGGCTAATCCAAAGAAGAAGATGTCTAGGTGTAGGACTCATAGGAGGAGGTCTCTATGGAAAATGGATCCTCCTACATTGATACGTTGTCCACAGTGTCACAACTGGACCTTACCCCACAGGGTATGTCCCTCTTGTGGATATTATGACGGAGAAGAGATCATAACTGTTAAAGAAGAGAAATGAAAATAGCTTTAGATGCGATGGGTGGGGATTTTGCCCCACAGGTACTTGTCGAAGGAGCATATATAGCTAAGAGCAGTCTAGATGTAGAATTAGTTTTGGTGGGGGATCAGGAGAAGATACGCCAGTTTATAGGCACCAGGGATATCCCTTTTGAGATAATTCATACTGATGAAGTTATAGGGATGGATGAACATCCTACTCAGGCGATAAAGTCTAAGCCAAGGTCTTCCCTAGTAGTAGCGGTAGAGATGCTTAAGAGGAGAGAAGTGGATGCGGTTGTATCTGCAGGAAACACTGGCGCTTTTGTAGCCTGCGCTTCCTTGATCTTAGGAACATTTCCAGGGATAGAAAGGCCATCTATAGGGGTGACCATCCCAACTTCGAATACCCCTGTTTTTATCATAGATACTGGGGCTAATGTTGATTGTAAACCGAATTATCTGTACCAGTTCGCCATTATGGGTATCAGTTACTCCCGAAATATCCTGGGTATTAAGAATCCGAGAGTAGGATTGTTAAATATAGGATCTGAAGAGACCAAAGGTAATATGCTCACAAAGTCTGCCTATTCCATATTAAAAAAGTTAGAAAACTTTGTGGGCAATATTGAAGGAAATGATATATTTGAGAATAAGGCAGATATTATTGTCTGTGACGGGTTTGTTGGTAATGTGCTGTTAAAGTTTGCTGAGGGCTTTGCCTGTACATTTGGAAAGATGATAAGAGATTTTATAGTAGATTCTTCCATACCAAGATCCGCAAGATTCTTTGTCGATAATGCTATAAATAGTGCCCTTTCTGTATATGATTTTTCAGAGTATGGCGGTACCCCCTTACTTGGGGTCAGAGGGATCTGTATAGTTGCTCATGGGAGGTCCAATGCTAAGGCTATATTTAATTCTGTAAAGGTGGCTAAAAGGTCTGTAGAATCTGATCTCCTCAAGGAGATAGAAGAAGGAGTAGCGTCTTATGTCAGTTAGAAATGTTGGTATTATAGGGATCGGTTCTTATACCCCACCAAAGGTGGTAACCAATTCTGATCTGGAAAAGATGGTTGATACATCTGATGAGTGGATAGTTACCCGTACGGGCATTAAGGAGAGGCGTATAGCAGAGCCTGATGTTGCAACCTCTGATCTTTCTTTTGAGGCAGCAAAAATAGCTCTGGCTTCTGCCAATCTGTCCCCTAAAGATATCGATCTTATAATTGTAGCTACTGTAACCCCAGATATGCTCTTTCCCGCTACTGCCTGTGTACTGCAGGATAAATTAGGGGCAGAGTGTCCTGGTTTTGACCTCTCCGCTGGATGCTCAGGTTTGATATATGCCTTAAGTGTTGGGACACAGTTTGTAGCAAATGGGACTTATAATAATGTCCTTGTGGTTGGTGCTGAAGTCCTCTCCAAGATCACCGACTGGCAGGATCGTTCTACCTGTGTGCTTTTTGGAGACGGGGCGAGTGCAATGATACTGGCTCCGGTAGAAAGAGGTGGATTCAGGTCTTTTGTGCTGGGAGCAGATGGCAGCGGTGGAAAGCTTCTGGAGTTGCCTGCAGGTGGGTCGAGACTGCCCGCCTCTTATGATACTGTCTCCCAGAGGCTTCATTATATAAAGATGAATGGTAGAGAAGTCTTTAAGTTTGCAGTTAAGATTATGGGTGAGGCTGCTTTAGATGCAATAGAGAAAGCAGGATTGACTCCATCTGACATTGATCTTTTCATTCCACATCAGGCAAATATAAGGATTATCGAATCTGCTGCAGAGAGGTTAAAGCTTTCTATGGATAAGGTCTTTATTAATCTCGATAAGTATGGTAATACATCTTCTGCATCTATCGGGATAGCCCTTCACGAGGCTCTCCTCTCAGGCAAGATTAGAGAGGGTAGTAGGATAGTTATGGTTGGTTTTGGTGCAGGACTTACCTGGGGGGCATGCGTTCTCGAATGGTAAAAAGAGCTTTTGTCTTTCCCGGACAGGGTACACAATTAAAAGAGGCTGATGTCCACTATATTCTCAGTTTACCTAATGCTAGAAGTTTTATCAGTAAGAGTTCCCTTCTTCTGGGTCTAGATATAGAAGACCTCTTATTGAGAGGCATATCTCCAAAGGATACAGAGATCAGCCAGATAGTCACATATGTACTTTCCCTCTCCCTCTTTTATACTCTTGAGGCTAGCGGTTTGTCTGCCGATGTGGTTGCTGGACATAGCCTGGGGGAGTACTCTGCACTGACTGCTAGTGGAGCCATCTCTTTTGAGGATGGATTGAGGCTTGTGAAGGAGAGAGGAAGGATAATGGCTGAAGCCTGTCGAGAAATCAGTGGGGGGATGTTAGCAGTAATTGGTCTCGATAGAGAAGATGTACTGGAGGCTATAAAGGATATCCCTGATGTTGAGGCTGTAAATTTTAACAGTCCAAAACAGATAGTCATATCTGGCAGAGAATATGCTCTGAATGTGGCAGAAGATATATTGAAGGGAAAGGGAGCCAGGAGGACTGTCCGTTTAGATGTGGCTGGACCATTTCATTCCTCCTTTCTTAAGGAATATGGGGAAAGGTTTTACAGTGATTTTATATCAGATCTTAAAATAGATAAGCCTAAGATTGATTTTGTATCATCTGTGAATGGAAGACTTATTGGGGAAGAGAATGAAATAAGAGAATGCCTGAGAGTCCAGATGTACAGTCCGGTAAGATGGGTTGATGTGGTTAGGACTATCGAAAGTTTGGGAGAGGTAGACGTCATAGAGGTAGGTGCCACCAGTGTTCTTACAGGACTTATAAGGCAGACAAGCTCCAAGTTGAATATACTTGGAAATGCATTAGAGGTACTGGAGAAGATATATGGACGATAGACAGGTTGCTATAGTAACCGGCGGATCTAGAGGTATAGGAAGGGCTATAAGTCTGGAACTTGCAAACAGTGGAAGAAGGGTAGCTATAGTCTATAGAAGTAATAGAGATAAAGCTCTGGAGACTCTTAGAGAAATAGAATCTCTGGGGGGAGAAGGAGATATCTTTCAGGCAGATGTAACCAGATGGAATGACATAGAAGAGGTAGTTAAGGGGGTCTTGACTAAGTGGGGAAGAATAGATATTCTAATAAATAATGCAGGTATAACTAGAGATACTCTCCTCTTTAAAATGACTGAGGAGGATTGGGATGAGGTATTGGATACAGACCTTAAGGGGGCATTTATATGCACCAGGCTTGTAGCCAGGCAGATGATTAAGAATAGAGAGGGTAGAATAGTAAATATAGCCTCAGTCATTGGAGAGATAGGTAATATAGGGCAGAGTAATTACTCTGCTGCCAAGGCAGGTCTTATAGGTTTTACCAAGGCATGTGCCAAGGAACTGAGCAGGTGGAATATAACGGTAAATGCAGTAGCCCCTGGATATATTGAGACAGAGATGACCACTGGACTTGACGATGGTATAAAGCAAGAATATCTGAATAAGATCCCGCTTGGAAGATTTGGTAAGGCGGAAGAGGTGGCTAAATTGGTACTATTTCTTGTAAGTAAAGATGCCAGTTATATTACTGGACAGGTAATAAATATTGATGGTGGACTAGTAATGTAGGAGGTGCTTACTGTGGCAGTTCTTGATAAGGTAAAGAGGATTATTGCAGAACAGTTAGGGATCGATGAGGAGGACATAACTCCTGATGCTTCCTTTACTGAAGATCTGGGAGCAGACTCTCTAGATCTGGTAGAACTGGTAATGGCATTTGAAGATGGTTTTGATATTGAGATACCAGACGAGGATGCAGAGAAGATAAAGACGGTAGCAGATGCAGTGAATTATATTCAGTCCAAGATTGGAGAATGAAGAAGCGTATTGTTATTACAGGTGTAGGGTTAGTAACTCCTTATGGAGTAGGAAAGGATGTCTTCTGGGAGGGATTGACCTCTGGAAGGAGTGCAATTGGATACCTCTCCAATATAGATACTACTGATCTTCCAGTTAAGATAGGGGGAGAGGTAAAGGACTTTGATCCCGAAGGTTATCTTGGGAAGAAAGAAGCTCGAAAGATGGACCGTTTTACTCAGTTTGCGGTAGTAGCTGGAATAGAGGCAATAAAAGATGCTAAGCTCGATCTTGAGAGGATTGATAAGGAAAGGGTAGGGGTTATCATAGGTTCCGGGATAGGAGGTATCCACATATTAGAACAGCAGCACTCCTTACTTCTGGAGAAAGGTCCGGGCAGGATAAGTCCCTTCTTTATCCCTATGCTCATATCTAATATGGCGAGTGCTTATCTATCAATTATGTTTGGATTCACAGGGATCTCCTTTTCCGTTAACACCGCCTGCGCTACAGGGGCTACTGCTATTGGAGAGGCGGTAAAGGCTATACAGGCAGGTGAATGCGACATAGTCATAACTGGTGGGACAGACGCTGCTATCACTCCCCTATCGGTAGCTGGATTTGCCAATATGAAGGCTCTATCAACCAGAAATGATGAGCCAGAGAGGGCAAGTAGACCATTTGATGCTGAAAGGGACGGTTTTGTGATGGCAGAAGGGGCTGGTATTCTGGTTCTAGAAACATTGGAGAGTGCCAGCTCTAGGGGAGCTTATATATATGCAGAAGTGGCAGGTGTCGGAAGTACCTCAGATGCCTATCATCTGACAGCTCCAGAACCTGAAGGTAGATTACAGGCTAGGGCTATGGAACTTGCTATGATATACGGAGGGATAGGAAAGGAAGAGGTTGACTATATAAATGCCCATGGTACTTCCACCCCCCTCAATGATACTATAGAGACAAAGGCTATAAAATCGCTTTTTGGAGATCTGGCTTACAAGATCCCTGTAAGTTCAAACAAGTCTATGATTGGGCATACCCTGGGAGCAGCTGGCAGTATAGAGCTTATAGCTACCGCCCTAACTATCAAAGAAGGTATAATCCCGCCTACTATTAATTATGAGCATCCTGATCCTGAATGTGATCTGGATTATGTTCCAAATGTGAAACGAGTGAAAGAAGTCAAGGTAGCTTTAAGTAACTCCTTTGGTTTTGGAGGGCATAACGTCTCAATTGCACTTAAGAAGTACTATGAAGCCTAAGTTTCTTGATATACTTGAAGAGTTAGAGATAGATATACCGGAAGACCTTCTTAGGATAGTCTTTACACATCGCTCTTTCGATGAGACTAATAACAATGAAAGGCTAGAGTTTCTTGGAGACGCTGTGGTTGGACTGGTAGTTGCGGATTTTCTGTACAGGATTGAGCCCCCTCTATCAGAAGGGGAGATGAGTAAATATAAAGCCAAACTTGTAAGCAGGAGACATCTTGCAGATATTGCATTAAAGCTCGATATCAAGGAGCAGATGAGAGTAGGAGGAGGGGAGGATTTAGAGAGGGGGAGGGAAAGGTATACCATCTTAGGTAATGCCCTAGAAGCCCTGATAGGTGCTATCTTTATAAGAGAAGGATTTGATAAAGCCCGTAGATTTCTGGAAAAGATCTTTAGTATTGGGACCTCCATAGAGGAAGACTATAAGAGTAAACTTCAGGAGAGTGTTCAGGCTCTCTACAAGGAGATACCTGTTTACAGGGTTATAGGAGAGGAGGGTCCCATGCATGCGAGAAAGTTTACAGCAGAGGTCATAGTTAAGGGAAGGTCTCTGGGTACAGGCAGTGGTTTCAGTAAGAAAGAAGCAGAACAATATGCTGCCAAGGAAGCTTTAAGTAGACTACATAATTTTGAGAAGGAGGGGATAGATAATGGAAGTTCTAAAAGTGTCTGCAAAATCTAATCCTAAGTCTGTTGCAGGAGCTATTGCTGCTGTTATTAGAAACGGAGGAGGCGTAGAACTTCAATCTATTGGGGCAGGAGCGGTAAACCAGGCGGTAAAGGCTATTGCCATAGCCAGAGGTTACCTGGCTCCTAATGGAATTAATCTGGTAATGTATCCAGCATTTACCAAGGTAGAAGTTGATGGAGAAGAGAGGACTGCTATAAAGTTCTCTATTCAGGCTATAAAGTAGAATGGGTTGGTTTGATAGGTTAAGACAGGGCTTAGAAAAGACTAGGGCTTTAATAAGGAGGAGTTTCTCAAATATATCAGCAGAAGACTTGGAAGAGCTAGAGATAGCTCTTCTGAGTGCTGATGTGGGACCTAAGACTACAGAAAGGCTTCTGGAAGAGCTTAAGGCAAAGTGGAAGGCCTCTCCAGATGAGAAGCTGTCATCACTTTTGAAGAGTAGTATAACCTCCCTCTTCCCTCCTCCCTTTAATATCATAGATAGATTTCTTAATGGAAAGTGGGTTATACTCGTTATAGGGGTAAATGGTAGCGGTAAGACGACGACTATAGGTAAGCTTGGTAAACTCCTTAAAGATAGGGGTAAGAGTGTGATCTTTGTGGCAGGTGATACCTTTAGGGCAGCTGCTATAGAACAGTTAGAGATCTGGGGAGAAAGGGTAGGAATACCCGTTATAAAACACAGGGAAGGAGCAGACCCTGGAGCAGTTGCCTTTGACGGTTTGAAGTCTGCCAAAGCAAGGAACATAGACATAGTGATAGTAGATACTGCAGGTAGACTCCATACAAAGTATAATCTTATGGAAGAGTTGAAAAAGGTAAGAAGAGTTATAGAGAGAGAAAAGGAAGACTATCAACTTTATACCCTTTTGGTCATCGATGCCACGATGGGGCAGAATGCCATAAATCAGGCAAGGATGTTCAATGAGGCATTGATGGTCGATGGGATAGCGGTTACCAAACTTGACGGTACTGCCAAGGGTGGAGTGGTAATAAGTATAGTCTCAGAGCTCAAGATACCTGTAGTTCTGGTCGGGGTAGGAGAAGATATAGACGATATGCAGAGTTTTAATAGTGAAGAATTTGTTAATGCGCTATTCTGGGAGATGAATTAGTTATGTTTGAAGTCCTGACACAACGCATACAGAATGTATTCGATAGGATCAAAAGACGTGGAAAGCTCAGCGAGGCAGATATACAGGAAGTTCTAAGAGAGATAAGGATAACACTGCTGGAAGCTGATGTGAACTATAAAGTGGTAAAGGAATTCCTCGAGAGGGTCAGGGAGAAGGCTCTTCAGGAATCCGTTCTGAAGAGCGTATCCCCAAGTGAGCAGATCTTGAAGATCATATATGAGGAACTTACCTCTCTACTCGGTGGGGAAGGAAAAACTGAGAAGGGACTTCCATCATCTATTATGCTGGTTGGACTGCAGGGCTCTGGAAAGACCACCACGGCAGGAAAGTTGGCTATGTACTATAAGAAGAGACAGGGAAGACCTCTTTTGGTGGCTTGTGATACCAGAAGACCAGCTGCTATACAACAGCTGGAGGTCATAGGTAATAGCATAAATGTCCCTGTATATAAAGAGGATACTGATCCTGTAACCATAGCCGAGAATGCAGTAAGGTTTGCTAAGGAAAAGGTTTATATGCCTGTTATCCTTGATACATCGGGAAGGCTTCATATAGACGATGAATTGATGGATGAACTGAGAAAGACCTATGAGAGGGTCAATCCACAGGAGGTCTTTCTGGTGGTAGATGCTATGACCGGTCAGGATGCAGTAAATATAGGGGAGTCTTTTGCCAAGGTGGTCCCGCTTACGGGAATTATTCTTACAAAGATGGATGGAGATGCCAGAGGTGGTTCTGCCCTTTCTATGAGGGCTGTAACTGGTGTCCCTATTGTATTTGTTGGTATAGGTGAAAAGTTTGACGCTATAGAGCCTTTCTATCCTGACAGGATAGCCAGCAGAATTCTCGGTATGGGTGATATAAAGACCCTGGTGGAGAAGGTTGAATCTGCCGTATCTAAAGAGAGGGTAGAGAAGTCCTTAGAAAAGTTCACACTCAACGACTTTATGGAACAACTAAAAGAGATAAGGAATATGGGACCTTTAGATCAGCTTATGAATCTGATTCCTGGTTTTTCCAGGTTAACCACTAAAATACCAATATCGGTTGATGAAAAGAGGCTTAAAAGGATAGAGGCTATTATAAGTTCGATGACTATAGAGGAGAGAGAAAATCCTCATATTATAAATGCTAGCAGAAAGAAGAGGATAGCTAGAGGGAGTGGAACTACAGTGCAGGAGATAAATCAACTCCTCAAACAATATGAGCAGATTAAGGGTATGATTAAGCAATTTTCTCAGCTAGAGAAGAAAGGAAGATTTCCATTGTCAGGAGGTAGATTATGGTAAAGATAAGACTTAGAAGGATGGGTAAAAGTGGTAGACCAAGCTATAGAGTTGTGGTTGCAGATGCCCATAGCCCCAGAGATGGTAAGTTTGTAGACATCATAGGATATTATGATCCAATCCCAAATCCTGCGGTCATAAATATAGATCTCGAAAAGGCTAAGGATTGGATAAGAAAAGGGGCACAACCTACAGATACAGTTAAACGTTTACTTATTCAGGCTGGCTTGGATCTTAACAACCTGAATGGATAAGGAGGGGATAATGGACGAGATATACAATACAGTAAAATTCCTCATAAGATGTCTGGTGGATAATGTTGACAAGGTTGATATAACTACTGAGTCCAGCGGGAAGAAGATAAAGTTTATAGTTAAGGTCCCTGATAGTGAGATGGGGAAGGTATTGGGACAGGGGGGAAAGACGATAAATGCTGTAAGGGCGGTTGCCAGTACTTTAGCCCGTAAGCAGGGAAAGACCAAGGTCCAGATACTGGTAGAGTCACTGTGAAATTTTGTTATGTCTCTCTATATAGATGTTATTTCTATTTTCCCAGAGGCATTTATAGGGCCTCTCAATTTTAGTATAGTAAAAAGAGCCAGGCAGTTAGGTCATATCGTTGTAAATATATTTAATCCTAGGGATTTCACAGAGGATAGATACAGAAAAGTGGACGATTATCCTTACGGTGGGGGTAGGGGGATGGTCCTTAAGCCAGAGCCTATATTTAGGGCTGTTGAGTATATAAAGGAACTTAGAGGGGGAGGAAAGACTATACTCCTTTCCCCTCAGGGTATCCCTCTTACACAACCTCTGGTAGAAGAATTCAGTAAGGAGAAGAATCTGATCCTCATATGCGGCCATTACGAAGGTGTCGATGAGAGGGTTGCCCTCTACCTGTCTGATCTTGAGATCTCTATAGGGGACTATGTCTTAAGCGGTGGAGAAATCCCGGCAATGGTTATTATAGACGCTATATCAAGGATGTTTCCGCAGGTTATAGATAGTGAGGTCGTAAGGGAAGAGTCCTTCTGTAGAGGTATCTTTGATTATCCTCAGTATACAAGACCCTATGACTTCAAGGGTTATAAGGTTCCGGATGTCTTATTGAGCGGAGACCATAAGAAGATAGAACTTTATAGGAGAAAAGAGGCGCTGAGAAAGACACTTGAACGCAGACCGGATCTTATTAGAAGGGCAAACCTCTCTGAGGTAGACATAGAACTCCTACAGGATCTCTTCAACGAAATAGCAAAAAGATAGATCAAAGCCTCTTTGATAGAATCCACTCCCTTTTATTCCCCTTTCTATCCAGGTATATCTCAAATATCTCATTTGTGTCCGTTTTTACAGTAAAATAGTTCCTATGGTGTCTCTGTAACCATGTACGTTTCCCTGCTAGACTGCTGGGAAACTTCCAGTCCTGCCAGGCAGATATAATCTCTACAATCCTGTATTCCCTGTTCCTCCAGGTAAAGCCTTTTATAGTAAAATCTTCCTGATCATAGATAACTTCGATCTTCTCACATATAAATCTCATAGGAACAGAAGCCCCAGGAGGTATTTCCCGGGGCTTAATCTTAGAATTTATCTACTGTTTGACCAGATTAACTGCACCAGAATCGATGGGGTTAACATCATTACCAATATTTAGAGCATATGTACCAACTAATTCGTTTAGTTCTCCTCCTCTACATGCATAGGCATGAGGTAGAATAAATGTGAACGTATAAGTGTTTCCTGCTGGGATTTTAAATGAGAAATTCCCACTAGATATAGTAATATCACTTCCAGTATTATTAATTTCATTTGCCTTTATAGTGGCATTCCACTCATTCGTGGAGCTTTCACCTGAAACAATGGTAGCATTTAGAGTAACTGAGTTAGAAGTATTAGGGTTATACGTTACGGTTACCGTTCCTGAGAACTGGTTATTCTCGTTCTGATCTAATACTATTATTACATTTGCAAAGTTTTGTATCGTTGGATTTGAAGCCCTGCTCAAATTCCCACTCCATGTTCCCTTAAGAACTGGTGGTGTTTGATTCAGACATCCTCCAGCCGCTCCCACCGCAAATAAGAGAACCGTCAGAAGAACCACAAACCTTTTAACCATAGTATCTTCACCTCCGTATTCTTTTATACCTAGAGTATACCACTTTTATTTTCTCTCTTCAAGCCCAGTTAAACTTTTGATCTAAGTTCATAGTACCTTTATCACCTCTTCTAAAAAACAATGCGGGGTTTCTCTTAAAAAGATGAGGATGCTATATTCTTTCCTTATCCTATCCCATATGACTGGCTCATACCTTGATAGCATACTCAGTAGGAAACACAGAAGATAACTGGCAGAGATTGGCGGCAGTTGAGGATTATCTATCTCAGATATCCAGGGGATCATACCGATGAGCTCTTCTATACCAAATCTGGTCCCAGGCTTGATCCTTGTTCCACTAATGATACTGTGAAGTATGGGAAAGGTTCCATTTGCCTTTACAGTAACGGTGATCCCTTCTTTCCTTGTAGTAAGACCATGCAGGACCTCTTTGAATGGCTGTCTCTTCTTGCAGATAAAGATGACTCTGGCAAGACTCACCATATAGTAGAAGAGGAATAGGGGACTTGTTAATGAAGTTACAGATTCCATTGCCAAATGGTACTCTCTTGCCTGCTGGATATTCAGTCCTACCTCCTCCTCAAGTGCTCCCAGCTTATAAGACATAACCTTTTCTGACAGCTCATTCCATAAATTATCCATCTGGATAACCACAGTAGCTCTCCGCGTTTAATGAAAGATTACTCCTGTATCCTGCAAGATATCTGTAATAAGTGGCACAGGCTATCATACCCGCATTGTCTGTGCACATTCTTATGGAAGGGAAATATACTCTGATATTATATCTGTCTGCCTCTTCAAGAAATCTTTCCCTGAGTCTTTTATTGGCTGCCACCCCACCGGATACTGCAAGTCTATTTATCTTATAGTTATTACAGGCTCTTATAGATTTATCTACCAGTACGTCCACAACTGCCTCCTGAAAACTGTAAGCCACAGATGGCAGGTCCACATCCTCTTTAAGCAATCTGCTTACTGCCGTTTTTAATCCGCTGAAGCTGAAATCATACCCTTCCGGGATAGCCCTAGGGAGGTTATAGTCTGTTTTACCAAGTCTGGCAAATCTCTCTATAGCAGGACCTCCAGGATAACCAATATCCAGAAGTCTTGCCACTTTGTCAAAGGCTTCCCCTGCTGCATCGTCCCTGGTGGACCCTATAAGTTCATAAGAGAAGTACTTTCTTACCAGTACGAGATCCGTATGTCCTCCAGATGCTACAAGGGCTATAAATGGTGGATATAGTTCCCTGTGCTCAAGTATGGCTCCAAATATATGCCCTTCCATATGATTTATACCTATAAGTGGCTTATTGAGAGAATATGCTAGTCCTTTTGCCGTCATAAGTCCAACCAGCAGTGAACCTACAAGCCCTGGCCCGTATGTTACCCCTATAACATCTATCTCCTCTTTTTTTATCCCCGCCTCTTTAAGTGCCATTTTGATCATAGGGACTATATTTTCAAGATGTCTTCTGGATGCAAGTTCGGGTACCACTCCGCCAAAACGTTTATGTATATCATGCTGTGAGCTTACCAGATTTGAGAGTATATTATGTCCATCTTTCAGTATAGCAACAGATGTATCATCACAGGACGTGTCTATAGCCAGGATATACACTGCCCTTTTCTCCTTTCAGTACCAATCTCATTATAATGGCATCTTCATTATTCGGCTGATAGTAACCTTTCCTTATCCCCACAGCTTCAAATCCCAATGATTTGTATAGATTCTGCGCGGGTATGTTTGTAATCCTGACCTCTAAGGATACCCATTCTACATCCTTCTCCCTAGCCTTCTCTATCAGATGTTCCATTATCTTTCTTCCTATCCCTTCTCTCCTTCTTTTGGGATCAACAGCTATGGTAGTTATATGACATTCATCAAAGAGTATCCACATCCCTCCATAACCCACGACCTTATCATCCTCTAATGCTACTATATAGTACCCGTATGGATTACCGACCAGCTCGTTATAGAAGGACTGAAAACTCCAGGGCACAGGAAAGGATAGCTCCTCTATCCTCAAAACCTCTTTCAGATGTTTTACCGTCATCCGCCTGATCTCTATCATAGGTTCTTAATCCTTTCTGCCTCCGGAGGTTCTATGTACAGAGGAACCAGATTCTCCAGTACCTCTGGTTCTTTCTCCCTACCAGGTATAACCAGAAGAGATGCCCTGGGAACTATAAATACTGGATTCTGGAACATATCAGCTATCTCCCTGTAATTATGCTCCTTTACTATGGCTATCCTCTCATCTGTAACCAATTGAGGAAGCTCTGTTATTTCAGCCACATCTACCTTTTCGCATATCCACCTGTTACTGTTAGCCGTATACCTGGCATAGTAGGTCTTGCTCAATCTATACCTCATAATAATCAGGAGTTTCCCTTCTGGTGGTATATTATAGGCAAGTCCATCGAAAGTTGGAACCCCTATGACGGGTGTATCACCAGCCAGAGCGATCCCCTTTACCAGCGAAAGCCCCACCCTCAATCCTGTAAAGGAACCTGGACCAATGGCAACAAATATCCTCTCTATCTTTTCTCTAGTTATCTTCAGGGCTTTTTCTATCTCATCGGGAAGGAGTACAGAGTGGAGTTTCAAGGAGCACACATTCTTTTCATAGAGAGTTATATCATCCCTCACCACCGCCAGAGATAGATAACTGGTGCTTGTATCAAGTGCCAGATCTGCCATTTCTTATCCTCTCTATAAACTTTATATATCTTTCCCCTTTGGGGACCATTATGATCTCTCTGGAACTCTCATCAACAATACCTATGTTTACCAGGAGGTACTCCTTTAGGTTTATCCAGTCGATCAACTTTTTACCCCATTCTACTACCGTAACACACAGGTTGTCATCAATATACTCCTCAATACCAAGCCCCTCTATACTGTTAAGCCTGTAAAGATCAATATGGTTGAGTGTAAGCCTGCCATTGTATGACCTTATGATTATAAATGTTGGACTGACTATCTGGATACCTATTCCCAGACCTCTGGCGATACCCTTCACCAGTATAGTCTTCCCTGCTCCTAGCTCTCCTTCCAGGAGGAAGATCTCTCCCCCTTCACTCAGCTCTCCCATTACTCTACCGAGTTCCTCTGTTTCTAAAGGCGATTTGGAGTAAAATATAGTATATCCATTATTCATAGAAGATATTTTACCATAAAAAGGATTTTATGGAGATAAGTTGTTATGGCAAAGAGACTTGTGATTATAGGTGGAGGACCTGCCGGAATGATGGCAGGTGGTACTGCTGGTAGTAGAGGGCTTGAGGTCCTCTTAATAGAAAAGAACAGGACCCTTGGGAGGAAACTCCTTCTAACCGGAAAGGGAAGGTGTAATTTTACCAATGATACAGACCTCCAGGGTCTCATCGACAACATACCTGTAAATGGAAGATTTCTCTACAGTGCCTTTAGCAAATTTTCCAATAAAGACCTCATAAGATTCTTTAATGATCTGGGGGTTAGGACAAAGGTTGAAAGGGGTGGCAGGGTCTTCCCTGAATCTGATAGGGCAGAGGATATACTGAAGGCTCTGGAAAGATATATAAGAGATAACAATGTGAGGGTGATCCACGGGGAAGTAAAAAGGGTCCTAAAGGAGGACAACAGGGTTTTAGGGGTCATTCTCAGTGATGGCAGATTCATCGCATCCGATAGTGTTATTATTGCTACCGGAGGACTCTCCTACCCGCAGACTGGTTCTACAGGCGACGGGTATAGATTCGCAAGAGAACTTGGACACAGTATAGTTCCTCCAAAGCCATCTCTTGTGCCCTTAGAGATAGAAGAACCATGGGTCTCTGACCTTCAGGGTCTTACGTTGAAGAATGTCTCCATAAAAGTATTTGACCAGTTTGGAAAGGAAGTATACACCGACCTGGGTGAGATGCTCTTTACCCATTTTGGTATATCAGGACCCATAGTGTTGTCAGCCAGTTCTCATATGAGGGATATAGATAAAAACAGATACAGGATTGTTATTGACCTGAAACCAGGGCTTACGGAAGAAGCTCTCGATAGAAGGGTCCAGAGAGACTTTGAAAAGTACTCTAGAAGGTATTTTATCAACTCCTTAGGAGAACTATTACCGAGATCTTTAATCCCCGTAGTTGTAGAGTTGTCTGGGATCCCCAGGGATAAGTATGTGAATCAGATATCAAGGGAGGAGAGAAGAATACTGGTGAAGCTACTCAAAGGACTTAATCTGACGGTCTCCAGGTTTAGACCTATTGAAGAGGCGATTGTTACATCCGGTGGTGTTAATGTCAGTGAGATTAACCCTTCAACTATGGAATCAAAATTGGTCAAAGGTTTATTCTTTGCCGGTGAGGTCATAGATGTAGATGGTTATACCGGAGGGTTTAACCTGCAGATAGCATTTTCTACCGGTTATGTTGCTGGAAGCTTCTGTTAGTCTGGATTTTCCAATCTTGACTTTATGCTATCTGTATGGTAAATTTTAAACTGTCAACTAAATATTTTTAGGAGGTAGACATAACAGTGTATGCTATTATAGAGACAGGTGGAAAACAGTATAAGGTAAGTCCTGGAGATATACTAACTGTAGAGAAGCTGGAAGCGAAAGAAGGAGAAGAGGTAGTATTTGATAAGGTATTGATGGTAAAAGCTGGGGAAGGGGAGAGCGTTATAGGAACCCCTTACCTCGAGAATATAAAGGTAAAAGGGATTGTCCTCGATCAGTTTAGAGACAAAAAGATCATTGTATTTAAATATAGACCCAAGAAGCATTACAGAAGGAAGAGAGGACATAGACAATATCTTACCAGAGTACAGATAGCAGAGGTGACTTATGGCTCATAAAAAGGGTGCAGGAAGTACAGCCAATGGGCGTGATAGTAATCCTAAATATCTGGGGGTAAAACGTTCTGATGGGCAGTTTGTGACTGCCGGGAATATTATAGTGAGGCAAAGGGGAACTAAGATACATCCCGGGCAGAATGTGGGGATGGGAAAAGATTTTACCCTCTTTGCCTTAGTGGATGGTATTGTCTCTTTCAGAACCAGAAAAGATAAAAAGGTAGTGAGCGTGATTCCTGTCCAATCCTAGTATGTTTGTAGATGAAATCACCATCAAAGTTAAGGGAGGAGACGGAGGGCCTGGTGCTTTAAGTTTTCATAGAGAGAAGTACCTTCCCAAAGGTGGTCCTGACGGAGGAGACGGAGGTAAGGGGGGAGATGTATATATTATAGGCGATGAAAATCTGGAGACCCTGAATTTCTACCATTCGAGGAAGAAACTTATTGCTGAATCTGGCTCTCAGGGTCAGGGGAATAAAAAGAGTGGAAAGGATGGGGAAGATCTATACCTCCGGGTTCCTTTGGGTACCTGCGTTTACAATGCTGATACCGGAAAGTTTCTGGGAGAAATCCTTTTACCTTCAGATAAGCTGTTGGTAGCTAAAGGTGGCAGAGGGGGTAGGGGAAACAGTAATTTCCTATCCAATAGATACAGAGCCCCCCAGGTTGCAGAAAAAGGAGAACCAGGAGAAGAGGTAAGGGTAACTCTTGTCCTGAAGTCTATTACAGATGTAGCCATTATTGGTTTACCGAACTCAGGTAAATCTACTCTGATATCCCTTCTAACGAATGCCCGACCAAAGATTGCAGATTACCCATTCACTACAACCGAGCCTGTGTTTGGGGTATTTGATACAGGGGTCAGGCTTGTAAAACTGGTGGAGATCCCTGCCATTATAGAGGGGTCCCATAGGGGTCTTGGTTTGGGTAACAGGTTCCTGAAACATGCCGAGAGGGCAAGAATCCTGATCCTTCTCTTTGAGAAGGAAGAAGACCTGAATATCATAAAGGCAGAACTCTCTCATTATGATGAGAATCTCTGCAGGAAAGATATGATATTATTCCCTAGGAGTGATATATTTGTTGATGATAAGGTAGAACTCCTGAAGAGTAAGATTATTGATGTCTTCAATCTCTCTAAAAGTTCTGTCCCTGTATCACTGGAGCAAGAGAGGTTAGACCTAGAGATGGAACCAGTATCTATTGAGAAGGTTGGAAGAACTTTTTACATCTCCAATAGAGATCTGGCTAAAGATATAAAGAGGATAGATTTTACCCAGAGAGACCATCATCTCTTACTTAATCCACTGATAAGGAGATACGGTTTATTGGATGCTCTGAGAAGGAGCGGGGCAGAGGAGGGGGATAAGGTCATAATAGAGGGTATCCCATTTGTTCTCCTCGAAGGGAGGATCAGGTATGAATTCTGATAGGATTGGACTTATGGGTGGAACTTTTAATCCTATACACTATGGGCATCTGGTAGCTGCAGAAGAGGCAAGACATCAATTCAATCTTGATCAAGTCATATTTATCCCTTCGGGACAGCCACCGCACAGGACACCCAGATCTGTTATTCCCGCAGAGGACAGGTATATAATGACTGCATTGGCCATAGCTACAAACCCTTACTTTAATATCTCCCGCATAGAGATAGAGCGTCCAGGACCTTCCTACACGATAGATACAGTAAGGGCATTTAGGGAGATGTATCCTAGGTCTGAACTCTTCTTTATCACAGGTCTTGATGCGATACTCGAGATTCTTACCTGGCGAGACCCGTATGAGTTAGTAAAACTAACACATTTTATAGCGGTAACCCGTCCGGGATATAATCCTGAATGTCTGAATAACCTCGATAGAAAGATCTTGGATAATGTCTCCTTACTAGAGATACCTGGTTATGCGATATCCTCAACCCTCATAAGGGAGAGGGTAGCTCAGGGTAAACCTATAAGGTATATGGTTCCAGAGCCTGTAGAGGCTTATATAAGAAAGCATGGCTTATACAGACAGTAGAGATCTCTACATCTCTTTCCTAAAAAAGTATCTCTCAAAAGAGAGGTTTCTTCATACATTGGCAGTAGAAAAAGAGGCGATTTCTCTTGCAGAGAGATATAACGTAGATGTTGGAAAGGCTTCATTAGCCGGTCTTTTACACGATTGTGCCAAGGGTTTTTCAGATGAAGAACTTGTCAGATTAGCGATATCTTATAATATACCACTGTCTATCTGGGACCTTTCCTCTCCTCAGATACTTCACGCCCCTGTTGGCAGTATATTTGCCCGTGAATATTTTGGCATAAAGGATAAGGACATCCTTAGCGCCATATGGAAACATACCACCGGTGATAGAGAGATGTCTACACTGGATAAGATCATATTTATCGCTGACTATATTGAGTATCATAGAGATTTCCCTGGTGTCAGCTATCTGAGAGAGATGGTAAAGAAAGATCTTGATAGTGCTATTCTGTTTGCAATTAATCTGACTATAGGTTATATTATGAGAAACAATCAGATGATACATCCGAAGACCGTTGAGGTCTGGAATTATTTGATAAAGGAGGGAAGAGGCTTTTTAGATGAAGTCAACTCTTGAATTAATCTATACCGCCATAGGTGCGGCGGTTGAGAAAAAGGGGGAGAACATAGTACTCTTAGATCTTCAGGATCTATTGACCATCACAGACTATTTTATAATTATCACTTCTCAGACTCCTCATCAGACCTCCGCTATTGTGGAGAATATAGATAGGGTTATGTCTCAGGAAGGTATATCCCCTCTCCATATAGAGGGAGAGTATGAAGGAGGCTGGGTTATACTGGACTACAATTCATTTGTCATCCATATAATGGAGCCGGAGACTCGTGAATTTTACAACCTGGAAAGATTATGGGCAAGAGCAAAGAGGGTGAAACTGCCAGATGAGTTACTCGTTTCTTGAAGCTTTAAAAGATAGAGTTCTAGTCTGCGATGGTGCTATGGGTACTATGCTTATGAGGTATGGGCTTACTTCAGGAGGTTGTTCTGAAGAATGGAACCTCTCTAGACCTGAAGTTGTAGAAGAGATTCACAGACTTTATATAGAAGCCGGGGCTGACTGTATAGAGACAAACACCTTTGGTGCTAATAGATTCAGGCTTTCAGCTCATCATCTGGAGGATAAGGTCAAAGACCTGAATATTGCTGGAGCCAGAATAGCCAGGAAGGTCGCCCAGGATAAAGTCTTTGTACTAGGTTCTATAGGACCAACTGGTAAGATATTGGAGCCATTTGGAGATCTATCCCTTGAGTCTGCCTACGAGGCATTTAAAGAACAGGCTATGGCTTTGGAGGAGGGTGGGGTTGATGCCCTCATTATCGAGACTATGGGAGACCTTCAGGAAGCGAGGATAGCTCTCCTTGCCTGTAAAGAGAATACCAGGCTCCCTGTTATATGTCAGATGAGTTTCTCCGAAAACCTTCGCACCACTTCCGGTACTCCTCCAGAGGTCTCTGCACTGGTCCTCTGGAGTCTAGGGGCAGATGTGGTTGGTGCTAATTGCAGTATGGGTTCTGAAGGTCTCTACAGGGTACTTGAGAAAATGACCCTTTCAGGAGCCCCTTATATCAGTATACAGCCAAATGCAGGTATGCCTATTATTGAAAACGGCAGATTGCTTTACCCTGAGACACCCGAAGAGTTAGCAGATTTTGCTGTAAAGTATGTCAGGCTTGGAGCGAGTATAGTTGGTTCTTGCTGTGGCTCTACCCCAGAACATACAAGGGCTATAAGTAATGCAATAAAGGGGATGGAGAAGACCAGGATAGAAAGAAGAGCTTCTTACTCTGCCTTTACCTCAAGGACCAGACTCATAGAGATATCTAAAGACCTGCCAATTACAGTGATAGGGGAGAAACTGAATGCTTATGCTGAGGAATGCAAAAAACTTTTATCTTCCAGAGACATAGATGGACTTGTGGAACTTGGACGTGAGCAGATTCAGGGAGGAGCTAAGGCTATAGATATACATCTTGCCTCTCCTGAGGTCAACGAGAAAGAACTGGTAAGAGAACTGATAATAAATTTCCAGCAGTTTGGTGATGTCCCTCTGGTCTTTGATATACAGGACCCTGAAGTCCTAGAGATGGCTCTCAGGATCTATCCGGGGAGGGCATGTATAAATTCTATATCTTTAGAGCCATCAAGAGAAGAGATAATAAGGTTAGCCAGAAGATACGGGAGTGTGGCGATAGCTCTTACCACCGGTAAAGAGAGACTGCCAAGGGACGGAGAAGAAAGGATAAAGAATGGAGAGGATATACTCTCTATGTTTGGCAGTAATGACAGAACGGACATAATACTTGACCCGCTGGTATTTCCTATCGCTACAAGTCCTCAACAGGTAAGAGAAACCCTCAAGGCTCTATCTTACTTTAATGACAGGGGTTATCTTACTATAATGGGGCTCAGCAATATATCATTTGGTATGCCAGATAGATCTCTGCTTAATAGAGCCTTTCTGGGAATGGCAGTGGCAAATGGGCTTGATAGCGTTATCCTTGATCCAACAGATAAGAACCTTATGGACATACTTTACGCTTCACAGGTCATTGTAGGTCGAATTTCACCAATGGATTACATAAAGAGGTTTAAATAGACCTTAGCAGGTTTTTGAAGTATTTATCTGCATAGTTGAAGAATTTCTGATAAGAACTGCAGTAATAACTGTAGTTTATCTGCTCTCCCTTTTTATTTATCCTGAATTTTGGACATCCTCCCCAACATAGATTTAACCACTTACACTTGAGACATCTATCATCTAATATGTGCTTTCGTTCACTGAATTTCCTATACAGGTCACTATTGTATATCTCTTTCAGAGAGTCCTTTCTTATGTTTCCCAGATACCATTCTGGCTCAACGAAAAAGTCACAGGGATATATATCACCATTGTATTCTATAACCAGAGCTCCCTCGCAGTATGGTTTGAACATACAAGGATTTATCCCATAGGCATAGGCGATCAACCATTCTTCGTACTCCCTTATATAACACTCTGGTCTACCATTATTGTACCATCTATCAAACATAACGCACAGGAAGTTCCCATAACCTGCAGGGTCCACTGAAAAGCTGGCGATTTTCCCATCTGTGTCTCTTTCCAGACAGGGTATGAATTGCATATACTCTATGCCAAGATCTCTGAAGTATCTGAATAACGCCTCAGGTTTCTTACTGTTTTTATCATTTACAACTGTTAATATGTTAAAATCCACCTGGTATCTTTGAAGGAGTCTTAATCTACCGAGGACAGTATGATGTGTTGGTTTTCCATCCTTTGTCAACCGGTATTCGTCGTGAAGGTTTGATGGTCCGTCCATACTCAGACCAACCAGGAAGTTGTTCTCCTTAAAAAATACCGCCCATTCTTCATCCAAAAGGATCCCATTTGTCTGAAAGGCATTGTTTATCTTTTGTCCGTTTTTTCTGTACCTTCTCTGAAGTTCCACCACCTTTTTGTAAAAGGGGAGCCCCATCAGCGTAGGCTCCCCTCCCTGCCAGCAAAAGGTGACATTCTCTCCAACTTCCAGCACCTCTTTTACTACTATCTCCAGGGTTTCCAGGCTCATTCTCTTGTATTTCTCCTCGTACAGACTCTCTTTAGGTGAATAGAAGCAGTATTTACATCCCAGATTGCACTGGGCAGAGGCAGGTTTGATCAGTACGGTTATATCTGACCTTTCCATCCTAACCAAAGATCTTCTTTATAAACTTTAATTTTTCTAAAGTGTGGAAGGACCCTCCTCCTTCGTGCCCATTGTACGGATATATCCTGATCTCCTTTTCACCACCATAGTAGTTATATGCTGCAAATACTGTGGATGGAGGGCATATCATATCCATAAGTCCTACTGAGAACATCGCCGGACATCTGGCACGAACTGCGAAATTGACCCCATCAAAATAGGAAAGTGTTCTGAATACTGTATCTATCTTATCTCTATGTATCTTACAGTATCTGCTGATCTCTCCGTAAGGCATCTCATCGGTTAACTGTAAAGCCCTTCTATAGTGACACAGGAATGGAACGTCACTCATAAGTGCCTTTACCTTAGGAGATAGCCCGCTTACTGCTAACGATATACCTCCCCCTTGGCTTCCACCACATACAGCTATCCTGTCAGAGTCTATATCTGGAAAGGCACAGGCAGTTTCTACCGCCCTAACTGCATCTGTAAATACCCTCCTGTAATAGTAGGTCCTTGGGTTTAGTATGCCCCTTGTCATAAAACCTGGATACTGGGGATTTGAATTGTCCTCCTCGTAATCTGGCGTATTCCCCGGTGTCCAGCTACTTCCCTGTCCCCTTGTATCCATAATCAGATGAGCATATCCTGCACTGCTCCACAAAAGCCAGTCAAAAGGAAAACCTCTTCCCCCTCCGTATCCTATAAATTCCACTATGCAGGGTAACTTTTTTGACCTTACCCTTGGTATTATCAGCCAGCCCTTTATTCTCTGCCCCTTATACCCTGAGAAGGTAACATCGAATGTCTCTACCGTTTCCAGATGATAATCTACCCTCTCAAAGACCGGATCGAGAGGATACTGCTCTGCTTCCATAAGTGTTTCCTTCCAAAAAGAATCAAAGTCAGGCTCCTCGTATCTTTCCGGTAGATAAGTCTTTAAAGCTTCCAGTGGCATATCAAAATAAGCCATTTCACATCACCTCCAATTTCTACTAAGGGATATTTTACCACAGTGTATGATATTAGTGAAATTTTCAGTAAAGGGGAATTCTCCTTTTTCTGGTGCAAGCTGGAGCGGGGTATTATACTTACCCGGTAGTATAATATTAAGTAGTATATCTTTTTGGTCCTTTATTTTTAAACTTTCTACATCAGGAGGAGGAAGCGATGTATGCACGTGAAAAAAGATACAGTTGTTGATAAGATGCCAAGGAGAATTATCTGGCTTTTGAATGAGAGATGTAACTTAAAGTGTAGATTTTGCTATGTAGCTGGTAGATTTGGAGATAATAATGAATTAAAGTTGAATGAAATACTGAATGCTCTGGATGAGGCTATAGAACTTGGTGTAAGGAGGGTGGACTTTACTGGGGGTGAGGTCCTTCTAAGGGAGGATATTGCCACTATTTTAGAAGAGGCTAGGAAAAGGGGGATACAGAGGATAACCATAAATACCAATGGTACATTACTCTCAGAGGAGATCATTGGTATACTGGTAAAGAATAATATCGAGGTATATTTAAGTATTGATGGAGCTACCAGAGAGACCCACGAAGGCATCAGAGGAGCCGGTACCTGGGATAGAGTGATGAAGTCTGCGGAACTTCTCAGGTCTTCCGGTGTCAAGTTCTATACTGTCTTTGCCTGCAGTAAGATAAACCTTGATGAAGTCGAAGGGTATATAGGGTTGTCCAGAGACCTCGGTAGTTCAAAGGCATGTATAATACCTGTATTACCGGTGGGAAGAGCCACCAAAGATGTTATCCTCAGTAAAGATCAACTGATAGATATGCTTCACAGGATAGAGAGGACCGCAGAATCTATTATGTTCAATGTTGAAGTCTGGTGTGTGCCTTTTGCCGGATTAATAATCAATTCTCCGTATGTCTCTTATTTTGGATGCAGAAGTATCGATGAGATGGATATCACTCCAGCTGGAGATGTACTTGTCTGCGATACGGTAGATATATCGTTTGGAAACGTCAGAGAAGGTGTTAGTAAAGTCTGGGAAAATCTTATAAATAGTAAGCTGGCTCAGGGCTTACTGAAGACCGCAGAATCTTTTCCCTGCAGGGAGTGTCCAATAAGAGACATATGTTATGGAGGATGCTATGCTAGGGCAAAATTCTTCAGCAATAATATCTATTCTCCTGATCCAATGTGCCCTAGGGTAGCCTCCCTTTAATCTTTCTGCTATAATTTATCTAAAATCTCAAGGGAAAGAGGTGTGAATATGAAAGGGAGATATATTGTCACCCTGGATGCGGGGACTGGTAGTGGAAGGTGTCTTATCTTTGATCTCGAGGGAAATCAGATAGCTCAAGCTCAGGAGGAATGGATTCCAAAAGAGATCCCTGAATATCCTGGTTCTCAGGAGTTTGATACTAAGGAGGCATGGGAGATCCTCTGCAGGACCATCAGAACTGCTATGGCTAGGGGTGGGGTGAAGCCTGAAGAGGTTCTGGCTATAACCGCAAGCAGTATGAGGGAGGGGATGGTTCTTTATGATAAGGATGGCAATGAGATCTGGGCTTGCACAAATCTTGATGCAAGAGCAGTGGATGAGGCTATAGAGCTTATAAACTCCGGGTTGGCGGAGAAGATCTTCAAGATTGGAGGAGACTGGGTAAATATCATAGACCCTCCGAGGTTCCTCTGGCTGAAGAAGCACCAGCCTGAGATATTTAACAGGATTGGACATATGAATATGCTGAGTGACTGGGTTCTCTATAAGCTCTCCGGTAAGATCATTACAGATCCTTCCATTGGTTCTAGCTCAGGTATGTTTGACCTGGCAAAGAGGACATGGTCAGATGAGATTATAAATATGGTTGGCTTAAGTAAAGATATATTCCCTCCGGTGTATGAATCCGGGACTATTATAGGAGAGGTGACTCAGCAGGCTAGTAAAGATACCGGTTTACTCCCTGGAACCCCGGTGGTTACAGGTGGGGCAGATACTCAACTTGCACTGATCGGTGTTAGCGCAGTTGAAAACAATAGATATGTGGTGGTTGGAGGAACTCAGTGGCAGACTGCAGTTGTTACAGATAAGCCCCTTATAGATCCGAAATTCAGAGTAAGAACTCTCTGCCATAGTATGCCTGGTTTCTGGATGACAGAAGGGATTGGTTTCTACCATGGTTTTTCCACCCGCTGGTTTAGAGATGCCTTCTGTCAGCTAGAGAAAGAGATGGCAAGACAGATGGGGGTAGACCCATATTATCTTTTGGAGAAACTTGCCGAACAGGCTCCTCCGGGTTCTAACGGTATCATTGCCATCTTCTCTGATGTTATGAATGCCAGAAGATGGAAGCACGCAGCACCTTCCTTCTTACAGTTTGATATACTCTCCCCCCAGACCTCGGGTAAAAAAGAATGTTACAGGGCTTTAGAAGAAAACGCTGCTTATGTCTCTTATGGAAACTATCAAGTCCTTTTGGAGCTTACTAATACCCCGGCAGAAGAGATAGTATTCTGCGGTGGTTCTTCTAAGGGATTCCTCTGGCCGCAGATTATGGCTGATGTGTATGGGGTGAGGATTAAAGTCCCGGTAGTTAAAGAGGCAACATCCCTGGGTTCTGCTATGGTTGTTGGAGTTGCTATGGGGGTCTATAAAGACCTTGGAGAGGCGGTAGAGAAACTCGTAAGATTTGAGAGAGTCTACGAGCCGAATATGGAAAATCACAGGATTTATCAGGAATATTATAAGAAGTGGAGAGAGATATATCCCAGGATGCTTCAACTTGTTGATGAGGGGCTTTTAAAGCCTATGTGGAGAGCTCCTGGGACATAGGAGGTGGAAATATGTATTACGGAGTAGACTATTATCCTGAACATTGGCCCGAGGAGAGATGGGAGATAGATGCCAGCCTTATGGAGTCCGCTGGAATAAATGTTGCAAGGCTTGCTGAGTTTGCCTGGGTAAAGCTTGAACCTGAAGAGGGACGCTATGATTTTTCCTGGCTCGATAAGGCTATAGAGATACTGGGTAGGCATAATATAAAGACTGTTCTTGGTACACCTACTGCAAGTCCTCCTATGTGGCTGGTTAAAAAATATCCGCAGATTCTTCCCAGGGATAGAGATGGACACATAATGGGACCTGGTGGAAGAAGGCACTACTGTTATAATAGTCCCGAATACAGGGAACTTACAAGAAAGATAGTAACAGCTATGGCTGAGCACTATAAAGATAACCCAAATGTTATTGGCTGGCAGATCGATAATGAATTGGGCTGTCATGAGAGTAACAGGTGTTATTGTGATAACTGCCTTATCAAATTTAGAGAGTGGGTCAAGAAAAAATACGGAACCCTTGAGAACCTGAACAGATCCTGGGGGACGATCTTCTGGAGTCAGACATATACCGATTGGGACGAGGTCATAATCCCGAGGAGGACAGTCGGATCTCATAATCCCAGTCTTCTTCTTGATTTCTTGCGGTTTATATCCGATTCAACCATAGAGTATCAGAATCTTCAGGTCGAGATCTTGAGAAAGATCTGTCCAGATAAGTTTATAACCCATAATCTTATGGGACTTTTTGGCGGGCTTGACTATTATAAACTGGCAGAATCTCTGGATTTTATCTCCTGGGATAACTATCCAAGATTTAGAGGCAATCCGGATCCTACAAGGATAGCCCTTTCTCATGATGTAATGAGGGGAGTCAATAGGGGCAGACCATTCTGGGTGATGGAAGAACAGAGCGGATCTGCAGGTTGGGAGATATTTGGTCCACATCCTTTACCTGGGGAGATCAGACTATGGTCTTATCAAGGTATAGCTCATGGTGCTGATGCAATAGTCTATTTCAGATGGAGGACCTGTAGATACGGAACAGAACAGTATTGGCATGGAATATTGGACCACGATGGGGTCCCTAGAAGGAGATATGAAGAAGTAAAAAGGATGGGGGAAGAGCTTAAGGGTATTAACGAGCTAGAAGGTTCTGTCTATAAGGCAGAAACCGCTATTATCTATTCTTACGATATAAGATGGGCGTTTGAGATACAACCGAATAATCCTGCTTTTGACTATATGGAGCAGATAAGGAAGTATTACACTGGTTTATTTAACCAGCACGTACCCGTTGATATTGTTCATCCACTGTCAGATCTGGCTAAATATAAGCTAGTTATAGCTCCCAGTCTATACCTTATGACACCGGAGATCAGAGAAAATCTGGAAAACTATGTCAGAAATGGTGGAACACTGGTAGTTACTCTCAGATCTGGAGTTAAGGATTGGAATAATGTGGTTACTGATAAGACTCTACCTGGAGAGCTCTCAGATCTATTGGGGATAGAGATAGAGGAGTACTATTCTATGCCAGAGGAAGAGAAATACCACATAAAGGGGATTGGACCGGAGAGATTTACCTGTAAGGCAATATGTGAGTTCGTCAATCCTAAGAGTGCAGAGGTAATAGCTCTTTATGAAGATGGACCATTTGCAGGTAAGCCAGCGGTGACTCTGAATAGATTTGGCAGTGGAGAGGCGATCTATGTCGGTGCAGACGTTGACCTGGGATATGTGGAGTCTCTTCTCTTCTGGCTTATAACAAGGAGCAAGGTAGAGATCATAGCTATGGGTTCTAGAGATGTTGAGGTAACTGTAAGAGAGAATAATAGGGGTACAAAATTTATCTTTCTTTTGAATCACAGTGATAGAACAGAGACTGTAAAGCTATCATTTCCTGGCTATATAGAAGAGATAACCCTTGAACCAAAGGAGGTCAGGATAGTTAAGAGGTGAGCTATGTTAGAAAGACTTAGAGAAGAAGTATGTGAGATGAATCTTGAGTTGGCAAGGAATAGACTGGTTACTATGTTCAGTGGAAATGTAAGTGGTAGAGACCCGGAGACAAACTATGTGGTTATAAAGCCCAGCGGTATGAGCTATAGGACTATGAAACCTGAAGATATGGTTATTGTAGATATGGATGGTAATGTTGTAGAAGGGAAGCACAAGCCTTCGGTTGATACGCTTACCCATCTTTACATATACAGGCATAGACCAGATGTAAATGGTATTACTCATACCCATTCCAACTATGCTACAAGTTTTGCCGCTCTTGGACAACCTATCCCTGTATATCTTACCGCTATGGCGGATGATTTTGGTGGACCTGTCCCCTGTACCGACTACGCTCCCGTTGGAAGTGAGGCTATTGGAAAGGAGATACTGAGGGTTATAGGGAAGAGTCCTGCGGTTCTGGTAAAGAATCATGGGGTCTTTACTATAGGAAAGTCCCCCTTTGAGGCGCTGAAGATTGCAGTTATGTTAGAGGACATAGCAAAGACGATCCATCTTGCTCTCCTTAGGGGGAAGCCAGAAGAGATACCACCAGAAGAAGTAGAAAGGGCATACAATTGGCATCAAAAATTTTACGGACAAAAGTAGAAGATCCTGAAATATTAGAAGGGACTGTATTAGTAGAAGCCAGAGAAAATCTGACAAGAGAGGTATGGAGGCTTGCATGGCCTACCTTTGCCGAGTCTCTTTTGGGAACTATGACTCAGATAATCGATACCGCTATGGTTGGAAGACTGGGTCCTGTTGCAGTGGCATCTACCGGGATAGGCATGCAGCCTCTCTTTCTGGCTCAGGGCATCTTTATGGGTATAGGTATAGCAACAAATGCCATAGTGGCAAGGTATGTAGGGGCAGGAGAAAGAGAGAATGCCAGAATAGTTACTGGTCAATCACTCCTTATATCAACACTGCTTTCTCTGGTGATCTTTCTACCGCTACTTTTTATCTCTAAAGATATTGTTATCTTTATGGGTGCAAGGGAAGAAGGGGTAATTAAGTATGGAACGATATATCTATCCTGGATTATCCCTGGCCTTATCTTTATGACTTCCACTATGGGTATTGTTGGAGCTTTAAGGGGGGCTGGAGATACCAAGACCCCTATGTATATCAATGTCCTGGTGAACTTAATAAATGTCTTTGGAAATTATTTATTAATATATGGGAAGTTTGGTTTTCCAATGCTTGGAGTCGAAGGGGCAGCAATAGCAACAACATTCTCCAGACTAATTGGTGCTATCTTACTCATCCTTGTAATCTTTAATAAAAAATCAGCAATGAGTACTGACTTGAAGCACTGTCTTCACATAGACAGGGAATTTATATTAAAACTGGTTAATCTTGCCTATCCTGCCTCTCTTGAAAGAATAGTCCTCAGTGTTGCCCTTCTCTTTTATACTAGAATAGTAGCCCTGTTAGGAACCATACCTTACGCAGCTCACAGTATAGCTATGAATGCAGAGTCCTTATCCTTTATGCCTGGCCTTGCCTTTGCTACTGCAGCAACAACTCTGGTAGGGCAGAGTCTTGGGGCTAGAAATCCAGAGAAGGCAGAGGAAGCAACCTATACTTGTCTTAAGCTTGGTATCTACTTTATGGGTAGTATGGGAATACTTTTCTTCTCTTTCCCTCAATTTTTTATGAGGATATACACCGATAATGCAGATGTTATAGGTTACGGTTCTCTGGCTTTAAGGGTTGTAGCCTTTTCTCAGATACCAATGGCGATAGCCTTTATCATCTCCGGAGCCCTCCGTGGGGCAGGTGATACAAGGACTGTCTTATACGCTACAGCGGTAGCGGTCTGGTGTATAAGACTAGTACTGGCTTATCTTTTTGTTTATATCCTTCGTATGGGATTCTTTGGAGCCTGGCTGGTTATGATCTTCGATTGGTTATTCAGGGTAGGCTGGCTTGTTATCCGTTTCAGAAGTGGTGGCTGGAAAGATATAAAGATATAAGAGGAGAATCAACGGAGTTCTTTGTGGATCCATAATTCACGTAAAGGTCTATTATTGTATCAATTTCGGAGCACTTTTTATATTTCATAAATCACTTTTTATAATACTATTGACAGATTGATTTTTTATGTTATAATTATCTATAACAATATTAGACCTGAAAGGTTAGGATTGTGGATTCAATAGCAAAAATTAATAGAAAAAGAAAGATATTGGATCTGCTTGAAGCGAGGGGAACCCTCTCTATAAACGAGTTGGCAGAGCTTTTAGATATATCGCCTATTACTCTAAGGAAAGACCTGCAAGATTTAGAAAAACAGAGACTTATTACAAGGATCTGGGGTGGTGTTTCGCTTGCCACTCATACTATTACTCCAGAACCTCCATTTGAGGATAGAAGCGTAGAAAATCTTAAAGAGAAGCGAGCTATTGCTAAGGTTGCTCTTACTTTGGTAAAACCTAATGACGTAATTGCTCTTGGAGGAGGAACTACTACATATGAGTTTGCAAAGTTTCTGGGAGGTATTCCAAATATTCAGGTCATTACCAATTCCGTAAATATCGCATATCTACTCCTTAGACTTGGAGTAAGGATCGCTATGCCAGGTGGATTTTCTAGAGAAGGATCCTATAATCTATTTGGAGACAGGGCAGAAGAATTCTTCAAGAATATCTTTATAGACAAGTGTTTTATGGGGGTGGATGGGATAGACATAGATGGCGGTTTGACAACACTGAATCCGAGTGAAGCTAGCATATATACCTCTATGATAAATTCTGCCCATACTCTGATAGTCTTAGCTGATCATACAAAGCTTGGTCAGAAGAAGCTCATACCTATGAGCCCTATAGATAGGGTTAATATACTTATTACAGATGAATTAGCACCCAAAGAGATATTGAAAAAACTGGAGAAAAGAGGAATAAAGGTTGAAATAGCTCCTTTAGAACCTCAGATAGAAAGTTACAGTCATAGTGAATATAAATTCAAGTGAGGAGGAAGAATGAGAAAGATCATAAGCCTTAATGGAATATGGGAGTTGAGTCTCGACAGGAGATTCAGTCCTCTTCAGACTTATCCGATAGAGGTGCCAAACTGTATCGGAAATCAGATTCCAGCATTGAGAGAGTATAGAGGGATCGTATGGTATAGAAAAGAATTTGATCTTGAGAAAGATAGAGACACCAGATACCTGCTTCATTTTGGAGCAGTGAATTACTATGCAGAAGTCTGGCTCAATGATCTCTTAATAGGAACACATGAAGGTGGTTATACGCCCTTTATTTTTGATGTAACTTCTGCTGTAAAGCCAAAGAACAGGCTTATAGTAAAAGTGGTAATCCCAGGCGACGCAGACCCGAACTATCCATTTTCTGAGATCCCTCATGGTAAGCAGGAGACTCAGTGGTATGGAATGGCAGGTGGCATATGGCAGGAGGTAAATCTGATTCAGACAGGACCCTCCTATATTACCGGTATAAAGATAACTCCAGATGTCGATAACAGTATGGTTTCTCTCCTGGTAACTGGTGAGATGGATGGAGAAGAATCTTACGCCTTATATATTTCTATCATTGATCCCAAAGGAAAAGAAGTATGCAGTATCGAGAGAGAACTAAGGGAGGAGAATAAAGTAGATCTAACCATAAAGAATCCTTTCCTCTGGGATATAGAAAATCCCTACCTTTATACTGTGAGGGCTTGTATCTTACACAAGAATAGGGTCTTAGACGAAGTAGTAGAGACTTTTGGAATGAGAAAAGTAGAGGCAAAAGATGGCGATATATTTTTGAATGGATCGCCTGTATATCTTATGGGCGCTTTAGACCAGGATTTCTATCCCTTTACTCATTATAACCCACCAGATGAAGAATTTGTAAGGGACCAGCTTAGGCTTGCTAAGGAGATGGGGCTCAACTGCCTTAGACATCACATCAAAGTCCCTCACCCATGGTACCTTAAATGGGCAGATAGACTTGGAATTTTAGTCTGGGAAGACCTTCCTAACTGGAGCAAGTCTACTCCAAGAGCTAAGGCAAGGGGAGAAAGGCTACTTGAAGAGATGATCAACTATGATTATAACCATCCTTCAGTGATAATAAGAACAATAATAAACGAGAATTGGGGTTTAGATCTAGTGAATAGTAAAGAAGATAGAGAGTGGCTCAAGAAGACATATGAATGGCTTAAAGAGAAAGACCCGACGAGAATAGTGGTTGATAATTCTGCATGTTTCCCTAACTTTCATATCAAGACAGATATCGAGGATTTTCACAACTATTTTGGTTTCCCAGATAAATTTAGAGAGATGCAGAGGTGGGTTGAAGATTTTTCCAAGCATCCACCCTGGACGTTTGCCCCTGATGGAGAGAGAAGGGGTGATGAACCGCTTGTGGTCTCAGAGTTTGGTAATTGGGGGCTACCAAATATTACAAGATTAAGGGCACAGTATGGAGGAGACCCCTGGTGGTTCCAGCAGAGGGATACTGCTACTGCAACCAAGCCTCTAGGAGTAGAAGAAAGATTCTGGGAATACGGTTTAGATAAAGTCTTTGACAATATAGAAAATTTGAGTGAGGCATTTCAGGAGCTTCAGTATCAGGCATTGAGATTCCAGATAGAGGAGATAAGGAAACATCCAGAAATAAAGGGATATATTATTACAGAATTTACCGACCTTTACTGGGAATGCAATGGACTATTAGATATAACCAGAGGAAAGAAGAGTTACTTTAACGAATTAAAGAACCTGAATAGCCTTGATCTTGTCTTTCCTAAAGAAAGGCCATCTGGTGTCTGGAGTGGAGAAAGTATAAGCATTCCGATATTATTCTCTCATCTCTCAAATGATTCTCTGGATAATGTAAAGATCCTGTGGAGCTTAGAAGGAACAGATATAAAGAATAGTATAAATCTTGATAAAGTGTCTTATGGACTTTCCGAAGTGGGTAGTATAGAGTTCTCTGCTCCAGAGACTTTAGAACCAAAGACTTTTAAGCTTACACTGAAGGCTACAAATAGGAACAGGATAGTAAGTGAAAATGTGATACCTATCTTTGTGGTACCTAAAGACCTGATTAATACCAGGATATCAGCCCTGAACAGTTCAATATGGGACTCTTTTAAAAATGCCAATATCGACCCCTGTAAGGTTTCTGAAGCTGGTATTGTTTATGCAACGTCATTTAGTGAAGAGTTAGAGACCCTGGCAAAAGAGGGCAAAACAGTTATACTTGAACTTTCAGAAGACACCAAATTTTCTAGATTCGGGTATACTTTGGAGAGAAGAAGAGGAATTACTGAGGGAAGGTGGGTAAGTGGATTGGGTGTATTCAGTCCCAAAATTTCTGGGAGAGTCTTCAGGGAAAAGATAATGGACTATAGATTTATTAATGATGCACCTACTTACTATCTCGATGGAGGTTTCAACTTTGGTTCTAAAACACTGGCAGGTATGATTATCGGTTGGCTTTACTATCCTATGAATTTCATAGTAGATATCCCGTTAGGGGAGGGCAATATCATCATCCATACCTTTCCCATTATAAATAGGCTTTCCAGTTCACCAGTAATGATGGCACTACTGAACCAGATTCTGGAGAGGAGGTGAGAATGCAGAAGGCATTGGGATTACTCTAAATAAGTTTAAAGGGGAGTAGAAGAGGTAAGAGGTAATTTTAGAAAAGTAAGAAAATTTTAAAGAAGGAGGTTTTGAAAATGAGGAGAGTTTTAAGTGTATTATTAGTAGTGTTATTAACTATGCTACCTATAGTGGTGTATGGTAAGACTGTTATAGACTTCTGGAACCTATTTACTGGTCCGGATGGAAAGATTATGGAGAATATGGTAAAGGAATTTAATGCTTCGCAAGACGAGATAGAGGTAAGAATGCAAATATTACCCTGGGGAGACCCATATTATAACAAATTACTCCTTTCTATCCAAACCGGAACCCCGCCTGATGTAGCTATATGTCATGACTGGAATCTACCAATATTTGCAAAGTACGATAGACTTTTCCCTATGAGTCCTAAGACTCTGGAGAAGGGTGGAGTTATGAAGGGGGATTTTATGGAATATCCTCTTACTGCAGGTAAATATAAGGGTGTAACTTATGGGCTTCCTCTCGATGTCCATCCTTATGCTCTGTACTATAATGTAGATCATCTTAAAGCTGCCGGAATTGATCCTAACAAGGTAGTACTAAATAAGGATAATCTTATAGATGCTGCAAAGAAGTTGTTAGTGAAGGATGATAAAGGGCAAGTAGTTCGTTGGGGATTTATGCCAACTATGCATGGCGGTATATGGCGCGAGTGGTACACCCTTCTTCATCAGTTTGGAGGCACCTATCTAACAAAGGATCAGACTAAAGCAGCATTTAACTCCGAAGCAGGTGTAAGAGCTTTACAGTTTTTTGTAGATTTGCAAAATGAAGGGCTCATACCTCCAACTATGACAGATGCCGCAACGCCATTTAGAACTGGTAAATGCTCTATGACCATAGCTGGAACATGGATGATCCCGGGATTTGAAGAGCAGAAAGATCTTAACTTTGCTATTACAGTTTTCCCGCAGATAGGGCATAAGAAAGCTGCATGGTCTGCTTCTCATCTATTGGTCTTACCAAAGAAGAAAACTAGAGAAAAGTTAGAGGCGGCTACTAAATTTATAGAGTGGCTTACTGCAAACCAAATTGAATGGTCTGCAAAGGCTGGACATTGTCCAACAAGAAAATCTGTTATAAATAGCGACGCATTTAAGAAATTGACAAAACAACAAGCATTCGTTGCAGAGTTAAACTATCTAGTATGGCAGCCTCATGTAGAACAAGCTATGTCTATAGAGAGTAGATCTGGACAGGAATTAAATGCTGTATACAATAAGCAAAAGACTGTTGTGCAGGCATTAAAAGATCTAGAAACATTTGTAAATGACATTTTGACTAGGCCTATAGGAGAAGTCGGTAAATAAGTTGAGCTTTAGAGGTCGGGGAAAAGTAACTCTGTTTTCCCTGACCTCTAATAAAAAATTATTTTGGAGGATAGATAGAGATGCAAGATAGGAGAAGAACTTTAAACATCTTTTCAGATAGGAGCCCATTAGTACCATGGTTATTCTTAGCTCCTTTCTTACTTTTTTTCATATTTTTTATGGTTTATCCTATGATTCAAGGATTGTATATAAGCTTCACCAATTATACTTTGCTTAGTGAGAAAGTAAGTACTGTAGGTTTGAGAAATTATTTAAATCTTCTTAGACCAGGAGATTTATTTTTAATAAGTTTAGGTAACACATTTAAATATGTAGGTCTAGCAGTTCCAGTTTTACTTGGATGTGGATTACTTTTTGCTATAATAGTAAATGCTCCTATTAAGGGAAGAATGTTCTTTAGAACCGCTTTATCTGCGCCCTTTGTGATAAATGTAGCATCTATAGCGCTTCTTTGGACATGGATATTAGATAGAGAAATAGGAATGATAAATTATTACTTTATGAAATTAGGATTACCTAAACAGGAATGGATATACCACCCTTTTTCTGCTATGATGGTCATCGTTATGGTATCTCTTTGGGGTAGATTAGGCTCAGTTATGTTACCATTTTTAGCTGGACTGCAGGATATACCTCAAGAATATTACGAAGCGGCTATAATAGATGGTGCTAGTAAGTGGAATCTGTTTAGATACATTACTCTCCCTTTGCTGAAGCCTATTTTACTATTTGTTGGTGTATCACAACTAGTAGCTGGGTTTCAGATCTTTGGCGAGGTTACGATGATTACAGGAGGAGGTCCCGGCTATTCTACAAGGGTAGCTATGCAACATCTCTACGAAGTTGGTTTTTCTTGGTTTAGATTAGGCGAAGCTTCTGCTATGTCCTGGATACTCTTTCTAATAATTATGTTCTTTACTATAATCCAGTTTAGATATTTAAGTGGAAGGGTAGAATACTAGGAGGGACAAATATGGAAAGTGAAGTAAAGTATAAGGTTCTTTATGGATTAGGATTTATATTTCTGATAATCCTTGCTATCTTATGGCTAGTCCCAATTTTATGGTGCCTTTCGACATCATTGAAACTAAATGAAAATACATATACCTATCCTATCACCTGGATACCTAATCCGGCGACCATAAAGAATTATATTACTGTTCTCACTTCAGGAAGGGGTGCTAATATAGGGGTAGCTTTTATTAATAGTACTATGGTTTCTGCCATAACCATATTCTTGACCCTGATAATAGACAGTCTTGCAGCATATCCTTTAGCTAGGATGGAATTTAAAGGAAAGCCTATAATTTTTGCCATAGTTATAGGGAGTCTCTTTATTCCAATCTATACGGTTCTAGTTCCTAGATTTATGATGTTTTGGAAACTATCATTATTAAACACTTACTGGTGTTTAGTTTTTCCGGCTTTAGCTAGTTCTTATGGAGTATTTATGTTAAGGCAATTTATGCTCTCTATCCCAAGAGAGTTAGAAGAAGCTGCTCTTATCGATGGCTGTTCAAGATTTAGAACATTTTGGACGATAATATTCCCTCTGACTAGGCCAGCACTGGCTACCTTATCGTTATTCACATTCCTATCCTCCTGGAATGACTTTCTCTGGCCCCTTCTAACTTTAAATGATCCAACTAAGATGACTCTGCCAGTGGCTTTACAACTCTTTAGGACTGCTTATGGTAATTGGGAGATGGGAACGGTTATGGCAGCAGCCTTTACAGGCGCAGCTCCGACTCTAATAGTTTATTTCTTTACTCAAAGAATGATTGTTAGAGGAATGCTTACTAGTGGATTAAAAGGATGAAACTATGCGTAAAGATCTATTTACTCTTTTACTTTCCATCATTCTGATTTTCTTAGGGGTAGAGTTTGTTTATTCTTCGATTATTATGCTTTCAGATGATGAGGTTAAGACTAGAGAAGTTTATAGGTTGGTGGGGGAGTGGGAACTGTCTTTGAACAATATATTTTCTAAAGTTTATAAGGTTAATGTTCCTGGATGTGTAGGGATAGAGGTGCCAGAATTAAGAAACTATAGGGGAGAATTTTATTATCGGAAGATTTTTGATATAAAGAAAATAGATAAGGATTCAGTATATTATTTATACTTTGGGGCTGTAAATTATTATTCTGAAGTATGGCTTAATGGACAATTTATTGGTTCACATGAAGGAGGATACACACCATTTAGTTTTGAAATTACAGATAAGCTGAAGAAAAATAATATATTGATAGTAAAGGTACTATTACCTTCAGATGAAGATTCCGATTTTCCCTTTCCAGAAATTCCCCATGGTAAACAAACTTGGTATGGGACAGCTGGAGGAATCTTAGGGGATGTAAATGTCATTAGATTACCTGAAGATCATATAAAGAATATCTATATAACTCCTGATATAGATAATTCCAAAATTAATGTGAAGGGAAAATTATCAGTAACTAATAAAGATAGGACTCTTCTTTTCAGAATATATAATCCAGATGGACAGAAGATAAAAGAGGTCAAAGGTTCTCTTTCAGAAGAAGTTAATCAGAGCATCTTTATAGAAAAGCCTATCCTTTGGGATGTTAATAATCCGAAACTTTACAAATTGGAAATTTCTCTACTAGAAAAAGATAAACTGGTAGATACATTTTTTAAATATTTTGGGATAAGAAAAATTGAAATAAAGAACGGAGAGATACTTTTAAATAATAAGCCAATATACATAATAGGAGCATTAGATCAGGATTTCTATCCAGATACTCATTATATACCGCCAAATGAGGAGTTTGTTAAAAATCAGTTGATACTAGCTAAACAGATGGGGCTCAATTGCCTTAGATATCATATCAAGGTCCCTCATCCCTGGTACCTTAAGTGGGCAGATAGGTTAGGAGTCTTAGTGTGGTACGATATGCCAAATTGGGATAGGTCTACAACAAAAGCAAAGGCAAGGGGAGAAAAATTACTAGAAGAAATGGTATCTTATGATTATAATCATCCTTCCGTAATAATAAGGACTATTATAAATGAGAGTTGGGGATTAGATTTACCAGGTAATTATGAAGATAGAAAATGGTTAGAGAATATGTATGACAAACTGAAAACTCTTGATCCAACAAGATTAGTAGTAGATAATTCTCCTTGTTGTAATAACTTCCATATAAAAACTGATATCAACGATTTTCACAATTATTTTGCCTTTCCAGATAGATTTTCAGCTATGAAGTCGTGGGTCTCTGAATATGCTAATGGACCATCTTGGACATTTGGGTCTGGTGGTACCAGAAAAGGAAACGAACCTCTTTTAGTTTCTGAGTTTGGGAATTGGGGGTTACCAGATTTCTCAAAGTTAAAGGCTTACTATAAAGGTAATCCATGGTGGTTTTCTCAGGGAAATCTGGATAATGGTACTACTCCATTAGGTGTAGAAGAAAGGTTTAAAGATTATGGATTGGATAAGATATTTACTCCTTCTAAGTTCGCTCAGAAATTTCAGGAGCTTCAGTATCAGGCATTGAGATTCCAGATAGAGGAGATAAGGAAACATCCAGAAATAAAGGGATATATCATTACAGAATTTACCGATCTTTACTGGGAGTGCAATGGTCTATTAGATATAACCAGAGGTAAAAAGAGTTACTTTAACGAATTAAAGAACCTGAATAGCCTTGATCTAATCTTTCCTAAAGAAAGGTCTACCGGTGTATGGAGCGGAGAACTTATAAGTATTCCGATATTATTCTCTCATCTCTCAGACAGGACTTATAATAGAGTAATTTTTAAATGGCAATTGATAGGGACAAATATTTCAGGTAGTTTAGAGAATATTAGAGCTAATTATGGACTTAATGAGATTGGAACTATTAAGTTTAAGACTCCTACTGTCAAGGAACCTAAAAATTTTACTGTCTCTTTAGGACTTATTGCCGATGGTAAATTAATTAGCCAAAATACTATAGATCTTTTTGTTGTTCCTAAAGATCTTCTAAAAAATGTAAAGTTAAAAATTGCTGGATATGATGAAAAATCAAAAGCTATACTTAAGTCTTTGGGAGTTAAACTTTATGATATAAAAGAAGCAGATGTTATATGTTCTAGTATTATAGATGAAAATCTCAGAAGACTTATAAGACGAGGTAAAAAAGCTATAGTAAACTTTACCTACGAATATATAAGTTACTCTAATTATGTGACCTTAAGACGTTCAGGACCTCTTGAGGGAAACTGGGTAGGAGGACTTGGAATAATCTCACCTAAGTTAGCAGGGAATACATTTCCTTTATTCTTAGACTATAGATTTATAGATGATGTACCCAATATATTCTTAGCTGGGGATGTGGATTTTGGAAAGCACACATTAAGTGGAATGGTAATAGGTTGGATAACAAATCCTATGAACTTTATTGTTGAGGTAAAGGATGGAAATGGAAAGGTTCAATTAACCACATTTAGGTTATTCTCTACTGAAAGATTATCACCAACTTTAGTGGCATTACTATGGGGGTTATTAAAGACTCTTTCCTGACTACTTACTATTTGGTAGCCTCTCGGAAACCCCCTTGACAAATGTGGGGGGGGAGTAAAATATAGGTAAAGTTAGAGTGCAAGTTAAATAGCCCCGGGCTATAAGAGCCTATAAATAAGGGGTACGCACCTTGAAAGGTGAATATTGGGATAAATAAAGTACAATTAGCTACTAAGAGACCTTCTTGTAGTCTCTCTTATACTTTGAATATCTAGCTTTCGATAATCTTAAGTCTAAGCTGCCTCTTCAGCCCAAGTAGCAAGATTCGCCTATACTTTAGGATGATAAAAAAAGACGAAAATCAAGGGGTTGGGCTGTGAGGGTGAAGTGCAGTAAGGCTATAACTAGAAGTGAGATTATAAGAGGCTTTAGAGTTTCCTGGAAGCTACAGATTTTGGAGAGGAGGTGAGAATGCAGAAGGCATTGGGATTACTCTAAATAAGTTTAAAGGGGAGTAGAAGAGGTAAGAGGTAATTTTAGAAAAGTAAGAAAATTTTAAAGAAGGAGGTTTTAAAAATGAGGAGAGTTTTAAATGTATTATTAGTAGTGTTATTAACTATGCTACCTATAGTGGTGTATGGTAAGACTGTTATAGACTTCTGGAACCTATTTACTGGTCCGGATGGACAGGTGATGGAAGAATTAGTCAAAGAGTTTAATGCTTCTCAGAACGAGATTGAAGTAAGGATGCAGATATTACCTTGGGGAGATCCATATTATAACAAATTACTTCTTTCTATTCAAACAGGAACAGCACCTGACGTAGCTATATGTCATAGTTGGAATTTACTAGTTTTTGCAAAGTACGATAGATTATTCCCTTTAAGTCCTAGAACCTTAGAGAAAGGAGGAGTTAATAAGGGTGACTTCTTAGAATATCCTCTTACTGCAGGTAAGTATAAAGGTGTAACCTATGGGCTCCCCTTAGATCTTCTTACCCTTGGAGTCTATTATAATGTAGATCACTTTAAATCTGCTGGGATTGATCCTAGTAAAGTAATATTAAACAGAGAAAACTTTATAGATGCAGCAAAGAAACTACAGTTAAAAGATGATAAAGGAGAAATAATTAGATGGGGTTTTGCCCCTATTAGTGGAGACTTATGGAGATATTGGTATTCTCTATTATACCAGTTTAACGGAACTTTTTTAACTAAGGATGGTTCTAAATCTGCTTTTAACACTGAGTCAGGTCTGAAGGCCCTTCAATTCCTTGTTGATTTACAAAATGCAAATCTTATTCCGCCGACAGCTATTGATGCAGCTACCGCATTCCGTACTGGTAAGTGCTCTATGACTATTTCTGGGACATGGATGAGGCGAGGTTTTGAAGAACAGAAGGACCTAAATTATATGACAGCTCCATTCCCATTTATTGGTCCTAAGAAAGCAGTGATGGGAGCTTCGCATCTCCTTGTTCTCCCAAAGAAGAAAAATAGAGATAAAATAGAGGCTGCTGGGAAATTTATAGAGTGGCTTACATCTAATCAAATCAAGTGGACTATGAATGCAGGGAACTGTCCAACGAGGAAATCAGTCATAAATAGCGATACCTTTAAAAAGTCACAAAAGCATCAGGCATTTATCTCTCAGGTAAATTATTTGGCTTGGTTGCCTCAAGTAGAGCAATTTTTACCTATACAAAGTAGAATGGGGCAAGAACTCAATGCGGTATACAATAGACAAAAGACTGTAGTTCAGGCACTTAATGATTTAGAAATATATGTAAATGATATCCTGACAAGACCTATAGGAGAAGTTGGAAGATAAATAATTATTTTTTTATAGGGAGAAGCCATTATTTGGTTTCTCCCTATCTATCTCTAAAATAAAAACAATACTCTAAATTGATAATAAGGAGGTTATTATTTATGCATAAGCCTAATTTGATTTATGTTTTTGCTGATCAATTAAGATATGATGCGTGTGGTTATACAGGAAATAGTAGGGCTAGAACTCCCAATATTGATAAGTTGGCGAAAGAGGGAGTAAATCTTACTAATGCTGTATCGGGTCATCCGTTATGTGCTCCTTACAGAGCAAGTTTGTTTACAGGCAAATATACTACGAGTACAGGGATGGTTATAAATGAACTAAGAATGAATCCTAATCATATATGTTTTGCACATATTTTAACCCAAAATGGCTATGAAACTGCCTATATAGGAAAATGGCATCTTTGGGCTAATCAGCTGGGGAATCATTATGATCCCAAAAATTCCTATGTACCTCCTGGACCTTACAGGCTTGGGTTTGATGGGTTTTGGGCAGCGTACAATTTTCATCATGAATATTATCGAGGATACTACCATACTAATAGTCCTGAAAAGATTTTTATAGAGGGTTATGAGCCAGATGGTCAGACTGATATCGCTATAGAGGTACTTAAAGAGTTCTCTTCGAGGGATAAACCTTTTGCTCTCTTTTTATCATATGGAACGCCTCATGACCCATGGACTTATGATAATGTACCTAAGGAATATCTTGAAATGTTTAAAGACGTAGAATTTACCTTGCCTCCAAATTATAAAGAGGAAAATGATCCTTATGCCGATGTTTGGGGAAGACTTACTTCAGAAGAAAGAAAAGATTTGACTGAGTGGATGAGAGTATATTATGCTATGGTTGCAAATTTAGATTGGAATGTGGGAAGGTTATTAAAAGCTATTGATGAATTTGGATTAAGAGATAGTACTATCTTCGTATTTACTTCTGATCATGGTGAGTTATTTGGTGCTCATGGTAGAAGAGCAAAGAATATTTTCTATGAAGAGGCGGTTAGAGTTCCATTTATAATTCGTTGGCCTCTGAAAATTCCTGCAGGATATATTAGTGATATATGTCTTAATACTCCAGATATTATGCCAACCTTATTATCGTTAATGGAATTGCCGATACCTGAAGGAGTGGAAGGAATAGATTTGTCTCACCGCATTCTTGGGAGAGAAGGCCCCGAACCTGAGGCTGCGTTTATGATGGGTACGGGAGCTGTTGCAGATTGGGAAGACGGACATGAGTGGCGAGCTTTAAGAAGTAAACGTTATACCTATGCTATATATAGAGTTGATAGTAGAGAATTCCTATTTGATAACATAGAGGACCCATATCAAATGAAGAATTTGGTAGAAGATCCATGCTATAAAGAGATATTGGAATACTTTAGAAACCTCTTAAAGAGAAAGATGAAAGAACTTGGTGATAGATTTGAAGCCTCTACTTGGTATAGGGATAATTGGACTAAAGATCGGATAATACTGATACCTAAGTAAATGATACGCTGAAGTATAATTACGTATTCTCTCGGAAACCTGATCTGTAATCACTTTTGTACCCCACTAGCTATAAGAACCAACCTCCCCGTCTTACTTACTTTTAGGGTAACACTATAAATGTCTGTTAGTCCCATAGCATATCTTACAAAACTTATCTTTTTCTCTTCTAGCT